>Ga0307479_10000187_pt1 | contig 57926 bp, 54 predicted proteins | sample atmos_gasesECM4C_FD_203743 | JGI IMG/M metagenome (GOLD analysis project Ga0307479, IMG submission 203743) | Hardwood forest soil microbial communities from Morgan-Monroe State Forest, Indiana, United States - atmos_gasesECM4C_515 | ecosystem: Environmental > Terrestrial > Soil > Temperate...
TGATCGGTATTCTTGCCAGCCGCTCGCATATTTCGATATTTGCAGAAATATGGACCCTTGTCAAGAGACTGGCGAAAAATTGCGGCGCCGGGCCGAGGAAGAGTCGGTGGCCTAGTGGGCCAGGACCGTCGCCACGTGGATGGTCGACTCCAACACCAGCGTGCATTCAAGCGAGCGCGACACTAGGCAGGCCCGCTCGGCTTTCTCCAGAACCCGCCCGGCGCGCTCGCGATCTTCTTCCCGGATCGTCACAACTGGGCGCAGCGTGATCCGGGTGAACTTGAATCCACCCTCCAGCTTCTCGATCCTGCCCTCCACCGGGCACTCCACGCCGTCTAACTCCAGCTTGGACGCGTCGGCGACCGCCCGCAGGGTGGCCACGAAGCAGGTCGACACTGCCGCTAATAGCAAGTGCTCCGGCGTCCATAGTCCCGGCTCGCCGCCGAATTCCGGGGGCGCCGCGAAATTGATGGTCCGCGGAATCGAGTCCCCTTCCACGATGCCTCGCTTGTGGTTGGTCCAGTGCGCCGTCACCTGGCAGGCGTAGCTGTTGTTCATGGCACAGTCCCCCTTGCCCCTGCCCTTATGCCTCCCGCCCGCCTGTGGGACGTGACTCTAATCACGATGGCGAGTGAGCCCAGTCACAGCACGCCGGTACATCCCCAAGCAGAATGAGTCTCGGCAGCTGGGGTCCCGCCGCAGGCGATTCGACCGCCGGGAGGTTTTCCATGTGCGACGACAAGCGTGACGTTCTGGAAGTGCTCAAGTTTGAGCTCGACTTCCTCGAGCAGGGTGGTTACGGGCGGAGTGTGCGCACGCCGTGGAAGCCGACCTCCGTCTTCCAGGATTCGCCCTCGTGCCTGAACTTCAACGATCCGGCGCGGCCGCATGCCTGCAGCGAATGCATGCTGACCGACTTTGTGCCGCGCGAGGCCCGGGACGAAACCATTCCCTGCCATTTCATACCGTTGAATCAGCAGGGAGAGACCGTCGACAGCATGGAGCGTCACGCCCATCAACTGGAGTTGGAAGAAACGCTGAAGAACTGGCTGCGTTCCACCGTCGCAGGCCTGGAACGCGAGCGCGCCCAGAAGAACGCCCACTGACTTCTTTGCCCCCCGCTTCGAACGGTGCAGGCCGGCCTTCGCAAGAGACGCACAACGCGCCTGAGTTGCTGACGCACGGCGGTAGACTCCCCGTGCTTTCCAAGTGCCTGAATCCGAACTGTTCGGCCCCTTTCCGCTACTTGCGCGAGGGACGCCTCTTCACCATTGAAGTTCCGGTTTCACCGACCCAGCCTGGTCCCGGCCGGCGGCTCGAGCGCTTCTGGCTGTGTGGAGAATGTTCCTCAACGCTTACCGTCGTTCTCAAAGACAGCGCCGTCCTACTGCAGCCGCGCTTTCGAGACCTGGCCACGGGAGAGCGCATCGAAGAATCTGAAGAGGAAAGAGTGTTCCTTGCCTAGACCAGGGGCGCCAGCGATCATTCCTCTTCGGACCTAGAGATCGACAGCCACCGGCATTTCGACGCTTAAGCCCGGCACTGCCAAGTGTGGCATCGGGCGCCCCGCAAACAAGCGTCGGCAAGGTTTGGCCATCCATCGGGTCCATCGTCCCGACCAGGTCACGCGTGCGCTGTCGGTGGCGATCCCGGTGTCCGCATACATGTGCCGGTAGATTCTTGAGATCAGGACGAAGGCCAGCCGCCCACGCTTGGACTTGATGAACCGCGACCGCTTCCAGATTGGCCCCCACCCGTAAAACTTGTCCCACACGCTTTGGGTGCGGGACCGGATTTCCTCAGCTGACATCACGGGATGGTCCCAATACAACTTTGGACGCAGCGCCTGCGGGATCAGCCAGCGCCGTGTGAGTGGAATCCCTGCGATGGTGGGCGGAGTTGGCCCGAGGGTCTTTTCCCAGCGCGTAAAGTCGACTGTCCCGGGATAAGGACTGAGCGTCACAAACTGCGCGAATGTCAATTCGGCGCTGATCGCCGCCGCCGCCGTGGTATCGAACGTCTCCGGACGATCGCTCGGCAAGCCGAAAATGAACGAGCCCAGCACATGGACCCCATGGCGCTTGAACGTGCGCAGCCGCTCGATCAGGTTATGCCCGGCTGAATTGAAGTCTTTGTACACGTCCTTGAGCCCTTCGGGCGTCACTGATTCGACGCCTACCAGAGCCCCTTTGATGTGTGCTGCCCTCATTGCGTCCAGGAAGTCCGGGTCCTCCGCCGCCTCCATGGTGATCTGCGTGAAGAAAACCGAGTCTTCCGGAAGCTGGGCCAGTCGAGCCATCAATTCAAAGCGCTCCGCGCGCATCTCCTTCAGTTCGTTCAACCGTTGCGGGTTGTTCTGGCGGGCGGCCAGATCCAGATCAGTCAACGTCACCGGATAGAAGTTGTCGTCCGCCAGCGCAATGAAGCGGAACCCCAGCCGCCGCAACTGTACGATCTCTTCGATAACGACGTCTGCAGTGCGCTGCCGGGGACGCTGCCCATCGGTGCGCCACACCGAACAAAAGGAGCAATGCTTCGGACATCCTCGGACCGTCTGCACCGATGCCCACATGTACCGGTTGCGGGGCACCAGATCCCACCGCGCCGCCACAAAGTTACTGGCCTCGATCTGCCCCCCGGCGTAGACGGGCTTCGGTCGGCCGTTCAGGCAGTCGTCTAGGACCATCGACCACACCACGTCTCCATCCCCTTTGACAACCACGTGCGCTCCGCCCAGTTCCATCGCTTCTTCCGGAAAGAGCGTCGCGTGAATGCCGCCAAAAATTACATAGGCGCCGCGCTCGCGGGCCATCTTACCAATTTCATAGCCGCGCAACGCGTTCGCCGTGTGGATCCCAATCCCGACCGCGTCCCCTTTTTCAATGCGCTCGGGGTCGACCTGGGAAAGAGTTTCATCCACCAGGATGGGATCGCCGAAACTTCTGGGAGTCGCCGATGCGAGCACGTACTGCCAGCGCGGAGTGATGACTGCCGTTCCGAACGACACACTACTGGGATTGATCAGGTGAACTCTCACGCAAGGAAGCTCCTTTTGGCGCTAATCACCTTCCGCCGCTGACGAACCGGGTCGTCACAGCCTGAAGATAGCCAGCTTCGCGTCGTTCCGTTCCGAACAGAAAGCGCAAAGCTTACCGGTGAAGTCCATTAAGGAGCGGGAGCGAATGGCCTCCGGACGGGTCTGTCTCCGGATGCGCCCGATCGATGAAGGAGTAGAAGCGCGCCGAAAATCACGCGCGCAAAAACAGGAGGAGACTAGGCCAAAACTCATCTTCTGTCAAACCTCGCTGGTTGGTGTTCAAAAAGAGACACCCGGTACATAAGCCGATCTGAAGTTCATTCCGTCCCGCCTGCGATTGGAATTTCTTCCGCGAACGGAAACCACTGCCAGCCTTGGTCTCGTTCAACTTGACTTCCATACTCGGGTATCGGAATCATCTCCGAGTGCACTCCATGAAGGTTCGCGTCTCCCTGATCGCGCTGACTCTACTGTCGATCGTGTACGCTGCCGATGATCTTTCGGTCCGCTACCGCATCCCGAGGGGCCGCCAGCAGTTCGGCTCGGTCACCATCGAGCGCTACGATGCCATCTCGGAAAAGAACAACAAGACCGAATTCGTTTATGAAGATCCGGTCGTCCAGACCTGCGTTCACTCCCTTTTCCCGCACCTCGGCTACGCGCCCTGCTGGTACCTGAGCCGCCACCGCGAGCAGCGCGTCAATTACTGACCTCGGCACTGTCGAACCCACAACCAGCCCCCGATCCAGTTTCTTATTGGGAAAAAGGACCCGCCCGATGCATAAGCCCTCATTGAAAATGCGTGCAAAGAAAGTATTCTGCAATAGATTGGCGCGGTTCCTCCGGAGGTATCCCGTGAAACGAGCTTTCGCTTCCCTCAATGCGCAGGAAGCCCTGCACGTCGCGATCTTTATCGAAGAACGTAACGCGAATATCTACCGCCAATTCTCTGAAATGTTCGCGGAGTTCCGCGATCCCGAATCTCTGGAGGTGGCGTCTGCCTTCTGGGAAATGTCCGAGGAAGAGCGCGATCACGGGACAGCGCTGTTAGAAGCGTTGCCGCCGACCGCTACGGCACTCAAGCGTGCGCCGTGAGCGAAGAAGACATTTCCGACTTCATCGAGGTTCCTCGTCTCGAGGATGGACGTGTCTTTGACACCGACGAACTGAAAGCCGGTCGATCTCCCAACACCATGGCTCTCGAGATCGCGGCCGCGGCCGAAGACAGCGCTCTCCGTTTCTATCGCGGTCTGGCCGAGACCTGTCAGGACGCGGAACTTCGCACCCTCTACCAGGACTTCGTCAATTTCGAAGCCAACCACTCCGGTTGGCTGGACCAGAAACTCGCCCAGTTGCGTCAAACCGCCGGCGGGAGCCCGCGCCCCTAGCCGCTCGCGCCCCTTTTCAGTCGGCCGCCATCACCCAGATCGTCAAGTCTGGTCGCCGGTCCGTGACCAGCCCAAAACGCTGATAGGATTATTGGAAATACGTAGATATCCCATCTGCACTTATGCTCCCCATCCGCGACAACCTGGCCGAATGCTTCAGCGCGCTGCGCGCCCACAAACTGCGCGCCTCGCTTACCATGCTCGGCCTTACCATGGGCGTGGCGACCCTCATCACCGTGATGACCATCGTGCAGGGTGCCAACGTCTATGTCGAACAGAAAATCGCGAACCTCGGTACCAATGTCTTTCAGATCGCGCGCACGCCCTTCGCGGTCACCGACTTCAACATTGTCATCAAGGCGCTGAAATACCGAAAAATCGAGCTGGAAGACATGCAAGCGGTCGCCGAAAAGTGCACCACTTGCGAAGAAGTTGGCGCCAGCGCCAGCACCACCGCAGCCCGCGCCCGCTACGGCAACAACGAAGTCACCGACGTTACCCTCTCGGGCCAGACCCCGAACATGGTCGACATCGACACCCGAACAATCGACCGCGGCCGCTACTTTACCGCCTCCGAAGGCGAACACCGGGCCAGCGTCTGCCTGATAGGTGACACCCTGGTGCAGCGCCTGTTCCTCGGCGTCGACCCGTTGGGGAAGACCCTTCGCGTGGCCAACGAGGAATTCACCGTGGTCGGGGTGATGGAGAAAGTGGGCAGCGTGCTGGGCCAGGATCAGGACAACTTCGTCATGCTCCCGCTATCCGTCTTTCTGCGTATGCAGGGCGCGCATACCAGCCTGACCATTAACGTGCGCGCGAGCAGCGAGAAATTTCAGGACGCCCAGGACCAGGGCCAGCTCATTCTTCGCGCCCGCCGACATCTAACGACCGAGATGGACAATGACTTCTTCATCGGCACAAAAGAAAGCTACATGGCTCTGTGGCGGAGTATCAGCGCTGCGTTCTTCGCAGTCTTCATCATGGTCAGCGCCATTTCGGTGATTATCGGCGGCATCGTCATCATGAACGTCATGCTGATGAGCGTGACCGCCCGCAAGCGCGAAATCGGGGTCCGGCGCGCGGTCGGCGCCACCAAGCTCGACATCATGCGCCAGTTCATCACCGAGAGCGTGGTGCAGTGCATTGCTGGAGGCTTGATCGGGATCTCCCTGGGATTTCTGGTCGCGTTGGCGCTGCGCACGTACTCCCCATTCCCGGCCGCGGTGCAGACCAGCGTGGCGATTCTCGGAATGTTTCTCAGCTCTGCGGTGGGACTGTTTTTCGGAATCTACCCCGCCCTTCGCGCCGCCAACCTCGACCCGATCGTCGCCCTGAGGTCGGACTAATGGCGATCATGACCGCTTCCCAGGCTCGGGAAAATTTCCTTGCCGCGCTCTCGACTCTGCGGTCGGCCAAGGTGCGTTCCGGCCTGACCGTGCTGGGCATCGTCATCGGTGTTTCTTCCGTAATCTCCATGGCCGCGATCATTCAGGGACTGAACAAGTTTGTGCAGGACAAAGTCGAATCCCTCGGCTCGCGCACCTACTTCGTCTCGCGCTTTCCGCCTGGCACCGACCCCTCACGCTGGCCCGAAACCATTCGGGTTCGCAAGTACCTCGAGTACAGCTATGCCGACTATATTCGCTCGGCCGCTCCGCACATCCAGATCATCACCACCATCGGCACCCGCGGCTTCTTCTTCGGCGACAGCAACCAGATCGTCTACCAGGGACGAAACGTGGAAAAAGTCATCGTGCGCGGCGCCGAACCGCAATACACCGACGCGATTCCGCTCTTCTCGGTCGACCGCGGCCGCTTCATCAGCGCCTTCGACGAAGAACATGCGCGGCCGGTGGTCGTGCTCGGTGCCGCCATCAGCGAATCCCTATTCCCCTACGAGGACCCGATCGGCAAAACCGTCCGCATCAACGGCCAACTCTTCGAGGTGATCGGCGTCTTCGAGCATGACAACGGCCTGTTCATCGGGCCCGGCGTCGACGCCTTCGCCATTATTCCACTGAGCGCGTTTAAGAAGAGTTACCCCGAGAACAAAGAACTCATCTTGACCTTTACCGTACCCGAAAACGTCAATGTCGAAACGGCTCAAGATGAGGTCGTTCAGGCCATGCGTCGCTTGCGGCACGTCCCCGCCGACAAGGAAAACGACTTCGAGATCAGCTCGCCCGATTTCATCAGCAATCTCTGGAACCAACTCACCGGCGCGCTCGTGATTTTGACCGGCGTCATCAGCTCGATCGGCCTGGTGGTCGGTGGTATCGGCGTGATGAACATCATGCTCATCTCCGTCACCGAACGGACTCACGAAATCGGCCTGCGCAAAGCCATCGGCGCCCGCCGCGCGGATATTCGCTTGCAGTTCCTGCTCGAAGCGGTTGCTCTCACCCTGGTCGGCGGCACGCTGGGCATCCTGATTGGAGCGGCCGTTTCGACCCTGGTACGCACGCTCGTGCCTTCCATCCCGGCATCACTGTCGTACCTGTGGGTCGCGATCGGGTTCACGATTTCCGTGAGCGTCGGACTGTTCTTCGGTTACTACCCCGCCAATCTGGCGGCCAATCTCGATCCCATCGTCTGCTTGCGCTACGAATAAATGCGGGAGCACAGGGCTGGATCTCCTCCCTTAATCCCCTAACGTTTCCCTCTCCCCGTCGTCTAAGCACCATTCCGGGACGCCCTGTGGAACTCCGCTCCGGATCCCCAAACCCTGTGCGCAGCCGCTACCTGAAGACACTTCTGCTCGTGCTCGTCGTAGCGGCCGCCTGGCTCAGCCTTTCTGCTCAACCCAATCCCGCCATCACCAAGGAAGCCATCGATTCAGCCGTCACCCTGCACATCCCGCACCTCTCGCGCGAGCCCAAGCTGGAAGATTTCGCCGCCATGGCGCCTTCGCCCGAAGTCGCGGCCACCATGCTCAAGGTCGACACCTTCTGGCAACACGATCCCAAAGATGGCGTTCCTATCTCGCAAAAGACCGAAGCCTACCTCGGCTACACCGACAAGAACCTGTACATCATCTTCCTCGCCTTCGACAACGAGATGGACAAGATCCGCAACCACATGGTCCGCCGCGAGCAGATCAACGACGAAGATCAGGTCGGCATTTACCTCGACACCTTCCACGACCGCCGCCACTGCGTCTTCTTCTTCATCAATCCCGCCGGCATCCAGCAGGAAGGCACCTACATGGAGGGCCAGGACGACATCGACCTCTCCTGGGACACGATCTGGAAAAGCGACACCCAAATCCTCAAGCAGGGCTGGATCGGCTACATCTCCGTGCCCTTCAAATCGCTGCGCTTCCGCCCCACCAGCACGGTCAAAGACTGGGGCATCCTCCTCGAGCGCGACATCCCGCACAACGGCATGGAGCACTCCTTCTTCCCGAGAAACTCCATGAACGTGCAGGGATTGCTGAGCCAGGAGGGCGCGATCACCGGGTTCGAAAATATCTCTCCCGGCCGGAACTTGCAGTTCATCCCCTATGTCTCGGCGCGGTCGTTCCGCAGCCTGGATGCGCGCGACCCGGCGCACCCCACGTTCGAGGCCAAGGACTTTGAAGGCAAGGCCGGACTCGACGCCAAAGCGGTAATCAAAGACAGCTTCGTTCTTGACGCAACGATTAATCCCGATTTCGGCCAGATTGAATCCGACGAGCCGCAGATCACCGTCAACCAGCGCTTCGAAGTTCTCTTCCCCGAGAAGCGCCCGTTCTTCCAGGAGAATTCCACTTACTTTGCCACGCCAATCAACCTCGTATTCACTCGCCGCATCGCCGACCCGCTTTACGGTATTCGCCTCACCGGGAAGAGAGGCCCATGGTCGGTCGGTACCCTCTTCGCCGACGATCAGTCCCCTGGCGAAAGCGTAGCGCCCAACGATCCGCTATATGGAAGACAGGCGTACTTCGGGATTGCCCGCGTCAGCCGCGAGATCGACAAGAAGGGCAGCAACATCGGTCTGATCTACACCGACCGCGAACTCGATACGGTACCCAACACAATCTGCACCGACGATCCCTGCATCACTCGCACCAATCGCGTCGGAGGACTCGATGCGCACATCAAGTTCAACAAGATCTGGCAACTCGACGGCCAGATCATCGGTAGTGAAACCCGACGTATCGACACCGGGTACTCTACCGGAATCGGCGCGCAGCTCTATCTTGAACGCAGCACCCGCAACCTCGAAGTCAACTCACTCTATAAAGACAACACCGCCGACTTTCAGACGCGTACCGGCTTCTTTCAGCGCCCGGACATTCGCTGGTTCAGCAACTTCGCCCAGCGCCGCTTCTATGTTGAAGGCAAGCACCTTCTCTTCCACGGACCCAGCCTTTACACCCGCAATATCTGGGACCATAACGGACTGCGCATCGAATACTTCACCAACGCCAACTATCGCTGGGTATTTACCAATCGCAATAACTTCGGTGTCTATGCGAACTACGGCCACGAACGCCTCCGCCCAGTCGACTACACGCAGCTCACCAACAACATCGACATCCCGCATGACCAGTTCGGATTCTTTGCCAACAGCCAGTACTTCAACTGGCTGACCCTGGGCGTCGAAATGAATGTAGGCCGCGATACCAACTACGATCCTCAAACCGGACTTCCCACCGGAGAGTTACCTCCCGTACCGGGCAAGTCTCGCTTCGCGCAGATCAACGCCACGTTCAAACCCTCGCGCGGCCTAACCATTGACAACAGTTTCTTTTACTATTCCCTCCGTGACGTCAACACCAACGCGAACTTCCTCAACAACTACATCGCGCGCACGAAGTGGAACTACCAGTTCACGCGAGCCTTCTCGTTGCGCCTGATCGGCCAGTACAACTCGACTCTGTCGAATCCTCTGTTTACCTCTTTACAAGCCGCGAAAAATTTCAACGCCGACGTGCTCTTCACTTACATGATCCACCCCGGCACGGCGATCTATGTGGGCTACAACTCCGACGTGGCCAACTACAACCGTTCTCTGGTTGCCGACCCTTACGACAACACAGAGCTAGCGCGGGTCCCGGGCAGCTACCTCAATGACGGTCGACAGGTCTTCGTGAAGGTCTCCTATCTTTTGCGGTTCTGAGCGCACTCGACTTGATCCGCTCCCACCGCTGCGGCGACTGCAAAGACAAAGCCACGCTCACGCGCGCGATGCTCCACGGTCCTATCTATCTTTGCCCTCATCCGTTCCGATAAAGCTAACTGGCCGGGCATATCCCTCGGCGACAAGAACCTCCGGACGCTAAGTCCTTTGTCTCTAATATTTTGTCTATAAGTTCCTAAACCAAAGATTTTGGCCCGCTTTCGCGTGTATGTATCTCATTCCACAAGACCAGGGGGAGGGGGTACCTGCGTGAGTGGCCCAGGTAACTTCGGGGTGCCCATCCCTTTCGCTCACTTTGCGATGTGAGTGGGTCACGATGCTGTTTGCGATGCGTTTAACAGAATTCCGAAAAGAGTCCTAACCAACCAGGTAGAAAAACTCCGCGAGCACCTTCCCAAGCCCTCACTCAGTTCCCCACCACCAACAAATGCCCATCATTCTGCACGTAGAGCTTTCCATCCGGACCCACGGACAGCGGCGTATATGCCGCCCCGATCGCCTGGTTCAGAAACATCTTCTGTTGCGGAGTCGTAAACACGCCGTGATTGCCTTGCGGAATGGAGTACACGTTCCCGTCCTCGCTGTTGACGTACACCGTGCCCGTCGAATCGATCACGGGCGCGTTCACGCACCATTCATACCCGTTGGGATGGTTCGCATCGATGGTCGTGCTCTGGAATTGCCACTCCACGTTCAGGCTCGCGTCCAGTTGCGTGATGTAGTACGGCCCCGGCGCGAGCGGCGTGCACACCGGGTTCCCCGCCCGCCCGCAATACGCCGCTGTCGGATAGTGGTTGTCCTTCACGACAATCGAGTACGTCCCGCCATGCGCGTAGACCGCCGGGGTCGAATCCCATCCGAACGGGTACGCACCCTGAAGGACTCCGTTGCTGTCGAACTTGAACAGGTGTCCCCGGGCGTAGTTGTAGTTGTCGAGCGCCCCAAAAAGAACGCTACCATCGGGAAGCACCGTGGGCGTTGAAGAAGCCTGGTCAGCGATGTTGCCTGAGCCCGCAGCATTGGTGGTCGGGTCGACTCCCTGCGTGGTTCCCGTGGTGCAGCTGTTGGGTGTGCTGGTGCTATTGCCGACCGCAATCGGGAGCAGAACTCCGCAACCATCCTGCAGCGACTGTTGCATCGGCGCCTGCCACTTGGGCGTGAGGTCGGGGTTGACGGCCACCAGGTAAGAAATCATGGAGTCGAAATGCGCGCGGCTGGCCGTGTAGATCGTGCCGTCACCCGCGACCGCGGGAGCCACGTTCACTCCCGGCCGCTGCGAGCCGCAGACCTGCGTCGGTGGCACCGAAGTGGGCGTCGGCGGCCACGGAAACGCAGGCCTCGGACTCACATTGAAGAACGTCCCCGCACAATTCACCGCGTTGCCGATGGGCGCGTTCGGCACCAGCGACGCATACGTCGCCGTTCTGGCGACGTCCGCGGAGGCCACCTTCACCAGCCACGCTCCCAGCACATCCGACAGGAACCATGGGTCCATGACCGCCGGATCGGCCAGCTCGATCACGTTGTAGTAAACATTTCCTGCAGCGTCCACCGTGAGCGGGCCGGAAACGAACGTGTTCTTGACATCGACCGCGCCGCTCGCAAAAGGATTGATCTGCGAGACCGACTTCCCGGTGTTTTTGTCCACTTTCCAAACCGTGCCACCCGCGCCGGGAACGTAGATGAAACTATTTGCGAGCACCGGATGAAACACCGGCTCCCAGCCTCCCAGACCTCCGGTGACGTTCGGTTCCGGCTTCCAGTCCGACTGAAACGTCCAGATCAGCACCGGCTGCCCGCTCTCCCACGTGTAGCGTGTCACATTCCATATCAGCTTGTCCCATGCATTGGGTCCACACGCCGTGCCGTTCACCCAATCTCTCACCGGAGTGCACGAGGGATAAGTGCCGCCTTTGCTTTCCATGTAGAAGTCGTTGCCATCGGTCAGCGTGGCCTGATAGTGCGCCACCAGGTCTCCGGAGAACTCGGCTTGCTCCTGCGTGACAAACGGGTCATAGACAATGTCGGCGATCTTCTTGTCCAGCTGCTGCGCCGCGACCGACGTCGTCCCCGTGTGTTGCGGTGTCGAGCCCCACTGCGCCCAGAAAGGACTATTGGAAGCCGGTGGCGGCCCGGAACTCTCCGTAGTGGAAGAGCCGCTGCAGCCAGTCAACCAGCTGGCAAGGAAAAAGACGATTGCAAAAACTGGTGGAACGATAGAAAAGCGAGCTGTCGGTTTCGTGCGAGTGAGCATAGCGGTGCCGTCCGGAAGGAGTTTACGCGGGTCCACACATCCGCGTACACGAAAAGGTCAGGTGCCCCATCTCCCCACGTAGGGACAGACACCCTCGTCTGTCCGGCGGCCCGTTTCTTAGGGCCGCAGCGTTCTCAAGCCCGGGTGTCCCACCCCTCCAGTTCTTTCCAAGAGGTCAAAATGACCGAGTGTCTCTCAGTCCGCCCAGTTGTACATAGTCATCGCTCTATCTTTCAGGAGACGGTCTCCAAGCTGCTTGGCGAGGCGGCCCACCAGTTTCACCGGCCGTCGCAAGCCCAGAGCTTCCAGGCCATAAATCACATCAAGCCAGCGCGCATTGCGCCGAAGCGCGCGTAAATACTCTCGGCGCGTGCCGTCGAGCGCAACCTGTTCTTCTCCTGACAATGGGCCCGCGCCTCCGGCGAGCAGAAAGTCCAGGACTTCGAGTGCGTAGTCGTGAAAACCCATTTGCGCGGCCAACAGGCATAGCGGAAAAAGCGAGACTCTGCTGGAGTCCGCGCGGAACGCCTCGTAGTTCTTGAGGTACAACGCGTCGCCCCAAAGCAGCTGCCCGCGGGTCAGGGCGTGTGCCGGGAAGCGGGCTCTGCGATAACGGGTGCGCGAGAGATCGAACAGCATAAACCCCAAGCCTCGCAGGTAGGCGTCGACGTCGCCGAAGAGCGCTTGTCCCTCATACAGGGGCGAGAACTCCACCTCGCACTTCACGCCTGCTACAGACGTAGACAGGAAATTTGCCGCGCCGTTCAGGATGTCCAGTTCGGTGCCCTGCGTGTCGAGATCGAGGAAGTGGACGCCCCGCACGCCGTTCTTCGGCAGGCACGTATCCAGCGCGACCACATCGGTCGGCTCTTCCTTCACCACCTCAAGGTCTGAACCCTGTTGCCCGAACCGGCTGAAAAGCTTCTGATTCGGAAGCAGCAGAGACGAACACTCCGGGCTGCGCGTAACGTACAGCACGCGCCGTTCGTCGCGGGCGCCGACGGCCGCGTTCAGATAGCGAAATCCCGGCGCGGGCGCACGAGTTAAACGTTCATACTCTTCGCGATCAGGCTCAAACCCGATGAACTTCAGTTGTGGCAGCGCTCGCATCAGGCGGGAGCCAGTCTCTCCCCGAGCTCCGCACATGACGTAGGTGATTTCCGGCACTAAGTCGCTGAGCGCCGTGAGAGTTGGTGATCGGAACATTAGAAGGGGCATGATGTGTGTCGGGTCTATTCAGAGCACAACCCGTCGTATTTTACCGGTCCAGCGAGTGTGTCACGTCAGTCACTCGAGCCCACTCATTCAGCTGCCGCGTAGCAAAGTAAGTCTGGCAGACCGAGCCTGAGTAATCAGACGCCAACTCCAGCACGCTCGTTCCGACTACCGATGGCAACAGAGCCGACGAGTAGTTGGGGCAATAATTGTCATACGCGTCCGGCACCTCCACCGGAGCCGGCACGGCGGTCCACGGACCCGATCCGTCGGGCGAGTGATTGGTGAAGAGCGTGACACCGTTTCCCGGCGACACCCCGTTGTTGTCGTACAGCATTTGCCCCACGACTAAGATCGTTCCGTTCGTCGAGGACGCAGACAGCGAACACGCATTCACGGGGGCGTGCTCGAACCACTCGCCGGCGCCGGTCTGAATTTTCTTTCCCACGTTCGTCGTGTCGCCCCAGTCCCAGCCATCCGCAGAGGTCTTATAGAACACGGTGCAGGCCGCAGGTCCGCAAAGTTCATAGGTCATGAAAAACGTGCCGCCCGGCAACTTAGTCACCACCGGCATCCCCGGCCGGTCCTGGGGAATGTTACTCCCAATCACGTAAGAAGGCGCTTGCCAGTGGACGCCGTCATAGGATCGAGCATGGTTGAGCAGCTGGCTATGATTGGGCTGGGTCTCATCGGAGTACAAACAGACCAGTGCGCCGTCGCTGGCAATCGTAAAACTCGGCTCCCACAGGCCCCCTGCTACGCTTCTTGGGCTGGAGGCAGCGGCACAGTTCGAGAGATACGACCACGTCGCACCCTGATTTGAGCTCTTATAAATCTTAAGCACCATCGGGGCGGTCGCCGAGTTCTGTCCCACGGAACCCGCCCACAACAGAGTTCCGGGAGAAAGCGCCCCTACCTGTGCCGGGAGTTCATAGAGGGCCCCACAGCAGAGGCCGCTCAGAAAATCCGGATCGGTGATGGAACTAAGTTTCGTGAAACTCGAGCCGTCGTGGCCCGTATAAAAGTCGGTTTCAGGGTTTCCGCTGGGAAACGCGGTCACACTCACGACAATGGAAGCATTTTTCGTCCCGTCGAGGTTGTGCGAGAGCCTAACTGCCCGGGGATAGAGCGCAGTTCCGGAACTGAGGGCGGTTCGAGTGGGAGACGGGGAGGTACCACCTTGAGGGGTAGCTGTCTTTGGCCCGCAGGCAAGCGAGCTGGCCACGCAGAGCAGGCCCAGCGCTCCCAGGCAGCACTCGAGAAACCTTAACTCAGGTCTCAGTGCTCGCGGGGGCAGCGAAGTCACGACAATCGTGCCATCCCGGGGAACGCGTCAAATCCCGAATCGAAACTCAAGATCTGGCGAATCCCATTCTGCTCCATCACCGAGAGATGGATCGCGTCTCGCGCTGACAACTGCCGATACGCGAGCACAATCTGTTTTGCGCGCTCCACCGCAACTCTCCACACTCACCACCTCATCAACCACGCCAAGAAGAGCGTCGAAGGCAGGCTGGATTGCTTCACGCCGATCAATGGCAACGTAACGATGCAGGATTTCCTGCAGCACTTCTGCGTCGGTTACAAGCCGCTCTCGACCGGCAATGAGTTTTTCGAGTAGGCGCTGCGCATCTGCCTTGCGCGGGTGGGCGGCGCCGATCAGGCACATGGGGATGTTGGAGTCGATCAGAATCACGGATGCAGACCGCCGGTGTATCCCGCCTCGATTTCCGAGAGCATGCTTTCGATATCGCCGGTGGGATATCGGCTCTGGGCCGCCCGCCGCACGGTTTCGAGTTTCTTTCCCACACTGCCCAGGGGCTCTTCCCGGTGCGCCAGGTCGAGGGCCTGCCGCACCCACTCCGCAATAGACATATGCCGGGCGCGCCACGCGCTGTATCTCCCGATATTCCGGGTCCTTCAAGATCACCTGCAGTCGCTTACTCATAGTGTGAGTATATTGACTCATCCCTATGAGTCAATCGCGATCTCGCCAACCGGGCATTCCCCACCCCTCCTAATCCCGCGTCGGCGGCACCGGACTGGCCTCCTCCGGAAACGCCTTCAACGCCACCTCCCGCGACTTCGATGAGTTCTTCTTATTTGCGTCAGTCGTGGTTTCCGTGAGCCTCCCTTTGAGCACGTAGTAGCCCTCGTCCCCCGGCTTCTTTCCCTCTCCGCGCTCGATCGTGCCCTTGAACTCGAACGAGATACCGTGCACCACTTCGGTCGCGAAGGTCAGCGCGTTGCCCTCGAGCTTGCCGGTTTTGAAGAACTGGTCGAGGAACGCGCCCTTGTCGCTGTCGAGGTCACCATAGCGCGAGACGAACCCCGTGACCCGCCCGGCTTCCTCCACCGTCACCTGCACGAACTCGCCCTCCTTCAGGAAGGCATACATGCCGGAGTACTCTGACCCTGCCACCTTCTGCGCCTTCGGGTCCGTTCCCGGGCTTTTTTCCTGCGCAACCAATCGAGCGCTCGACCCCGCCACAAAGCTCGCCAGCAGAATCAACAAAACACCCGCTATCTTCTGTATATGCATACGGATTGCCTCTATGACGGGTAATCGTACTACAGGGTCGCGTTCCCTTTAGGACGCAACTCACCAGTACATTCCGTTCCGAAACCGCCGCTTCCCTCGCTATAATTGACAGGCCCTTCGGCTGTTCTGACGTGATCCATGAACCCAGGATTAGGGCTGGAAAACATCTTCGCACGCAACGATTCCAGCCTGGGATCGCGCACCCACCGGCCGCCCAAGTTGCTGCTCGAACTCGAGCCTTGGGGCCGGTCGTTTCTACACAACCTGGGGGATATTCTGCTGCGCCGCCGTCCTCCTGCCGTGACCACCACCTCAGCGCCGGCTCCCTTCTGGCATGACGTCTTCGTCCCGCGCCGCATGCCGTGGGGCGCGTTTGCGGAATCCATCCTCTACCACAGCGTTGTCCTGGCCGTGGCCTGGGGATGGAGCGCAATGCTGCCGAACCATCCGCAGGTGGCGCAGCCGCGCCGCTTCGACCCCGCCGACGTCATTTATTACTCGCCGTCGGAATATTTACCTCCGCTCGACACGGGAGCTTCGCACGCCGCCAAACCATGGAAGGGCGAACCGGAATACGCCAAGCAGGCGATCCTGTCAGTACCGCCCGAGTCGGATAACCGTCACCAGACCATCGTCACCCCGCCCCATATCAAGCTGAACCAGGACGTGCAGACCCCGAACATCGTCGCCTGGGGAGTTCGCAGTGTGCCGGTTCCGATCGCGGCCACCGAGCGCCGTCCTACGCCCTTGCCAGCGCTGCCGAACCAGATTGTCGCGCCGGCGCCGGACGTCGAGCAGGCCAGTCGGCGCACTGCTTCACTTTCGCAGTCCATCGTGGCGCCGCCTCCAGACCTGCACGCGGGACCAGTGCGCGCTGTGGCGTCGTTGGCGATTGACGTGGTCGCCCCGGTTCCGGACGCAACCGCTGCGGGCACCCGCCGTACTCTGAACGCGCCGGAGTCCTCGGTGGTCGAACCGCCGCCCGTAGTGAACGCCACCTCCGTGCGGAAACTGGGCGACATCAACATCGGGCGATCTGACGTCATTGCGCCCGCCCCCCAACTAGCGGTGCCCGCGCAGCGCACTCTGGGAACACTGGGTGGCGCGGGAAAGGCTGTGGTCCCACCGCCTCCTTCGCTTGATACTAGCGGCAATGGTTCCGCAGGAGCTTCGCCCACGCGCGGTGCTCAGCACGCAGCCGCTCTCAGTCAGGGTGGAGCGCAAGTGGTTCCCCCGCCTCCGTCGATCCAAGGCACGCATTCTTCCGCCGGCAGTGGACGTCTGATCGCCCTCGGCATCCATCCCTCAGTCGCCCCGCCTCCTGACCCGCCGAAAGGCAACCGCCGCGGAACGTTCGCAGCATCAACCGAAGGCAAGCCCGGAGCCGCCGGAACGCCGGACATCCGCGGTGACAGCTCCGGAACCGACCGTCACGGCCTCGCGGGCAACCACAACGGCAGTGGTGCAGGATCGGGTGGGGCGAGCGACGCGCCTGCCGGTTTGCATGTCGGCGCGCCTCCGCGCCCTGCGACCTCCACCACAGCGGACGATCCCACAGGGAAGTCAGGCAGAGGATCAGCCAGCCCGAACGGAACGCTCATGGCCGCAGCCGTTCCATCGAAATCCGGCGCCCCGGTACCCGCCGGGCACGGACCGAAAGCCGAACTCATCGACAACCCGACCCCGCTCGACCTGCAGGTCTTCGGCGGACGCCTTGCTTATTCCATGACCCTCAACATGCCCAACCTGAATTCTGCGGGTGGCAGCTGGGTAATCCGCTTCGCGGAATTAGAGGGAAGCAGCGCCGAGAAGGGCGACCTGATCGCGCCCGTCGCCGAACATAAAGTCGACCCCGCTTATCCGATGGAGTTGATGCGCGACAACGTGTCCGGCACGGTCACGCTGCGAGCCATCATCCGCACCGACGGCTCCGTGGCCGACATCAAGGTCGTCAACGGCGCCGATAAGCGTCTCGATCACTACGCCGCCCAGGCGCTTTCCCGCTGGCACTTTTTCCCCGCGGAAAAGAACGGCACCCCCGTCGACGTGGAAGCCATTGTGATGATCCCCTTCAAACCCATCCTCCGCAGACCGTTCTAGACTTCGTCCTTATATTCATTGTCATCGTGACCGAAAGTGAGGCGCTAGCCGAACGCAGTGGAGAGCCTGCCCTGAGCGTTGCCGAAGGAGACCTTTTGTTGTGCTGGTTTGCGCTGCCGACCCGATCAATCCTGCCGACCGCTCGTCCCGATGGAAAATTCGTTCAATCGGAGTTATACTTTGCTACCGGAGGTGTTGTATGCGACTGACCGGCCTCCTGGCTCTTCTGCTGTTCCTCGTGATCGTCTTCTTCGCGGCCCCTGCCGCCAGCAACGCGCAAACCACGAACCCACCGCCGATCACGACCGATCGCCACGATTCCAACCCCGTACAGATTTCGCCGGACAAGCCCCAACTGGATGAGGCCCGTGCGCTCAGACAAACCGACCGCGCACTGGTGCTTGTGCAGCCTCTCATGGAGCACGGCGGGGATCTCGTCCTTCGCGAGTCCGCCGAGAATGACGATCTCTGCTACTTCATGCGCACCTACGTCATGGCCCGCGAGAACAAGACGTCCGATGTGACTCACTTCGTACGCCAGGTGAAGTGCACGCCGGCGCGAAAGTTCAATTACAAAACCACCGATCTGCGAATCCAGCAACCCGTGTATGAGAAACCCGCGCTGAAGTAGCTGGCCGCTTTTCGATTCGCCCGAAGCGCACAGGTTGTAAGACAATCATCGACATGCATGCACGCAGGTGGCTGTGTGTCGTTCTCACCGGACTCTGCTCGGCGCAGATCCAGACGCAGCAGGATAGTCGCACCACAGAGAACCTGCGCGGCGTCAGCGCCGTTTCGGCCATCGTCGTCTGGGCAAGTGGGACGCACGGAACCTACCTGCGCACCCTCGACGGGGGATTCAGCTGGACCCAAGCCCAGGTTCCCGGAGCCGAGACACTGGACTTCCGCGACGTCGAGGCCTTCAGCGCGGACGAAGCCTACCTGCTCGCCATCGGCCCCGGCGACCAATCGCGCATCTACAAAACCACCGACGCTGGCAAACACTGGGCCCTCGAATTCACTAATCCCGAGCCCAAAGGCTTCTTCGACTGCATGGCCTTCTGGGATCGCACGCACGGCATCGCCGTGGGCGATCCCGTTGACGGCAAGTTCGAGCTGATCGCCACCGACGACGGAATCCACTGGAAGCCACTCACGCCGACACTCCTGCCGCCCGCGATCGAAGGCGAAGGCTCCTTCGCCGCCAGCGGCACCTGCATCACGGTGCAGGGAAAATCCGATGTGTGGTTTGCAACCGGGGGAAAGATCGCCCGCGTGTTTCACTCCCGCGACCGCGGCAAGACCTGGTCGGTTGTGCCGACCCCCATCACCCAGGGCACCGACTCGTCAGGAATCTTCACGATCGCTTTCGCCGATCCCAGGCATGGCCTCATCGCGGGCGGCGACTATAAGCATCCCGAGCAGGAAGGCGCGAATCTGGCTTACACGGAGGACGGCGGCGCAACCTGGAAGCTGTCGCCCATCTCACACCAGCCGTTTCTCTCCGCCGTGGGATGCATGGACCTTTCACAAGCACACGGCCTGCTTGCCGTCGGGTCGGCGCGTGCGGCCTTCACCGATGACGTGCACCACAATCAATGGAACTGGACCCTGGATACGAATCTCAACGCGCTAAGCTTCACCGCACCCGGGAACGCCTGGGCGGTCGGTCCCAAGGGAGCCATCATGCACTGGATAGAGGGCAACACCGGAATACCTGGGAAGAACTGAGTCGCGCAAGAATTTAAGAGCGCCCCGCCCCCGCGGCTTTCTCGCCGTCGAGTGCAGTATAGATGGCAGGGTCCGTACATACCTCGTAATACGACTTTTCGGTCCACTTCTGGAGGGTGAAGTTCCGCGGATCGATCTGCGCCACGCGGCTCTCGCGCAGCACGATTTTGCGGAAGATGTCGTTGTCCACCGCCACCAGGGCGCGGTAGAGCTTGAATCTCTCGTTGCCCCAGAGTTCCGGAAGCTTCAACGCGATGGCTTCGAGCGAGATCTCGCTCTGCAGCTTCTCGAACGCGGCCGCGCTCAGCCGGATCCCGCCCAGGTTGAAGCTCATCACGAAATCCTCGGCGGCCTCGCCGGCATCGGCGTCGCTCACGATCTGGAACGCGTATACGTGGAACGGGCTGTCCAGCGGCTCCATGGCCTTGCGCGCGCGTTTGTTGCAGGAGGAAAGCCGGTCGCTCTCGTTCAGCGCATCGGAGATCATGATTCGCTTCTCGCCGTCCATCAGGTAGAGCGGAGCCGATTCCTGGTACGAAATGCCCACGCCCAGCTCCAGTTGGGGCAACCCGGCCTTGGTCACCAGTTCGTTATACCCGCGCACGATCTCGACGATCTCGCGCGCCAGCACGCAGGCGCGGCTCACGGCGAGTCCGGCCTCGCCTTCTTTCTCGTGCAACGCCAGAATCACTGCGTCGCCCTCGATGAACACCTTGCTGGCACCGTACTTCGACAGCAGCTTGTTCACTGGATCATAAAAATTCAGGCTGAAGTACGACGCCGGGTTCAACCCCGACTCCATCAGCGAGCGCGTCAGCCGCGACGAGTCGCGAATGTCGGCCTTGATGATCACGTGCCCCAGGGCCCGCTCCTCCGTGGGCTTCTGTTCCTCGGCCAACAGGAACTCGTAGAGCGTGCCATTCACGGCTGAAAGCTCGCGCAGCTTCGCGTTCCCGATCAGGTTCACGCTGTCCATCGCCGAGTTCAGCGCTTCCAGCCTCCGCATATCGCGGTGGTAGCGCAGAAAATCACGCATAAAGCGCCCGGCAACCTTCGCGCGGTCGGCCCCACGGCAACTCGCCACCTTTCCCACCGCCGCATAAAGATTGTTGGCCGAGAGCTTGCCGCCTTCCTGAATCAGCCGCTCCACCCGGTCGCATTCGGCGCGGTTGACCAGCGCATTCTTCAACTGCTGCGGATTGATGCGCGACGCGTATTCCGAGAGCAACGGCACCACTTCGTAGGAGGCGATCACGTACTCCATCACTTCCTGATCTTCCAGCAGCCGTACCCACGCCGTCAGCCGGGCTTTCTGCGAGCGCCCCTCCGGCGTCGACTCGTCCGGCGAGCCGCCGCCCACCAACTCCTGCGCGTTCTCCGGCGCGTTGAGCCACGGATCCAGCGCCGCATCGTCGTCGGGAACATCGATTTCCAAAGACCGGAGAAACTCGCAGGTGATCTCGCTCATCCGGATAAACCGGTCGGGATCGCGGTCCCAGTTCCCCAGCATCACGTACTGCTCAGCGCACAAGTAGTCGTCGCGCCCATCATCGGAAAGCAGCAGCCGGTTGATCAGCAGCTTGTGGCCTTCGCTGTCGTTGTCGCCGAAGCGCGAGCGCCGCATGCGCGCCAGGGTTTCCTTCTCCATGTCGCGCAGCTGCAGAAACAGCTCTTGACCCGTCTTGCGCTGGATGATCTTCTTCCGCACCTGGAACGAGGCCACCCGCTCGCGATACTCCAGCGCCTTCTGCTGGCGTAAACCCTCGTAGTTCTTGAGCATCATGCGGCAGCGTTCCAGGACCTGCGCGAACTGCGAGTTGAGTTCCATGCGCAGGAACTTGATCACCGCCAGCCGCGCCAGCAGGTCCACCGCGACATTGTTATCGGCTTTGGCGCGGTTCAGCGCGGCCACGTGCAATTCCGTGAGCACCGACTTGAAGTCGGTGGGCTGAGCTTTCGCTCCCGGCTTGAGCACGGTGGTCAGCTTATTCAGGAATGGCGTCCGCGGGCTGCCTTGGGGCGTTTCCGCGGCCAGCAGGCCTTCCACGTCTCCCTGGCGCGCGATCAGACGGGCAATGTAGGCGCGTGCCGTCTCGGTGAACTTCGAACTGAGATGAACGTCGTGGCGAAGGTTGTCCACGCCCACCGACAGACCCTCGAGCGAGAGCGTGGGCGTGTAACTGGTGAGCGCCGGGGGGACGATTTCATCCGAGGAGCCACCGAGTTTGAAGATCGGGATGCGCGGCATGAATGCGTTTCCTGGGGCCTACTTCGCCGCCTGTCTTTGTTCATCGGCCAATACCACGCGGAATTGAGGAACCACCAGGGCTTGCTCGACCGTCGGTTCGTTCATGCCGGCCAGGCGCTTCGCCAGCAGGTTGGCATCTTCCTGCGCGCCGGTTTGCTTGTACGCTTTCCACAGCAGCAGCATGGACTCGGGATTCTCGGTGTCTTGCTCCAGGTGCGGGATAGCCTCGGCGTACTTCCCCTGCTCGGCCAGCACCGAACCGGCTGCCGCGTGATAGGCCAGTTGGATCACCTGGCTGCGGCTTTGTCCGGCCATGGTTTCCAGCTGCTTAACCGACTTTTCCGCCGCATCCATCGTCTGGTTGTGGGCCGCGCACCTCGCCGCGACCTCAAGAATCAGGGCTCGCTCTTCTTCGCGATCGCCGCGCGAAATCGGATGCCCCTCGTCCAGCGCGCGTTCGGCCGCTTTCAAGTGATGCGTCTCATCGCGATAGTCGGGCGCGCTCATGGCCATGATGCGGTTGGCTTCCGCCTCCAGCTTCGCCAGCCCCGCGGCGTGCGCATTGCGCGCGATGTCGTGCATCGATTTGTCGACCTGCTTGTGATTGCCCTCGCGGATCCAGGTCACCGCCGCCTGCAGTTCGTACTCCACCCGGTCACTCTCGCTGGTCACAAAGATCAGAGCCTTCGCGTATTCCTCCCGCGCTTCCGCTTCCTTGCCCATCACGGCCAGCGTATCCGCCACGCCCAACTCGGAACCGAAGTTCGAATCCACGTGGATCGCCTGCCGGTATTTCTCCAGGGCCGCATCGTAGTGGCCCGCCGCGCGCAGAATTTCGCCGTACGAGTCGTACGGATTCGGCTGGTCGGGCTGCAGCTGAACGTAGCGGTCCATCAAGCCATACGCTTTCTCGAAATTGCCGCTGAAGGCGTACGCGTAGGCCAGCTCGTTCAATGCCGCCGGGTATTCGGGAAACAGCGTGAGCGCATGCTCCAGCACGAAGATCCCTTGCGCATAACGCCGCTGGTGCACCAGCCACCGGCCCGCCAGAAACGCCGTGCGGTGGTCCTGCGGGTACAACGCCAGCAGATCGTTCATGGCCGCAATCGCCGGAACGTATTTGTTCTCCTGCACTCCGCTGATCCAGTGAATCAGCAGGCGCTCGCCCGGAGTGACGCCGGGGGCGAGTTGCTCCGCGTGCGAGCGCGCCGACACCTGCTCGTCGGGATCGTGCGTAAGCTGTGAGATCAGGATGTAAGCTTGCGCGAATTTGGGATCGTGCTTGACCGCGGCGCGCAGATCCTCGAGCGTGTCGGCTCGGCGTAACTTCTCCAGGTCGCCCATGGCATGTTCAAATTCTTTGCGCGCCGACGGCGACGCCGTGGTGACCGGCAGGGTTACACCCTTCTGGGCGGACTTGACATGGCGCGAGGTTGCGTCCGAGCCAAAGGCCAGGGCGCAGAGCGAGACCAATAAGGCAGTCCAGCGCAAGGTGCCACCTCGGAAATGACTGATTTCACTACCTATAATGAGGAGCGTAGCACGCGGTCTGGACGCGGGGAACGTTACCCAAGTTACTTGGCAAGTGGTTGATTCGGCAGGGACGAAGGAAGACGTGGCTATCATGCGTTCTGCTCTCTTGATCCTCTCGCTGCTTGCGAGCTCGCTACACGGTCTTGCCCAAGACAGTACGTCCAACCTGGGCGGGCCCGAAGCTCAAGGCAAAGCACCGGCGTTGCCAGTTGTGGACCTCGGTGCCTGCCCTTCTGAGGGCAGCACGTTCGGCAAGTGGACGGTCACGTAGGACTCGGTCCTGTACACCTCGTGGAAAGCAGGTCGTACCACGACCGGTAAGCTGGCGAAGGGCGAGGTCGTAACGGGTATCACCGGTGTTCACATTACGAAGAAGCCCGATCGCATTCGCGTATGTCGGGCCATCCCCGAACTGGGCTTGGAACCGGGCGACACCGTGCTTCGGTACATGTATCTTGGCGAAGGCTTCGCGAACATCTGGGCGAACGGGAAGTACACGAAGGACACCGACTGTACGTTCGTAACCGAGAAGAGCGGTGGAAGATGTTGCCGCGATTGCCCGGCCGTCGTCGAGGAAGATGGTGAAAAGGAGTGGTGGGTCCAAGTGAAGACATCCTCCGGCAAGATCGGTTGGGTGGAGGCGGACATCGACTTTGACGGAATGGACTCCCTGGCCTCAGCTTTTTCCTCAGACACGGTGGCGGTTGACTGAAAACAGTTCGCCTCCGTCGCGCTGCGTTGCTCGCGGCGTTCCTACTCCGCGCGTTTCAACCGTGCCGCCTCGAACTCGTCGCCCTTCTGCCAGCCCACCAGTTGCGGTTGCATCGCAGCCTGCCAGCCGAGCAGGAACCCGAACCGGGCCACGGTTCCGTCCCCGGTGAAATCCATTTCGGGGTGGTACTCGTCGCTGGGCTGGTGGTAGTGCTTCTGGTTGTACTCCTCGTCCTGCGCCAGGCCCCAGGCCTCATCGTGGCCCTTGAACCGGACGCCCTCATTGACCGAGAAGGAGGGAATCCCCACCCGCGCCAGGCTGAAGTGGTCGGAGCGGTAGTAGTGACCAGCCTCGGGATGCGCGTCCGGCCGGATCGCCAGGCGAAAATCTTTGGCGGTCGCTTCGATCGTACGATAGAACGTTGTGCGTTCCGAGCCTGAGACTTCGACTTCTTCGGGGGATCCCAGAGGCGGAACATCGTCGTAGTTCAGGTCGAGGCTGATGCTGCTCGCGGGAAACGGCGGATGTTTGCCCAGGTATTCCGAGCCAAGCAAGCCTTGCTCTTCGGCGGTGACGGAAGCGAACAGGATGGAGCGGCGCGGTTTCTGGCTCGCCTGCCCGAAAGCCCGGGCCAGTTCGAGCACTATGCCGCACCCGGTCGCGTTGTCGTCAGCGCCGTTATAGATGTTGTCGCCCGGCATGTCGGGGCGGATGCCGAGATGATCGTAGTGCGCCGTGTACAGCACGGCCTCGCCTCTCAGCTTCGAGTCCGAGCCTGGGAGCAGTCCGATCACGTTATTCGATTCGAACGGGCGAATTCCGCTGGCGATGCGGGCTTGCAGTTTCACCGCAAGAGGAACCGGCTTGAACTGGCGGGAGCGCGCTTCCGCCATGAGGTTGGTGATGTCCAGGCCCGAAGCCGCGGCCAGCCGCTGCGCTACCGCCAGCTGAATCCAGGCGGCAGCTTTTAACTTGGGCGTGCCGTCGAGTTTCAGGTACGACTTCTCCCCCGAGTTCGAGTTGCGCACCACGTCCCACGGGTAGCTCGCCATGTCGGTCTGGTGAACCAGGATCGCGCCCACGGCGCCGCGGCGTGCGGCTTCTTCGTACTTGTACGTCCAGCGGCCGTAGTAGGTCAGCGCCTTGCCCTTGAAAAATTTGGGATCGTCGGAGGGCGGCTCGTTCACCAGCATGAGCAGGACTTTGCCTTTGACGTCTACGTTCTTGTAGTCGTCCCAGCCGTATTCGGGCGCGCGGATGCCGTAGCCCACAAACACGATGGGCGCATCGATTTGTGAATGCGCTTGCTGGGTCTGATCGTAGACAACGTAGTCATCGAGCACTTTTAGCGTAATGGGTGCGCCGGCGGTCGGCACAAGCGAGAATGTCGTTTCGGGCAGAGGCGTGATGCCCACCATCGGCACCTTCTGCATGTAGGTGCCGTTGTCTCCCGCGGGCAGGAGGCCGTAGAGCGCGAACTGGGTCGCAATGTACTCCGCTGCGATGTCACCGCCGCGCTGGCCCGTGCCACGACCTTCCAGCAGGTCATGCGCCAGGAAGCGTGTGTGGGCACGAATGTGCTCGGCATTGATGGACTCCATAGCTGCGAAAGCAGCGGAAGACGGGCGCTGGATCGCATTCCCGCTCCCAGTCTGCGAATAACTCTGCCCCGGCGCGAGCGCCGCCAGAGTCAGTACGGACAAAAGAAGGCTCCTGATCATGCTGGGAATTAAGGCTCCTGAAGTTTGGGCTGGAAGTATAAGTAGACTTTCTATTGTACGGGATGGCAGCTCTCGTCCCAGCACCAGCAGGACAGCGCCGATGCAGCAGCGCCCGCGACGACAGGTCGCCAACTCGGCTTAGAGGGTCTCACTCGTCTGTCATCCCAAGTGCAGTGAGGCGCCAGCAGAACGGAGTCAAGAACCTGCCCTGAGCGTAGTCGAAGGGGATCTTGTGTTTTGCCAGCAACACGACCGCCCCGGTGTCGCACCAAGCGCGACGTCAGCGCAACCACTCTAACCGGCAATCCCAGGAATCGTTTTCTCGTCCCGCGGACCGCGGGATCAGTTTTTCGAGCTTCAACCCGCGCGGTAATCCTGCACCGCTTCGCTGGGCTGAAACGCCCGCGTTGCCGAAGTCTGAGCCGCTTCGGCCATCTTGCGGTTGATCTGCTCAAACTCCGCCTTCACCCATCCCGCGCTGGAGACTTCGATCTCCCCATCGGTCGCAATCCAGAAGATCGTGGGAACGTTAGTCAGGCCGTAAGCGTTCGAAACCGGGTAGTTGCGCGTGTCATCGAGCAGCAACGGAAAAGAAACCCCGAACTCCTTCGCGAACCCCAACGTGTCCTTGGCGTCGTTTTGCGAGACCCCGACTAGCGTAACGTGCTGATTCTTGTACGCCTTGAAGAGCCTCTCATAGAACGGCAGGGCGTACTGGCAGGTCGGGCATGATACTTTGAAAAACACCAGCACCGCCGGACCCCGTTCGAGCGTTTCCTTCAGCGAAAATGTCTTGCCGTCCAACGCGCTCAATCGAAACTGGGGCGCGGCCTTGCCGGCCGAAAGTGCGGGCATGCGTTTCGCTCCTCCATGTCTGGTTACGTCCTTTAACTCGGTATTTTAGATGAATCAAGACGACCGCCGGATGGAGGACTTTAGGTCAGAAGCGCCGCCATCCCGGCGGCTGTCCAGCGGGCGTCCCCGTCCGCCGCGTCCCTACCCATGTTTTGACAAGCAAATCGCGATCCTGCGAAGGCCCCCCTAAAGCCTTCACCCCGCCCAGCCGATAGAAAACACGTGTCATCCTCGCCTGCCCTGCAAACCGCCTCGGCCGCGAAACAGGATTTTCGCTTTTGTCGTGCGGCAACCCATCCTGGACGGCGCCGAGCAGGTCTTCGGCTACGAACTGCTGTTCCGCGACGGAATCGAAAACTTCTTTCGCAGCCGCACGTCCGGCAGCGGTGTCCGCCGTGGCGCTTCACCAGCGCGGCGCGTTCGGCCCCTCGTTTGCTCGAAATCCACTTTCAGGATGTCGGCCAGGACACCAAGGCTGGGCTTTCCGGAGGCAGCGGGAAACTGCGACCCGTCTACCCGTTGATGCTGGCGCAGGAGGCGGGCGCGTGGGAACAGACGCGCGATCCGCCGCCGCGTTACACATCTCCTAGAGTGAGGCGGGGGAACTTTGGTGGCAAGCGCTGACCTGGGCGCGGCAGGTGAACAGCGGGAACTGAAACCTTGACGCAATGTGCGCCGCGGAGGTGAGGGGTCGCGATCGACACCTCTGTGCAAAACCGTGTGCACTTTGCACTTGCACTCGTTCGGCGGCGCGGGTAGCATGAATGTGTTCCCAGCGGCCACGCTTCCCGTGCTGGCCCTTCGCGCCCACTGGCTCCAGGCGCTTAAGACGGAAAAGGTCATTCAGGATTTTTCCAATCGCATCGGGGTTTCCGCGCATCGAAGAATCGGCGCGCGAGTGGGGTGCTTCCCCCAATGCGGCACAGGGCAGACGAAAGCGACAACCTTTCATCGACCAAGCTGAGAACCGCAAAAAGAGAAAACCTATGAATGCAGGACCGGGACATCCCTCCGGAGGTGGAGGGAGAAGCAGGCGGCGGCGCGGACGCCGTCCACCCAATCATCGCGGCGGTGGTGGAGGCGGGCAGGCACGCGATCGCCACAACCCAGGGGGCATCTACACTGCCCCAATGGATCACAGCTATCGCGCCAAGCAGGGCAACGACAGCAACGGACATAAGGGTGGCGGCCGCCCGCGGCCGGGGTTCTCGGCCACCTACCATCCGCCCGATCCCGAACCGTTGCCCGTGCGGGAAGATGCGACCTCACGCATCTTCGCTTTCGTCGACGACCTGTTCTTCATGGCCAAGATCCAGGAGACAGCGCGCAAGATGAACGTGAAGGTCGAGTTCGTCAAGACCGATAAAGATTTGCTCGACCGCATGAAGCAGAACGGCGAAGAGAAACCGTCGCTGATCATCTTCGACCTGAACAACGTCAACGCCAAGCCGCTTACACTGATCCCTAAACTCAAGAGCAAGTTGAAGAAAGACACCTCGATCATCGGCTTCCTTTCGCACGTGCAGGGAGACCTGAAGCAAAAAGCGCACGAGGTGGGATGCGACATGGTGTTGCCACGCTCGGCCTTCTCGCAAAACCTGCCTCAGCTGTTGCGGCGGCACGGAGCTGCGGAAGAAGAAGCCGGCGTGCAGTAGCCTGGCGCGAAGGATTTCGGAAACAGAACACCCCAACCGTTTCTGCCCGGAAGCGATTTTCTTCCGTGGGCAACTCATTGCTTCTGGACAAGCAACGGTCCGTCCGGGAAGTTCCATTTTGGTTCACTTATAGCTAAGTAACTGAAGCCACGTGCAGGGCTATCGTTGCCTTGAAAATCGAGGCGCGGACGCCTCCCAGAGCGCCCGTTATTTGCTTTTAGAAGCCATCTGGCAGGACTTTGACGGCCGGGTCGAGTTTTGTGGATCATCCGGAAGCCGAGCGCGCCTCCTGGAGCTTCCGGCTGAGTTTTTGTTATCCAGGAGCTAATGGCATGGCTCGGTGCCAGGGCCCCCCACACTGCTCGCTCGAAGCACGATTTGTTCGTCGAAGGCATTCATGCCCCATCCCGACGGAAATCGGCAGGCCTGAATCGAATGTCGGGTTTCCCCAAAGCCGACTTGCCAGTGCGAATCTCGTCTTGCACGACGGGACCTTCCAGGTTGCCGACTATCCGCCCCGGTGCCGGTTCATCCCTGGGAGGCGCGACGGCTCCATGCGGGTGTTCGTGTCGCCGGAAGAAAACTCAGCAATGCCCATGCTATACGTCCAGCGGGTTGGCTCCTCCAGCATGACGCTTCCGCCGGGCACGCAGGGCGCGAGTTACCCCTTCTGGTCGCCCGATGGCGCCTACGTCGCGTTTTTCGGCGGTGGCAAGCTGCAGAAAATCGCAGTGTCGGGCGGCACTCCGCAACAAGATCAGCGGCATCTATTTGAGTTCTCTCGATGACGAGCAGCAGAAGCTTGTCCTGCTTTGTCATTCCAGCTTCGGCTACGATTCCGGGCATCTCTACTACGCGTGCGGTCAGAAGCAGCTAACCAGCGTGCTGTTCGATCCCGCCGACGGACACATCTCGGGCAACAGCGCTCCCATTGCCGGTGGGGTGGGTTTTCAGCCTTCCACTTACTGGGCTGCCCTAGCCGTCTCCGGCAACGGCACGGTGATTTACCTCGGGGGTTGGCGCAGCCTTGTCGGTACTCACATGGGTGGACCGCGCGGGCGAGGAAGTGGGCCGCATCGGCGAAGCCGCCATTAATGCGAACCCAGCTTTATCGCCCGATGGCACACGGGTGGCGGTAGACATCGCCGACCTGAAAGCAAGCAACGTGAATATCTGGCTGGAGACTACCAGCGGTTCCGACAATGCGCGCTTTACGTTTGAGCCGACCGAAGAAATAAATGCCGTATGGTCACGCGACGGAAGCATGGTCACGTACCGCTCCTTTGCCTCGAACTCGTCCGAGATCCTGCTCAAACGGGCCACCGGGCTGGAAAAGGAAAGAGTGCTGCTGCGCAATCCGGGCGTGCTGGATGACCTCCTGCCAAACTCGTGGTCGGCGGACGGCAAACAACTGCTGTTCACCGACCAGAGCCCGTCGCGCACTTACCTGGCAACTGTGCCCTCTGGGGGCGGGGAGAAGGTCGCCTTGCTGAATAGCAAGGCCAACGAGACCGACGGACAGATATCTCCCGACGGGAAATGGGTCGCTTATGCTTCTGATGAATCGGGAGCATGGGAGATTTACGTCAGCTCGTTTCCGGGTGCGGCGGGAAAATGGCAAGCGTCGCGCGGTGGCGGCAGCGAACCGCGCTGGCGCGGGGATGGCAAGGAGATTTTCTATATCGCACCCAGCGGCATGTTGACGGCGGTACCAGTCAACGGCGAAACGACGTTCGCGACCGGGCAGCCCTCGCCTCTTTTCCAGATTCACGGCCACGCTCCGATTTCCTCGACCGACATCTTTTCCCACGACGTGGCCAAAGATGGCAAACGCTTTCTGGTAAACCGCTACCCCAAGCCTGAGCACGTTCCGCCCTTGACCATCCTGCTAAATATTGCGAACGGCAACGGATCCCCGTAAAGGAAGAGTTGAGGTGGCTAGCGCCCTCAGGATTCTCGCTGGATCGTAAGACAGCACAGCCTGTGGGTAGCCGTTTGGCAAGATCACTGCGCAAATCGATCAGTAATTCTTAGCGAGGTATTCGCGCACGCGCCCAATCCTGAAGCGGGCATCGCCGGCCTCGATTTCCAGGAGCAGTTGTGCGGCAGTCAGTTGGTTGTGAAAGTCAAAAGCTGCCGAAGTGTCGGGATTGGCAACAAGCTGAAGGTTCTTTTCGATCTGTTCGCTTTCTGCCTGCAGAGACTTGAGCTTCGCCTCTTGTACGGAGATGCTTTCCACCAATTGTTGTCGAAGGACCTTCATGCTGCGCACGACTTCGCTTTCCTGCGCTTTTTTCCATTCGCCATGCGCTTCCACGGCATGATCCAGATGCTTGTCGATGGCTCGACCGGCGAAATTGTAGTTGACGGAAACGGCGCCGTACGGCTGAGCACCCTGGGCAATCGGATTTACCTGCTGATGAACACCAACCGAGAGAGCCACGTCCCAATTATTTTGACGACTTAGTTTATCCAGCGCTCTTTGCTCGTTCCCTTCACTATTCTGTTTCTCTGCCACCAGCTCTTTCAATGGTCTGTCACTCAGTGGCGGAGCAAAAAGCGCGGTGATCTTCGACCGGGTATCGGCTTGGTCAGCGTCCAGCTTAATCTTGGTGGTCTGCAGCGAAAAAAGCATAAGACGGGTCGCATTCTGCGCCTCCACCATCTTTGAAGTCTTTTCCATGAGAGCGTCCAGCGACTTAGAAGCCTGTTCGACTAGAACGAGCCGGTTGCGTAGTGCTTCTTTTTCGAGGCTGGACAGAGCGTACTGGATGTTCTGCTGGGCTCCGGTCGTGGCTTTGTACAGCTCGCACTCGGTGCGGGCCGCGTCCATCGTTAAACCGGCTTTTCTTATGCTTGAGAGTCCAACGGAGGCGCCCGCTACCACCTGCAACGGTAAGCCAGTCTCGGGCTGAGTCATGCCTGCCGACGCGATGGGAGTGCGCAGCAGGTCCCGCTGCGCCTGCGCCTGCTCCATAACGTAGGAGCAGTACGCCAGTTGATCTGTCGCGTCGACTGCATGTGCGCTCGGGTGCGTCACGAATGCGTGCACCGTGGCGACAAACATCGCTGAGGCCACCACAAACCTCCAGTTGTTCAGGAACATTCTCCCTCTCCTTCAAAACACGACCGGCTTGCGGCCCAGAAATACTGTCTTCGATTTCGCCGACTCAGCATGGTCCAGATTCATCTGGACAAGAAAGCCGCGAATCTGCGTCTTGAAAATCGGATGGATAGCGGTCTCTTCGCCCGCGAACAGCTGCTTCAAAGTGCCCACTCTGCGGCACGCGATCATGTTCAGGTAACAGTCGTAGATGGACGTGCCGGTTACGGCGCTGGCCTGGTTATCGTAAGGAACGAACGCGAAGTACAACGTCTTCTCGCCGGACGCGTTCAGATAATACGGATTCTGTTTGGCCGTCTGAATGGCCTGTCGCAATCGATCAACCTGTCGTGATTCCTCCTGGAGCTGCTTCTCTGCAACATTGATCGCGACATCCAACTGGGCAACCTCAGACCGCAATTCGGCTTGCTTCACCAGCACATCAAGCGAGGTGGTGCCGGTCGTGGTCTTGTCTAGAACACTGTCGGTCAGCAGGACCTCCGCAATCTTGCTGTCTGTGTACGCACCCCCTGCCTGGTTCAGGGCTGCCAATTGTGTCGCAGCGTCGCCCTGGGTGATCAATCCGGCAGCCAGATCTTTATTGATGTTGGACTCCACTTGCTTCAGCTGTGCCAGCACTTTTTGCGTCTTCAAGTTGTCAGCTTGCTTCTGCCGGTCGAGTACCGCGAGTTCCGGACCACTGGTGCGGTTGTGAGTTCGCTCGCGCGCGATGGCTTGTTGCAATTCGGGTTCGAGCGCCAGAAGTGCGGCCCGGTGTTTTTTCATTTCGACCAGGCCACTGTCGAGTTTCTTCGTATCCACCTTCAGATCCTCGATGGTCTGTTGTGTGGTGACAAGCTTTTCCCTGAAGTCAAGACTCTTCTCGTCGGCAGCAGAGAGGATGATCGGCGCAGCCCACGAACTGCTCACGGCATAGAAGCCCATCACGAAGGCGTAGCTGATAATTCCGGCCAGCACCAGATACAGCACAGCGATGGCAAAGACCCGGTAGAGCGTAATTACCAGCTTGTAGTGCAGCGATTGCCTGACAGGAGCGTCCTTGTGCTCTGGCGGAAGCGAATCATCTTTGGCTTCAGAAGGCGGGTTAGCGGTTGGCGTTGCCAAGGGGCACCTCTTGTGATTTGGTTCGCGTGCCCCAGTCCGCGGAATCCATCGTACACAGGGCGAGGGGCGTGAGGAATAGACTGCTGACCAGCGACCAGGCTATGTAGGCGCCAAAGGCCAGAGGGTGGGCGATGGCCTCTTTCGCGCTATATTTCTTGATCACCCAAGTAAGAACGGCTCCAACTCCGAGAGCTGTGATGAGCGGGACGGGCCCCGCCCATCCCAGGGGATCGGAACTAAGCATAGAAACCACGACCAAAAACCCCACCACCGCCCCGAGCGGAGTGAGTACGAGCGTGAACACCGTGTTGGGGTGCAGTTTCCAGACATGCTGCGGCAGGGTTCTCAGGGTAAAGAAGAAATCGCGCACGATGCTGCGCCGCCAGCGAAGTTGCTGTTTAAACAGCACGGGCAACGTGTTCGGTACCGTGGTCCAGCAGAGCGCATCATTGTTGATATAAGTCCCGTAACCCCGCAGCAGCGTCTGATGAGTCAGGAACCTGTCTTTACCCTGGTTCACTGGAATTCCGAACCAGTTGCGGGAGCGGATCGCGGGCTCGATCTCCAGCAGTAACTCACGCCGGATGGCGAAAAGGCATCCGCTGATGCAGCAGATGCTACGGGTCCAATTCTCGGGAATCTTACAAAGCTGGAAAGCAGAGTAATAAATGACGGTCTGGATGGCGGTGATCACGCTGTCGTTCGGATTTCTCACGCCCACTCTGCCTCCCACCGACCCGATGCGGGGCTCGGCGAAGCATGCGGTCAACTCCCGAATTGCGTCCGGATGGAAGATGCAATCAGAATCGATGGAGATGATGATCTCCGCCGTTGAGTGCTGCAGCGCGTTGCAGACGGAGCGGGCCTTACCGCTGTTGACTTCATTCCGCCCTGTGCTTACGCGGATGTTGGTGAAATCGCGCTGGGCTTTGAGCATCCAGTCGTAGCTGTCGTCAACGGAACAGTCGTCTTGCGCGATCACCTCAAACTTATCGTTGGGATAGTTGCTTCTGCTGATGCTCTCAATCGTCTCGTAGACCGTCTTGCCCTCGTTGTAGCAGGGCATCAGCACACTCACGGTCGGCTGATAGGCGTAATCCTTTTGGGCTTTTGTCGCTGGCGAACGAGAACTTCAGAATAATTCCCATCAGGTACTTGACCGCTGAGATCCACAGGCAAAGAACCAGGATGAGCCAGAGAAGAATGGGAGCCATTAGCGCCGCGCCTCCCCGGCTGAATGCCTCACCCTTTGGACATGGGTGTGTCCGGCAGATTGGGCGTCCATGAGGCGACCTGCTTCCGGATGATGGACCACGCGCGGCTCTCCCGAACTCGCACCATATAACATCCAGGTCGGTACCTCAATTGCCGGAGGTAACAATGGCGCGACCGGGATTCCTCAGGGTTCGTTCGTACGGACAAACGCGCTTGTGGGAAGTTGATGGGCCACTCCAAGGCGCAGTTAGCGCTGAGGTGAGCTCGCTCCGGCCTAACCCGGTGGCCAGCGCATATCCCGTCCGCCGATCAGGTGCAGGTGCATGTGGAACACCGACTGGCCCGACTTCGGTCCGACGTTGAGCACGGTGCGATAGCCGTCTTCAATGCCGCGCTCGCGTCCGATGGCGGCGGCAACCAGATGCAGGCGGCCGATGAGTTCGGCATCTTCCGGTTGTGATTCTTTCAATCCGCGGATGTGTTTCTTGGGAATGATCAGCACGTGCGTCGGGGCTTGCGGGTTGATGTCCTCGAAGGCGAAGGTGTGCTCGTCTTCGTAGACTTTCTTGGCGGGAATCTCGCCTTGGATGATGCGGCAGAAGAGACAGTCAGCCATAAAATCAGGTCTTGGGTCTTAGGTGTCAGGTCTCAGGGTCTTGGTGTCAGGTCTCAGGAAAGCTCATTCCCTGCGAGACTACACATTCGAATTTGTCCGATTTCAAATCACCCGCGATCACGCATGCCTAACACCTAAGACCTGACACCCCAAACCTGATCTTCTCAATCCAGCCGCACGAGATACACCGACCCTTCCGGAGTCTCGGTTTCGTGGACCAGGGCTTCGGCGCGCTGGCGGTCGTCGTTAAGGACGCGCACCCGCACCCACCATGCGCCCACGGGGCTGGCGAAACTCACGACCTTGGCGGTCTGGTAGCGGCGCGAAATGTGGTCGGCCAGTTCGGTGGCGCTTTTCTGGTCCTCGAACGAACCGATCTGCACCGCCCAGCGGCCACCGGTTGCAGTCGGGCTCGGGGTCTGCATGACTTCGACTTTGACGTCAGCTACGCCGGGTTGCCAGACGTCAATCTTCTTCGCGGCTGCGTAGGAGAGATCGAGGATGCGGCCTTCGACGAACGGTCCGCGATCGGTGATGCGCACGAGCGCCGAGTGGCCGGTTTTCAGATTAGTCACGCGGACGATCGAGCCGAGGGGCAAGGTGCGGTGCGCGGCGGTCATCGCGTGCATGTTGTAGACCTGGCCATTGGAACCGCGCCGGTTGTGATAGGGCGCACCGTACCAGCTGGCTGCGCCGGTCTGGGTCTCAAGTGGTTTTGCGTCGGCGGGGAGGGAGATCTCTTCATCCTGTTCCCCGGCACTTTCGTTCTTTTGAGACTCTTCTTGCGGCCTGGTGGTTTTCGCGGGAGGAGCGTTTGTCGGGGCTGGTTGCGGAGTAACCGCGGGTGGCGTCGGAACCTTAACGCGAGCCTGCTGGTGGTGGGCGCAGCTGGTCAGCAAGATCAGCGACAAAAGTGCGAGAGCGAGAGTGCGGCGGGGATGCACGATCAAGGCTTCCTAGCGGCGTCTTTTTGGGCTTCGTCCATGTAATCGGCCAGTTTGTGCAACTTCTCGGCCGCAACCCGCAGCGCTTTGGTGGATTGGTCCCGGACCGCAGGCACGACCTCGCGATTGAGGTAGTCGATGAGTTCGGCGCTGTCTTTCTCGAGCCGTTCGGCGGTTTCGGAAACGGTCTTACTGACCCGCGCTTTAGCGTCTTCTACCTTGCGGTTGAAGTCCTTCATGATGACCCTCCGGAGGCGGCGTGAAATCCTTCCACGCGAAATGCGGACGCCGAACTCGCCTATTATTTCGTGCCTAGGCGGGAGGGTCAACCCGCGGGGCACCTGAGGGGGCACGTGGGGAGAGTGACGTCCAGCTGCGAACGGCGGATTCCTCCTGTCTCGCTGCGCTCGCGCGTCGGAATGACAAAGTGGATAGAAGTGGTTGCAATCGATGCCAGGGTGGAATTTCCGCCAGTCCTGAGGTCGCCTTCGGTAAATCATTGAGACGATGGCCCGTATGCATCTGGGTTAGAATTTGCGGATGCTGCGGTTTCTGCCGACTCTCGGGCTGATGGCCTTGCTGCCGCTTGCAGCTTGCACGATGTACGGCGCACATCCGGTGCAAACGTTTTCGGACGCCACCGGCGGAGAGGGCTTGGAGAAGGCTTTCTGGCGCGATCTCAAGCAACAGGACTGGAAGGACTTGGACCGGCATATCGCGTCGAACTTCATTTTCGTTACGGGGACCGAGAGGCTAGAGCGCGGCGCGGCCTTCGATCGACTCCAACACATGCAGATCCTGGAATATTCCATTGGCGATCTCACGACCGAGATGAGCGGCGATACGTTCGTCGTGAGCTACACGATCACGCTGGATGGAAGCGTGCAGGGGCAGGGATTTCCGGACCAGCCGCAGCGCTGCATGACGGTGTGGCACCGGGAGAAGTCGGGCTGGCTGGCAATCGCGCATACCGAGTTGGGAGCGCTACAGCGTTAGCGGAAACTGCGGGCGAGATTGGGAGAGAGACGGTTTGGACGCGGGGCCGCGGCTGAAGCCGGGTCGTCTTCCGCGCTCTTACGGCGCGCCTGAAGGCGCGCCCTGATACGAGTCTTCTTTTCCAACGCGGCAATTCTCTTTCTCCTCATGGGGCAAACCAAGCGCACGTCAGGGCAGACAGGTTGCGAAGAGGCGCGAATCTTTGCACAGCGTTTGCTGGCCTGGTATGACGCGCACAAGCGCGATCTGCCGTGGCGCAAGGATGGGGATCCGTACCGGGTGTGGCTCTCGGAAATCATGCTGCAGCAGACTCGTGTGGCGGCGGTGCTCGATCACTACCGGCGGTTTCTCAAGAAATTTCCAACGGTGCAGAAACTGGCGGCGGCCCGCGAAGCTTCGGTGCTAGCTGCTTGGAGCGGGCTGGGGTACTACCGGCGGGCGCGGATGCTGCACGCAGCAGCCAAGCAGGTGGTGAAAGAACACGGCGGAAAATTTCCCGCCAATAGCGCCGGATTGCGCGAGTTGCCGGGGATCGGGAGGTACACGGCGGCGGCCGTCGCCAGCATTGCCTTTGACGAACCGGTTGCGGTGGTGGATGGCAATGTCGAGCGTGTGGTTCAGCGCTTTGTCGGGATGAGAATCACAGGCGGAGAGGTCTGGCAAACGGCGGGAGCGTGGCTCGATGCGCGGCGTCCGGGCGATTTCAATCAGGCCATGATGGAACTGGGCGCAACGGTTTGCCTGCCGCGCCAGCCGCGGTGTTTACTGTGTCCGGTGGCGGGGTTGTGCGCGACGCTGGGGGAGTTGCCAGGTGCGGAGACTGCGCCCCGGCAGCGGAAAAGGAAGATTCACTTCGGACTGGCGCGGCGGAACGGGTCAGTGTTTCTGGTGCAACGGAAGAAAGAAGAATCGCTGATGGCCGGCATGTGGGAACTGCCAGAGATCGCGCCTTCGAGTGTGAAGCCGATGTGGTCGCTGCGGCATTCGATCACGGTGACGGACTATGCGGTGCAGGTCATGGAGATCTTCGGACCGAACGGTCTCGCGGGAAAGTGGATTCCGCTTGCGCGACTGGAATCGCTGCCGTTGACGGGGCTGGCGAGAAAGATTCTGCGGCGTGCGGAGATGCTGTGAAGGACACCGAAAATCGCTAGGATCTGGAATTCGGAAGAACAAGGCTCACCACAGAGGACACGAAGGATCACTGGGGGGCAAAGGCTCTTTAACCACGAACGGCGCGAAAAGCTTTTTAACCGCAAGGGTTGCAGAGGTTCGCAAACTACGTGAAGGAGAGGTTGGGTGGAGTTCGGGGATGGGAAAGCAGATTCCTCCTGTCTCGCTGCGCTCGCGCGTCGGGATGACAAGGCGATATGAGAGAGGAGACGGCCTTGAGTAGAGAAACGTTTCCTCGCAGGGCAGCGGCAAGAAACAGAAGTTTGCACTAACTAACATCGGGCGCGAACTGCCAGGACTTACCCACTTCCCCAATTATTCCTCGATCCACTCGGCGCCACACTTCTGACATTTCCAGTTGTGCTTGCTGACCGGGAAGGGGAGATTCAGGTACATGAGACCGTAGCTGAGCGGGCGATCGAGCGTTTCGAAGCTTACGTCGAGCGCGTCACACTTCGGACAGTGCGGCTGGGTGTAGGTCAACTCGGGATCTTCCTGGGTGATTTGATCGGGGATGGGTTCGTCGAGAATGGTGCGAGCCTCGTCGGCGTCCTCCGGCTTCACCATCAGGCGCAAGCCACCAACCGCGTTCGAGTAGAACCAGTCCATGCGAACGATATTCTCGTCGGCGACGAAGGAATCAATGCCAGCGGATTCGAGCTTCCCCTTGGCGAGCTCAGCTTCGATCAAGTCACGGAAGCGGCGTACGACGATCAGTTCTTCAGCCAACTTGACTCATCCTTAACGAGGTGGGCAATCCTAATTGCGCACGGTTCAATTCTGCAAGCCGCGACATAGGATGGCCTCGTTCGAGCGCGCGCTCAGCACTTCTCCTGGAGTAATCTGGGCGGGTGAAGAAGAGATTGTTAGCGGCCTTCATCATTGTGCTGATGGTCGTCTGGCGCGGCCATCAGGGTCATGGGTCACAAGGAGCGGACGAGTCGGGTCCGGAAATAGCTGCGTATCTCGGATTCGACCGCAACGAGTATCCCGGAGATCAGAACCTGGCCCTGCTGCGCCGGACGCTTTCGTACACAGGCTACTGGCTGAACCTACCACCAGGCGCGAAAAGCAACAGCTGGGCCGGGAAACGCAAAGCTGTGCAAGAAGCGGGCTTCGGATTTCTGTTGTTATTCAACGGTCGACTGGACGCGCAATTGAAGAACGTGCGCGACGCCGGACAGTTAGGGCGGGAGGATTCAGCGGCGGCCGTGGATGCGGCAAAACGCGAAGGCTTTCCGGCGGGAACGGTGATCTTTCTCGACCAGGAAGAAGGCGGTCGCATGCTGCCGGAACAGAAAGCCTACATCTACGCGTGGGTAGATGGAGTCAACGGCGGCGGATTTCAAGCGGGGATTTACGCGTCCGGGATTCCGGCTTCGGAAGGACATGACGTCACGGTGATCACGGCGGAGGATATTCAGCAACACGCAGGTGGGAGGAAGATTGCGTATTGGGTGACGAACGATGCTTGTCCGCCATCGCCGGGGTGCGCGTTTCCGAAGCGGGCGCCGGCGCCGGCGGAGAGTGGCGTCGGGTTTGCGGAAGTCTGGCAGTTTGCGCAGACGCCAAAGCGGCGCGATGTGGCCGGCCGGTGTCCGGCGAATTACGATCGCGATGGGAGTTGCTACGCGCCGGGGGTGCGAATTTTCGTGGATGTCGATTCGGCGCGGTCGGGGGACCCGTCGAGGGGGAGAGAGTAGAGGCTGAGGGTGACGGTGTGAGCGCCAGCTCGCGCCGTGGCAGAGAATTTCGCTAGGTCTGGGGTGCTCCCAACCAAACGGGGTCCTTCGACTTCGTTCGGCTTTCGCTTCACTTCGCTCAGAGCCTTGCCGATCTCCGCGCTGGAGGCACCCAACTTACCCACGGTCGCGTTGGTTTCTTCCGAGGTAGTCACCGCCTCGGCGGCAACCTTGGCGGCCTCCATGGCGTTCTTGGCGATTTCGTTGACCGTGGCGCTCATCTCCTCGGCGCCGGTGGCGATGGTCTGCAGGTTGTGATTGATGTGCTCGCCGGCTTCGGACACCACACGCGCCTGGGCGGACGTTTCCTCGGAGTTGGCCGTAATCTGGTGGCTGGTGGACTTGGGGCCGGCCTCCAGCTTCACCAGTTCGCTTTCCAGCTGGTCAAGATTCTCGTTGCTCTCGACCAGGAACTCCTGAACAATGTCGTGCAAGGCAGACTCCCTGCGGCTCCAAATTGCTCTCGGCGCGCGATTCTCCGCGCACCAATCCCCTTCATCGGACGGGAAGTCAGGGTTCTTTAGGCGGGCGTGAAGTGGGGTGGAACGAAGGTGCCAGGTGGATGCGGCAAATCGGACGGTGTAGCCGACGACTCCCAAGCGCCGATTGGCTCACGCGCCTTGGCAAGAACGTCCCACAAGAAGTAAAGTACTGTGTTTTCGTTTCCGGCCCTTAAGTCCCCCCACAGGAGTCTTGCTCGATGCGCCACGCCCTCGTTCTGCTGGTCGCACTCTCATCTTCTTTCTTTGTGCTCGCCCGTGCTCAAACGGCGGAAGAACTGGTCAACAAGAACACCCAGGCCAAGGGTGGAATCGAAAAGATCAAGGCCATCCACAGCTTGCGCATGACGGGCAAGTACGAGGGCGGAGGCGGGTTCACGGCTACGATCAGCCATGTGAATGTCCGGCCCAACCTGGTACGGGAAACACGCACTCTGCAAGGCATGACCGCGGTGCAGGCCTACGACGGCACGACGGGATGGCAGATTCAGCCGTTTCAGGGCCACAAGGATCCGGAACTCATGGGGGAAGACGACCTGCGAGATCTCGTTCTCGACGCGGACTTTGACGGACCGCTCATCGATTACAAAGAAAAAGGCAACACCATCGAGTACCTGGGACACGACCAGGTGGACGGCGACGACGCCTTGCGGCTGAAGGTCACCCTCAAGAATGGCGACATCATCTATTACTACTTGGATCCCGACACGGACCTGGAAATCCGCGAGGAGATCCAGCAAACCATTCGCGGAGCGGTCCGCACCCGGATTGTGGATATTGGATCCTACAAACCCGTGGCCGGCGTGATGTATCCCTACTCCATTGCGGTCGGGAGCAAGAGCAGCCCGGGCACACAGGTTTACACCGCGCAAAAAGTCGAAGCGAACGTGACGGTCGATCAAGCCGACTTTGCGCTGCCTGCGTCGCTGAAAGCGGCCGTGAAGCCGTTGGCCGAGAAGAAGTAGAACCGGTTTCATCAGTGCTTCTGGCTTGCATGAGCAGACCTCAGGGGCTAAAGCCCGGTTGTTTCGGGGTTCTTATCGGCACAACTGAAAGTCGTGCCCTTTCAAAACACATTTGCCAGACCAGTTCTAAGACGCTGTCTTTGTTCCCTAGATGCAATCGAAACAAATTCTTGTGCGATGAAGAGGATCTTTGCGATGAATGCACGCTTGCCGTTTTTGACGATGTTGGCTCTGTGGCTGGAGATGGCATGGTTGAGCGCCGGAGTGCCGGTGTTCGCCCAGGCGAACTACCGGTTTGACGCCGCGACCGTGTCGGGGCTGCCGGCGCGGAACATCGGGTCGGGCGTGATGAGCGGACGCATCGCGGCAGTGGACGCCGTCGATCAGGACGGCCGGATCACGGTCTTCGTCGGCGCCGCCAGCGGAGGGGTCTGGAAGTCGGTCAACGGTGGTACCAGCTACAAGCCGGTGTTCGATCGCCAGAGTGTGCAATCGATCGGCGCAGTGGCCATCGATCCGTCGAACCCGAAGACGGTCTGGGTGGGAACGGGAGAAGCCTGGACGCGCAACAGCGTCTCAGTGGGCGATGGCGTATACCGGTCGGCCGACGGCGGCGAAAACTGGACCAACATGGGCCTGAAGGACAGCGAGCACATTGCCAAGATTCTGGTGGACCCGACCGACGGCAAGCGCGTGCTGGTGTGCGCGACCGGCCATCTGTGGGACGACAACGATGAGCGCGGCGTATATCGAACCACCGACGGCGGCAAGACATGGGCCAAGGTGCTCGCGGGGGCGAATGGCTCCACTGGTTGCGCGCTGCTGGCGATGAGCCGGCAGGAGCCGAAGACCATCTATGCGTCGATGTGGGACTTCCGGCGGCAGGGTTGGACGTTCCGCTCGGGCGGGCCGGGCAGCGGCGTGTTCAAGTCGACCGATGGGGGAGAACACTGGACCGAGATCAACGACACGAACGCCAAGGGACTGCCGGCAAAGCCCTGGGGACGGGTTGCGATTGCGGTCCCGCCTTCGAAGCCGCGGGTGGTGTACGCCAACATCGAGGCTGACAAGCGGGGACTCTACCGCTCCGATGACGGAGGCCAGACCTGGACCAAGCACGACGCCAGCAATTACATGGTGTGGCGTCCGTTTTACTTCGGCAACCTGATCGTCGATCCCAAGGACGAGAACAAGATTTTCAAGCCCGATCTGGTGCTGTTGCTCAGCACGGATGGTGGCACGAGTTTCAGCCAAGTGTCGGGGGGCGCGCACGGAGACTTTCACGATGTGTGGATCAATCCCAAGAACCCGAGCATCGTGATCGCCGGAGACGATGGCGGGTTGTGGCGCAGTGAAGACGGCGGCAACCGCTGGAAACACCAGGTCAACCTGCCGGTTTCGCAGTTCTACCACGTGAGCACCGACAACGCGGACCCCTACCGCGTGTACGGCGGGTTGCAGGACAACGGCTCGTGGACGGCGGACTCGTCGTATCCGGGCGGCGTGAGCTATTCGCGCTGGCAGATCATCATCGATAGCGACGGTTTCTGGGCGTTCGAGGACACGGCCGATCCGGACTACATCTATGCCGAAGGCCAGGGGGGAGAGATAGCGCGGACGAATCGCTGGACCCTGGAGTCTCGCTCGATCAAACCCCTGCCCAACTACGGCGAGAAAAAATTGCGCTTCAACTGGAACACACCTATCCACATGAGCCCCAACGAGAAGGGGACGATCTACATCGGGGCGCAGTTCCTGTTCCGGTCGCGCGACCACGGCCAGTCCTGGGATCGCATCTCGCCCGATCTGACCACCAACGACCCTGAGAAGCAGAAGCAGGAGGAGTCGGGCGGGGTGACGATTGATAACTCGTCAGCCGAGATGCATACGACGATTTATTCGATTTCGGAGTCGCCGAAGAACGGGCAGATCATCTGGGTCGGCACCGACGATGGCAACGTGCAGGTCACACGCGATGGCGCCAAGACCTGGACCAATGTGGTCGGGAACGTTGCCGGGCTGGGGAAGAATTCCTGGGTCTCTACGATCGAAGCGAGCCGCTTTGATGAGGCCACGGCGTATGCGACCTTCGACCGGCATACGTTCGGGGATTCCCAGCCTTACGTGTACAAGACGCAAGACTATGGGAAGACCTGGACAACGCTTCCCGCGCAGGCCAGCGGCGTTCGGGGCTATGCGCACGTGATCAAGGAAGACACGGAGAATCCGAATTTGCTGTTCCTGGGGACGGAGTTCGGACTGTGGATTTCCGCCGATGGTGGATCGCACTGGGCACAGTACAAAGGCACTGACTTTCCGGCAGTGGCGGTTCGCGACATTGTGGTCCAGGCCCGCGAAAGCGATCTGGTGCTGGCGACTCACGGGCGGGGTATCTGGATCATCGACGACATCTCGCCATGGCGTGCCCTGACCCCGGATCTGATGGGGAAAACCGCAACGCTGATTCCGGGTCGCGCGGCGATCCAGTACTTGGGCGCGCAGAGCGGCTGGCCGGAGGGTGACGAGTCGTATACGGGTCCAGAGCGGCCCACGGATGCGCACATCACTTACTACCAGAAGTCGCGGCACATTTTCGGCGATCTGAAGATTGAGATCTTCGACGCCGCCGGGAAGCTGATCGACACAGTCTCCGGAAGCAAGCACCGTGGGGTGAATCGGGCGAACTGGTCGATGTGTGTGAAGCCTCCGGCGGTGCCACCGGCGGCGTCTGCACTGTTCGAGGCGGCGCAAGGCCCCCGAGTGCTGCCCGGCACCTACACGGTGAAGATGACGAAAGGGGACGAGGTCTATACCGAGCCCCTGAACGTTGTGCTGGATCCGCGGGCGAAATTTTCGGTGGAAGAACGCAAGGCGCAATTCGACCTCACGATGAAGATCTACAGGTTGCTGGAGCATATGACCTACACAGTGGAGGCGATCGAAGGTGTGCGGGATGCGGCCAACGCGCGTGTGGCGAAGCTGGCGGAGAAAGATCCGCTGCGGGGATCGCTGCAGCAGCTCGCAGGCGAATGCGACAGGCTGCGGTCGCGCATCGTGGCCACCAAGGAAGGTGGCATGATCACCGGCGAAGAGCGGATTCGCGAGCTGCTGGGGCAGCTCTACGGCTCCGTCAACAGTTACGAAGGGCGTCCGGCGAACTACCAGGTGGCGCGCGCCGACTCGCTGGGCCGGGAACTCGACGATGTGGGAGCGGATTTTCAGAAGCTGACGCAGAAGCAATTGCCGGGCATCAACGGGGGATTGGGCAAGAAGAAGCTGGAGGCCATCCCGGTGCTCGGCGAAGCAGACTGGCAGAAGAAACGCGAGGCGCAATCGGCGGCGGGAGCGGGGATGCAGGCGCTGGCTTCTAAGTGGCGGGAGCGGGACTGAGACCCACGGGCGATGGTGGGCGTGAACGCGGGGATGGTGACGGCGGCCAGCATCCCACACAGTCCGCTTCGCTAATGACTACGAAAGCGTCGACCATTGCACACTCCGTTTGTTTCCTCTGCCGGGTAGCCTAGGTTCGCGCCTGCTTTTCGCGTTAGCCTGGGAGTCACCGCACTGCGCACCGCAAAATGGCGTTCTATCCATGCCTCGTGGTCTGCGACGGTTGCAGGAGCCCGGGGAGCGGTTCGTGGTGGCAATCGAGTCTGCGTGGATAGCGTGAGTCTGGGAGTTAGAGACGTTTACCGGTCCAGCGCCCAGGTCCCACAACCCAGGTTAGTGCCACAGAACGGCGCGAACCTGGGGCACCCGGCCTTCAGAAGCCATGATCGCCACGAGACCTGTTCTGCGGGGGTAAACAAGCCATTCCAACATCTCGTTACGTTTCCGGAGGACAACGTGACAACGAGGCTCCTTTTTTCTCGTATCTGTGGTGGCCCTCCTTTCATCGACGATGAATGCGCGATGCAAGCAAAGCGTTGTCGGCACTTGGAAGCTTCTATCGGTTACAGCTACAGATCAAAAGGGCGGTCTGGACAAACCGGTAGTTGGCCAACATCCTTCGGGGCTTCTCACCTACACGGCGAATGGCCGAATGATGGCGATTATTTCCGACGATGCGCGCAAGCCGCTCTCCATGGCCGACCGGGTTGCAGCTCCGGCGGAAGAAAGAGCGGAGGCCTATGCCACATTTATGGTCTACGCAGGCCGATACACGTTCACCTGCGACAAAGTTGTGACTCACGTTGAAGTTGCCTCTCTGCAAAACTGGGTCAACACCGACCAAACACGGTTCGTGACCATGGAGGGGGATCGCATGAATGTGGGCAACACGCCCATGCTAAGGGCAGGCGCTATGGTGAAGATTCAATCGGTGTGGGGGCGGTTGAAGTGAGGGGGCACCCCAAGGGTGTGTGCGCCACCCGCCCCTCAAATCCCCCGAGGCTTAGCCACGGGCGAAGCGGTGGAGGCCGGTGGGATCGTCTGGCGATAGTGGGAGCGGGCGCGGGGCGTTGCCGCCCATGGTGCGGCGGACGCGGTCGAGCGCGAAGGCGATGTCCGTGATGTAGCTGCGTCGGGCGGCGGTCGTCCAGCCGTGGCGACCGAGTACGTCGAGAATCTGCTCGCCTTTCGGAGCGTCAGAGGCCTGCACTTGGCGAATGGGTCGCATTGTGTCACCTCCTGCTCCGATCGCTTTGGTGAAGGCGGTGGTCGTGATGTCGCTGATCCAGTGGGCAATGCCGCAGTGGTTCGAGCTTTCTGCGGCCAGCGCTTCCACAGTCGCGGCCGGCAGGTACATGAGCACGCCTTCGGTGATCATCAGGGCGGGGGCCGGACCCGCCTCTTCGTACATGACGCGCCGCTGTGCGGGATCGTTCAGGTCGACGGTGAGACGCTCGCGGCGGCAGTGAGGGGTCTCCCCGGACAGGTGACGGTCTTTGTAGTCGAGCACGTCGGCGAAGTCGACTTCGATCCAGCGCAGGGTGGAGGGGAGATCGAGGCGCCAGGGCCGCGTGTCGAGACCGCAGCCGACGCTCAGCACGCTTGGGATGGGGTAGGCGGCGCGCGGCATGCGGCAAGGCATGCAAGGATGGCGGGCCTGCGCTCTCCGGCGAGCCGGGCGGCAAAGGGATCGCGCACGAAGGCGTCCTCCAACTCGGCTTCGTGGGCGCGGCAGGCGGCCACCATGAGGGCGGTGTCGCTGACGCGGGTGATTTCAGAGGAAGACATCTGAGTATTATGCGGGAAGGAACGGCAGTTGCAAGTCGCTGGTCCAGTCGTCAGGAAAATCATTCGTTGGTCGTCAGGAAGAAAGGGTCGTCGGTTTTCGGCCGTCGGCGAACACCAGAGATCGATGGGTCGGTGGAATCCCACTTTTCGAACAGCGCGAAACGTGGGGCACCCGGCAGCACCAAGTTACTCGGCTTCTGGAGCCCTCACGTTTATCTAATCAGCCCCGCGTTCGGAGTCGCCGGTGAACCGGACAAGTTCCGTCTAGCTGACAATCCGCGCAGGGCGTCGGCATGACGACCGTGGCGACGCATCGAGGCTGGTGGTAGAGTCATCCATGAAGCATGAGAGGATGATATGCGCCTTAAAACGCTGGCCGCGATCGTCTCGTTTGCCTTATTGACCTTGATCGATGGCGCACGCGCGCAACAATCTGAGAGGTCCCGGGGATGCCTCCCCAGCGTGGAATAACAATTCTCTAACCACTGTTCAGAAAAAGGGCGGAAACCCCACTCGTTCCGGCGACGTCAAGATCGAGTTCTATGGACACGACGCATTCAAGGTCACACCGCCGGCCGGTTTGACCGTTCTGACCGATCCTTGGCGAAATGATTCAACCGGCTTTTACCCAAAGTGGTTCCTGAGCGAGTTTCCCGCCATCCGGGTCGATATAGTTCTCTCCACTCACGCTCATTTCGACCACGATGCGGTGAAGCGCCCGAAAGGACTGATGGTTCTCGAACGTTTGGTGGGGCGGTTTAAGCTCGGCGATATCGAAATAACGGGCCTCGACGGACAAGCATAAATATGAACCGACGCCTAGGGATAAGCCGGACGGTGCCTCCGCTGATCTCCATGTAGAAACCTGTCCGCCGAACAATGTGATCGCGTTCGATAACGCGATTGAGGTCATTGAGACCTGGGGATTGCGGATCGCCATCTGGGGCGACAATCGTGCGGAGCCTGATCCCTTTCTCGATCATTACTTGAAAAATGTTGACGTGCTCATTCTGCCCTTCGAGTCAGTGCTCACGCGCGCTGAGGTCGATGGAATTGTCGCGAAATATAATCCTAAGACTGTAATTCCAGCCCACTATTCTGTCACTGGTTTGACGACCGACGTCTCGGGTTTGGAGTCGGCTGATGGATGGGTGAATTACCAAGAGAAGGTTCGTCATGCGGATGTTCGCCGCCTCGATAGTGCGGATTTGACGCTTAACACAGCCGAGCTGAAAGGTGCCCATTACAGGGGGTATTACTTCGGGAACCACTTCGAGGAGAAATGACGATTTGATGAGGAACACCGGAACACCGCGTTCGATCGCGCCATCAATTTCGGGGCAACGGCGCCGGGTGCCCCAGCTCGGATCGTAAACTTCCGCTTCACTGTGGTGGCATCGAAACCTGGCCGGTTTGGTCGTCCCCGCACAGCAGTTTCGTCGCGCACTCCCGGGTCATCCTGGCGATGTGTTTGTGGCCTGCGATGCCACAGACCGGGCAGTTCCGTTCCGGGTCGCGGTGCGCGCCCTGGAGGTCTTCTCCCCTCGAGGCGGTAGCCGAGAGGGTCCAAGAAGAGTTCCATGCATCAGCCGGCCCCGGTAGCCGTCAGGGGACTGCTCTCGCCAGGTTAGCGCCAAAGAACAGCGCGAACCTCCGGTGGGCACAGCACTACGGTTTCTTCCGCGTGCCGATACAGACAATACCGTATTTTGCCCAGGTTCGAGGGGACGTAGTGTTCGCGGCTCAGACAGCTCGTGATGACTCCGTCGTCACCACATCTGCTGCGACTGGGGAGACGAGTCCTCGTTCCGAGCAGCGATCGCCAGCCTGCTGCCAACTGTGATTCGAGAAACAGAAGGGAATTTCCAGAAACTTGTAGCATGGGCCGCATCTGCGAGCCGAGACCACCCGAATTCATCAACTTCTGCAGCAACCGTCTTGGTCCCTCGCATGCAAGACGGGATCACAACTGGGGTAGTGAGCCGGCTTTCGAAACATATCGGGAGAGGACCCACAACCATGCTGTCGACGACGTACGCTCGGTTCCAACCTGACGCTTACTCGCACAAGGAGGCTAATCATGGATCGGCCACTTCCGGCGAATTTCTTTCGGCCAGTTGCAGTCCTGCTTCTCGTTTCCGTCGCGTTCTCGACCGGCCTGCATGCCCAGTCGGCCGCGACCATTCGCGGTACCGTCACGGACGCCTCGGGTGCAGTGGTTGTAGGTGCGACCGTCATCGTGCACAACCAAGAAACCGGCCTGGAGCGCACGATGGGTACTAACAGTAGTGGCAGCTATGAGTTTCCAGCGGTGCCAATCGGCACGTACCAGATACAGGTTCGCGCCAACGGGATGCGCTCCGAAGTATTGACGGGATTGCTCCTGCATGTCAGCCAGATCGTAGTGCAAAACGTCGAGTTAGAAGTGGCGCAGACTTCGGAAGTAATTACGGTCTCCTCCGAGGCGCCCGTGATCGACGCGGGAACGATGACGGTGGGCGGATTGATCAACCAACGCACGGTGCAGGAGATCCCGCTGAATGGGCGCCATTTTGTGGATCTGGGCCTGCTGGTGGCAGGCACGGTGACGCCCCCGCAGAACGGCTTCCTCACGGCTCCACTGCGCGGCCAGGGTTCGTTTGCCATTAACACAGCGGGGAACCGGGAAGACACCGTCAACTTCATGATCAACGGAGTCAATCTGAACGACATGGCCAATGGCCAGATCACATTCCAACCGTCCATCAACACAGTGCAGGAATTCAAGGCCGATAATTCCACTTACAGCGCCGAGAACGGACGCAACTCGGGAGCGGTGGTGCACATCGCGACCCGCTCTGGCACGAACGATTGGCATGGAGAAGGGTTTGATTTTCTCCGCAACGAGATGTTTGATGCCCGCAATTTCTTCAACAAGAGCACTGACAACAAGGGAAACAGCCTTGCCCAATCCACGTTCAAACGCAACAATTTCGGGGCGAGCATTGGAGGCCCGATCTGGAAGAACCGCACCTTTTTCTTCTTCAGCTATGAAGGGCTGCGGCAGCGACAAGGGCTCACGCTGACCACCAACGTGCCGTCGGTAGCCGACCGGCAGGCCGCGCAGGCGGACCCCAATGCGAGCGCCACGTCCCTGAAATTGCTGGCGCTGATCCCGAACGCGAATCAAGGCACCAATGGTTTCACCAGCCCAGCAAGCGCCCCCGTGAACATCGATCAGTGGACCGGTGACGTCAGTCACAAATTCACAGAGAGCGATCGCCTCCACGGCTACTATGCCATTCAGCGAGATAAACGGCGGGAACCGAATCTGCAAGGCAACAATATTCCGGGCTTCGGCGACACCCGGCAATCCCGGCGACAGATTTTCACTCTGAACGAGACCCACATCTTCAATCCGCGGGTCGTGAACGAGTTTCGCTTTGGCTACAACCGCATCCACATTACGTTCGCAGGCGATTCCAAGCAGGACCCGTCTACCTTCGGCATCAACAACGGGCTAAGCGGGCCGGTGGGGCTTCCGCAGATGTCGATTAATGCCCTGGGCCTGACTTTTGGGGGAATCCGCAACTTCCCGCAAGGCCGGGGCGATTACACTGGGGTTTTTTCGGATACGGTCAACTACCTGCGAGGAAAGCACTCCTGGAAATTCGGGGGAGAATTCCGGCGGTTCAACGGCAATAGTTTCACGTTCGACGATAGCGGATTGGGGTTTGCGACCATCACGGATTTTGTAGAGGGCCGCATCAACGCGACACCCGTTAATTTTGTCAACCAGGGCGTGGCGTTCTCGACGGTATTGGGGAACCGTCCGGCTAGAGTTTTTGCGAGCGCCCTGGGCCTGTTCGGTCAGGACAGTTTCAAGCTCGCGCCTAACTTCACGCTGGAGCTGGGCCTGCGCTGGGAATGGAACATGTCGCCCACCGAAGCGGACAATCGCTCAGTAAATTTCTTTAGTACCACCGATTCACTGGTGCGCCTCGGTAGCGGCGGCTATGGCAACACGATCAATCAGAACGACCACAATTTTGAGCCTCGCGTGGGATTCGCGTGGGATCTCTTCCGGAATGGGAGCACGGTGTTGCGCGGCGGCTATGGCTACCAGGTGGACCAGTTCCTGCCCGGAGCGACGGTGCTCAACGGCAATCCGCCGCTCGCCAGCCCGGCGCAGTTTGCCGCCAGTGCAGGCAAACCCTTCACGACTTTCGCCACGCTGCTGACCGACTCGGCGGCCGCCGGGCTAAGTCCAGCCGGCATCGATACCAATTTCAAGAATGGCTATGTGCAGTCCTGGAATCTGAACCTGCAGCACTCTTTCACCCCAACCCTGGGGACGATGATCGGCTACTTCGGCTCCAAGGGAACCCACCTCAACCTGGCGATCAATGAGAACCAGAAGCTCCCCGGCGGCACGCGGCCTTTCGCCCAGTTGTCACCGTCGAGTCCGATTCTTCCCCGGACAACCTTGGGCAATATTACCGAGAACATCAGTGGCGGGAACTCCACCTACAACGCCTTGTGGGTGACAGGGACCAAGCATCTGTCTCATGGCCTGCAGTTTGACGCTTCCTACGCCTGGTCGAAGTCTCTCGACTATAACTCCAGAAACTTTCAGGGATTGACGGTGCAGAACAGCCTGGATCCTAAAGGAGACTACGGCCCGTCAGACTTCGACGCACGTCATCGGTTCGTCATCAGCTCGCTGTACGAGCTGCCGTTCAAAGGGCACCGTGTTACCGAAGGCTGGCGCCTGTCGGGCATTCTGCAACTGCAGAGCGGCAATCCTCTGAATATCACTGTCGCCAACAGCACGCTGACGGGCGTGGGAAATCTCCGACCGGACCTGATTGCACGGCCGGTCATCGTCAACCAGATCAACAGTTCCGGGAACATTCAATGGTTTGCGTCGAACTCTGTCTGCGATCCCACCGTCGCATGTCCGCCCGGGTCGGAGTTTGCGCTGCCCACCGCCGGAGCAGTGCACTTCGGGAACATGGGAAGAAACTCGGTGGTCGGGCCAAGTTTCGAGAACCTCGACTTCTCGATCAGCAAGGTGACGAAGATCACGGAGCGGCTCAGTCATGAATTCCGATTTGAGACATTTGATCTGCTGAACCATCCGAACTTTGGCAATCCGGGCCTCACGGCTCAGGTGGGCAGCAGTAGCTTTGGCGTGATCCGGAGCACTCGCTTTCCGACGGGAGATTCGGGCTCGGCACGCCAGCTGCAGTTTGCGATGAAGCTGATCTTCTAGGCGGGCGGCTGATTCACTCGCGTTCTTTGCGAATGTCTTCTTCGTCGCCCTGTTCCTCGTGGTGCCACGCCCGGCGAATGGTAAAGCGCATGGCAGATCCGGACATTTGACCACTTTCTATTTTTTATTTCGTCGCTCGCCAGAGTTTTCTGCGTCTGGGGACTTTTGACGGGATTCTGGCTTCAGTCGACAGGTCTGGTTTGCTCGCATTGCCGGTTTGGTCGTCCCCGCAAAGTAGTTTGGTCGCGCACTCCCTGGTCATGTTTGCGGTGTGTTTATGACCCGCGAGGCCACAGACCGGGCAGTTTCGCTCTGGGTCGCGGTTCACGCCCTGGAGGTCGTCGCCCTCGCGGTCGTAGCCGAGCAGGTCGCCAAGAAAAGTTCCATGCACCAACCGGCCCCGGTAGCCGTCAATGGACTGCTCTCGAGGGCTGTTGCGCACCAGGTACGATTGAATCGTCGCTTTCAATTTGCGTTGATCGCCTCGATCGAGAGCCACGAAGCGGAAAGGCTGCAAATCACGCGAGACCGGCTTCAGCATCTCGGCCGAGCCACGCACCGCTCCGGCAGGAGTCGTGAACCTCAACCTGACGCGGGAACGAAGTTCGAGCGGTTTGGACAAACCGACGAGACCACCGGCGAGCGAAACGATCTTCAACTCGCCCTGCCGGCGGCTGCCGTCTGCAGAGCGCAGAGTGGCTCGGGTCGCGTGCGGGAGCCGAACGCGGGGATGGAGCCGAATCGCTTGCGCTGGGAGGCTCACGGCGGTCTTCGAGTATGCTGCGAGCCGTGGCGCCGCGGCAGGTTACGAAAGGGTTCGGAGAGGTACAGTTACCCGGGAGTGGCGGCACTAATCGATGGACTCGCAGCCTGCCGCAAAGAAATGCAGCGATGGAATCTCGGACTCGATTACCACCAAGAGGTGCTTTCCTCACCTCTCGGGGCACAGCCGCAATTGCGAATCGTGAACGACGATTACCGCGCTATCACTGAAAAATCCGGAGTGGTACTCAGACCGGCAACTGACGAGGGGATAGGACAACTGCAAGCCCTAGGCATTGCAGAGGACGCAGTCGCCTTCTATCGTCAAGCTGAACCAGTAGAGTGCACAGAGATTCAGCGGATTTGGCTTTGCTCGGTCAAAGATGTTGTGGAATGGAAGAAAATACGAACTATCTTCCCCGATGCTATATTCGACCGCATGGCTGCGTACTTTTTTCGACGACTATCTTCGGGGACACATACTGCTTTGATTTGAATAGTGCAACCTCAGCGGCGACCGCGCCGATTGTTTTGTTGTCGCACGAAACGATAGGCACTGAAACGACCAAAGAGGAGGTTGGCAGTCTCGCCAAGAAGATCGCTCTCGACTTCCGTAGCTTTCTCGAAGCGTTTGTGTCCGGCAACCTCGACATGAAGCCGAATCACGGGTGATCACACACTTCGAGAAGCCCGAACCGGCCTTCATTCCGAATACCCGTCACCTCTGTCGTCGCCCGGTTCGTCGCCACCATCCTCTTCCTCGTCCTCATCCTCGGGGTGCGTTGGCTTCTCGTCATCTTCTTCGTCATCGTCATCGGGGACTCTTCGAAGTAAGGGGACGGCTCCCATGCGATCACGGAGAGCTGCTAAATAAATTCTGCTCATGTCCTCATGGTACGCGCAATTTGTGAAGGGGTATGGGCTCCCGCTGGATGGGAGGTCTGTTTACTGGTTCTTTGCGAACGGGTGAGCCTCAAAGAATCAAGTACGCGACCGAGTGAAGATGGCGGGCGATGTAGAACTAGGTCTTGCGCAACCCGACCACCAGGGCGAGGACACCTCCGACGACGAGAACGATGCCCACGGCCGGCGGCAGTTTCTCGCTGCTTTCGGTCTGGACGCCAATTTTGGCGTCCCCGATCTTTATATCGTGGTTCTCGCGGTGAGGAATCGGCACGACGAAAGATAAAAGTCCGAGTACCAGCAGCAAGGCGCCGACAATGGCAGCGTTCTTCATATCGAGCCTCGGCTCAGAGAGTCACGGTTCATTAAACCCGTCTTTGTCGAAAGGCGCAACCGGCGGATTTGGTGGCGATTGGGATTACCCAATCCCACCCCGTATGCCGGTTTGCACCAATTTCCAGCACTGTGCAATTTTGAACAGCGCCGCAGGGTCCTTTGGAGGTAATTTGCGTGCAATTGGGGAATCGGCGCAATTAATCGGGCGCCTCTTCTCTCTCCGTGTGGCGCGGTGCTGGGCGGGAGTACCATATCTCGCAACCCAAACGCTCCTCTGCGCCACATACCTTCGATCCAACGTTGTCAGGGGTCGCATCGGCTAGCTGAAACGAGTTCTCTTCCAGAGCAGCCATCCGCACCCGAATAGGGAGATCGCCAAGACGACCATGAGTGCGCCCAGCCAACTCAGATTCATTTGTAGCGGTAGCCTCCTAGTTCCGATGGCGAGCCAGGCAAAAATTCCGAATGCGACCGCGACAATTAGATAGTCCCACCAGGCCCGTTTGCGAGTGCGCTCGACGGAAGAGGCCTCGCCATTCTGGGCGGCCAGTGCCTGGTGAATATCAAGGCCGTAGCGGTCGCACTCGCGCGCGATGACCCGCTGCGAGGCGGCTTGCTCATCTTCGGGAGCGATTGCGCTGCTGATGGCAAGCGCTCCCACGATCATGATGGCAGACCCGGCCACTACCAGAACGCGGCTCGTCCCTTGTACCTCCGCGAGTTCGCCAAACACAAGCGCACCCCATCCCAAGCCCCAGAGCTGGTTGGTGTTGGAAAGGGGGATGCCGCGGCCGATGCCGATGTACTTGGTGGCGTATTGCTGAAACAGGTCGCCTAAGACCCAGCAGAACCCGCCCAGAAAGAGCCAGAAAATGGCAGGCCGCGCCAGGCGAAGCTCAGCCACGAGCGGGTCAAGGCCGCCACGCAGCGTGACGGCCAGGAACGCCATCGTCCCCAGTTCACCGAGAGTAAAAACCGTCACGAAGGAGAGCGGATTCATGCCGCTCAAGTACGCCTTGCGGTACGGCACGTACATGGTTCCCCACATCAGGCTGGCGCCGAGCGCGGCGACCACGCCTGAGGCGGCCCGCTCGTGGGTCGCGGTCGATCCATGCATGGACGCAAAGCCCAGCATGATGGCTGCCGCCACGATGGCGATTGCACCGCCCAACACCTTGGCCCAGTTTCGAGCGCCTCCTCCGCGCAATTCGTGGAAGAGCAGCCAACCCCAGAACAGCCCGACCAACGAATTCGTATTCCAGAGAGGAAAAGCAATCGCCAGTCCGACGTTTCGGATGGCGAAGACTGTCAGAGTGTTTGCGACCGCCCACATTGCGCCGGCGAGGATGGCCCACAGAATCAGGTGCCGTTTTTCAAAGATATCCGCGAAGATGAAGGCCGTGCCTTTGAACAACGTTGGCACGGTCCAGCGGCCAACGAAGACGCCCATCACCATGCAGAGCGAGATGGCGAACGGAGAAAAACCGACGCTGACCAGCTTGGTGGGAGCCTCGGCACCACCGAGCCACACACCAGCCGCCAGACCACACGCGACCCCCAGGCCGTGCATCGAGTTTCGACTGCCGGCAAGCGGTTTGCCCATGGGTTAAGAGACTTTTCTCTTTATCGCAGATACATCAGCAGAGCAACACCAAGCGACAACACGATAGCAGGAATCCAAAAATGGCTGTCGGTGAGAATTGCCGTCACCGTTTCTCTCGCGCCTTTACGCTGGGGTTCCAGACTCATGCGTCAAGAGTGTATCAGGGGCGAAATTGGATTGCGGCGCCTCGGTTGGCGAGCAAGGGCCAGGGGGCCACCACGCGAGGGTGCGCCGGGAAGAACTCGGTTCGAATCACGCCGGAAGATTTAGGTAGCTACCGCATGCCTCCGGTTATTGAATCCGAAGCGTCTCAACCTCATTCTTCAATACTGAAATTGCCGCAGGACTTAACTTGTCAACGGCGGACCACAATTTCGTCGTGGATCTTCTGCAGAAGGGCGTACCGCTGGAGCACGTTTCAAAGTTGCTCGGGCACAGGAGTGTAACCACGACTGAACGCCACCACGGCAAATGAGTGAAGGGACGGCAAGATCGCGGGATACGCTGGTCAGCGCCACGTGGACGACCTAGCGTCGTGACATGCTCCGCTACGCGTGGGCAAGGGGCCCGTAAGCTTGAGCCGCGGTCAGATGGGTTCCGCGCTGGTATTCTGGGCGTCGGTGACATTGGCGGGCGGGTCGGAAAAGGTTTTGCCCGGCTCGAAGGCAACTTTCTCGAACCTCTTGCCCACTTTGCGGATGACATCGTGCCAACCGTCGTCCCAGCTAATGCGAGCTTCCCCGTCGACCACCGTCCAAGTTCCGTGGTTGGCTCCGATCGTTTTGCTGGCGTCGCCGTTTCGTTCCAGGGTGATGTAGAAATGGTCGCCGTTACCCTGTCCTACTCTCCACTTGCCCACAAAACGCCCCCGACCTGGCGCACGATTGAATTCAATACGCGCGATCTCCGACATGGGGATGCTTTGCTGGTGTTCCCCCTCCGACACAATCATGGCCGCACCCTTGAACTCGATGCGGGCATTGTCAGTGGCGGCGAAACTCTGCTGTCGACCGTCACTAAAGACAATCACCAACGAAGTTCGTTCGTCTTGCGAGGCAGGGTTGGCTTGCGGACTAGCGCCGGGGACTCCAGACAAGAGCACTATGAGAATCGAAACCACACTGCTAATGTTGCGCATGGACCTCTCCTCTACGGGTCTTTCGCAAACGACCCGTAAGGCTGAAAGCTGCTCCCACGCAATCCCGTAAGGATTCTTTGGGCCAGCCTTCGAGCGTCAGCCTTCCGTCCATGATACGCAATGTTCTCTGAAATAGTTCCTGCCAAGCAAATCCTCTCGGGCGCCAACGCCAAGCGCGAACGACGGGCGATGGGAACCAGTTTCGGTGAAGAGAGTGATGACTGGTACTTGAGCAATGTCTCCGAATGTCTCCGAACTTTGGTTGCCGAGAAAGGAGCTAGAGGGGCGGCTGCGACGCGAAGTGCGAGACGAGCAGCGAGCCAGCTACGAAAAATCTCGCAACTGGGCCACACTTATTTTGCGATTGTTGGTGCTGCGCTGGCACTCATGTCCATTCGAACAAAGCAGAAGCAGCTAGACCCCTGTTCTCGAAACTACTACCGCAGCGATTCCGGCGAGTGCGTGTTCGCGTCGCCGCACGGCAGTCTGTTCATCATGCCTGGCAACACGCAGAAGACCTTCAAGCACGAAGTGCCCAAGGAGCCGGCCTGATTCAGCCGCGCATCCTGACGTTCCGTTGCATTGAGCACAAATAGACTACTGGCTTGGAGTGCGGCAGTCGGGCACTACTCTATGCATTCGATCTAGGCCATAATATCGGGGCATGTGCGCCCTCTCGCACGACCAGGCTGTTGTCTTGGATCGGGAGTCCGACCAAGAGAAAAGCCTCAATCCGTCCGGCCCCAGAATCCGGTGCCCGCTCTGCGGCTGGTCGCCCCGCAAAGAAGACCGATGGTCTTGTGGCTGCGGGCACGAATGGAACACGTTCGATACCGGGGGCGTCTGCCCTGCCTGCCTCCACCATTGGACTTCAACGCAGTGCCTTGCGTGCGCCCGCTGGGCACCGCACTCCGATTGGTACGCCCACTAACCAGCCTTTTCCACTGGCAGCCCCGCTTCCACCCATCCCTGCTTTCCCTCAGGATAGTGTGCTACGTTCGTGTAACCCATAGCCGCCAATTCACGGGCGGCGTATTCACTGGCGTGTCAATGCGTATTAGTGCAGTAGGTGACGATCTCGGCATCCTTGTTGGGCAACAACTGCAGGGCGAGTTCTTTGATCTTTTCAGGCGGAATATTCAAGGCTCCGGGGATGTGGGCTTCGCGGTACCGTTCAGGCGCGAGCGTCTCGACCACCTTGACGTTCTCGTGGCGGTCTAGCTTGCCTTTCAGGTCTTTCGTAGAAATAGTGCTTTCCATTCTGACCTCCTTCAGGTTGGGTTTAGCTCTCGATGCTTGGCCGTGCGCAGTCGATTCGGCGAGTCAGCACAGTCGACGTAAGACCGAGATTCGCACCCCAAAAGCGGATCGAGGAAGATGTCTGCGATCAACACGCTTCCAGGCGCTACGGTGGCGAAGACCCATCTGTCCTTTGAAAGAACAATTGGTCGCGCAGGACTGCCTCAATCCCTTCCACGACTTCGCGTCCGCTCCCCTTTGTAATGGCACCCTTGAATCCCGCTGTGCGCGCATCTTGTACGAGTTGCTCCGATACTTCCTGCACGCTCAGCAGCAGCATTGGTAACTTGGGACGGAAACTCGAAATCTTGCGGGCCGCGTCCATCCCGTTCATCAATGGCATTCCCAAATCCAAGATCGCAACGTCCGGCTCCACCCGTTTGACTTCCTCCACTGCATCTGCACCGTTGCTCACCTCTCCGCAAACCTTCCACGCAGGGTGCGACTCTAGTACTCTCCGCAAGAGCATCCTGATATTCGCATCATCGTCGGCGATCAATATTTGAATCGGCATAGAGTTTTCGCCCTCGACTTGAGAGGAAAGCATGCAAGGTCAGTCTCGCGCCAAACCAATCGCACACCATCGGGTGAATCCTGTAGTGTTGCGCGGAGGTTACTGCTGCATGTCACTGCCGTCCGGGGAAAAAACCTCGTGGTGCTGCAACCCGATCCCATTTTCAAGAAGTTCTTCGAACGCGGTTGCCAGCTCCTTGTCGGCAGCTGCATGACTGATGAAAACCTTTCTCATCGCAAGCTTCCTCGCTCGAACTCTACCATACCACCACATCGATCTTAGCCTCCTGCGGCGCTGCCTTTTCACCTGACGGGGCGGCGGATCGTCACCGCCAGCCGCGACCACACAGCGCGCGTCTGGAAGACCTTAACCGGAGAATTGTTGGCTATCCTTCACGGTCATACCGCAAGTGTCGTCCACCCAGTTTTCGGCGAATGGTCAA
>Ga0307479_10000188_pt1 | contig 57857 bp, 54 predicted proteins | sample atmos_gasesECM4C_FD_203743 | JGI IMG/M metagenome (GOLD analysis project Ga0307479, IMG submission 203743) | Hardwood forest soil microbial communities from Morgan-Monroe State Forest, Indiana, United States - atmos_gasesECM4C_515 | ecosystem: Environmental > Terrestrial > Soil > Temperate...
ATGCGAGGCTGACGGCGTGAAGGAGGTTCGAGTGCCGTGTCGATGATCGACTACGACGCTCGGCCTGTCACGCCTCAGGTCGTCCTGGTCGGGAACCGGGCGTCCGCGGTCGGTTACAGCATCCGGGACTTTCTGAGCCGTAATGGCATTCCTTATGAGTGGGTTGACGCTGACGACGAAGCGCGGGTCGGAGCACTGCTGAGCGCAACGGAGAGGAGCGTGGATCAGCTCCCTGTCTGCGTCCTCCCCAACGGAGTTCGCCTCGCCCCAGCCACCGTGGAGGGTGTTGCGGCAGGCTTGGGGATGGTGTCGGCGCCGTCGCTGGGGGAATACGACCTGGCGATCGTGGGCGCCGGCCCGGCCGGGCTGGCTGCCGCCGTCTACGCCGCGTCGGAGGGTCTGCGCGCGATGGCCGTTGAAGCCGTGGCACCCGGAGGTCAGGCCGGGACAACCTCCATGATCGAGAACTATCTCGGATTTCCTCAAGGGATCAGCGGAGGCGAATTGGCGACGCGGGCAACCGCACAGGCGAGGAGGTTCGGGGCCGAGATCCTTCTCGCCCGGCGCCTCGCTGACATCACACGGGATGGCGCCGGTTATGTCGTCCACCTATCTGACGGCGCGGCGGTCCGGTCACGAGCCATGCTCGTGGCGAGCGGCGTTGAGTGGCGTCGTCTTGAGGTAGCCGGCATCGACGAACTGCTCGGCTCCGGGGTGTACTACGGCGCCGGCCCGAGCGAGGCAGTCACCTGTAGCGGGTGCCGAGTGACCATTGTGGGGGGCGGTAACTCGGCGGGCCAGGCAGTCATCCGGTTCTCGCGCTACGCCACGAGTGTGACGCTGCTGGTCCGGGGACCATCGCTCGAGACATCGATGTCCCAGTACCTGATCAGCCAGGTGAAGGAGTTGGGCAACGTCTCGGTTCGGACAGGGACGGAAGTGGTCGGCGTCGAGTCGGACACGCACCTGCGAGCACTGATGGTCTCATCGGGCGGAACCGTCGCCCGATTGCCTACCGAGGCGCTCTTCGTCTGCATCGGGGGAGAACCACGCAACCAGGGAGCGACGAAGGTGGGACTTGCCCTCGATGGCGCAGGATACCTGCGCACTGGGGCCGAGCTCAGCTCTTCCCCGGGCGCCCTTGACGGGTGGCCGCTTGCTCGTCAACCGCTGCCTCTCGAGACGAACCTTCCTGGGCTTTTCGTGGCCGGCGACGTCCGGAGTGGATCGATCAAGCGTTGTGCAGCGGCGATAGGGGAGGGGTCCATGGCGGTCGCCTTGGTCCATCAACGCCTGGCTGAGGTCGGCGGTGAGTGACGTGGAGTCTTCGCCGATCACCGCCCTACCCGGGAGTCCCTCAGTTGCAGGTCCTACCAAGATCGCAGAGGCCGAGTTCTCTCAATTGGCTTCACGAGAGGACGTTCTCACCGTGGCCGCCGCTCTTGAAGGCAATGGAATCACCTGCACCGTGGTGGACTCCGGTGCAGAGGCAAGAGCGGCCGTACGGTCGATTCTCCCGGTGGGAGCCGAGGTCTACAACAACACCTCCAGAACCCTCGAAATCATCGGCGTAGCCGAGGACATCGAACGTTCCGGACAGTACCAGCCGCTCCGTCCGCGTCTCTACCAGATGGATCGCGAGATGCAGGGTCGCGAGATGCGCCAACTATCCGCATCACCTGATTGGGTTGTTGGGAGCGTCCACGCCGTCACCAAAGAAGGGTCACTGATCATTGCGTCGGCGAGCGGAAGCCAGCTAGGTCCGATCGTGGCCGGAGCGGGCCACGTCGTACTCATCGTCGGTGGTCAGAAAATCGTTCATAATTTCGACACGGGATTGCGTCGAATCTATGAGTACTGCTTTCCCCTCGAGGATCGCCGGGCCAGGGAGGCCTACGGCGTCCCGAGCGGAGTCAACAACCTCCTCGTCATAAACAAGGCAGTTGCTCCTGGCCGGATCACGACAGTCCTGGTGAACGAGTCGCTGGGGTTTTGACCGCAGGCTGTTTGGTGCCCTTGCTCATTTGGCTTGGGCGACATCAGACCCGATCCGGCCCGCACCGAGGCACCGGTGCCGTGGGCGACGGCCTCGCCCATTTGGCGTCGCTCACTCTCTGCCGGCCGCCCTACGACCCGGCCTCCGGGGCGTCCTTGTGAGGAAGGACGAGGCCAGCTTCGTCCCCGGTGCCGTCTTCGCCGCGGACGGAGGTCGTGCCGCCACCTGATCCCTTGTAGCCAGATTTGTCAGGTCCGCTCGACCGCGTCGGGGAGGCGATTGTGTCGATGGGGGTCGTGGCCGGAGCTTGAGGGACCTATGGTCGGGCTCGGGCGATGAGCCATGAGCGGAGGTGGGACATGGCGGCTGGCGACCTCTTCGACGTGATCGTGATCGGTGCCGGTCCTGTGGGCACGACGGCCGCCCAAAGGGCGGTGCGGGGCGGGCTCAGCGCTGCCGTGGTGGAGCGACGGTTGTTCGGCGGGGAATGCAACTTCTACGGCTGCGTACCGAGCAAGGCGCTGTTGTGGCCGGTCGAGCTGGCAGCCGCAGTCAGCCGGATGCCGGGACTCGACCTCGCCGGTCCCATTGACGCCTCGGCTGTGACGGCCCGGCGCGACGAGTTCGTCACCCATTACCACGACGACTCGATTGTGGGTTCGATCGAGAAGTTCCCGGCCACCATCGTCAGGGGCCAGGGCCGTCTGGTTGGGCCCCGTCGAGTCGAGGTGATCACCCTCGAGGGTGAGGTCCGCACCCTCGAGGCCCGCCACGCAGTCGTGGTGGCCACGGGTAGCGACCCGCTCGTCCCCGACATCCCCGGGCTGGCCGACTCCAACCCTTGGACGAACCGTGAGGCCACCGCCGTGACCAAGGTTCCCAGGCGTCTGGTCGTGATCGGTGGCGGCCCCGTCGCCTGCGAGATGTCCCAGGCCCTTCGGGGTCTTGGCGCCGAGGAGGTGACCCTGCTCGTCCGCGAGGACCGGCTACTCACCCGTCACGAACCGTTCGCCGGCGACCTTCTCGCCCGCTCGTTTGCCGAGCAAGGCATCGCGGTGCGCTTCAAGCGCGCCGCCGAACGCGTCGTGCGCGCCGGCCCGGGGAGTCCCGTGGTGTTGGAAGTAGACGACGGCTCGCGTCTCGAAGCGGAAGAGATCCTGGTGGCGGCCGGCCGCCGGCCGAACAGCGAGGACATCGGTCTCGAGACCGCCGGCCTGAAGGCCACCGGGCCCATCGAGGTCGATGCCAGCATGCGAGCCATCGGCGTGGATGGGGGATGGCTCTACGCCGTCGGCGACGTGAACGGCCGCAACCTTCTCACGCACATGGGCAAATATCAGGCCCGAGTGTGTGGGGACGCCATTGCTGCCCGGGCTTCCGGCCAGGCGGACGACCAACCGGCGCTGCGGGACGTGGCCGACGAGCTCGGTGCCCCCCAGGCCATCTTCACCGACCCCGAGATCATCGCCATTGGGCGCACCGAGGCACAGGCCCGCGCCGAAGGGTTCCAGGTCCGCGCTGTGGAAAGCGACATCGGGGAGGTGCCGGGAGCCGCTCTCCAGGCCGAGGGCTACCGCGGGCGGGCCAAGCTCGTGGTCGACGAGGACCGCAGGATCCTCCTCGGAGTCACGTTCGTCGGCCCCGGCGTGGTGGACCACCTGCACGCCGCCACCATCGCCGTGACCGCCGAGGTGCCGTTGGATCGTCTATGGCACGCCGTCCCTGTTTTCCCGACCACCAGCGAGATCTGGCTCCAGCTTCTCGAGGCGTACGGCCTCTGAGCACGAAGATGTCCGATCGCTCGTCGAGCTCGGCCTCCGCCGCCACCAGTGATTCGTGGCTCCGGGCCCTCACCGCCGATCCTCGTCACGGCCGTCTCCCGATCCTGCTGCTCGCCCTGACCGTCGTCACCGGGGTCGTGGACGCGGTCAGCATCCTGCGGCTCGGACGGGTGTTCGTGGCCAACATGACCGGCAACGTGGTCTTCGTCGGCTTCGCTGCCGCCGGGGCGCCGGGATTCTCGCTGGTGGCCTCGCTCCTCGCCCTGGTGGGGTTCATGTTCGGAGTCGCCCTCGCCGCCCAGGTGTGGCGCCGCCCGCGCTTGGGCGGGGCACGGCTGCTCGGCCTTGCCGCCACGGCCGAGCTCGTGCTCGTCCTCGTCGCCTTGGCCATTTCGCTGGCTGTGGCGCAACCGCTGCCCGCCGGGGCGGTGGACTCGATGGCCCCCCTCCTGGCCGTGGCCATGGGGATCCAAAACGCCGTCGCCCGACGGCTCGCTGTGCCAGACCTCACCACTACCGTCCTGACCATGGCGCTCACCGGGGTTGCCGCCGATTTCCGAGACGGTCAGCGAGGGGCGATCAATCGCAGGATCCTGGCGGTCGTGACCATGTTCTGTGGTGCGGTGACCGGCGCGCTCCTCGTCATCCACGTGGACGTCCCCGCCGCCCTGGCGGTGGCCTGTGGGCTCCTCGCTGTCGTCAGCATCGGCACGATCCACGCCGAGCGCCACGTGCTCGGGCAGCCGGTCGTGCCCGGCACAAGTGGATAGGGGAAACAAGAGAACGGAGGATCGCATGCGCAACGTCCGGTTGGGAAGGACGGGACTCGAGGTGTCGAACCTCGCCCTCGGGACCTGGGCCTACGGTGGTGACTGGGGATCATTCGACGAAGACGAGGCCAAGAGCACCATACGCAGCGCCGTCGATCTTGGCATCACCTTCTTCGACACCGCCCAGGGATATGGCTTCGGGGTCGCAGAGCGTCTTCTCGCCGACGCGTTGTGGAAGGTCGCCCGACGCGAGGACGTGGTCGTCGCCACCAAGGGTGGATTGCGCATGGATGGAGATCGCCTTCTGCGCGACGCCAGCCCGACGTGGCTGCGTTCGGGGGTGGAAGCGAGTCTCCGCAACCTCGGGACCGATTACCTCGACCTGTACCAGGTCCACTGGCCTGACCTCCACACTCCTCCGGAGGAGACGGCGCAGGCGCTCGAATCGTTCGTGACGGAAGGGAAGATCCGCCACGTCGGCGTGTCCAACTTCAGCCCCAAGGAGATGGACGAACTCGCCCGGCACGGCCGAGTGGAGACGCTCCAGCCTCCGTACCACATGTTCCACCGGGACATCGAGGCCGAGGTCCTCCCCTACACAGCCGAACACGACATCGGGGTCCTTGTATACGGCCCGTTGGCCCACGGCATGCTCGGCGGTGCGATGACGCGGGAGACCACGTTTTCCGCCGACGACTGGCGCAGTCACAGCCCGGACTTCAACGGTGAGCGCTTCTCGAAGAATCTTGAAGTGGTCGATCGCCTCAAGGCTTTCAGCCAGGCGCGAGGTATCCCCCTCGCCCAGCTGGCAGTGGCCTGGACGATCTCGAACCCTGCCGTCGATGTCGCCATTGTCGGCGCCCGGCGGCCTACCCAGCTCCAAGGGGTAACCCCCGCCGGGGACATCGAGCTCTCGGATTCGGATCGGGCAGAGATCGACGGCATCCTGGCCGATTCGGTCCGAGTTGCCGGTCCCAGTCCCGAAGGAATGTAAGGCGGATTCGGCCGCGGCCGCCGCCGTTGGCGATGAACGACAGATTGGAGGAAGCGCCGATGTCGAAGATTGCGTTTCTGGGCCTGGGCATGATGGGCACGCCGATGGCCAGGCGGCTCATCGAGGCGGGTAACGAGGTCACGGTGTGGAACCGAAGCCGGGAACGAGCCGAACCGCTGGCCAAGGTGGCCTCGGGGGTCGCTGACTCGCCGGCAAAGGCCGTGCCAGGAGCGGAGTTCGTCATCACCATGCTCGCCACCCCACAGGCCCTCGACGCTGTGCTGTTCGGAGAAGATGGCGCCGCAGCCGCCCTGGAGCGGGGACAGGTCTGGATCGACATGTCGACCGTCGGCCCCGACGAGTTCCGCAAGGCCGCGTCGCGGCTTCCCGAGGGCGTCGTGACCGTCGACGCACCCGTTCGGGGCAGCGTGCCCGAGGCGAGCGAAGGTCGCCTGCACGTCTTCGTGGGGTCGGCCGACAGCGTCTTCGAGCGCGTGCAGCGCGTCCTGTCGGCCCTCGGTGACGTGCATCACACCGGGGGCCCCGGGACAGGGGCGGCGACCAAGCTGGTTGTCAATCTGGCACTGGTCTCCGCCATGGTCGCCTTCGGCGAATCTCTGTCACTGGCCGAGTCCCTCGGCCTTGAGCGGGGCCCGGTGATGGACGCGCTCATGGATTCCCCTATCGCCGGTGTGGTTCGGGCCAAGCGGGCCAATATCGAATCGTCGCAGTACCCACCCGCCTTCAAGCTCGAGCTTGCGGCCAAGGACATGCGGTTGGTGGGGCAAGCGGCTGCAGCCGCCGGCTTGACGCTGCCGGAAGCGGCTGCCGTCGAGGTGTGGATGGACCGCGCCATGGACGCCGGCGCCGGCAAACTCGACTTCTCTGCTGTCGCTGCGACGATCCTCAACGAGGCCAAGGGCGGTCACGACGGATAGAGGATGCTCCCGAACGGTCTAGCCGCCGAAGATCTGGTGGGGCGAGATCCCGTGTTTGAGCAGGGTCGGCTTACGCGACAGCTGCTTCGACGAGGGCGGCCGTCGGCAGGAGCAGCTCTTCAGAGCCCATGGGACCGACCAACTGGAGACTGGCGGGAAGCTTGGAATTAGGCACCGGAACGGGCTGAGCGGTGCACGGGGCACCCGCAGCGTTGAACAGCGATACGTGGCGAGTGATGTCGATGCTCGTTGTCACGAAACCGTCTCCCCTGGTCTCCTCCAGACTCGGCGGGAATATGGGAAGTGTTGGCAGAGCCAGGAGCTCTACTCGGTCGAAGAGAGCAAAGAGCGACGCTCGCCACTGCGGTAGCTGCGTCTTGGCGTCATCCAGCCCAGGTCGAAACAGGTCGACCATGCCCATGGTCATCTTGATGTCCTCGCCAACTTCAGCGGGCTTCTGATCCACCAATGCGTGGTCGACCTCCCAGAGCTCGCTGAAGAAGATGGCTGTGAAGTAGGTGGTGCCAGAGTCAAATCCGTCCCATTCGATGGGCACGACCTCCAGGCCCGCTATCTGCAAGGCGGCGTCGACCGCAGCCTCGATCTCAGGAAGACCGGACGTTCGGAGGCGGCCGACTCGCCGGGCCGGGGAGGACGCAGGGACGAAGCCTGGCTCTAGAAGCTGCATGCCGGTCACGAGACCCTCGATGGTCCGAGCCATGGGGCCGATGGTGTCAAGGCTCGGTGCGAGGGGCCAGACGTCTGCGGCGGACACGCGACCGTAGGTGGTCTTCAACCCGCAGGTTCCGCAGCAGGCGCTGGGCACGCGGACAGACCCTCCCGTATCAGACCCCAAGGCGATATCTGCCTCGTCGGTCGCCACTGCCACCGCCGAGCCGCTCGATGAGCCGCCTGGGATCAAGGTGGCGTCGATCGGATTGACCGGCGTGCCGAACCAGGGGTTGGTGCCGATGGGGAGCATGGCGAGCTCGTGGAGGTTGGTCTTACCCACAATCCGGGCGTTGGCTGCCCGAACTCCGGCCAGGCACGGGGAATCGCTCTCCGCGGGCTTGGCAGCGCGTTCGATCGCCCGCGAGCCTGCAGTCGTCGGCACTCCAGCTACGTCGATGATGTCCTTGACCGCTACCCGAGGTCCGGTTCCCGCTGCATCCAGCCTGGTGATGAAGGTCGACATGGCAGGCGTTCTACCTCACGCTGCCCGACTCTGCACGAGATTCGTTCAGGTGGCAAGGCGAAGCGACCCGGGGTGGCTCAGGCTCATCGTCACCGAACACGTCTCGCGGCCGACCGTATCCTGGTGCATCACGAAGTCGGCATGCTTCCTTGGCTTAACGAAACCCCAGTCGTGACGTCACCTCGCCGGGTGGTGGTCATGGGAGTGGCCGGGTCGGGAAAGTCGACGGTGGCTCGTCTGGTCGCCCAAAAGCACGGATCTCGATTCCTGGAGGGCGACGACTTCCACCCCGCTTCCAACGTGGCCAAGATGGCAGCCGGCCAGCCGCTCACCGATGACGACCGGTGGCCTTGGTTGGCGGCAATATGCCAAGCCATGCGAGCCGAGCAAGACGTGGTGGTGACCTGTTCTGCCCTCAAGCGCCGATACCGCGACGCTCTGCGAGGCGCCGAGTACGTGTGCTTTGTCTACCTCGTCATCTCTCCTGAGACGGCACTGCGCCGGGTGGCGGCTCGGCGCGGGCACTTCATGGGCCGGTCCATGGTGGCGAGCCAATTCGAGGCTCTCGAGGTACCGGGGCCCGACGAGACCGACGTGGCCGCCATTGACGCCGAACGGGACGTTTCTTCGGTGGCGAACCACGTCGATCGGGCCCTGGAGACGCTGCGGCCCTTGTCACGCCCACCTGACCTCATGTCCCCATAGTGTCCGCCGCCCGGCGACGAGTTCCGTCAGGCTTCGTCCAGGCGGAGGGTCATGAACGTGTTGTACGGGCTGGCCTCGTATTGGCCGAAGGGCGGGCAGGGACGGAAGCCGGAGCTGGCGTAGAGCGCCCGTGCGGCGGAGAACTCCTCGGTCGTCCCCGTCTCGAGGTTGACCACGAGATAGCCCTCGCTCCGGGCGAAGTCGAGGATGTGCTCGAGGATCGCCCGTCCGACCCCTCGTCCCCGCTCGTCCTCCCGGGTGTGCATGGACTTGACCTCGGCAGTGCGCTGGTCGAGGCGCTTGAGGGCGGCGATGCCCATCAAGACTCCTCCCTGACGGGCGCTGAAGAAGGTGACCGACGGGTCGGCGAGCCCCTCCACGTCCAGGGCGAAGGCGTACTCGGCGGGGGTGACGCCACGCGAGAACGCCAGATGCCTCATGAGCAGGGCCCCCACGTCGTCGGCCCTGGGGTCGTCCCTGTCCACGACGAGCAGCACATCGGGATTCTGCCGTAGGGCAAGCTGAGAGACATGGACGAGAGGCAGGTCGTGCCAGATAAGCCCGCAACAGCCTCGCACAGCCCTGAGGACTTTGACGCCTCTTATGTGGGCGTCCCTCCCTGGGACATCGACCGGCCCCAACCGGCCTTCGAGGCCCTGGCGGCGTCGGGAGCACTCACGGGCAAGGTGCTCGACGTGGGGTGCGGGACCGGTGAGCACGCCCTCTTGGCTGCCACGACAGGGTTGGACGCCATGGGCGTCGACACCGCACCCCGGGCCATCGAGCGCGCCAAGAAGAAGGCCCAAGAACGGCGTGTCTTGGCGCGGTTCGAGATCTGGGATGCGTTCAAGCTGCCCGAGCTCGGCGAGCGCTTCGATACCGTCCTCGATTGCGGCCTGTTCCACGTATTCAGCGATGAAGATCGCCCTCGGTTTGTGGTCAGCCTGGCTGCTGTGGTGCCGTCAGGGGGCCGATACTTCATGCTCTGTTTCAGCGACCGTCAGCCTGGTGACTGGGGACCGCGCCGAGTGAGCCAGGCAGAGATCCGAGGCACTTTCTCGGACGGCTGGCAGGTGGACGCCATCGAGCCGACGGTCATCGACATCACCATCGACCCGGACGGCGCCCGCGCCTGGCTGGCGTCCATCACGAGGCGCTGACAGCTCGGTCGTCGCGATCGCCGACGAATCGGGCTGGCAGCCTCGGGCTGCGCACGTCCTCTGAAACTTGACGGCGAGCGGCGCCCGTGCCACGTTCGGCGGCGTCGGCGGGCACACGACAGCGCAGGCGGCGCTGCCGGTACGGCGGGAGGTGGCTCATGCGGCGGATGTGGCGGTGGCTGACGATAAGCGCAGGTGCCTCGATCCTTCTCGGTGTGCTCTTCGGAGGCTCGCCTCCCGACCGAGTCGCCGTCACCCACAGCCAGGCCTGCGACAGCTCGCGTCCGGCCGTGGCCTTCAGCGGCGGCAGCACGTCGGTGCCGGCGTCGTCCTCGGTCGTGCCCTGCCTCGGCACCACCGGGTATGGCGGCGCTGAAACTCGGGTGGTCGTGACCGCCGACGGCACGCTCGTCTACGAACCGGCCATCGTCACCCCGGGCCTGGCCGGGACTGCGTACGGCGCCGGCCTGCCCGGCCCGCATCTCAGCACCCAGATCAGCCCCGGTGGGCTGGCGGTGAGCAGCGATCAGGGTGGCACATGGCGCTTCGACGAGCCGGCCGGACAGACCTGGGTGCCACAGGACGACCAGCTGTACGCCGACCCCACGACAGGATGGCTCTATTACTACGCGTTGAGCCCAAATCCCGTGCCCCAGTCGGGCACACCTCTTCAGGACCAGCTGCCCGCGGGTTACGCCCAGCTCATGGCTAGCCCCGACGACGGACAGCACTGGTACCACATCGCCCTCCCCGGTTACATCGAGTCGGAGAACCCCCGCTTCACCTCCGCGCCCGCCCCGGCCGGGGGGCAGCGCCCCGTCACTTACGCGCCAAGCGCTGACGTCGTGTACTGGTGCGGGAACAACATGCTGTTCACTCCGAGCTACCGCGCCTGCTACCGGTCCCTCGACGGCGGGGTCAGCTGGTCATTCGCGTCCATCCTGTTCTCATCGCCGGTACCCCAGCACAGCCAGTGCGGGACCAACGGCGAGACCTTCAACGCCGGCGACGGCAACTTCCCCGAGGGCGCCCCCGACGGCTCGCTGTACGTGCTGGTGAACTGCGGGTCGAAGACGTTCTTGGCCCGAAGCACGGACGAAGGTGCCACGTGGCCCATTGTGACCAACTCCAACGGCGCGCCCCGAACGGTGCCGGCCGACGGGGAACTGCGGGTTGACCCGGCCGGGGATCTTTACCTCGTCGCCCAAAACGGCGACGCCCTGGAGCTGTGGACCAGTGCCGATCACGGTGCCACCTGGGCTGGGCCCGAGAACATGACGGTCCCGGGCTCGAAGAACGTGCTCCAGTGGTTCGTGGCGGAGCGGGGGATCGGCGAAGTGGCGGTGTCGTATCTGGCTGACACGGCGTCCGGAGTCGGTTACGACGGATACCTCAGCGTCACCCAGGACGCCTTGGCCCTGCACCCGACGTTCGTGGGGACCACGCTCGATGCCCCCGCCGCACCCATCTATGCGGGAAGCCCGCCGCAGGCCCGCGACGACTTCGTCGGAGTCGACATCGGACCCGACGGAACCCCGTGGGCGGCCTTCTACGGTTCGTGTAGTTCGGCCGACACCGATCCCGCCTGCGTGGGACAGTCCGGGAACCCGGAGGCGAACAAGTCGTTCATCGGCCACTTGAGCGGCCTGGGTTCACTTCCCGTTCAGGCCGGGGTGGTCCCGTAGGTGGCTTTCCGCTCGACGGCCACTTCCAGACAAAGCCTTGCGTCGCGTATGACGCCCGAGGACGCCCTGAGACCCGTGCACGCCTGACCCGGCTCCAAAGCCGGGAGCAACCGAGGCGAGTGGGAGACTGATGGTGTGATCCGGCTCATCGCCGCCATCGACTCGTGCCGGGGCCTCGCCACCGCCAGCGGCATCCCTTGGCACTTGCCTGGCGATTCGGCCTACTTCAGGGAGAAGACCAGCAAGGGTGTGATCGTGGTGGGACGGGCCACGTATCTCGAGTTCGCGGCGCCTCTCGGTGACCGCGAGAATTACGTCGTCACCCACTCCACGCAGGCCCTGCGGACGGGATTCGAGGCCGTAGCTCGTTTGGACGACGTCTTCGAACGTTTCCCGGACGAGGACGTGTGGGTGATCGGGGGAGCGGCCGTGTACGCGCTGGCCCTCGATCGTGCCGACGAGCTCCTGCTCACACAGGTGTACGGCGACTTCGAGTGCACGAAATTCTTCCCGCCCTACGACGCCTTCACCCGCGTCGAGTTCTCGGTGGAACATTCTGAAAGCGGTGTGCGCTACCGCTTCGAGCGGTGGGCCCGCGCAGACGCCGTCGTGCCGGCCGGCGAGTAGAGACGGCGACTCAGTCGGCGTCGGGGACGACTGCTCCCACCTGAGCGCCATCGGGCGCAGGCGCCACCTGGGGCCCACTCGAGGAAGCGGCCTGTGGCACGGGCGCCTCGCTCCGGGTGGCTGCTGCCCGTCTCGGCGCCAGGGTGGCCCCCCCGTCCATGCCGGTAGGGCCCTCCACACCGGCGATGGCATAGACGTCCTTGCCGTCCACCGTCTCGTTGGTGAGAAGGAGCTCGACGATCTTCTCCAGTTTGTCCCGGTTCTCCCCGAGCAACTTCTTGGCCCGCTCCTCGGCCTGGCGCAGCAGGGCCGAGACTTCGTTGTCGATGATGGCCTGGGTGTTCTCGGCAAAGGGCCGGCTCGAGAACCCCTGCCCTCCCGCCCCGAGGAAGGCCGAGCCGCCCTCGGGGTAGCCGACCGGGCCGAGCTCGCTCGACAACCCGAACTCTCGCACCATCTTCACGGCCAGGTCGGTGGCAGAGGCGAGATCGTTGGCGGCGCCAGTCGAGCCTTGGCCGAGCACGACCAACTCAGCGGCGCGTCCGCCCAGGCGCACGGCCAGCGCGTCGTGGAGGTAGTCCTCGCCGTAGAGGTGGCGCTCCACAAGCGGGAGCTGCTCGGTCACGCCGAGGGCTTGTCCGGCGGGCAGGATCGTCACCTTGGCCACCGGGTCGGCCTTGGGGCTCAAGGCGGCGACCAGGGCGTGGCCGGCTTCGTGGACGGCGACAGCGTGCTTCTCGTCGGGAAGGAGCACGTTCGATCCTTCTCGGCGGCCGAGGATGATGCGGTCGCGCGCTTCGTCGAAGTCGGTCGGCAGGATGACGGTGCGGGCGTTGCGGACGGCCACGATGGCGGCCTCGTTGGCCAGATTGGCCAGATCCGCTCCCGAGAACCCGGGAGTTCCCCGGGCCACCACCCGCAGGTCCACGCTCTTGTCGAGGTGCTTGCCCTTGCTGTGCACGGCGAGGATGGCCACCCGCTCGTCGAGGGTGGGAAGCGGGATGGTGACCTGGCGGTCGAAGCGACCCGGACGCAACAGCGCCGGGTCGAGGATCTCGGGCCGGTTGGTGGCGGCGAGCACCACGATGCCCTCGGTAACGTCGAAGCCGTCCATCTCGGCCAAGAGCTGATTGAGGGTCTGCTCGCGCTCGTCGTTCGACACGACGGCCGTGCCGCCCCGCCGCTGTCCGATGGCGTCGATCTCGTCGACGAACACAATGGCGGGCGCCTGCTTGCGGGCCTCGCTGAACAGGTCCCGCACCCGCGCCGCGCCCACGCCCACGAACAGCTCCACGAAGCTGGAGCCGGCCACGGAGAAGAACGGCACGCCTGCTTCTCCCGCGACGGCACGAGCCAACAAGGTCTTGCCGGTCCCCGGAGGGCCCACCATCAGCACCCCGCGCGGCGCCACCGCGCCGGCCCGCTTGTAGCGGTCGGGCGACCGCAGGAACTCGACCACCTCACGGATCTCGCTCTTGACCCCTTCGTAGCCGGCCACGTCGGCGAAGGTCGTCTTGGGCTGGTCGGCCGTGAAGACCTTGGCCCGCGACTTGCCCACCCCGAGCGCGCCTTGCAGGGCGCCACCGCCTCCTCCGCGGGACATTCGGTACCAGAGGTAGCCGAAGAACGCGAAGGGCAAGAGCAGGATGATCCAGGTCAGGACCTCCGACCCGAACGAGCTGCCCGGCGGGTTGGCCTGGACCTTCACGTTGTTGGCCTCGAGGGTGTTGAGCAGCGACGAACCCGCCAGTGACAGGGGGATGACGGTCGTGTACTGCTTGCCACTCTTCAACGTGCCTCGGGCAGTGCCGTCGGAGTTGATCGCGACGGTCTTGATGTCCTTGGCCTTCACGTCGTTGACGAACTGCGTGTAGTTCAAGCTGACGGGCTGACTGACCCGGGTGGCGGGCAGGACGAGGTACAGCACCACGAAGATCCCGATGGCGACGAACCACAACCAGTGCCGCCACGCCGGAGGGGGAGGCGGGGCGGGGGCGACCGGCTTGTCGCCTCGAGGAGGTGGGGAGGCGGTCTTGGACACGGAAACTCCTTTTGCCCGGAGGTTAGAGGCTGGGGGCCGGCGATGCGCCCGTGGCCCTACATCCCGTCGAGCAGCCTCCGCACCGTGGTCGGGTCGTTGGCGGCGAACACCAACCTCGTCCCTGTGGCCAAGTAGGCCAGCGTGATGTTCACCTCCGCCTCGCCGAGACGGCGGCTGAGCTCAGCGAGGACGCCGGGCCTGTCCTCGTCGACGTCGACCACGGCGACCTCCTGTTCCGAAGCCACCTCGATGCCGGCGGCGGCCAGGGCCCGGAAGGCCCCTTCGTCGTCATCGACCAAGACGTGGATCTCTCCCATGCCGGCTCCGCCGATGACGGCGCAGAACCCATCGATGTTGACGCCCCGATCGCCGAGCGCCTGCGCCACCCTGCCGAGCTCGCCCGGCTGGTCGGTCATGTAGATGGTGATGTCGGTGGCCACGTCCCCTCCCACCGGCACAATAGGGGATGCCGGTGCGCATCGCCGGAACGCGGAAGCGCATTCCGCCGCAGTGCTCGCCATGGGCGCGCTGTTGTGTGCCTCAGCTGAAGAGGCCGAATTGCTCCGGCAGAGGGCGCCGCCCGGACAGCGCGGCGACGACAGGGACGACGTCGCCACGCTGGCGAGCAAGCTCCGCTAGGACGGCGAGGGTCGTGCTGGCGGGCCGGGTGGGGACGTCGGCGGCCACGCCGGCGGCGTCGGCCACGTCGATACCGTGCACGACCAGTTCCACCGTGCGCGTGCACAGGTAGGTCGAGAAGCCCACGGTCCCGAAGCGGGTCTCGAACACGGCGCGCTCTGGCGCCTGGCGAACCGTCTTGGTCACGCGCTCGACCGTCGTCGCCACCTCGGCGAGCAGGTCGTCACCGAGCCGCTGCGCCTCGGCCTTCCCGCGTTCGGCGACCTCGCGGTTCAGCGACGCATTGTCATGGAGGGAGAGGAAGTAGCCGCCGGCGGTTGTGACGGGGTTCTCGTCGTGGACTTCGGTCTCCGACGGCGGCTCCGGACGCAGGTAGTCCGCCGTGGTGACGAGCGCCCTGGCGCCGTGGGCGACGAGCTCCCGGAGGTTCCACTCGCCCAAGGCGGGGCCGTCGAGCTGATCGATGTGCAGGCCGAGGACGAGGCCCCCGAACCACTGGGCCGCCTCGGCGAACACCTCCACGGCGTCCGAGCGGCTCATCACGCCTGACACTGGCACCCAGCCTACGAAGTCAGGCGCTTCTCAGGAAGTCCACATGCTCTTCTCAGCCCGTACTGCGCCTGCCGCTGTCACCATGGAGACCGTGACTGACGAGCAGGAAACACCGGCCGGCAGCGGGAGCAGTCCGGGAACTCCGGAGCCGGCGCCCGAAGCGGAGCCGCCGGCCGTGCCACCGACGGCAGAGGTGCCGGCCGCGGCGCCCTATCCCCTTGGCTACACGCCCTATCCGCCCGGGTACGCGCCAGGCCCGTATCCCGGTTACGCGCCAGCGCCTGGTCCCTACGCGCCGCCGCCCGGCTACGGGAGCGCGCCTCCGCCATTCGCACCACCGCCGGGTCCCTACGCGCCGCCGCCCGGCTACGGGTACGCGCCGCCGGGTTACTACGCGCCTCCGGCCGGTGTCGCCGGCCCTCCGGGGATTCCTCCCGGATACCCGCCCTCCATGGCCCCGCCAAGGCCTGCCGGCGCCAGCGGCGGTTTTCTCGGCCGGGCGGTGGACAGCGCCCTGGTGGCGTGGATCGTCGCCGCCGTGCTGGCGGCCACCGTCATCGGCCTGTCGGTCGGCCTTGCCACGTCGGGCTCGTCGAGCGCGGCGCGCCTCGTGCCCCCGGGAGTGCGTCCGGTCCTGCCCTTCGGGCCCGGAAGGTTCGGCGGGAATCCCTCCAACTTGGGCGCCGTCACGGGGACGGTCGCCAGCGTGGGGAGCAACTCCTTCACCGTCACCACCGGCGCCGGGCAGACGGTGACGGTCGACGAGCAGGCGTCGACCGTCTACAGCAACGGTTCTGGTTCAGCCTCGGCGAGCGCGGTGACCCAAGGCGCCCACGTGCTGGTAGAGGGCAACCGCAGCGGCAACACCATCACCGCCACCCGCGTCGTCATCCTCCCCTTCTGAGGGAAGGACTCCTAAAGCGCACTCAGCCTGAGGGGTGCGGAGGCTCGAGGGCGGCGGCGAACACGGCCAGGACGTCGTTGCCGTACGGGGCGGCGGTCCGCGTGCCGATCTGGACGATCGACATGAGCAGCGACAGCGTGATGGCCACCACACCGTTCCCGACGGCCTCGGCGTCGACGTCGACTCGGACCTTGCCCACCATCTGCTCGCCCCGCAGGCGCTCGATGCAGGCCTTGCGCAGCTCGGCCAGGGCCGGGATCTCGAGGACCCGGTCGGTCACGTCGGGCTCCAGCCCGGCGAGCAGCCGCCTGGCCAGCGGGTGGCGTTCCACTGCCTCGATGAGGGTGACGAGGAGGATCTGGCGCCAGTCCGGGAGGGGCATGTCCCGCCACACCGAGGACAGGCCCTCCTCGATCACCGCGGCGGCGTCCTCGTCCATGGCGGCCAGGAACAACGCTTCTTTGTTGGGGAAGTAGGCATAGGCGGTGGTGGCGCCCACGCCGGCGTCGCGGGCGATGTCGGCTACCGACGTGGACCGGAAGCCCTCCCTGCCGAAGCGGGTGATGGCCGCCTCCAAAATGGCCCGGCGAGTCTGGGCCCCTTTGGTCATGGTCTCGACCTGCCCTTGCACGCCCACATGGTAGCACGGATTTGAGAATTTGAAGGATTTGCTCAAATCGTCTAAATTGGTGGTCCCGGGGCGGCGGAAGCCCCGGAGAGCCCCCGAGTCACGACAGGAGCGAGGCCATGACCCAGACCCAGACGAGTGACCCCGGCCGCACCATCACCACCAGGCGCATCTCGTTCGACGCCATGCTCGAGGGACTACCTCGCCACTACGCCCAGGACGGCGACCTCCTGTCGAGCCACATCCTCGCCGGGTTGTCGTCGGTCTTTCCCGACGGTGAGGACTTCTTCGTGCGTTCCGTCCGCCACTACCGCGACCAGATCACCGATCCGGTGCTCAAGCGCCAGGTGGCCGGCTTCATCGGGCAGGAGTCGATCCACGGCCGCGAGCACCGCGTCTTCAACGACAAGCTGGACGAGCTCGGCTATCCCACCAAAGTGGTCGAGCGCATCACCAAGGCGGGGCTCGCCTTCCGGTGGAAGTTCCTGCCGAAGAAGTCGAGTCTGGCGCTCACTGCCGCCCTCGAGCACTTCACCGCCACACTGGCCGAGCTGGTGATGACCGACGAGGAGGTACGCCAGGCCTTCGGCCACGACGCCGTTCGTTACCTCTTCCTCTGGCACGCCCTGGAGGAGTCCGAGCACAAGGCCGTGGCCTTCGACGTGTACCGGGCCGTGGGCGGGACCGAGCGCCTGCGCGTGTGGACCATGAAGATCACGAGAGTGCTGTTCCTGCTCGGGTCACTGGTGGAGCTGGTGGCATCGCTGGCCATGGACCCCGCTACCTACCGGCGCGGCAGGCTTCGCCAGAGCATTTCTGGCATCGGCCGCTCGTCTCTTCTCAGCAAGAAGCTGTGGGACCAGCTGTGCGAGTACGACCGCCCCGGATTCCATCCCAATGACCGCGACACCTCTGAGCTCATCGAGTACTGGCGAGGCGAGCTGTTCGGCGACGAGGGAGCCCTCAAGGACAAGCTCGCCGCCCCGGCCGCCTGAGCGAGAAGGAGTCACTCTCCGTGGAGCACCTCGACGTCGCCATCGTGGGGGCGGGTCTGTCCGGCATCGGTGCCGGGCACTACATCCAGGACAAGTGCCCGTGGGCGAGCTTCGCCATCTTCGAGGCCCGGGACAGTGTCGGTGGGACCTGGGACCTGTTCCGGTACCCGGGCATCCGTTCCGACTCCGACATGTACACCCTCGGCTACCGCTTCCGTCCCTGGACGAGCGACAACGTCATCGCCGAGGGAGCGTCGATCCTGCAGTACATCAAGGACACCGCCACCGAGTCGGGCCTCGACGACAAGATCCGGTTCCATCACCGCATCGTCGGGGCTGACTGGTCGACTGCCGACGCAAGGTGGCTCGTCACCGTGCAGCGGGGAGACGCCGACGACACCGAGCAGTTCACCTGTGGCTTCTTGTTCGCCTGCACGGGCTACTACCGCTACGACCAGGGATACCTGCCCGACTTTCCCGGCATGGACCGCTACCAGGGCACGCTCGTGCACCCCCAGGCATGGCCCGACGACCTCGACGTGTCCGGCAAACGGGTGGTGGTCATCGGGAGCGGGTCGACGGCCATCACCCTCATCCCGGCCCTGGCCCAGAGCGCCGGCCATGTCGTCATGCTCCAGCGTTCTCCCGCCTACGTGGCGGCGGTGCCCGGGAAGAACCCGGTGGCCCATGTCCTGCGCCGCATCCTTCCCCGGCGTCTCGCCGCCGGGGCCATCCGCTGGTTCCACGCCCTGTTCACCCAGGGCTTCTATCAGGTGAGCCAGCGACGGCCGAAGCTCGTGAAGCGGATCCTGCGCTCCGGCCTTCGCCGGGAGCTGCCTCCCGGCTACGACATCGCCACCCACTTCACCCCGCGCTACAACCCCTGGGACGAACGCTTCTGCATCGCCCCCGACGGAGATCTGTTCGCCGCCATCCGCGAGGGCCGGGCGTCGGTCGTGACCGACCGGATCGAGCGCTTCACCCCGACTGGCATCCGCCTCGAGTCCGGGGAGGAGCTGGAGGCCGACGTCATCGTCACCGCCACCGGGCTGCAGCTCCAGTTCTTCGGCGGGGCCCAGATCACCGTGGACGGCGAGGAAGTCGACCTGCCCAGTCGAATGGCCTACAAGGGCATGATGCTCGAGGGCCTGCCCAATTTCGCCATGGCCGTCGGCTACACCAACGCCTCGTGGACCCTCAAGTGCGACCTCACGTGTGACTACGTGTGCCGGCTGCTCAACCACATGCGCGCCGCCGGATTGCGTCAGTGCACTCCGGTCAATACCGACGACTCGGTGGAGCAGTCACCGCTCTTGGGACTGCACGCCGGCTACATTCAGCGCTCGGCACACTTGTTCCCCAAACAGGGTTCGAAATTCCCGTGGCAGGTGCACCAGAGCTATCTGCGTGACTACCGGGCCTTGAAGCTGCACAGCGTGGAGGACGACGCCATGGTGTTCTCGAACCCTGTGCCACCCATTTCCTCAGCGGAACGGCTCGATCCCGACGCGCTGGCCGTATCGGCCGGGGGCTGAGGAGTGCAGCGCTTCGAGGGCAAGGTGGCCGCCGTCACCGGCGCCGCCTCGGGGATCGGTAGGGCCCTGGCTGTCGAGCTGGCCGGCCGGGGCGCCCATCTGTCGCTCTCGGACGTGGACGAGCCGGCTCTGGCCGAGACGGTCGGGTTGTGCGACGGCTTCGGCGTCAAGGTGACGTCGGCGAGGGTCGACGTCCGAGATCGCGCCGCCGTCGAGGCCTGGGCCGATCGCACCGTCGAGGAGCACGGGCGGGCCAACCTGGTCGCCAACAACGCCGGTGTGGCGTTGGTGGCAGGAGTCGAGGCCATGTCGGTGGAGGACCTCGAGTGGCTCATGGCGGTGGACTTCTGGGGGGTGGTGTACGGGACCAAGGCGTTCCTGCCTCACCTCCGCGCTGCCGGCGAGGGCCACATCGTCAACGTCTCGAGCGTGTTCGGTCTGATCAGCGTGCCGTCCCAGTCCGCCTACAACGCCGCCAAGTTCGCGGTGCGGGGATTCACGGACGCCCTGCGCATCGAGCTCGAGATCGAGCGATGCGGCGTCTCGTGCACGACGGTGCACCCGGGAGGAATCAAGACCAACATCGCCCGCAACGCCCGTGTCGACGACGAGTCGGTCGCCATCGCCGGCGGACGGGAGCGGCTCGTCAGCCGTTTCGAGCGCTCGTCGTTCACGAGCCCCGAGAGTGCAGCCCGCCAGATCCTGAAGGCGGTGGCCCGCAACCGGCGCCGGGTGCTCATCGGCCCCGACGCCCGGTTCATTGACCTGGTGTCGCGTCTTCCGGCCGGGTTGTACCAGCGGGCTCTGGTGACAGGCGGCCGCCTGGCTCGGTGATTGCGGTCGGCCTACCCGCCACCGGTGATCGCCAAGACAGACGCGAAGCCGCCCGCCCTCACGAGAAGGGCGGGCGGTCTTCAGTCGCCGGTCGGCGTCGGCGGGAATTCAGGAGGCGAGGAGTTCCTGTGCTTCGGGCTCCTCGGCCAAGGCGGCGGCGAGGACGTCGCTCACCTTCTCGGCCAGGGTGACCTCCATGTCGGCGCGCACCGCTTCGGGAACGTCCTCGAGGTCCGGTCCGTTGCGCACGGGCAGGATCACGTGACGTAGTCCGGCCCGGTGGGCGGCCAACACCTTCTGCTTGACCCCACCGATGGGCAGCACCCGGCCCTGCAGGGTGACCTCACCCGTCATCCCGACCACCGGTCGCACGGGGCGGCCGGTGAGCAGGCTCACCAAGGCGGTGACCATGGTCACACCGGCGGAGGGCCCGTCCTTGGGCACCGCTCCCGCCGGCACGTGCACGTGGAAGCGCTTGCCGGCGAAGGCGTCCGGGGTGATGCCGAGCTCGGCCGCGTGCGACCGCACGTAGGACAGAGCGATCTCGGCTGACTCCTTCATGACGTCGCCGAGTTGCCCGGTGAGGGTCAGGCCCTCGGGGCCCTCCATCGTCGAGGCCTCGATGTAGAGCACGTCGCCACCGGTGCCGGTCACCGCCAATCCGGTGGCCACACCGGGCACGCTGGTGCGCTCGGCGGCCTCGAAGAAGAACCGGGGCCTACCCAGCCACGAGCGGACGTCGCCACCGTCGACCACGACGGGTGGCTCGGTCTCGCCCGACGCCAGCTTGGTCGCCACCTTGCGGAGCAACCGTCCGAGCTCGCGCTCGAGGCTGCGCACACCGGCTTCTCTGGTGTAGTCGGCGGACACGGCCCGAAGCGCTTCGTCGGTCACCTGAACCTCCTCGGGCTGCAACCCGGTCCGCTCCAGCTGACGCGGGAGCAGGTGGTGACGAGCGATGGCGAGCTTCTCGTCCTCGGTGTAGCCGTCGAGCCGGATGACCTCCATACGGTCGAGCAGCGGTCCCGGGATCGTCTCGGCCACGTTGGCCGTGGCGATGAACAGCACCTTGGACAGGTCGAGCTCGACCTCGAGGTAGTGGTCTCGGAAGGTGTGGTTCTGGGCAGGATCGAGCACCTCGAGCAGCGCCGAGGACGGATCACCGCGCCAGTCCGCACCGAGCTTGTCGACCTCGTCCAGCACGACGACGGGGTTCATCGTCCCCGCCTCCCGCAGGGCCCGGGCGAGACGCCCCGGTTGGGCGCCCACGTACGTGCGCCGGTGCCCGCGGATCTCAGCCTCGTCGTGCACGCCACCGAGGGCGACACGCACGAACTTGCGGCCGAGGGCGCGCGCCACCGACTCACCGAGGGAGGTCTTGCCCACGCCGGGAGGACCGACGAGAGCCAGGATGGCTCCCGAGCCCCGGCCGGTGACCTCGGCCAGGCCGCGCTGGGCCCGCAGGGCGCGCACGGCCAGATGCTCGATGATGCGGGACTTCACCTCGTCGAGACCGTCGTGGTCCTCGTCGAGGACCCCGGCGGCGGCCTTCAGGTCGAGCTGGTCTTCGGACTCGAGGCCCCAGGGAAGCTCGAGCACGGTGTCGATCCACGTGCGGATCCAGCCGTGCTCGGGGCTCTGCTCACTGGTGCGCTCGAGCTTGGTGATCTCGCGCTCGACCGCCGTCCGCACCGCGTCGGGGAGGTCGCGGCCGGCGAGCACCGACCGGTAGTGCTCCGGTGTGCCCTCCTCGCCGTCGCCTCCTTCGAGCTCGCCCAGCTCCTTGCGGATGGCCTCCAGCTGGCGACGGAGCAAGAACTCGCGCTGGGTCTTCTCCATCCCCTCTTCGACGCTCGACTGGATCTGCTGGCGCAGAGTCAGGTCGGCGAGGGTGTCGCGCGCCCATCCGAGCACGAGACGCAGACGCTCCTCGACGTCGACCGTCTCAAGGACCTCGACCTTCTGGGCCAGCGACAGGTCGGGCGAGTACCCGGCCAGGTCGGCGATCTGCGACGGATCGGAGACCTCGCGCAGGCGGGCGGCCATCTGGCGGGCGCCGCGGGCCAGCAGGATGTTCTCGAGCACGGCCCGGTACTCCCGGGCCAGCTCCTGGACGGCAGCCGACTCGGGCCCCTCGAGAAGGGGGTCCACCTGGACCCACAGGGCCTGACTGCTTCCGGGCACGCCCGTGCCCACCGACGCCCGCTCGAGGCCGTGGACGACCATGGCCTGGGGACCGCCGGGCAGGGCGCCCAGCTCCACGATCTCGGACACCACGCCGACGGGCGAGTAGCGACCGTCGACGTGAGGCACGAGGATGATTCGGCCTCCCACCTGGCCGGCCGCCTCGGCGGCCGCCTTGGCCTCCTCGGTCTCGAGGGCCATGGTGAAGACCATCCCGGGCAGCACCACACCGCTGGTGAGGGGCAGCAGGGGCAGGGTTTCGGTGATCTGGGTCATCTGGTCTCCCGCGGGCCCTTCTGGGGCCCGATAGGCAACTGGTTGACTTAGCAACAACCGGGGGGGCCGATTCGTTCCCAGGCCCGGCCCGATCCCGGTTCTCCCTGGCCGGGGACCGCGGCCATACTCAGGGCCAGCGGAAGGAGGGCCATGGCGGAGCTCGCCGGGCGGGTGGCGGTGGTGACCGGGGCCAACTCCGGCATCGGCAAGGAGACGGCCATGGGGCTGGCGCGATCGGGAGCGACCACCGTCCTCGCCTGCCGGAACGTGGAGCGGGCCGCCACGGCCGCCGCCGAGGTGCAAGCCGCCGCCGGTTCAGCCGAGGTCCACGTGGTTCCCCTCGACCTCGCCGACCTGGCCAGCGTGGTGTCGTGCGCCGAGGAGATCGGAAAACGCTGGGACCGCCTCGCCGTGCTCGTCAACAACGCCGGCGGCATCTGGTCTTCCCGTCAGCTCACCGCCCAGGGCTTCGAGCAGACCCTCGGCGTGAACCATCTGGGCCACTTCCTCCTCACGCGCACGCTGCTGCCCCATCTTCTCGACGGCGCACCCAGCCGGGTGGTGAACGTATCGTCCTTCGGGCACCACTTCGCCGCCATGGGCATGCGCTTCGACGACCTGCAGAGCGAGCGCCGTTACGTATCGCTCGAGGTCTACGGCCGCTCCAAGCTCGCCAACGTGCTGTTCACGCGAGAGCTCGCCCGCCGCTTTAGAGGCCGAGGTCTCGACGTGAACGCCGTCCATCCGGGACCGGTGCGAAGCGGCTTCGGGATGGACGGCGATCTCCGTGGCGTCCAAGGCTGGGGCAACAAAGTGGTGCGCCTGTTCGAGATCACCCCCGAGGCCGGGGCCCGCACGTCGATCTACTTGGCGACGTCCCCTGAGGTGCAGGGACGCACCGGCGGGTACTGGGTGCGGTGCCGTCCCGGCCACATGTCGCACCAAGCGCGCTCCGACGCCCAGGCGGCGCGCCTGTGGGAGGTGAGCGAGCGGCTGCTCGCCGACGCCGGGTTCCCCGCCCCGCCGCTTCCTGACTGATTCGAAAGCGAACGCGTCAGCGGTTCTTCGCCAGGTCCTTGAAGGGTGTGGTGCGATCGTTGCTGGGCTCCTTGGGCAAGCCCAGCACGCGTTCTCCGAGGATGTTGTGCTGGATCTCGTCGGTGCCGCCGTAGAGGGATGGCCCCTGGGTGAACAGCGCCAGCTCGGTGACCATGGCCGCCATGGGCATGCGCGTGGACTGCTCCAGGCGTGTTCGCTCCTCGGGCGAATAGGCGTGGAGGGTGCCGTAGGGGCCGAGGATGCGCAGCCCGAGGTCGCGCGACAACCGGAGGATCTCGCTCATCGACAGCTTGGCCATGTTCCCCAACCCGGGGATGTCGGCGCCGTTGGCGCGCAGCGCCTTCTGGCGCAGGTTCATGAATCGGGCGATCTGGTTGAGCACGTGCAGGCGCACCAGGTCCTGACGCACCGTCGGGTCGGCGATCATGCCGTTGGCCCGGGCCAGCTCGGCGAGCACCTTCTCTGAGGCGCCCAGCATGGCGCCGGGCCCTGCGGGCCGACGCTGCGATCCGCCCCGGAGGAAGTCGCCGGCCCGTCTCTCGAGATCGCCCGCCACCCTCCCCGGGGTGGCGGCGCCGCCCGCCGCTGACCCGCCGCCTGCCCCCAGGCCGGCCCGCTCGTAGGCGAGCGTGGTGTTCGCCACCGCCCAGCCCTTGTTGAGGCCGCCGATCACGGTGTCGGCACTGGCTCGAGCGTCGGTGATGAACACCTCGTTGAACAAGGCTCGGCCGGTCATCTCCTTGAGCGGCCGCACCTCGATGCCGGGCTGGTGCATGTCCAGGGCGAAGTAGGAGATGCCCTGGTGCTTGGGGACGTCAGGATCGGTGCGTGCCAGGAGCATGCCCAGATCGGCCACCTGACCGGCCGACGTCCACACCTTCTGGCCGTTGATGACCCACTCGTCGCCGTCGCGCTCGGCGCGTGTCTGCAACCCGGCCAGATCGGAGCCGGCGTTGGGTTCGCTGAACAACTGGCACCACGCCCGCTGTCCGGTGACGATGTCGCGGATGTAGCGCTCTTTTTGCTCGTCGTCTCCGTGGGTGGCGATGGTGGGCGCGGCGAGGAGCAGGCCCAGGCCGCCGGGGGCTCCCAGGGCGCCGAATTCGGTGATGGCCTGCTGGACCCGCACGCCCTCTTCGCGCGACAGGCCCTTGCCGTAGGCGTCGGTGGGCAGCGTCGGCGCCGCCCACCCCGAGGTGCCGAGCAGCTCCCACCACGCGCCCACGGTGAGGTCCGGGTCCCAGCTCTCGCTCAGCCAGTCCTTCACCTCGGCGGCGAGGTCGTCAACGGTGCTCATGCGGTTCATTCTGGTCACAATTCGACCAATGCCCAAAAGAAGCGCCGGCCTCCTCGTCCACCGCCGCCGCCCGGGTGGCCTCGAGGTCCTGCTCGTCCATCCTGGCGGCCCGTTCTGGGCGTCCAAGGACGACGGGGCGTGGACAGTGCCTAAGGGCGAGTACCTCCCCGGCGAGGACTCAGCTGCCGCGGCCGACAGGGAGTTCGCCGAGGAGCTGGGTGTCGGGGCCCCGGCGGGAGAGCGCCGCGACCTGGGGGAGCTCCGCCAGGCCGGCGGGAAGCTCACCCGGCTGTGGGCCCTCGCCGGCGACCTCGACGTGTCGGTGGTGACGAGCAACACCTTCGAGATCGAGTGGCCTCCTCGGTCAGGGCAGCGACGTGCCTTCCCCGAGGTGGACCGGGCCGCCTGGTTCTCCCTGGACGAGGCCCGTCGCAAGTTGCTGCCCAGCTTGGTGCCCTTCCTGGACCGGCTGCTCTCCGACGGCGCAACCACCGAGGCGGCTCCCTAGCCGGAGCTGGTCCTGGGTTCGCCCCTGCTTCGGGACGGGTACCTTCCGGGGCCGTGGGGCGCGAGGCGGGAGGGTTGGCGACGGTCGCGTATTTCTCTATGGAGGTCGCCCTCCAGAACGACATCCCCACCTACAGCGGGGGCCTGGGTGTCCTGGCCGGCGACCATCTGCGGGCGGCAGCCGACCTCGGCCTCGACATGGTGGGCGTGACCTTGCTCTACCGCCAGGGATACCTGGTGCAGCGCCTGGCCGACGACGGCTCCCAGACCGAGGAGCCGGTCGAGTTCGCCCCCGAGGGTGTCCTCGATCCCGTATCCGCCATGGCGTCGGTGGACGTCGGGGGCGAGACGGTCGAGGTGGGGGCGTGGCGGTATCTCGTGTTCGGCGAGTCCGGCCAGGTCCCCGTGTACCTGCTCGACACCGACCGGCCCGCCAACTCGGATCCCGCTCGCTCGCTCACCGGACGCCTGTACGGGGGCGACGACGAGTACCGCCTACGACAGGAGATCGTCCTCGGCATGGCCGGCCTTGCGCTGCTGACCGAGCTTGGACACGACGTCTCGACCTACCACATGAACGAAGGGCACTCGGCCCTGCTCGGCTTGGCCCTCTTGCGCAAGTACTCGCCGGGTTCCACTCGACCGGCCTCGTCTCGCGACCACTCGGCGTCGGCCGTTCGGGATCACTGTGTCTTCACCACCCACACCCCGGTCCCCGCCGGCCACGACCGCTTCCCAGAATCGTTGGTACGACGCCTTCTCGGACAGCGGGCCCTGGGCGAGCTCCGCTCGCTCGGAGGCCTCGCCGAGGGAGCGCTCGACATGACCCTGCTGGGCATGGGCTGCTCCCGATCCGTCAACGCCGTGTCGCGCCGGCACGGCGAGGTGACGCGGGCCATGTTCCCCGGGGTCAAGGTGGGCTCGGTCACGAACGGCGTGCACCTGGCGACTTGGGCGGCTCCGGCCACCTCCCAGCTCCTCGACGCCCGCCTCCCGGGATGGCGACGGGCCAACGTGCTGCTACGCCAAGCCGCCACCGCCGTACCCCTGGACGAGCTGGCCGCTGCCCACGACGAGTCCAAGCGGGCGTTGACGGACGAGGTCGCCGCCCGCACGGGCCGCAAGCTCGACCCGGGAGCTTTCACCATCGGGGCGGCGCGCCGGGCCACGGCCTACAAGCGCATGTCGCTGCTGTTCCGCGATCTCGACCGCCTGCGATCCCTCGTCGAACGCGTCGGGCCGGTCCAGGTGGTCCTCTCCGGCAAGGCTCACCCCCGGGACGAGAGCGGCAAGGACGTCATCCGCACCCTGTTCCGCTCCGCAGAGGAACTGGGGACGTCCCTGCCGGTCGTGTACGTGCCGGGCTACTCCATGGATCTGGCCCGAGTGCTCGTGGCGGGGGCCGACGTGTGGCTCAATACGCCGCTCCCGCCGCACGAGGCGTCAGGCACGAGCGGCATGAAGGCGGCGTTGAACGGCGTCCCCAGCGTGAGTCTTCTCGACGGCTGGTGGATCGAGGGCCATCTGGAGGGCGTCACCGGCTGGGCGCCACCAGAGCCGCCCGACGGGCACATCGAGGGCGATCGCCAGGACGCGGCTGATGCCGAGGCCCTGTACCGCCTGCTCGAGGAGAAGGTGCTCCCGCTGTACTACCGCGATCAGTCCGCCTTCACCGAGGTGCGCCGCTACGCCATCGCCTACAACGCCTCGTACTTCTCCACCGAGCGCATGGTGACGGAGTACGAGCGGATCGTCTATGACACCACCGACGGGCGCGACCGCTCAGCCTGATCGGACGGCGCCTGGGCTGACCGGTCGCTGCGGCCGCGGGCGGGACGCAACAGTCCCGGGTAGTGACGGGCGTCGAACCCGGAGATGAATGCTCGCACCGATGTCGGCAAGGACACACCCACGCGATGGGTGAACAGCCGTCCCGGTGCGCCGATCACCAGACGATCGTGGAAGACGCGAACCCCCGACACCCGGGGGTCGCCGGCCATCACGGCGCGGAAGTAGATGGCCAGGGCGCACTGGCGGGCGTCCGCCGGCTCGCCTCTCACGCCGGCCGACTCCAGTGAGCCGGCCACCGCCACCGGATCGCTTCCGAGCGAACTCAGCAGCTGTGTCGAGTTCCGGGCCAACTCTCGGCGGTCCTCCCGCCGAATGGGCCGCTGCCTGAAAATGCGCATGGTCATCGCCCACGACCTACCTAAGAGCTACGGCCTCCAAACCCCCGAGCGACGATATCCCTTGGCCCCAGTCGGTGGAAGGTGGAATTTCGGTCAGCGGAAGGTGTATCGGTCCTGCGGCGTAGCCGGGCTAATGCTCGAGGGGTTGCCCACCTGCACGTCCACAGTGCCGGCGGCATGAGCTGGAACGAGCGCCTGGACCGACGTGGCCGACACGGGCACGACTTCCGATGCCGGGATGCCACCGAACCACACAGAACGCGCCCCGCTCAGTCCGGATCCGGAGATCGTCACCCATGTCCCGCCCGCTGCCGGGCCGCTGTTCGGCGTGACGCTCGACACGCTGGGCGGCGGGGTCGCGGGCGCCGGCACCTCCACCCCGCCGACCGTTGCGCCACTGGGGCTGGCGGACCCAGAGTTCGAGAGGGCGCCACCGCTCGAACCGCCCGCAACGCTCGAACCGCCCGCAAAACCCGACGGGAGGGCGCCCTTCGCCGGAGCCGGTGAGCCGGAGCTGCGCTGTCCTGTGTGGGACAGCGCCCGCTGCGGAGTGGCCGTGTTCGAGCCCGACAAGCCCACGGCTAGCCCGACGCCGGCCAGGACGGCGAGCACGGCGGCGGCGGCCAACACGAACCTCGACCGGTGCGGGCGGGGCTGCAGGGCGTGCTCGAGTCGCTGGCGTAGCTCGGATTCGAGCGGACGGGGGGCGTCCACGCCGTCCATGGCACCGGCCACAGGGTCGGCCAGCGCGCCCTCCAGGCGCTCGGCCAGGTCGGGACCGAGGGGACGGTGCCCGGCACCAACGGCCTCGAGCAGGGAGTGCTCGAGTCGCTGGCGCAGGCCCGCCGGCAGGGGCCGGGGAGCGTCGAGACCAGCCATGAGCTCCTCGGTGGGATCAGGCACCCGGGGCCTCCAGCTCGCGACGCAGTCCGTCTCGAGCGCGTTGCAGAAGTGACTGCACCTGCACCCGCGTCCGCCCAAGCTCGTCGGCGATCTCCTCGACGGCCATCCCGTCGAGGTACTTGAGCACGAGCACCTGGCGGTGGGCGGCCGGCATGCGCCCGAGGGCTCGCACCACCTCGTCACGCTGCTCGAATACGTCCTGTTCCGGCACCGGTGCCAGGTCGGGCAGGGCCTGTAGCCCGTGGCGGGCGGCTTCGGCGCGCCGCTCGGACTCGTAGTGCCGAGCCAGCCGCCTTCGGGCGATCACACACATCCACGTGGACAAGGCGGCCTCGCCACGGTACGAGCCCGACGAGCGCACCGCCTCGAGCAGCGTCTCCTGGAGGAGATCCTCGGCGGCTGCTTGGTTTCCTCCCACCCGGGCGTACAGAAATCCGTACACGACCGGCGCCACGTCGTCGAGCAGACGGCGCACCGCCGCAGGGTCGCTCCGGGCCACCCCCTGGAGCAGCTCGACGTCGCTCGTGGGCGACGGATCGCGGCCGGGATCGGAGAGCCGAGCCACGGACGTCACGCCGCCGGGTTGGGAGCCGGAGCCGGAGCCGGATACGGCATCCACGACACCGCCGCCAGAGAGGAGAGGCTGCTGGCCATGATCCCGTCCACCGACACGGTGTAGAGCATGTCGCCCACCACCAGCGCGCGCTCGATGTCCGGTCCGCTGGGGCCGGCTCCGAGGATGGCGCCGTCGGCGGTGACGGGCTGGCTGAACCGACCGGCCTCCGTCAACGACCCCTGAGCGACGTGCCACGCCATGGCGCCGACGAAGGGCGCTGGCGTGACGCCGTCGGGGCTGCCGGTTCCCGCCGGGGTGGCGACTGCCGGGCCGCCCTCGACCACCGTTCCGTCCGGGCCAGGCACCTGGCCGGGCGCAATCTGCGATCCGTAGTCAGTTACGGGCAGGACCACGAGACCGCTGTCCGGCCAATACAGCAGGGCATGCGGATCAGCCTGAGCCGATGATGTGGCGCCGGGGACCACATCCTTTGCGACTAACGCCGGATGGTCGGGGTCCGAGACGTCGAACAGAGACACCTGCAGACCGTCGCTGCGCAAGCTGCTGTTCACGTCCTGTCCGACACCGAGCAGCAGCCCGTTCCCCACCGGCTGCAAGAACGAGGAGTAGCCGGTGAGGGGCAGCTGCCCGGCCGCTTTGGGGTCGGCGGGGTCGTGCAGGTCCACCACGAACAGCGGGTCGGTCTGGTTGAAGGTGACCACATAGGCGAGCGGGCCTTCGAAACGCACCGCGTAGATCTTCTCGCCGGTGCCGAGTCCGGTGACGCTCCCAACCGGGCTGAGTGATCCGCCCTGGGCGGCGAGCACGGTGATGCGATTGTCCGAGAGCGTCGACGGTGCCGTGCCTTCGCCGGGGGGAGGGGTCGCTTGGCCCACGGTGGTTGCCACCCGGAGGTCGCCTTGGTATTCCGACATGGCGTACTGCCCGATGAGCGAACCTGGCACGTCGCCCGACCCGACGTAGCTCGGAGCGGCGGGGTTGGACAGGTCGAACTTGTCGATGACGGTGTCATCGGCTGTCGGCTGGCCACCCTGCATTGGTTCTGCCACCGGACCTGACGGCGCAGTGAACGCCACGTATAGCGAGGACGCGCTGGCGTAAACGGTGTTGGCGTTCCCGACCACCGTCACTTCGGTTCCGGGCTGGTCCGAGGACGGGTCGATGGGCACCACCCCGATCGTGTCCACACCTGACGTGGTCACGGTGTGCATGGCCGAAGTGCACGGTGCCACTGTCGTCTTGCCACCTGGCTCGCTCTTGACCGACGGCAGCCAGTCGGACGCGCTCGACGAGAGCACCACATTGCGGTTCGCCGTCGTCGCCGCCGCCACGGCGCCTGCAGAGCTGTTGGTCGGCGCCACGAAGGGCAGCGTTGGTGCCGACGACACCACGACCTCCACGATCCCGTTCAGAAGGCGAGCATCGACCTCGCTGCCTTGGACGGAGAACGACCTCGTCACCTTCGGGTTGGAAGGATCGCTGAGGTCGACCACGACGACCTCGGTGGTGCCGCTCTGGACGCTGATCGGGACCACGTCTGGCTCTGCCCCGCTCGACGCCACCCCTGTTCCGGTCGCCACTCCCGAAGGAAGAGCCACACCCGAGGCCACTCCCGACGAAGGAGGGACGCTCGGCATCGGCTCGGGAGGAGATGCGCCTCCCGAGGACGACACGGAGCTTCCGAGCACCACGGCATCGTGACCGACGAGGAACAGCCCGCTGCCCTGGACCTGACCGGCGAGGTCGAGTGAGCTCGCCAAGGTCGGGGATGGACCGACGTCGACCACATGCAGCTTGTCGTCGCGCGTCAGGCTGATGAGCAGGTGACCGTCGGTCTTCGCGACATCGGGTTCGTCCACGCCGGCCTCTTGGTCGTTGGTAGGGGAGAAGCTGCTCCCCGTGGGGCCCGGTTCCGAGGGCGCCGGTTCTGCCGTCGATCCCGCCGATCCCGACGACCCCGCCGCCGTCCCGGCTGCCGCTTGCGGCCCGGCCGCCATGGCGGCGTTCCCGGGCAGGCCCATGCGTACCCCTGGCGCCACGGAGGGGCCGGCCTCAGTCGCTCCCCATGCGCCGGCGAACCCGTCGGGTCCCACCTTCGAGAGGGCTTCTGCACGGAGCTGTCCGAGCATCTCGGGACAGCTGTCGTAGGACACCAGACGGAGCCCAGTCGCCGTCTTGCCCGCCGCTCCGGCCCCGCCGGGCACGTCGGAACCTGACAGGGCCGAGCCGGCCGCGGCGCCGGCCCCGGCCAGTGCGGAGACCGCCAACCCGATCCCGAGCCGTGTCCGCCACCGTCCCATGTCCGGCCTCCTGCCCCCGGCTCAGCCTGAGCCGCTGTGGGGTTGGTGCGGGGGAAGGGCGGCGATCAACCGGCTCGGGGAGATTTCTCGAGAGCGCTAGGCCCACGCCCCTTGACCTCAAGTTCACTTGAACTTTTAGGCTTGGTGGAGCAGCTCGGTGGGATCCCCGGACAGCGGGACCCGCGGAGCAACGACAAGGAGGAAGGAATGGCCGTCGCTCTGATCACCGGTGCGTCACGGGGGTTCGGCAGGGCGCTCGCCCGGGAACTGGCCGGCGACGGGTGGGACCTCGTCGTCGACGCCCGGCACCCCGAGCCTCTTGACGAGGTGGCCGAGTCGCTGGAGGGCTCCGGTGTGGCGGTCCGCGCCACCCCGGGCGACATCACCGACCCCGACCACCGCCAGGAGCTCGTACGGGCCGCCGAGGAGCTGGGTGGTCTCGACCTCCTCGTGAACAACGCCGGGACGCTCGGCCCGTCGCCTCTGCCGCGTCTCGACGCACTCGACCCCTCGTCGCTGACCCAGGTCATGGTGGTGAACGTCGTCGCACCGCTCGCCTTGGTGCAGCTGGCGCTCCCCATGCTCCGCCGGCACCACGGCGTGGTGGTGGCCGTCACCTCTGACGCCGCTGTGGAGGCCTACGAAGGGTGGGGAGGCTACGGGGCGTCCAAGGCCGCCTTCGAACAGCTCCACCACGTGCTCCAGGTCGAAGAGCCGGATCTGCGGGTGGTGCGATTCGATCCCGGTGACATGCGCACCGCCATGCACCAGGCGGCCTTCCCCGGCGAGGACATCTCGGACCGTCCCGAGCCTGAGGTGGCCGCCGGTGTGCTGCGCCGCTTCCTCACCGGTGAGGTGAAGAACGGGCGCTACCAGTCGGCGGAGCTCGTCGAGGCACTGGCGTGAGCACGCTCGCCGCCGGAACCGAGCCGTCGCGGCTCTCCTTCGAGCTCCCCGCCGCCCTCGAAGCGGCCGAACCCCCCGAAGCGAGGGGCCTCACCCGTGACGCCGTGCGCATGATGGTGAGCCGGGTCGGCACTGGCGAGGTGAGGCACAGCACGTTCTCCATGCTTCCGGCGTTCTTGGACGAGGGCGACCTGGTCGTGGTGAACACCTCGGGCACCATCCCTGCGGCCTTGGACGCGTGCACACCGGACAGCTCGCCGCTCATGGTGCACCTCTCCAGCTGGATCGAGGGCCGCCGGTGGGTCGTGGAGCCACGTCGCATCGTCGACGGGTCGACCGAGCGCTGGAGCGGCCCGCCCCCGCCGCACCGGTTGACGCTGGCAGAAGGAGCGTCCATGGTGCTCGAGTCCCCTTACGGAGCCGGAGGCAGGTTGTGGACCGCCGAGCTGCAGGTGCCCGGACGCGTCCTCACCTGGATGGCGGTGCACGGCCGCCCGATCCGATACCGGCACGTCCCCCGGCCCTGGCCGCTGTCGATGTACTAGAACGTGTACGTCACTGAGCCGGGGAGCGCCGAGATGCCGAGCGCCGGCAGGCCGTTCACGGCGGAGGTCATCACCCGTCTCGTCGCCAAGGGCGTGGGGGTGGCGCCGGTCGTGCTGCACACCGGGGTGGCCTCGCTCGAGACCGAAGAGCTGCCCTACCCCGAGCGCTTACGGGTGCCGGCCCCCACCGCCGAGCGGGTCAACGCCGCCCACAAAGGTGGCCACCGGGTGATCGCCGTGGGCACCACGGTGGTGCGGGCCCTCGAGACCGCGGCCGGCCCCGGAGGCCGGGCCCGGGCAGTGGACGGCTGGACGGACGTCGTGGTCACCCCCGAGGGTGGCGTGGCCGTCGTCGACGGACTGCTCACCGGTTGGCACGAGTCGGCGTCGTCACACCTGCTGTTGCTCGAGACCATCGCCGGGCGCCGTCGCCTCGAGTCGTGGTACGACGAGGCGATCGCCGAGGGTTATCTCTTCCACGAATTCGGCGACGTGCACCTGATCCTTCCCTGACCTCGCGGAGCCTCGTCGCAGGCGGCAGGGCGGGCGTCGCTCCCGGCGCGGCCGTGGCGATCGCTCGTCAGGGCGTGAGATGGGCGACCAGGCGCTGGCCGACGTCGCGCACCACGTCGAACGCACCGACGACCACACCCGTCAGCGCGTTGATAGGCGGCGTGTCGGGGGCGCGCGGGTGCGGATGCGTGGGAGCGAGCGGTCTGGCCTTCTCGAGGAGCTCGCCGATCTCGAGGAGGCGTCGTCTCCCTATGGCCTGGCGCACGAACGGCAACACGTCCGCCTCCTCCTCCTCGACGTGCAGGCGGACGTTGTCGATGAGCAACGACATCTTGGCGGCGAAGCGGTCGTCATCGGGTGACGACGACGCCAGTTCCGCGCACAGCCACTTGACGACGTGATGCGCCTCGAGGCTGCGCATCAGCTCCTCTCTGAGCTCGGGGACCTCCAGCTCGACCGCTGGGTAGAAGATCTGCTCCTCGAGCGCGGCATGTGTCGCCAGCTCCCGCACCGCTGTTTTGGCGGCGCTGGATCTGGTGGCTTTGGCCCGGTCCGTCGTCGACTCGAAGGCACGGAAGTGCTTCTCCACGCTCTTGTGTTCGGCCTTGAGCAGAGTGATGGCGTCCACGTTCCCTCCTCGTCTGTCATCGCGACCTACCGCGGGCGCGGGCGGCACAAACGCCGTAGAACGACGGCAACACGGGTTCCACAGCGATGTCCCGGATTGATCCGCCTGCCGGGGCGCCCATCATCGGTGGCCGGCTCGAGGGCGGTGCCCAGGGAAGGGCCACCGGGAGAGCGGGCTTCTGAGGGTCATCGAGGCGGCCGAGCCGACCGGCCCAGGGAAAAACCGCAACGGGGGTGGTTTCCCACGGTCCGCGGTGGGTAGATCCCCAGGCCGGGACGGAATATGTGCGATGGTTGAGAGAGGAAGGCGGCGGTGGCCGTCGGTCAGCGGGGTGTATCCGTGGCAAAGACGGCTCGAGCCGGCGGCGGCCGTGGGCACGAGGATCTCCCCGGATTTCGCCACGAAGCGTTCTTCTACGACTCTCCTGAGGGCTTTGTCGGGACCACGGCCGCCTTCGTAGAGGCGGGCTTGGACGCCGGAGAGCCGGTCATGGTGGCCTTGCTCCCCGAGAAACTCGAGGTGCTGCGGCGCCGGTTGGGCCGTGGTGCCACCCAGGTGCGCATGGTGGACATGGCCCGCTTGGGGCGCAACCCGGCCCGCATCATCCCTGCCTGGCGCCGCTTCGTGGACGATCACCCCGACAGCGTGGCTCTGCGAGGCGTCGGCGAACCCGTGTGGGCCGCCCGCACCCCCGACGAGCTCGCCGAATGCCAGCGTCACGAGGCCCTGCTCAACACCGCCTTCTCGGCGGGGCGGCCGTGGTGGCTCCTGTGCCCCTACGACACGCAGACCCTGGCACAAGAGGTGTTGACCGAGGCGCGCCACAGTCATCGGTATGTGGACGAGGCCGGCCACAGCTGCCTGAGCCCGACATTCGGCGCTTCGCCGTCGGTGTTCGCGGGGACCTTGGCCGACCCCGGCCACACCGTGGCCGAGCAGTCTTTCGATGAAGCGTCGCTGCGAGGGCTGCGTACCACCGTGGCGGCCTGGGCGAGCGAGGTGCTTCCCCCCGACCGGGCCGCCGACCTCGTGCTCGTGACCCACGAGGTGGCCTGCAACAGCGTTCGCCACGGAGGCGGAGGCGGGACGCTGCGGTACTGGGTCGACGACGAGGCGGCCGTGGTCGAAGTGCGCGACGACGGATGGTTGCAGGAACCGCTCGCCGGTCGGGAGCTTCCGTCGGGCTACGACGAAGCCGGCCGCGGCCTGTGGCTGGCCAACCAGCTCTGCGACCTCGTGCAGCTGCGTTCGTCGCAGGACGGTACCCTCGTGCGCCTGCGCATGTCCGCCTGAAGCTGCAGCGCTTTCCAACCTTTCGCCGACGCCCCGAAACCGTGGTGTCCGTACCGGCGCTGGCCACGGTGGGCGCGCAGGGCGGCAGCTAACCTCGGTGTGGGCGGATCCAGAGGAGGCGGTGGTGGACGCAGAACTCGTCATCCGAGGTGGCACGGTGGTCGACGGCACCGGTGCGCCGGGCCGGAGGGCCGACGTGGCCGTGGACGGCGGTCGAATCGTGGAAGTGGGCGAGGGCTTGCGGGGCAGGCGGGAGCTCGATGCCGACGGGCACGTGGTGGCGCCGGGGTTCGTGGACATCCACACCCACTACGACGCCCAGGTGTTCTGGGACCCTTGGCTGACTCCGTCGTCGCACCACGGGGTCACCTCCGTGGTGGCGGGAAACTGCGGGTTCTCGATCGCGCCGCTGCGGCGGTCGGATGTGGCCCTCCTGGCTCACACCCTCCAGCACGTCGAGGACATGAGCTTCGACACCTTGTCGGTGGGTGTGCCCTGGGACGAATTCGAGACCTTCCCGCAATATCTCGACGCCGTGGAGCGTCGGGGTACGGCCCTCAACTATGGCTGCTACGTCGGCCACACCGCCGTGCGCATCTACGTCATGGGCGACGACGCCTATGAGCGCCAACCTTCCGACGACGAGATGGCACAGATGGTCGAGGTGGTCGCCGAGTCGATGGCGGCCGGAGCCATGGGCTTTGCCACCAGCGCCTCGCCCACCCACAACGGCGACGGCGGGCGCCCAGTTCCCTCCCGGCTGGCTGACATGGTGGAGCTGGAGGCCTTGCTGCGTCCGCTGACCGAGGCCGACAAAGGGGTGGTGGCTCTGCTCCCGGGCGTGGCCTTCTCAAACGAGGAAATGTTCGCCTTGCAGCGCGCCGTGCGCAGGCCGTTCACCTGGACGGCGCTGCTCACCGTGAAGAACTACCCCTATCACGAGAAGGTGGTCGCCAAGCACGAGGCGGCGCGCGCCGAGGGTGTCGAGGTGTGGCCGCAGGTGTCGTGCCGGCCTCTGGTGATGCAGATCAACCTGGCCGAACCCTTCACGCTCAACGCCCGCCCGTCCTTCGCCGCCATCATGGGCCTCACTCACGAAGAGCGCCTGGCCGCCTACCGCGACCCCGCCTGGCGCGCCAAGGCTTGGCAGGAGCTGTCCGGTGCCGACGGCGGCCTGCCCTTCAATTGGCCGGCCGTGTCGGTGGCGGAATCACCGTCGCATCCAGAACTGGTGGACCGGCCCGTGCTCGAGCTGGCTGCAGATCGCGGCTGCAGCGCGTTGGACGTCCTCCTCGACATCTCGCTCGAGGACGACCTGAAGACGCGCTTCTGGTCGGTGATCGCCAACGACGATCCCGAGGGCATCGCCTGGCTGCTTCCTCGAGACGGGGTGCTCCTCGGTCTGGCCGACTCTGGCGCCCATGTGTCGCAGCTGTGCGACGCCTGCTTCGCCACCGACCTGCTCGGCAACTGGGTCCGCGACCGTTCGGTCATGCCCCTCGAACGCGCCGTGCACAAGCTCACGGCTGAACCCGCCGCCGTCTACGGCCTCCACGATCGGGGCTCCCTGGAAGTGGGGAAGGCGGCCGACGTGTGTGTGTTCGACCCCGACACCGTGGCCCCCGGCCGGCTGCGGCGTGTGCACGACTTCCCCGCCAATGGAGAACGGCTCACCGCCGACGCCCCCGAGGGTGTGCGGCACGTGCTCGTGAACGGCGTGCCCATCCGTGAGGACGGTGCCCCCTCACCCGAGGGAATGGACGCCCGCCCGGGCCGGCTCCTGCGCTCCTGACCTCTGCTTCTGGGCCGAGCCGCTGAGCCCGTCAGCTTCCGAAGGCGGTGCGCGCCAGCTCGGTGCCGGCGGAGGCGCACCGAGTCGGCGAAGGCGATCCGGGGCCGCCCGGCACCTGCCACGCCGCCGAGGCGAGCCGGATGGCGTCCTCGGCGGTGGAGAGGAACTGGTTGCCGGCGGGCCGGTGCCCGTCGAGGAACTGCGCCACCACCTTGATGTAGGCGGGCTGGCCCAGGATGCCGCCGTGGAAGGCCACCACGACCACCTGCTCGAGGTCCGACGCCGCTCCCGGCGGGGTGACCGTGGCGTCGGCGAGGGGCAGGATGGCCAGCTGGCGCACACCGGGGACAGGGCACGAGGCGGCGTCGCGCAGCACCGACCCCTGCTTGTCGATCGAGGCCAGGAATTCGTTGTCGGGGGAGAGGTCGACCGGCGACACCGAGTGGAAGGCGGCGCCGATGGCGCGCATGAGCACGCTCGTGCCCACACCCCATCCCCGCGACGTGCTCTGCGGGTAGGTGGTCTGACCCGGTACCAACAACGGGCTCGCCATGACCAGTGCACTCACCGGCAGGCTCGGCTCGGCCAACAACGCCGTCTTGGCCACGAGCGCACCTTCGCTCTCTGCCACCACGTCGACAGGTCGCCCGCTGTCGGTGGCCAGCACTCGGATCTGCTCGGCCATCATGCGGTCGAGCACCGACAGGGGCTTCACCGTGTCGGTGGCGCGGTACGGCAACGGTCCGTGGTCGGGAGCGAGTCCCCGGTAGGAGAACCGTCGCTCCGAGAAGGTGGTGGGCAGCGTGGCCGTCCCGACCGACGCGCCGGTGTAGGTGGATCCGTACCCCGAAACCACAAGCACGGGTTGGCCGCCCACGGCCGAGGGCGACGTCGCCTTGACCGGGTGCGATGGCCGGGCGCCGATGAACCCGAACGTGGAGCCGAGAGCAACGAGCGCCACGAGCGCCGCCAAGGAGAAAGGAACCACCGGAACGGGGAAGCTCCACGGCTCTCGGTCGACGACGGCGTGGACCACTCCCCGCCACGACCAGGCGTCGAAGACGCCACTGGCGAGCGCCACCAGTGATCCGGCCCACCACGGCACGCTCGCCATGGCGGCGCCGGCGCCGCTCAGGACCAGGAAGCTGCCCATCTCCCATCCCACGGCGCGCAGCGGCACCGTCTGCCTCCACCAGCGCGGCGCCAGTGCCACGGGATTGATGATGAGTGCCACCAACACGGCGAGGGGCACCGCCGCCAGGAAGATCCACGACACGGGGACGACGGCGAGGCCGAACAGCAGGGACGCGCTCGGAATGAGGAGTACGGCGGCCACCGCGCTCGAGGCCACGCCTCGCCAGAAGAGGCGCGACCACGAGGGACGGCGCCGGCCCTCCGACCACACCAACCTGATCGACACCGCCCCTAGCACGCCCCGTCCGAGGAGCATCGTCACCAGTTCGAGCCCCAGTGTCGGCCAGGAGTTGTGGCCCACGGCGATCCAGCGCAGGTCGTGGAACACCCCGAAGGGCGCCACCGCCGCCACCTGAGGGGCGAGCGTGGCCTTGGCAGTCGGCTCGAAGGCGCTCACGAGCGCCCACTCGGCGAGGCAGATGAGCCCGCACAGCCCCGCCAGCCACCACAGCCGACGGTTCAGCTCGCCTCCCGCTCCTTGCCGGGCGCGTCGGCGCGCTCCTCGCCGCCGCACTGCGCCTGGGACGTGCACACCGACGGTTCCCGAAGGAGGTGTCGCTTGCCCACCGTGGCTTGCGAATCTGCACCGACACCGTGGCGGTGCTCGGCCCAGGGATGGGCCATCCCCACCCGCCGGCCGCGTTGCTCGAGGACGTCGAGCGCCACCCACAGTCCCCACCCGATGGGCACGAGGCCCCAGAAGCTCACGATGCGGTAGACGATCACCGCGGCCACGGCCTGCTCCACCGGCACTCCGTACGCGTGCAGCAAGGCGCCGAGCGTTCCCTCCACGACACCGATGCCGCCCGGGGTGATCGGGAGGGCGGCGGCGATCTGGGTGAGCCCGTAGATCACGAACACGCCGCGCCACGGCACGGCGATCCCAAGAGCCAACAGCACGACGATGAGCACGGCGCAGTCGTACAGCCAGTTGAGCAGCGCCAGCCCCAGCACTTCGGCCCACCCCCACCCGCCGAGGCGGACCATCTGCAGCCGGGCCCACAACCGCTTCGCCCTGCCCAGCAACCACTGCCCCGACTCGTGGTCGGAGATGGCCTCGGCGAAGCGGTGCCCGGCCCGGACCACCGGTGGGCGGTGGCGGGCGGCCAGCAGTGCGAGCCCCAGGACGGGAATGGCGGCCAAGCCCAGCGCTGCCCAGCGCAAGCCCGACACGGGGCCTCTGGCGCCAGCCAGCTCGATACCCCCGGCCACCACGAGGAAGAGGGCGAAGCTCGACACCGCCCCCGCCACGAGGAACATCCAGATACGAAGGAACCGGCTCACGCCCCGTCTGCTCAGCTGGCCGAACACCCAGGCGCCGGCCCAGGCCACCCCACCGGGCAGGGTCGCCGCTACGGCGTTGCCGGCCACGGTGATCTCGATCATGGTCCGCGTCGGGAGCTCCACGCCGCCGGCCCGAAGCAGCCACTGCTGCATGCGAGCGAAGACGACCATCGACGCCGCCTCGAACAGTACGGCGATGCCCACCCACTTCCAGTCCAGTCGGCCGAGAAGGTGCCACGCCTTGGTCACGTAGGAGGCCCGGCCTACCAGGACGTAGACCGCGGCGCCCACCATGGCCACGCTCACCGCCACCCGCAGGCGCGGCCACCACTTGCGTTGGGGCTTGGCGTCGCCTGCTTCGTCTCGCTCGCTCTCCACCGGAGCAGCCGGTGGGCTCATCGTCTCCACGGCTGCGCCGTAGCCGTTGTCGGTACCGGGTTCCCGCCCGGCCGCAGCCTCGCCGGGTGGACCGGTCACAGTCGCAGCGGCTTCACCGGGCTGGCGACGAGTGCGGGGTCGGCAGCCCAGTCCACTCCGGGTACGTCGATGTACAGCTCGATCTCGTTCCCGTCGGGGTCGAGGATGTAGAGGCTGTGGGTCACGGTGTGGTCGCTGGCTCCCATGATGGTGACCTCCGCCTCCTGCAGCCGATACAGCGCGTCGCGCAACTCGTCATCGCTGTCGCCCACCTTCAGCCCGAAGTGGTAGAGGCCGACGTGGCGCCCTGTCGGCTGCGCCTGGGCATCAGCGCCCACCTCGATGAGGAGCAGCTCGTGGTGGGTCCGGCCCGACGCCGAGGTGAACGCCGCCGCCGGGAAGCCCAGGCTGCCGTCGAAGACGGGTCGGAACCCGAGCACGTCGCGGTAGAAGGCCACGGACCGCTCGAGGTTGCGCACATACAACACGATGTGGCCCAGGTCCTTTACTTCCACGTCGGTACTCCTCTCGCCGGAGCCTGCGCTCGTTCGAGCTCAACGCCGGTAAACGACCCTCTCGTCGGCCAACAGGCTTCTCCAGCACGCTATTCCTCCTCGTATGCTCCCGGTCGTGGACTTGGATCCCCAGGAGGTGCGGGTCCTGGGCTGTCTCGTCGAGAAGCAGCTGACCACGCCCCAGCAGTACCCCTTGACGCTCAACGCCCTGGTGTCGGCGTGTAACCAGTCCTCCAACCGGGATCCGGTCGTGTCCTTCTCCGAGGAGGCCGTGGAGCGCGCCGTCACCGGTGCCAAGGCCAAAGGCCTCGCCCGCTTCGTGCATCCCTCCCACGGGCGCTCCGCTCTCCGGTACCGCCACGAGCTGGCGGAGCAGCTCGGATTGGACGAGCGACAGCTGGCCCTGCTCGCCGTGCTCATGCTGCGCGGTCCCCAGACCCCAGGAGAGCTCCGGTCGAGGACCGAGCGCATGGCGCGCCTCGACGGACTGGGCGAGGTGGAGGCGGAGCTGGGGGCACTGGCCGGGCGGGAGGAACCGCTGGTGCGTCGCCTCCCCCGGTCTCCGGGCCAGAAAGAAGATCGCTACACCCACTGTCTCGGGTCGTCGGACCGAGCAGAGCTCGACGCCAGCGCTTTGGATGGTGAGGACGGGTCCCCGTCGGGTGCGGAGGTGCCGTCGGCGGCCCCGGCCACGGAGGTGCCGTCGGCGGCCCCGGCCACGAACTCGGTGGCGACGGGCGCATGGTCAGAGGAGCTGGCCGAGCTGCGCGCCGAAGTGGCCCGGCTTCGCCGAGACCTCGACGAACTGCGCAGCCAGCTCGGGGCCTGAACGGTGGGCCGCCGAGAGCTGTCTCGTTGGCGCGTGTACCCCGGTGGAGTGGCCGGGATCGCCGGCCGCCACCCCGGCGACATCGAAGGCGCCCCTGGCAGCCGCCAAGAGACCGAGGCGGCGAAGTCCGAACAGATCGACGTCTTGGCCGGACTGCAGGACCGCTTGTGGGCAGAAGCGAGACGGTCGCTGCTCGTCGTGCTACAGGGTGTCGATGCCGCCGGCAAGGACGGAGCGATCAAACACGTCTTTCGCGGGGTGAACCCGCAAGGGGTGCGCGTCACGTCGTTCAAGGTACCGACCCACGCCGAGGCCGCCCACGACTTCTTGTGGCGGGTCCACGCTGCCGCGCCTGCGGCCGGCGAGATCGGCATCTTCAACCGCTCGCACTACGAGGACGTGCTCGTCGTGCGCGTGCACGAGCTCGTGCCCGAGCAGCTGTGGCGGGCCCGTTACGACCACATCACCGCCTTCGAGCGCCTCCTTGCCCACGGCGGCACGACGGTGGTCAAGCTCTTCCTGCACGTCTCCTCAGACGAGCAGGACCGGCGCCTTGCCGACCGCCTGCAGCGACCTGACAAGCGTTGGAAGTTGGAGGAGTCCGACTTCTTGGAGCGCTCCCGGTGGGACGACTACCAAGCGGCCTATGAGGAGGCGCTGACCCGGACGTCGACCGAGCACGCCCCTTGGTACGTCGTCCCGGCTGACCACAAGTGGTTCCGCGACTGGTTGGTGGGGGAGATCCTTCTCGACACGCTCAGCGCCATGGACCCCCGCTATCCCGAGGCCCCGTCCCTCGATGCCGCACCGACGTCGTGACGTCCGGGCTGCGTCGGGAGGCGGTGACGATTCAGGCGGTGGTGCTGCCGGAGCGGGCGATGGCGGTCTCGTCCGAGCCCAAGTAGGAGGCGATGACGGCCGGGTGAGCCAGCACCTCGGCGGGCGGGCCCTCGGCGATGACGCCGCCGAGTTCCATGGCCACCAGCCGGTCGCACAGAGCGCTCAGCATGGGCATGTCGTGTTCGATGATGAGCATCGAGCACCCTGTCTGCTCCCGGACTCGCCGCAGGAGAGGCCCGAGTGCCTCGGTCTCCTTCTGGGCGATGCCGCCTGAGGGCTCGTCCAGCATGAGCACCTTGGGGTCCTGGGCCATGATGCAGGCCAGATCCACGATGCGCCGGGTGCCTGTCGACAGCTCGCCGGTGAGCTTCTCCCGGTAAGCGTCGAGGCCCATCATGTCGATGAGCTCGTCGACCACGATCATGGCCTCGATCTCCGACTCGTAGGAAGCGGGGAGCTGCAAGGCGGCGGCGAACATGTCCTTGCTCTGCAGGTGCCGCTCCCGGGCCACGGCGATCGTCTCTTCCACCGTGAGCGTCGGGTAGAGCCGGGCGTCCTGGAAGGACCGCCCCAGGTTGCCCAGGGCGCGCTGATGAGGAGGCAGCTCGTTGATCTCCCTGCCCTCGAGCACGATGCGTCCCTGGTCGATGACGAGGAACCCGGAGATGCAGTCCATGAGGGTGGTCTTGCCGGCCCCGTTGTGCCCAATGAGCCCCACGATCTCACCGGGGTGCACGGCCAGGTCGACGTGGTCGACGGCCCGGATGCCGCCGAAGGTCTTCACCACCTCGTGGCATTCGAGCACCGGCCCGTCCATCTCGGCTTCGGTGTCCGGCGGGGCGAGACGGGCGCTGAGCGGGTCCGCGGCCGCCGTGGGTGCCGAGACGCCGCCAACCTGACCGTTGCCGCCCGCCGGCTGGTCGTGGATGGAAGCGCCGGCGATGAACACGGAGCGCAAGATGTCGGGGCGCTCCAGCAGCTGCGAGGTCGGACCTTCGAAGCGGACCTCGCCCTTCTCCATGAAGGCGGCGCGCTTGGCCAGGTTGAGGGCCACGTTGACCGACTGCTCGACGATGACGATCGTGGTGCCCCGCCGGTGGATCTCCTCCACCACTTCGAGCAGTGCGCCCACGATGGTGGGCGCCAGTCCCAGCGACAGCTCGTCGATCATGAGCAGCTCGGGCCTGGTCATGAGGGCCGATCCCAGCGCCAGCATCTGCTGCTCGCCGCCTGACAGGTTCCCCCCCATCTGGTGGTAGCGCTGCGCCAGGATGGGGAACAGCTCCATGACCTCTTGGCGGGCGGACTCGATCCGTTCGGGCTCGTCGCGGATCAGCCACGCCGCCATCTTGAGGTTCTCGGCCACGCTCAGGGTGGGGAATACCGCTTTGCCGCCAGGCATGAGCGAAATGCCCTTGCGGGCGGTGACGTCGGCGGGGACCTTGGTGATGTCCTCGCCCTTGAAGGTGACCTTCCCGCCTTTGGGGCGCACCAGGCCCGAGATCCCCTTGAGCAGCGTGGACTTGCCGGCGCCGTTGGTTCCGAGCAGGGCCACGAGCTCGCCGTGCTCGACGTCGAAGTTGACGCCGAACAGGATCTGCACCGGGCCGTAGAACATGTCGATGTCCTTGCAGGCGAGCAGCTTCTCCCGCCCCGTTCCGGCCGCCACGGCCAGCTCTCCGGTGTCCTGGGCCCAGCTCATGAACGGCTCACCACCGGAACCTCCTCCGTGTCGGGGGCGTGTCCGTCACCGTTGCCCGCCGCCACCATGGCGGCCAGGAGGTCGTCGCGTTCAGGTGGGCCTGCCCCCGCCTGCCGTTTGTCGGCCACCAGGCTCGGGACCACGATCCCGCGGCGGTCTGCCACCATGCGCAGTACCCGGTCGCGCAGGCCGTAGAGGAGCTGCCCCAACCCGCCGGGCACGACCGACAGCACCCACAGCGCCACCACCCCGCTCACCACCTGGTGGAACTGGCCCAGGGCGGTGATCGACTCCAGGTACTTGAAGAAGAGCACGCCCGTCACCACCCCGACCACCGACCCGAGCCCGCCGATCACCGCGTACACGAACACCGTGATCGAGTCCTGAGGCGGAAAGCTCCCGGGGTTGAGGGCGCGCAACAGGAGGATGTCGAGCCCACCCGCCACGCCCGCCATCATGCCTGCCACCACGAAGCCGGCCAGCTTCACCCGGGTGGCGGCGATGGCGGCGGAGGCCGCCGCCTGTTCGTTGTCGTTGATGGCGATCAGCGCACGTCCTGCCCGCGCCTTGCGCATGCCGCGCGCCACCAGGATGGCGAGTCCCAAGAACGCCAGGCACACCAGGTACATGGCGTAGTTGCTGCCGAGGTTGAAGCGCTGGAGCAGAAGCGGCCGGTCCACGCCGGTCGACGGGATGAATTGCGGGAAGGTGGCGTCGTTCAGGAAGTACTGGTCCAAAGCCACGGCCAGGGCCAGCGTGGTGACGGCCAGGAACAAACCCTTGATGCGCAACGCCGGCAGCCCAACGAGCAGAGCCACGATGCCCCCGGCCACCGCGGCAGCGGCGATGACGCCGAAGAAGTCCACGTTGTAGCGAGCCACCAGGTTGCCGGCGACCACCCCGGCCACTCCGGCGATGCCGATCTGGCCCAGACTGATCTGGCCCAGCCATCCGGTGAGCAGCACCAGCGACACTCCGACGATGGCCCATACCACGGCAAAGCCGGCGAGCAACTGGTTGGAGGGTCCCCAGAACGAAGGCACGGCGATGAAGGCGGCGGCGAGGGCTGCCAGTCCCACCAAACGCGCCCCGCGGATCTCGGGTAGGCGGCGCAGCTCGCGGGGGATGGGCTTCAAGGCTCCGATGGCCGACCACGACGAGGCCCCGAGTCCCAGGGCCCGTGACAGCTTCCCCGACTGGACCAAGAAGGCGACCACGATGATCCCGAGGTAGATCGCCCACAAGATGGCTGGGTTCCCGGCCGTGTTCCAGCGCACCAGCGACTGGACGATGCCGAGTCCCACGCCGCTGGCCAGGGCAACCGGCAGCGATTCCCAGCGGGCCAGGGTGGCTACCACCAGCATCGGCAGCAGCACGATGGCCGGGTCGAGGGCCAGCTCCGGCTGCACGCCGTTGAACGGCGCTGACAGCATGTAGGTGAGCGCCGTCAGGCCGCCGGCGATGAGCCAGACGATGGTCACCAGGCGCCGCACGGGGATGCCGAAGGTGAGGGCCCGGTCGTTGTTCTCCGCCGCGGCCCGGACGCCGATGCCGGCGTTGGTCCTCAAGAGGAACCAGCTCAAAAAGGCGAGCACCAAGGGGACCACGATCACCACCAACACCTCGGCGCTGTGGAAGGTGAAGACGTCGATGGTGAAGTGGACGCTGAAGGGCGGCGAGAAGGCGCCCAGCAGAGCGTTGAAGTGCTCGTCCTGGGTACCCATGAACTGGAAGGCGCCGAACACCTGCGCCAGCGCCACGGAGGCCACCAGCAAGATCAGCCTGGGCTTGTCGCGGAACGGACGGAGGAAGAACCTGTCGGTGAGCCCGCCCAGGAGGGCTCCGGCCACCACCGCGGCGGGCAGGGCGATCCAGTAGTTGAGGCCGTGCACCTTGACCATGCCGATGGCCAGCGCGCCCACCAGGCTCCCCATGGCGCCGTGGGAGAAGTTGATGAAGCGCTGGGCCCGGTACACGAGGATGAGGCCCATGGCCCCGAGAGAGGTCACTGCGCCGTAGACGACACCGACGAGGATGATCCCGAGCGGCGCGTGTTTGAAGACGTAGCCGTTGCGTCCGCTGGCGACCTCGGCCAGGACGTACGCCACGATGAGGGCGCCGATGCCGATGGCCCACCGGGCCCCCTTGGGCAACTCCTGCCAGCGCTGCAGGGCGCTGCGCCCGCGCTGCAAGGTGGCGACGATGGCGGTCACGGCTGGCTCCTCACCGGCGGCGCTGTCGCCGTTCTGTCGCGCCCAGATGGCCTCATCCTTGGGTCCACGGGAGCGTCGTCATGACGAAGGAACGGGGCACCCGGGGGGCCCGGCGGGCACGGACGCGGCCGTCCAGCGGGCCCCGTTGTTGGCGCCCTGCACGTAGCCGCCCTGTTTGCCGTTGTAGGGCGAGATCACATTGGGGTTCCAGCACACCTCCCGGAAGTCGTTGGGCGTCGTGTACTGCGTGCCGCTCCATCCCCACAACCCGGCCGGGCCCAGGCGCGGTTGATAGGCGAACATGCCCGACTGGAAGGTTCCCGGCGTCAGCTTGGGCCCCGCCATCTGGATGCCGACGGCCAGCATCTCCATCTGCAGGAAGATGATGTTCACGAAGAACGACGGGCCCTGCCCACCGCAGATGGAGGGGTCAGCGGCGCAGCCGGCCTGATAGGCGGCGTACCCGATGGTCTGGGTGTAGGGGACGGTCGCCTCGTTGGGGCTGATCCCGAAGGCGTGTTGGTAGAATTGCTGGTTGTACAGCTGGCCCACGTAGTCCTGGTCGACCAGCGCCGCGCCGATCTCCACGAACTCCGGGAAGTAGTTCTGCTGTGCCGCCGCTCCCGACAGGTAGACCGGGAAGATCGGGTCGCAGCCGCAGACGATGGTGGTGTAGCCGCCCGCCTTCAGCTGGGCCACCAGGTTGTTCGCCTGCTGCGACTCGGTGCCTAGGTCGAGCGTGTACTCGAACTGGGTGTCCGGGCAGCCGTGGGACGACATGATCGAGCCGAACACGTTCCCCGAGGTCACGTACAACTCGTTCTGCGGCACGATCCCGGCGAATTTGCGAGGCGCGCCCTTCTGTGACCCGCCGGCGTACGCGGCGGGGCTACCGGGCGGACACAGCTTGTTCACGACGTAGTACCCGACGTCGGTGGCGAGGTCCGTGCCGTCGGTGGCGACCGACCAGTCGTAGGGCGCGTGGTTCTGGTGCCAGAAGTTCGGCATGTAGGGGTCACCGAAGCCCATGATCCCGTTCTGTTGCAGGGCGGTGGCGTAGGGCTCGGACTCTCCGGTCATGTCGGCGAAGACTCCCATGGACTCGGCTGTCGCCGCGTCGGCCTCGGCCGCCGCCTGGCCGTAGCCCTGCAGCTCGTTGGCGAGCGAACCCTGGCCCGTGAAGTACTTGACGACGATCTTGCGCCCGTAGAACTGATAGTGGGTGTTGAAGTACTCGGCGATGGCGTTGAGCGTGCGCTCGTTGTCGGCGTTGGTGTCCTGCAGCTGGGCTCCGGCCAGCTGGGCCAGGGTGTTCTGGAAGTTCTGGTCGGTGGTGATGCGGGCCGAGACCGTGATGGTGTTGGCGTCCACCCCCTTGGCGGTGGCGCCCCCGTTGCTACCCGAGAACTGGGTGCACGGCGGGGAGTAGGGGTCACCGGGGACCTGGCTGCCGCTGCAGGCAGACACGACCGCGCCGGCCGACCCCGAGGTGCCGGACGTGCCCGTCGTTGCCCCGCTCGCCACTTGGCCGGTCTGGGCGGAGGTCTGCCCACCGGTGGTCCCCAACGATCCCAGCGCCCCGGTGCGCTGGCTGGCGTAGGGGTTGGAGGTGGGCGGCGCCGTGCTCGGCACCAACGTGGCCACCAGGGCGACGACGGCTACGAGCACCGCTGCCGGCGCGTAGCCGCGCAGGAGCCGGTTCTGGACGAGGAAGGCCCCGATGGCCTCCCGGCGTGCGGCGCCGGCGGCGCCGCGGGTGGCGAGGAACACGGCCAGGCCGGCGAGGGCGATGACCCCGAGCACCGCCCCGAGGACGATGGCGGTCGTGCTGGCGCCCCTCGAGTGCGCCGAGCGAGGGAGCTTGCTCGGGACCAGGGCGGCGACGAGGACCACGGCCACCACGACCGCCGCCACCGCGGCGTAGCCTCGCAGGAGGCGTCCGAATACGGGCCGGTGCCCCGCCGCCGGGGGGCGGGCAGCCCCGTTCGGGTTCGTCAGCTCGTGCCCCGGGCCCGTTTCCTGGTCCGGTACCGTCGTCGTCACAGGATCACTCCGGGGAACCGCCTCCGGGTCCGGCGCCTTCGCCGCCGGCGCTGCTGGCGAGCGCCTTCTGACCGCGGCGCATGAGCCGCCGGTCTCCCTCGACGAGCGCCAGCAGCAGCGCCAACGCGCCGAGCCCGGCTCCGAGCAGCGGACCCCCGGCTGAAGTCCCCTTCAACCCGGCTCGCGCTGCCTGCTTGGGCAGCGCCTTGGTCGGGATCGACGAAGCGGCGTTGGTCGGCAGCCCGCCCGCCGTGCCGGCCGTGCCAAGGGAGCCAGCACTGCCGAGCGAACCATTGTTGGTGAGCGAGCCGATGGTGAGGTTGCCGAGAGTGAACGGGTTGGCCGCCACCGGGCCGTCGGACGAGTTCACACCGCCGAGCTCGGTCGAGAAGTAGCCGCCGCCGTCGAGCGAGGCGATGGTGACGTCGCCGATCGTGATGGCATTGTCGCTGTTGCACACTGCGGCGGCGATCTGCTGGCCCGCCTGGTTCGACTCGAGCTGTCCCAAGTTGGAGTAGGGCTGCGAGTCGCTGGAGAAGCCGTTCTCCAGTCCGTTGGCGATCTGGTAGTAGGTGGGGTTCGCCCCTTGCACGATCGGCTGCTCGACGGCGTCGCGCTGGGTGTTCGGCACCACCTCGATCTGCAGCGGGGAGACGAACTGGATCCCCTGCGCCACACTCGGAGTCGGGAAGTTGATCTGGATCCCGAGTTGCCCCAGTGCCTGGTTCGCCGCCGCGGCCACCGCCGAGAGGTCTGCCGTGGGTATCGACGTGCCGCCGATCACGGCGTGGCCGATGCTGAAGGAACCGCTCTGCTGGCCCCCGCCGTTGGTGGGCGTGACGCTCTGCCAGTGCAGGCCGTCCAGGACCACGGCGCCGCCGCCCAGGCTGACCGAGCCGATGTCGGAGCTGGCGCCTGCCTCGTCGACGCCGTTGACCACACCGGACCACGCCTTCGAGTGCATGCCCGAGACGGTGATGGCGTTGGAGGGGTCGGCCAGCGGCCCTGCGTAGGTGGTGTCGGCTTCGGCGTGGGGGGAGTTGTCGGCCTGCCCGTACTCGGTCGAGAAGTAGTCCGATTGACTCGGGCCCTGGGTGATGCCCTGAGAGGCACCTTGCTCGCCACTGTCCACGATGAGCGGGTCGGGTATGTAAGGCGCCAGTGGGCCAACCTGTCCGCAGTTATAGCTCTTCGCTGCCGCTCCGACGGCGCCAAGGTCCAGGCCCTCGGACTGCGCTTTGGAAGATGTTCCGGTGTTCCCGGCGAGGGCGACGCCGAAGAGGCCGCCTACTGCGAGGGACCCCTCGTGCGGGCCAACCCACATGGACTGCGCCGACGAGCTGCCTTGGGTGAGGCCGCTGTCGGCGGATGCCCCTCCCACTCCCGCCAACATGGCGGTGCCCGCGCCGATCAGCGTGGCCGACAGTGCCCCCAGGCACCAGCGCCACGTACGTCGACGGCCGCCAGTCCGCTTGGACCCTCCCCCCAGCATTTCCATGCCGTCCCCCTTGGTGCCCGGTCCGCACCAGGCGCCGGGACCTGCCGACGCTCGGTGCGTCCTCATCGTCGGCTTTTGGTCAGGGAACGTTCGACCGTGGGGTTCCTTACGTGGCCGGACCGCCCTACCGAGCCTCGTGACGCAGTGTTGGTTCTTTTCCCCAGCAAACCACTGAACGTGGGACAACGCTCGCAAAACGTCGTCTGAATCACCGCATCGGTGGGCGTTGGTTGTGCCCGGGCCCGCTCAGGACGTCCCGGGTAGGGTTGGGCCGCTTCCCGTCAGCCCCTTCCGTCACCGACCGCCCACCCTTCCCGCCCACGACCGTCGAAGAGAGGAAGTCGAGCCGCCATGGCGCCCTGGGGACGTGCGAACAAGATCGATCTCGTGGCCGGGATCCCGATGTTCTCGACGCTCTCCCAACGTGAGCTGGGCCAGGTGGCCACGTTGACCGTCCCCGGCCATTTCGACGCCGGGGCGGTGCTCACCCGTCAAGGCGCTTCGGGAGGGCTCGCCTTCGTGATCGCCGAGGGAAGGGCCGAGGTGGTTCGAGGCGGACGGCGCCTGGCCTCCCTCGGCCCCGGCGACGTGGTCGGCGAGCTGTCGCTCATCGATGGCGAACCTCGCTCGGCCACGGTCCGCGCCACCACCGACATGGAGGTCCTCGAGATCAGCTCCCAGGACCTGAACCGGTTGCTGCGCAAGACCCCTGCCGTGAGGCGCAAGCTCCTCGAGGCGCTCGCCACCCGTCTGCGCGACGCCGACCGGCTGCCCACGGCCGGCCTGTGATCTAGGGACGAGCCTTACCACCGGCGTCACCCTCATCCTGGCATCGATCGAGATGCACCCACTCGACCGTCGGCGTAGCGGGTGAGCCCGGAGAGGAAGCGGCGCACGAAGCTGCGGGCGTAGGCGACTGCCAGCGGGCCCGTGCCGGGGACGAGCGGGTCCATCGTCCCGCTCCACGTGATGCGCGTGCCCGTGCCCTCGGGTTCGAGCACCACGTCGGCTCGGTAGTTCCTCGCCGGCATGCCTCGACGCGCCACGTAACCGAGATGGTGCGGCGGTTCGAAGGCCACGACCTCCTCGCTGCTCCCGAACGGTCCTACGGCAAGCCGGCGCAGCGCGCCGACTCCGTTCGGATCGGAACTACCGGGCTGTTGCAAGAAGGTGTGGGTGAGAAACGACCACTCTTTCCAGCGCTCCACCTCGGCCACGAGCGGCCACACGACTTCCGGTGGCGCGGCGCTGTGCCCCACGAGCTCATAGCCCATGCGTCCGCCCGCCGCGCCTCGGGGACGGTCAGCCACCCAGGTGCACCTTCAGGGCCTCGAGCGCCTGTTGGTACGTGGCTTGCAGCAAGGGCCCCATGTCGTCGGGATCGACCTCCACGTCCCAGGTCACCCGAGAGCCGTCGCCGTCAGCCACTACCGAGATGGTGGCCAAGTGGTTGACGACTGGAACCCCACCCACGATGCGGTAGGAGAGCGTGCGGGCCTCGTCGTCGCGTTGCTGGAGGCGCTCGGTCACCTCCATGCCCATGAGGCGTAGCACCCGGTCGTCGCCGTCCACCACGCACGACTCGATCCCTGGCATCCAGTCGCCGATGCTCCCGAAGTTTCCGACGACTGCCCAGGCCGCGTCGGGTTGGGCACCCAGATCGATCTCCGCTCGTTGCTTGGCCATGCCGTCCTCCCTTGGGGCGCGCCGCAGCATGCCAGGCAGTCGCGCTCGGCCACCACCCGGTCCACCACCAAGGTGCTCGCCGTCGACCTGCCGGTTACCGTTTCGACCCATGGACGCCCTCACCGCCGCCCGACAGACCGCCGCGACCACCGGTTCGGTGCCGGCCTTGTTCATGATGGACGGCGAGACCTATCGCTGCGGCGGGGAGATCGGGTTCCAGGGCATCGACTTCTACTTCGCCGGCCGTGGCGGGGTCCTCGGCGACGTGAGTGGCGCGGTGGTGGCCGCCGCCCTGGTCTACTTCGAGCCGTCGGCCGTCGTGGCGGCGTGGGACCGGGGCCGGGTGGTGTCCACTCCAGCACGCGCCGCCGAGGCGTTCGCCTCCTGCGCCGCCGACTGGGCGCTCGCCCATCTCCCCGACGGGGTCGACTACGGGCGGCTGGCGGAGCTCGAGGGCAAGGTCGTCTCGGCCGCTTCTGCAGCGGGGGCCCCGCTTTTCGCCGGCTGGAGGGAGTTGGAAGAGCCCGAGGACCCGAAGGCGCTTGCCCTGCACCGCTTGAACGCCCTGCGCGAGCTGCGCGGCGCCCTCCACGCCGGCGCGGTGCTGGCCCAAGGGCTGGGTCCACTGCAGGCCCTGTCCGTCCGGACGCCGTTCATGGCCCAGGTCTTCGGGTGGGGCGACACCGAGCTTCCCGATCCCGAACCGCACAAGGCGGCGTGGGAGCGAGCCGAAGAGGGAACCGACAGGGCCATGGCCCGCCACCTCGCCGTGCTCGACGACGCCGAGGGCGCCCAGTTCGTGGAGCTGTGCAGCGCAGTGAAGCCGAGCTAAACCTCTTCGGCCAAAAGGTTCTTCACCTCGGTGAGCGTCGACCCTTCGTGGGGGACGACCATCTCCGAGGTCCGGGTGTCCTCGTGGGTGACGGGTTTGCCCGTGTGTCGGACCTGCCCGATGAGATCGGCCAACGCCGCCGAGAAGGAGGCGTCGTCGTTGCGGTCGATGGCGTCGACGAGCACGCTGTCGATCTCTTCGACGGCGGGAAGATCGGCGTCCGGGATCTCGTAGCGTCCCTCGCCCAGGATGCGGACGATCACTTGGCGCCCTCGTCTCCGGCCGGGGCTGCGGCGCCGCTTGCCTGGCCGGTGCCGAGCGAACCCGACGCCATCTGCGCCTTCAGGGCAGCCAGCTCGGCGTCCACCTCGCTCGAGCCGGAGGCGGCGTCGAGCTGCGCCTGGATGTCGTCCTTCGGTCCTCCGAGGGCGTCGGGAAGGGCGCCGCTGTCGATGAGCTCGTCCATGGCGCCCGCCCGCGCCTGCATGTCGGCGATCTTGTCCTGGGCCCGCTGCAGGGTCACCCCGGCGTCGGCCATCGACTCGGAGATCCCCGACACCGCCTCTCCGATGCCGGCCTCGGCCTGCGAAGCGGTGTAGCTCGCCTTGAGCGTCTCCTTCTTGGTGCGGAACTGCTCCACCTCCGCCGACAGCCGCTGCTCGGTGGCCTCGAGCTGCTGTTGCTGCTTCTCCACCTGGGCGTGCTGGGTCCCCATGTCCTGGAGCTGGCTGTCCAACGCCGCCCGGCGACTCAGGGCTTCGCGAGCGAGGTCCTCGTTGTTCTGAGCCAGCGCCTGCTTGGCCTGGTCCTGGAGCTTGGCTGCCTGGGTCTGGAGCTGGGTCGCCTGGAGCTCGAGACGCTTCTTGGCGGTGGTCACATCGGCCAGGGCGCGGCGGACCTTCTGGATGTTCTCCTGCTGCTTCTCATAGGAGAGGTCGAGCATCTCGGTGGGGTTCTCGGCCTTGTCCAGCGCCTTGTTGGCCTTGGCCTGGAGGATCGCCGAGAGGCGCTTGGTCACGCTGCTCATGGGTGGGCCTTTCTGAGAGCGCCCGACGGGCGCGCTGGCGGTGGCGACGATCACAGCACGTCGGGCGGGCCCAGTCGAGGGCCTGCGTCGGGCCGCCTTTAGCTCAGGTAGGCCTGCTCCTGCTGCCAGGTGAAGTCCACGGCGGGCTGACCCGAGCTGTCCACCAGGATCTCGGCCAGGCTCGGGGTGCCCTGGTAGGCGGTGGCCTCGAACCCGCCGCCGAAAACGCACATCTGGCACTTGAGCTTCATGAGCACGTTGTCACGGTGTCCCCAGCACCCACTCTGGTTGCTGGGGGTGCAGTCGACGTTGCTCGAGCCCATGCCGTCGTCGTACATCCAGTAGTACATGGCCTCGAGGGGGTTGCCCACCGCGCCGGCCCAGTTCGAACCCCATTGGGTGTACGGGAACCCGGCCGGAGCCGACGGGTCGGTGTTCTGCTGAGCACCCTGGTCGGCCGCCTGGTCCAGCGCCGTCGCCATGGCCTGCAGCGGAGCCAGGCCCCGCACCGTGCGCTCGAGGTTGGTGGCCACGAACAGTTGCTGGGTGGGCGAGAGCTGGGTCCAGTTGGTGGGGAGTCCCATGCCGGGCAGGCCTTCTTGGGCCCGGGCGTTGTTGATGGCGGCCAGCGACGCGTTGACGCATCCCGGCGAGTCGTCGTAGGCGCTACCCGAGCAGCTCTGGAGGAAGTTGGGGGCCGGGGGCATGTTGGCGGGCGGGTTGTTCGGCGGGATCCACCCGCGCAGTGCCGGCGCCGGGGCAGGCGCCGGTGGCGGGGTAGGCGCCGGTGCGGGCTTCGGGGCGGGCGGGGCCGGCTGGGCGGCGGGGGGCGGTGGCGGGGGAGCCGTGGTGTTGGGCGTGGGCGGCACGGTCGTGGTGGGCGCCGGGGCCGGGACCGTGGTCACTTCCTGAGATCGCACATGAGCGCGCGCCGCCGCCACGCTGGCCCCGGGGAGGGCCGTGGAGAGCACGGCCAGCATCCCTGTCCCGCCGGCGACGGCGAACCCGAGAACGATCCGGCCCCGTCGACTCCGCCAGCGCGGACCGCTTGCACCTCCCCTCCGCATGGTCCAGGCATCGGGCCCGCCCTCGGCCGCCTTGACGGCGGCACCCCATTCGGGGGCCCAACACCGCCACAATCATGTTCTTTAAGCGCCGAAAGTCCTGCACACAGGGCGGGATAGGGTCGGTCGAGTCCCCGAGACGAGGAGCACCATGGCCGGCATCTACGACATCCCCATCCGCACCCTCCAGGGCGATCCTTCGTCGCTCGCCCCCCACAAGGGCAAGGCGCTTCTGCTCGTGAACGTGGCCTCGCGTTGCGGGCTCACCCCGCAGTACGCCGGGCTGCAGAAGCTCCAGGACACCTACGAAGCTCGCGGCTTCAGCGTGCTCGGGTTCCCGTGCAACCAGTTCCTCGAGCAGGAGCCGGGCACCCCCGACGAGATCGCACAGTTCTGCTCGGTCAACTACGGCGTGACGTTCCCGCTCTACGAGAAGATCGAGGTGAACGGAGAAGGACGCCATCCCCTGTACGAGCTGCTGACCGCCACTGCCGACGCAGACGGACAGGCGGGCGACATCCAATGGAACTTCGAGAAGTTCCTCGTCTCGCCCGACGGTGAGGTGCTCTGGCGCTTTCGACCCGGCACCGAGCCCGGCGATCCCGGCTTGGTCTCGGCGGTGGAGTCGGCGGTGGCGGGCTAAGCGGCCTGGGCCCGGCGCACGGCGGAGTGCACAGCACCGTCCTCGAGCTCGATACCTCCCAGGCGGACATCGTCGACATCACCGACGACGTCGAGCGCTTCTGCGCGTCGCTCGGCGACGGGTTGTGCTCGGTGTTCGCCCCTCATGCCACCGCCGGCCTCGCCCTCATGGAGACCGGATCGGGCTCGGAGGCCGACCTCGTAGACGCCCTGGGACGGATTCTGCCCCGTGAACAGCGCTACCGGCACCGCCACGGTTCGTCCGGTCACGGGGCGGACCATCTTCTGCCCGTCCTCGTGTCGCCGTCGCTCGTGCTCCCGGTCGTGGACGGGAGCGTCGCCCTCGGAACCTGGCAGCGGGTGGTCCTCGTCGACCTGAACGCCGACAACCCCCGCCGCCGTGTTCGCCTGAGCTTCGTCCCCGCGTGAGGTGCCTAGGCTGAACCGATCGTGACCGAATCTGCCGAACGTCGCCGTCTGGCCGAGGCCTTGACCAAGGCCTTGCACCTTGCCGTGCCCCCTGTCGCCATCTCCTTCGAGGAGGCGCCGCCGCCAGGTGTGCCCGCCTTCGACGAGCCCATGTCCGAACCCGCTGCCGACGGACGCCGCGGGCGGGTTGCCGCCGGATGCGTGTTCTGGGTACGCGCCGCCGAGCGTGCGTTCTCGACCGTGCCGGACGACCACGGGAACTGCTCGGTAGGCCGGTTTACCCACGGACTGGCCTCGATGGAAGAGGTGGTTGGGAAGGACGACGTGGCTGCGTTGCTCGAGTCGGGGTGGGTCGACAGCGAAGCGGTGGCCGGCATCCCGTCGGTGTCGGAGACACCGGGGTCGATCGTGTACGGGCCCTTGGCCGACGTGCCGACCACTCCGGACGTGGTGCTGCTGCGGGTCAACGGCCGGCAGATGATGGTGCTGTCCGACGCCTTGCCCGGCCTTCGCATCGAAGGCAAGCCGCAGTGCCACATCGTGGCCCTGGCCAAGGAGCACGGCCAGGCCGCCGCCAGCGTGGGGTGCGCGCTCAGCCGGGCCCGTACCGGCATGCGCGCCGACGAGATGACCTTCGCCTTTCCGGCGGGGCGACTGGCCGAGGTGGTCGACGCCGTGGAGCGCACTTCCGCCGTCGACACCGTGGTGGCCAAGTACGCGGCGGAGGACGCCCGCCGCTTCGGCTGAGGGTTCCGCTACGTCCCTGTCGAGGGACCGAGGGTGACCACCACGCGGTAGGGCCCCTGCGTGGCGGGCGGAGTGGACGGCACAGGTGACCCTGACCCCGGATTGATGTCGACGTTCACGGAGTCCCCGTGATGGGTGCCGAAGATCTGGCAGTAGGTGACCGGCGCGCCGGGAGACGATCCGTACTGCTTGACCGATCCCGCGTCGGCCCAGGGCTGGATGGCAGCCGCCGCCGCAGTGCACGCAGTGGCGACGGGCAACGACGTCGTCCAGGTGCGCTCGACCTCGGGTGGCCCGGTGTCAGGGAGCGTGGTGTCGATGATGCCCAGGTCGGTGAACCCCGCCGGCATGGACAGCGATTTGAGCGCCTCGGCGTACCCCGCCTGCGGGTGGTCGCGCCCCTGCCAGGAAGCGACGCCGGTCACGAGCAGTCCCACGCTCAGGGCGGACACGACCGACGTGGAGACGAGCACCCACCGCCGCCGGCCCTGCCAGAGCACGGCCACCACCGCCACGGTTGTCACCAGTGCCGCCGGCCAGCCGAAGGTGCGCAACGGCTCGGTGGCGTAGCTCTCGAACAGCGACGCCGAGTCGGATTCGAAGCTGACGGCACCGGCGACCCCGCTCGCCGCCACGACCCACGACGCCAGGCAGACGGCGCCCACCCCGGCCAGCACCGCCCAACGCCTCCCCGGCCACCGCCCTGATGTCGTCGCCGGCTGCGGCGTGGAGACCGCCGTCGGGAACACCCACTGCCGCCCGTCCCACCACAGCCACCGACCGCTGCCGTAAGGATCGGGATACCACCCCGCAGCCGGCATGGTCACGAGCCACCGCCTGTCCGGGCCATCTTTGCTACATCGGCCCCGTCGTCAATAGGACTTAGGCAACTCCAAGCTGTGCTGGGCCACGAAGTTGAGGATCATCTCTCGGCTCACCGGGGCGGTGCGGATGAGCCGGGCCGCCCCCCACATGTCGGCCAGCCCGTACTCAGAAGCCATGCCGTTGCCGCCGTGGGTCTGGATGGCCTGGTCCAGCGCCCCGATGGCCGCTTCGGCGGCGGCGTACTTGGCCATGTTGGCGGCTTCGCCGGCGTCAGCACCGGCGTCGTAGGCCCACGCCGCCTTCTGGGTCATGAGCCGGGCCAGCTCCACCTCGATCTTGGCCTTGGCCAGCGGATGGGCGAGGCCCTGGTGACGGCCGATGGGGGTCCCCCACACATTTCGCTCTCGGGCGTAGGCGCTCGCCTTGTCCAGGGCGTAGCGGCCGATGCCGTTGGCCAGCGCCGCCGACATGATGCGCTCGGGATTGAGCCCCATGAACACCTGGCGCAGGCCGTCGCCTTCAGTGCCGACGAGCCGGCCGGCCGGCACCACCACATCGTCGAAGAACAGGGTGAACTGCTTCTCGGGCGCCACGATCTCGACGGGGATGAGCGTCCGTTCCAGTCCGGCGCTGTCGGAGTCGACGACGAACAGCGACAGTCGCGCTTGGTCCCTGTCCTCGTCGGTCGAGGTGCGGGTCACCACCAGCATGTGCTCCGACTCGTCGACGCCGGAGATGTAGTACTTCGTCCCTCGCAGCCGGTACACGTCGCCGTCCCGGGTGGCGGTCGTGGCGATGTTGTGGGAGTTGGAGCCGGCGTCCGGCTCCGTGATGGCGAAGGCCATCTTGCGCTCACCGGTGGCGAGGGCCGGCAGCCACTGCCGACGCTGTTCATCGGTGCCGAAGCGGGCGATGATGGTGGCGCAGATGGCGGGGGAGACCACCATGAGCAACAGCGGGCACCCGTGTGTGGAGAGCTCCTCGAGCACAATGGCCAGCTCGGTGATGCCCATGCCGCCACCGCCGTAGGCCTCGGGCACGTTCACCCCCAGGAACCCCTGCGCCCCGAGCTCCTTCCATAGCTCGTCGGTCTTGGCACCGCGGCGCGCACAGCTCGTGTAG
>Ga0307479_10000189_pt1 | contig 57699 bp, 50 predicted proteins | sample atmos_gasesECM4C_FD_203743 | JGI IMG/M metagenome (GOLD analysis project Ga0307479, IMG submission 203743) | Hardwood forest soil microbial communities from Morgan-Monroe State Forest, Indiana, United States - atmos_gasesECM4C_515 | ecosystem: Environmental > Terrestrial > Soil > Temperate...
TCCGAAGCCATCCCGATTGCTGCGAGTGCCGCGGAGCGTAATGACGAGCCAGTGCTGTTTCCCGCCGTGGTTCATGAAGACTTGAGGATGGCTGCCCAGACTCGTCATTACGACATCCTGCCAGCCGTCATTGTTCAGGTCTCCGAAAGCGGCTCCACGCGCGGCGGCCGGGATGGCATTTCCGGAGTCGACGCGCTCGAAACGCCCATTGTGATTCAACGCTACCAGCGGAGGTTCTAGATAGTGAAGAGAGGGGTCAATTTGTTCTACGTTGTCCAACACATGGCCTTGGGCGACGAATAAATCTTTCCAACCATCGTTGTCGAAATCTTCCAGACCAACGCCCCACCCGGAACTTCCACTGGAGAGCAGCCCGAGTCCAGTTTCGAGGCTGCGATAAGTGAACGAACCGTCGCCATCGTTGTGATAGACGCCGTAAATTTCCCTGGGCAACTCGGTCACGATAATGTCAGGCCGTCCGTCGTTGTCGTAGTCCTGAAAAACTACTCCCATACCTGAAAGGCGTCGTCCATCCTGAGAGAGAGCAGCCCCCGCCTCAATGCCGCGTTCGGTGAAAGTGCCATTGCCGTTGTTGTGAAATAAATATTGTTGCATGCCATCGTTGGCTACGAAAATGTCGGTGAATCCGTCGCCATCATAATCGGCGAACGCTACTCCTAAGGCGCGACCCTTTTTTGCGGAGATGCCGCAACGCTGACTTACGTCCGTGAATGTCCCGTCGCCATTGTTGTGATACAGGATGCTGGTCGTAGCGGGAAACTCCTCCGGCGGACAATAAGTATGGTAATTGCCGCCGCAATCTTTGCTGTGTTTCACGTCCCAGTCCATGTAGCGAGTCACAAAAAGATCGAGCTTGCCATCGTTATCGTAATCGAAGAAGCCTGCCGAAACCGACCAGCCGCCGCCAGCGACGCCGGCCTTGGCCGTCACATCGGTGAAGGTTCCGTCGCCGTTATTGTGATACAAAACATTTTTTCCGTAGCTGGTCACATAAAGATCCGGATAGCCGTCGTTATCGTAGTCGCCGACAGCCACGCCCATGCCGTAGTTGCCGTCGCCGGCGTTTGCCAAGCCGGCTTGTTGGGTTACGTCGGTGAAGCTTCCGTCTTTGTTTTGACGATACAGCCGGTTCCAGTAACGAGGTTCGTGGCGACCGAAGTTCTCGGGACTTTGCATCGGACTGGCCACGTGCCCGGCGTTGACGAAGAAAATATCCAATAAGCCGTCGTTGTTGTAATCGAGGAGAGCCACTCCGCCGGGCATCGTTTCGATCAAATATTTTTGCTGAGTGGGCGAATTCTGTAGGGTGAAATCCAAGCCACGCGGTAAGTTGGCGTCGAAGATTGGCGCAGCGCTAGCCGTCGCCCATAACGCTAGGCTCAAGAAGCAAAAGAACCGAGGCAAAGATACTCGAAACAAAGCGTTCAGCAACTTGGAATCCCTTCAGAAGTTGAGCATATTGCGGGCGTGTGCGGCTGCGCAGCCTATCCCAATGAGTTTATGCCACCCGCCGCGTCGATTCCCGCTCCACCAGTTTAGGCGGAATCAGTATTTTTTGCGGACGCATCGAGCGCTTCGATCCGATTCGCCCCAGCAGAAGCTCGGCGGCGAGCCTCCCAATCTGGCAGGTTCCCTGATCAATCGTGGTCAGCGGCACCGACAACAAGTCGGAGTAGCGAACATTGCCAGCCCCGACTACCGCAATATCCTGAGGCAGCTTCAGCCCAGCTTCCAGAATCGCTTTCATGGCGCCGATTGCTACGGGGTCGTTGTAACAGAAAACTCCATCCGGAAGTGGACGCACTTCCAGCATTTGGCGCATCCCTTGATATCCGCTGCTATCTCCATGGCCGCCCGGAACGATGTAGCCCGAATGCGGACGAAAGCCGGTTTTCACCAGTGCACGGCGGTAGCCTTCCAGTCGCTCGGCGGCAATTCGCACTTCGGGGCCGCGCAAGTGGCCGATGCGAAGGCAACCCTTTGCAATAAGGTGCTCTGTTGCCAACCTGCCAATGGCGCGATTATCGACCCCCACGAAGCAAGCCCTCAACCCCGCGATGGGACGGTCAATCAGAACATAAGGAATCCTCCGCTCTTCTATTCTCCTGAAGACATTCAGGTGACGCGAGGGTTGCGCGGAAGCAACAATCAATCCGTCCACCTGGCGGGCTAGCAGGGAGTCGATCTCACTGGCTTCTAATTCGGGATCTTCTTCGAACGATGAGATCACCACGTGATATCCGTGCGGCCGCACGGTGTGCGCGACAGCGCGAGCGATCTCCGCGAAGAAAGGGTGCGCGAATTCCGGCAGAAGTAAGCCAATGGTGTAAGTGCGCCTCGTCACCAGGCTGCGCGCCACCCAATTCATTTGATAATTCAATTCCTTGGCTCGCTGCAGCACTCGCTTGCGCGTGGCATCGCTGATTCGCCCCTGGTTTCGCAGTGCTTTCGATACGGTTACTACTGAAACCTTAAGGTCTTTCGCGATGTCTTGCATGGTCGCGGGCATGACCGGGGAAGCATAACACCGTCCAAGGGTTAACGATTATTCAAATGGGAATAACCCATTTTCTGCTTGACAACGGTCGTGCTTGTGGTCAAGAATCCGGCCACTGTTCCTTCGGGTCACCTGGGGAAATTTCTGTACCGGAAAGAGTCGCTTATGCCAAGTCGCATACTCTGGAGTCTGCTCGTCTCGGTAGGCATGCTGGTTTCATCGTCTAACTTACTCTATGGTCAAAGCACCTACGGTTCGATCGCCGGTGCAGTCACAGATACTTCCGGAGCTACAGTCACAGACGCCAATGTGACTCTGACCAACCTCGGTACCTCGGAAAAGCGTACACAATCCAGCGGTGCTGACGGGCTGTTCACGTTTGTGAACCTCTTCCCCGGCCAATACCGAATCGACGTGGAAAAGCAGGGATTCAAGCACTTTGTACGCACTCCCGTCACAGTTGATGTGCAGCAGAGTACGCGTGTGGAAGCCGCTCTCCAAGTCGGCGAAGTCAGCCAGGTCGTCGAGGTGACTTCAGAAACGCCCCTGATGCAGACCGAGACGTCTTCGTTGGGCACGGTGGTCGACCAACGTGAAGCCAACGAACTCCCTCTCAACGGGCGGAACATTTATAACTTGGCCACGGTCACGCCGTCCGTCATTCCTCAGGGCAGTACCCAGGGTAGCGTCGTGGGAAAGAATCCCTTCGACTTTGCCAACTATCAGATTGGCGGCGCCTTCGCCAATGAGGGCGCGGAATACCTGGATGGTCAACCCCTGAACATCGGCTACATCAACCTGCCATTCTTGGTTCCCACCCAGGACGCAATTTCGGAGTTTAAGGTCCAAGACAACAATCTCGGTCCTGAGTGGGGCAAGTTCGCCGGTGGCGTCATCAACATGAGCACCAAGTCAGGAACCAATACCTGGCATGGCACGGGATACGAATACCTGAGAAATAAGGTTTTCAACGCCAACGAATATTTCCACAAGAACTCGGAAATCAATGCGACTCCGGCGACCTCGAATACGCCTCCTCCTTTCACACAGAATCAATTTGGCGCCGCGATCGGTGGAGCCGTCCTGAAGAACAAGACTTTTGTCTTCTTCAGTTATGAAGGGTTCCGGCTGCGCACAGGCACCCCCTTTAACACCACGGTTCCCACGCTCGCGGAGCGCCAGGGAGACTTTTCCGATTTATGTACGAACTTGAACTTCAACTCGAGCGGGATTTGCCAGGACACCAATGGAACCAGCCTTGTCCACCAGATTTACAACCCACTCACTGCCACGTCGCTGATCTCGCCACGCACGCCGTTCCCATTCAATTGCATTGCAGACCTCACACCCTACTGCCAGACCAATGCTCCAACCGTCGGTAATCTCATTAACCCGACATCCTCTTATCTTTTGAATAAGCTAGTCGCGAATCCTACCGCCGGCCCGGGCGTAACCGTGCTTAACTTTCTCAAGGACTCCAGCACGGGCGGCGACACGGACGCGTACATCGCACGCGTTGACCAAACCATTAGCAGCAAGCAGACCATCTTCGGCAGGTTTGCCTACTGGAAGCTGTTGAGCTTGGCGCAGGATCCTTTCGCAACCGGTCTGTGCAAAGACCGCTGCGCTGAAAACACGAAGAGCAAGAGCGTGGCTCTCGGCTATAACTACGCGATCAACTCCAACACGATCTTCAACCTTAGCGCCAGCATCAGCCGATTTATTTACCTCCGTACTCCCATCAATAGCGCATTCGACATGTCGCAAGAAGGCTGGCCCACCGCCTACAACGCGCTGGTGCCAAGCTTGGAGCGGACTCCTCTGACGCCTTGCTTCGGTCAGAACGATGCCTTGGTAGGTTGCAGCCAGGGACAAAGCGCGATTGCCGATTACAACACGCAGTTCAATATTTCTCCGCAGGTGACCATGATCCGCGGGCATCACACCTTCTCGTGGGGCATGCAACTTGAGGAGGGCTACGACAATTACCTGCAAACCAACACCGGCGGCGGTCTGATCTCATTCGGCGGAGCCTGGACCTCGGCCATCCCTAACACGATCGGCGCCGGCAACGTGCTGGGCGCCGGGGCTGGCAATGGCGAAGATTTCGCCGATTTCCTGCTCGGTTACGGCAATGGACAAGGCGCTGCATTCGGAAATCAGACTACCGGCTCCCTCGTGATTTCCGGACCAATTTCCGGCAAGCAGACTTACCGCGCCTTTTACTTCGGAGATACCTGGCATCTGACCCCAAAACTGACCTTGAACCTGGGCGCGCGTTACGAACTCCAGGGGCCGTGGTCGGAGCGTTACGACAAGATGACTTATTTCAATCCGGCTGTGACCAACTCTTCCGTTACTGGATGCAGTGGCGTCGCGGGAAGCCCTTGCCCAGGAGATCTGTTCCTGGTTAAGACCGGAGTGAACACCAGTCGAAACAACCTGCCGCTCTCCAAGAAGGAATTCCTGCCGCGACTTGGATTCGCCTACCAGGTCGACCCCAAGACCGTAATTCGCGGCGGGTATGGCATCTTCTTCATTCCGAATTACGTATCGTTCGGAACCAACCCTTACGTCGATCCGGTCAGCAGCGCCACCTCGAATTTCTTCTCGAGCAACGACCACGGCGTCAGTCCCGCCGGAACACTCAACGCAAATACCTGCTCTGAGCCCGTCCTGGGCGGCGGTGCTCTTACCTGCCTCGGTGCGGGACCATTCAATCAGGGAAGCGGCGGTGTGGGCGTGAACAATTTGACGGCTGTCCCGGGCCGCAATCCGCTGCCCAATGTCTCGCAGTACATACTGAGTCAGAACAACTTTTCGGCAACCGGGTATACCGTGCAAAAGTACGGATATCTTGAGCAATACAATTTAGACATCCAACGTGAACTGCCCGGCAAGTTCTTTCTCGACTTGGCCTATGCCGGATCGCACGGCGTGCACCTTGAGCAATTCAACACCAATATCAACCAGATCCCTGACAGCTTCATTGCGACAGCGGCCAGTCAATACGCGGCCGGCGGCGCGGCTGCGGTAACGATTGCGACACCCGTCTGCCCGCCTTCACCGCAGCTTTGTCCGAACTATCCATTCAGCCAGAATCTTCCCGGCGGGCTGGGGCCGTCAGGTCTGATCCAGGGTCAGCTGAATCGCCCTTACCCGCAATATGCGGGTGTTAACCTCAACGGCTTCGGTTGCTGCGGCAGCAATTACAACGCCCTGCAGGCTACCGTCACTCGTCGCTTTCAGGGAGGCGGCACCATGCTGGTTTCCTACACCAACGCCAAACTGATGTCCAACACGGACACGCTGACCTCCTGGTTAGAAGGCGGCACAACGGGCGGCGTGGGCGGCATACAGGACTGGAACAATCTGAACGGAGAGCGCTCTCTTTCCTCACAGGACGTTCCGCAGCGCCTGGTTGTCAGCTACGTGCTTGACCTCCCCTTCGGACATGGAAAGAAGTTCCTCTCCGGCATGAGTGGCATTGGTAACGCGGTGGTCTCCGGTTGGGGCTTGGATGGCATCACCACCCTCCAGCGCGGATTCCCGGTGAAGTTGAGTTGGGGCGGGTCTAACGCGTTCACAGGCGCGGGCTTGGGGATCGGCTCCCTCCGGCCTGACTATGTTCCGGGATGCGATAAGAACGTGAGCGGAAGCGCAGTTGCTCGGGTGACAGAATGGTTTAACACCGCTTGCTTCACCGCTCCGAGCGGGCTTAACTCGTCGGGCGCACAGAACAACCCCTGGGTCTTTGGCAACGAACCTCGCGTCGATGCCACTCTCCGTCAGCAAGGCGTCGTTAATTTTGACTTCGCGGTATTCAAGAGGACCACGATCCTGGAGAGACTTGCCATGGAGTTCCGCGTCGAGTTTTTCAACATCTTTAATCACCCTCAATTCGGGCCCCCGAACGGAACTGAAACCAGTTCCACGTTCGGACAAGTCACCAATACGGTCAACAATCCACGATTGATTCAGTTCGGGGTGAAGTTCATCTTCTAAACTTGGACTGAAAGCTCTATGGGCGGGAGGGTTACCTTCCCGCCCTCAACTTTTCTGCCTCTCTCCTTTCTTGACCACTATGAGAACCCTCCAAACCCTCGACTATTCCGAGGCCAAACGAATTGTCGATCTCATCGTGGAAAAAGCCTCACAGATGCAGAAGGCTGCCGTGGTTGTCGTCGCCGATGCGCATGGCGACCCAATATGCCTTGCTCGGATGGATGGCGCTCCGGTTTCGTCCATCCATGTAGCCATGAACAAGGCCTGGACTGCGGCGCGCGAGCGCAAGCCGACCAAAGAGATCGGCGAAAAGGTCAAGCATCCGGAAAAGGGCCACGATATCGCCTACTACGGCGATCCGAAATACGTGGGCTGGGGCGGCGGCCTTCCGCTCTGGAAAAATGGCGAAGTGGTCGGAGCCGTCGCGGTCAGCGGCCTGTCGTCGACTGAAGACATCGAACTGGCGGCGCTGGGCGTGGACCTAATGGATGGTTCAAAGCGGTAATCGTTTACGCTTAGGCCACCAGAATCTTCAGCAAACTGCTCATGGCGATTCCACTCCAACGCCTCTTTTATTCGGTTGTGTAATTAATTTCCATCTGTTGCACCTGAAGGCTGGAAACGTACAACACCATCGCAGCCACAATAACGATGCCGAGGATTGCGACCGGCGTCGAGACCGGATCAGGATTCGAAACCAGCAGCGCAAACAGAGGCGGCGTCCCCGGAGGGCTCGGGATGTCCACGGGGCACAGAGACTTCAGATAGTAGATGACGCTAATTTTTTTGAGCAATGCCGGGAGAAACGGATTGATCGCTTCCCAGCCCAAGATAGCTGCCGCCGGCAGAATTGGATTGCGAAACAAGATTCCAGCGGCCAGGAAGAAGGCTCCGTAACCGAGGCAAGCTAAGGCGGTGATCCCCAAATATGCCGCAGACTGCGCCAGGCCGTGGTTCTGATAAAGGTAAAGGTCTCGCACATTTGGACTGAACTGCCAGTTGAACGCGATCATCTGCAGCAATTCGCTGGTCACAAAGATGATGCAGGTCGCCAGCAATCCGGCTAGAAACTTTCCCACCATGAGCACGTCGCGGCGAATCGGCGCGAGAAAATAAAAATGCAGACTCTTATCGAGAACTTCCCCGCGAAACAGATTCATGAAAATTCCCAGGCAGCCGAAAAAGATCGCCAGCCGCAAATAGAAGAACTGGAACACGCCAGCGAAAACGACGGAGTCCTGCGCCAGGTTGTACCCCTCGCGGATGTGGATGCTGTTCGCTTTTCCCTCGGCGATATCGATATACAGGTCGTTGACTCCGTCCGAATAGTGGTAGCTTTCGTGGGGAATGACTTTGAGGCTGCCGCCCTCGATTGGCCTTCTTTCGTCCCAATGAAAACGCATCGGCGGTTTCCCCAATTGCGCGATCACCTCCTCGCTCGTCATACCCGGCTTGATGGCGAGGAGGTCCTGGTAAGTCAGTGGCTTCTCACTTCGACTCGCGATCTGACGACTTCTCTCCCGGTCGCGCGAAGTAAACACGGTGTGGGCGGTGAAGAGCAGAACCGGCATCAACGCCAGAACATAGATCCAAAGGCCGCGGCGCGCGAACAACGTCTTCTTCATTTCCAGGCGGATGACAGACTTGATCTGTGCCCACCACAGCTTGGTCATCGCACCACCTCTTCCGTGCCGATCAGATATTCGTAAACGGAATTCGCATCGTCGTCGGCGGGCGCGACGGATTCGATTTCAACGCCATTCAACGCGATGCGGTTTAGAGTGAGGTAAAAGCGGTCCGCATCCAGAGTTTTAATCAGAAGTCCGCGTCCGTCGGCGTGGATCCTGACTTCCATCGTCAGCTCGGATTTCAGCACCTCGGATGCAAGCTCGCGTGGCCGGTCACAGCGGATAAGAATCTGAGCGGGTTGTTCGTGGATTTCGCTGCGTAAGCCGTGGATCGGTCCCTCGGCCACCACATAACCGTTGCTCAACATCACGACCTGATCCGAGATCGCATCGACTTCGTGGAGAATGTGGCTCGAAATAATCACGTAACAACCCTCTGCCGCCACAGTGCGGAAGAGAGCGATCATCTCCGCGCGAGCCAGCGGGTCGAGTCCATTCAAAGGCTCGTCCAATACCAGGACTCGCGGGTTGTTGCACAGGGCTTGAGCGAGCCTGATGCGCTGGCGCATCCCTTTGCTGTAACCTGCGACGTTGCGGTTTGCGGCCTCGATAAGGTTCACGCGTTCGATCGCGCGCCAGGCCAGTTGTTCCGCCGTTTGCGAGTCGGTGCCGCCAAGCCGAAGATAGGAGCAAACAAACTGAAATCCAGTCAGGCCTTTGGGGAAAGAATCGAACTGCGTACTGTAACCAAGCACTTTGAAGAGCTTCTCCGGTTCGGATGGATTCAATCCCAAAACGTGGATTCGCCCTCGTGTGGGACGAACCAGGCCCGTCATTAAATTCATCAGCGTCGTCTTCCCCGACCCGTTCGGGCCCACCAGGCTGGTAACGCCCGGTGGAATTGACAGATTGACGCGGTTCACTCCCAGAATCTCGCCGTAGAACTTGGAGACGTCTTCGAATAGGATGCAATCGTTCTTGATCACCCCAGTCACTTGATCACCTCGTAGGCTCGAACCTTGCGCACGAGGAGCGCGAGACAAATGCCGCAGTAGATCAGCAAGGCGATCCAGGCTGCCGAGGAGGAGATACCGCGATCGTTATCAATTCGAAACAGCGAGGTCCAAACGGTGCCTATGAGATAAACAACATCGATAAAGTGCCCGGACTGGGTCCTCATCACGGCATTAATAGCTTGTCCGAAGCCGCCTCCGAAAAACAAGACTGCCAGCAGCAGGGCTCCGGCGACAATTCTCCACTTGACCCAGGCGGACAGGGCCATCGCCAGCAGCGAAAGAATAGCGATCCACAGAAAAGAAGAAAGCACCAGGCTGCTGACGATCCAAAGGTGATTCCATGTCCAGGAAGATCCCGCAAGGCTCGCCTGCACGGCGAAGAGAATCACACCGGGAACCCAGGTTATCTCAGATAAAAGAATCGCCAGAACGGAAGCCTTCCCCACCACATACTCCGCCCGAGAGAACGGGCGGCAGAAGTACAAAGGCAGGGCGCCATTGGCAAGGTCAGGCGAAATCAAGCCCGGACCGGTGAACGCGGTCAGCATGAACGCGAGAACCCCCTGCACCGTGATGAAAACAAAAAAGAATTTGTTATCGATTGTGAGCAGTTGATTGCTGCCGCTGTAGCGCTCAAGAAAACTCAGGTTGTGAGCGAGATAGATGGCGATCAGGCTGAGCAGAGGATAGAAAAAGCAGAGCACGAAAAATCCGGTCTGGAATTTCGAGCGGAACAGGTTTTTCCGGGAGTAGCGAAAAAGAACCAGGAATCGAGACCGTGGCGGAGTGAGCACGCCGGAGTACGAGGTATAAGTGCGTCTATAAACGGCCATGATCGTTCTCCTGGCGGCTCGCTTTCCTGTTCTGCATATTCAACCCTCCATCGCTTTCAGGAAAATGTCTTCGAGCGTATCGCGACGGAAATTGAGCCGCCGGATGCGCACATCGTGCTCCGCCGCGATGCGATAAATGTCACGAATCTCGATTCCTTCCGCCAGGATCATCTTCAAACGGTTCGCTGTCGTGGCACACTCGCAACCAAGCTGTTCTATGGCGTGGGTGAAGTCGCCATTGGCCCCGTAAGTCTCAAGCTCCAGAAATCTCTTGTTGGCCTTGCGCTCTTCCTCCAGATTCGAGTAATGGGCAATCCGGCCCTGATTTAAAATCAACACTTCTTCGCAGGTATCTTCAACATCGCGCAGAAGATGCGAGCACAGCACAATCTGCAACTGCTGGCTGTCGCGGATGTCGCGGATCATGCGAATCATTCGTTGCCGCGCCGAGGGATCGAGGCCGTTCGTCGGCTCGTCGAGAATCAACAGCTTCGGTCCGTGGGCAATCGCCTGGGCCAACTTGGCTAACTGTTTCATGCCGAGGGAATAGGTCCCCAGTTCGCGATACCGCGCCTCAGCCAGTCCAACACAGAACAGCGCTTCATGCGCGCGTTCCAGGGCCGCTGCCGGAGGCAGGCCAGAGAGCTCCGCCATCATTTGTACAAACGAGACCGCACTCATCTTCGAGATGAGCGCGTCATTCTCGGGCATGTAGCCCACCAGGCTGCGGATCTTTCCGGTCTCTGTTCGGATGTCATGTCCCAGCACGGACGCCGAGCCGGAAGAAGGTTTGTAAAAACCCAGAAGGGTATTGATCAGTGTGGACTTTCCCGCGCCGTTAGGACCGAGCAGCCCAATCGCCCGCCCGCGAAGCGAGCACACAAGGTTCTTCAGGATTTCGCGGCGACCGAACTGGACCGAGAGGCCCTTCAGTTCAATGACTGGGGTTCCCGGAACAGCAGCAGCTTGCTGACTGGTGCCGTCTGCTGCTCCGAGTTGGATCGCCATATTCATGCACTGCCAGATCCCAACTACTGTTTCGAACCCGGCGGGCTCGCCGCTCTTTCCGGAAACATCTGGTGTGGAAACAGGCCGCCGCCCTGGCCCAAGGTCATAAGAGTACCGAAGTCGAAGCCCATGAAGCCAGTGTCGCTTGCCACCACGATCCGGTCGGGCTCACCATAAACATAGATCAATCCAGGCGCGGTGTTCGCCTGAAGCGTGGCAATGGATTGCTGTTGCTGTGGCGTGAGCGTTCCCACGGCCTTGATCTGGTCCACCAACGGGCCGACCACCGGACCGATGTTGTGATAGAAGATCGCCGAGAAATTCGTATACCCGTCGCTGGGCAGAAGAGTCTGGAAGGTTTGCGAATGGGTCAACGTATTTCCTGCCTGCCGGTCGCGAATCGCTTTCGAGAGCGTCGCAACATCAGGTGCCGCGACCAGATAGCTGTCCACATAGGCGTAGTCGATTTCAAACCCCGCCTGCTTCGGATTACGCAGCGTGTAGTAAGTCTGCGAGCCAACCTGCTGTTGCGCGAGTTGTAGCGACCCGTCCGTCGCGGTCGCTTGCCGATTGAAACTGTCCACCAGTTTGCCGATAGTCGACTGCAGAGTTGACGGATCATACACTTCGAAAACCACTTTCCATCGCGGCGTAGGCAACACCGGACCATCGAAGGCCATCGCCACTTCACCGCCGAGAGGCGCCGCAATGTCATCCAGCACCTGCACTCCGGCCTTCGCCTCAAACTTCGACAGCTCCTGGGAAAACTTCGCGTCGCTGCTGCCAATCATCTGGAACATCTCTTCCACAATGCTCCTCGGGTTCTTGGTCACCGCCGCATTCACCATGCTGGCATCGGGCGAAATAAACTCCAACGCTCCCATGGGAGCCGGTGCCGCCAGCCAGGAAGCGATGCCGCGCCGCTCCGAAGCGAACGTTAGCGCAGCGCGATTTTCTGTCTTGCCTCCGACTTCGCGGCGTTCCATCATCAGGTATCTTGCGTCCCCTAGTCCCGGCGGCGGTTGAGTGCCCTTCTCATCTTGTACGTGCTGCGCGATAATTTGTTCCATGTCCACATAAAGCAGCCAGCCCGCGCCTTGTTGATAGGAGTGAACCACTTGTTGATACAGTGGTGTCTCGCTGAAACGACTCGTCCCAGATCCCTGAATCCGCGCCGCCGCCCGTTGCAGTTCCCCAGCATCCGGACTGGCGACCAGCATGTCGTTCTTCAAATAAACCAGAAACGGCCGGCCCGCAGAGGATGAAATCGCCGAAGGATCCCGCACCAACTGCAGCGCAGCCTCGCTAGACTTCCCGTTGACCCGCTTCATCTCTTTCTGCAGAAAAGATTCCAACCCAGGCTGCTTTACCTTAGCCAGCACGAGGGGCGCGCTGTAGTTTGGCCCATCCTTCGCTACCGCGAACACAATCTCGTCTCCGAGATAGCTGCTGAAAGTCTTTAACTGGTCCACCACGTCGGCCAGCTTCGGGCCCTTGCCGCGCTGCTGCTCTTTCCACCAGTTCCGCAGCGCCGGACTCTTCTGCAACCGCTCCTGAAAAAGCTGGCTGGCTTCGCCCAGAGTGTTCGCCAGATTAGGAATCGCCGCATAAACCGCGGTGTGATCCGGAACATAAGGCAAAAGCTCCGAACTGTAACGCAGACCTGGCCCCGGAATCGCCTCAAACTGTTTTTGCAGCAGGGCAAAGTCGCCTAGCAGCGCCAGATATTTCGCCGAGTTGCGGCTCCAGGCAATCTCGTCTTGAATTGGAACCTTCGCCAGGCTGGAGCTCGAAGTCTCTTCCTCGCCCACGTGCAGATCGGTAGTCCGCTCGCTATCCGCCACCCGCACTACGCCTTCGATCACCGCCACGCGCGACCCCTTCGTGCCGCGGTTGACAGAAAAAATTGTCCCCTTCACTGACACGAGGCAATCGTTCGTCGCCACATAAAGCCGTCCAGTGCGCTGTTTGGCCGCCTGCACAATAATATGGCCACCATCCAAATGGATCGTCGTCCCCTTCCACTCGCGAGACACCGACAGGTCAGACCGCTCGCCCATCTCCACCAGCGATCCATCCAGCAGTCGCACCACCGCATTCGAGCCCTTCGCAGTGCGGATCTCGTCTCCATTTCGAATCTGGTAGCCCGCCGGAATCACGCGCACCTGATCCTCAGACACCGTATAGAGGGAGCCGTCAACATTCTGTACCGCCCCGCGAACCGCATGCTGGCCGGGGAAAAGCCCGTTGACCATCGCCAGCGCCGCCGCTGCCACAACCACAGCCGCTGCCGCGCCCATGGCCCATCGCCACACGGGAAAGGCTGTCTTTGCTTTCCACACCGGTTGCCATACCGCCTGCACTTCGCCGTTACGGACCTGCTCAACCGCGTGCCGGCACGCCACACACTGATGCAGATGGTCTTCCAGCAGCAACCGCCGAGGCTCGGGCAGCTTCTTCTCCAGATATTCCGGAATCAGCGTCTGAAAATCCTCACAGCTCCGCAGCGTGTGGACGCCAACGCCAGCCGCCGGAGCCGCCGCAATCGAACTCCAAACGCGTTCCGTCGCCTGCGAAACCACCTGGTCGTCCACCTGTTCGCTTCGAATCTTAGAAAGTAGCTGCTCGAATTTATGATCGCTCATGATCTTTCTCCTGATCTTTACTGGGTACCGCCGAATAATACGGACGAAGCTCCCTGCGAAGTTGCTGCCGCGTGCGATGTACGATCACCGCCACCAGCACCTGTGAGATGCCAAGCGTCTCCGCAATCTGCCGGTTACTCAAGCCCTCGAGAAAGCGCAACGCAAAAATCTCCGCCGCCCGGGGCTTTAACTGACCCATGGCCCGCGCCAAAGCCTGCCGCAAGCCGTCACCCTCACCCTGCGCGGCCCGAGTGTGCGGCAGTCCCAAGTCGTCTTCCGGTAGAGGCACAGTCTGCTCGGCCTGTCGCGCCCGGATCACATCCAGCGCGGTATTAATCGCCGCCCGCCTCAAGTAGCTCTCCGGATGTTGCATGGCCTCGGCGCTCTTCGCATCCCGCCGCAGCACCCGCAGAAAAATGGTTTGCAAAACATCTTCCGCGTCCCCGGCGTTGCCCGTGATCCGGTAAGCCGTCCGGAACACAAGCCCGGAGTGCTCCCGAAACACCCGCCCGAGTTCGTCCGGAATAGTGATCGCCGGTTCCTCTAGTACGCTAAGCAGGTTACGCCTCCTCAACTGCGCTTTCATAGGTAAAGACGTGGGGAAGGACGGATTATTACAGGAAGTGAAAATAAGAAGTGAAAATAATTAAGACAGTCCCACCGGCAAACCATCGTCCTGAGCGAAGCGAGCCAATGGCGATGCCATGGCTCGCGCAGTCGAAGGACCCCTACGTGTGACTGTGGATCATGAATAGTCTTGGCGTGTAGGGGGTATACCACAAAATTGGAGTGGTCTACCACAAGGTTGGTCCGCTACGAACGAACAGCAGGTTCCTCGCGCGCCTTCGGCGCACTCGGAATGACAAATAGTTTAAGCGCGCCAGACGTGTTGCTGAGTGTCGAGCGAGGAATAGGTCACCGGCTCGTGGTGGACGTTGGTGGCGTGCTGGTTGATGGCGGTAGCGGCCTGCGTGCGCAGGTTGCCGTCGCGGGCGTCGAAGTCGAGCGTGCTGACGTGGTGGGCACAGTGCGCGCAGGTGAACTTCATGCCGCCTTTGACGCGTCCGATGGTGTAGAGACGTTTCACAGTTTTGAGTCTAGTCCTTTGACGGCGAATGGAAAGGCACGGTGGTGGGGCGGCGAAGGTAATGAGCGGGGATCATGAGGGAGTTCCAATGTTCGGGGAGTGGGAATGCAGAGGCAAGAATGCAGAAGTCTGAAGTAAGAATGCAGAAGTAAACAGCAGCTCACGATTTCACTTCTGCATTCTGCCTTCTTACTTCTGACTTATTTCGCCAGCCGATTGTATTTCCGCAGCACCTCGCGCAGCCGGTCGTGCGGCAGCGCGATCACTTCGTGATCGTTGATCCCTTTCATGGTTTCGGCCGCGACCATGGCATTGACTACGGCTTCTTCGGTGGCTTGCACCGTAGCCAGAAAGATTGGGTTGAGAGACTCGTTAGGAAGCATGGTGAGCTGGTGCAGGCCAGTCGCGCCGATTGCGCCAGGATTGGCGGTAGAGAAGGCGATGAAGATGTCGCCGGAGCCGTCGCCGGAGTAGCTGCCATCGCGTCCGAGCCCAAGCGAGACGCGGCGGGCGACGCGCTTCAGTTGTGTCGGGATGAGCGGCGCGTCGGTGGCGACCACCACGATGATGGACCCGATGTCGTCATTGTTGCCGCGTGCAGGGCGATCCGGGATTTCGCGGCCGACGTTGATGCCGGCGATGCGGAGCTGATCGCGGGCGCCGTAGTTGCATTGGACCAGCACGCCGACGGCATAGCCTCCAGCCTTGGCGTCGAGCACGCGCGACGACGTACCGATCCCGCCTTTGAATTCGTTGCAGATCATTCCCGTTCCGCCGCCGACATTGCCTTCTTCAACAGGCCCCGAGTGAGCGACATCGAGCGCATGAAATGCGTCCTCCGGATGAACATGAAATCCGTTGATGTCATTGAGATCGCCGTCCCAGGTCTCGGCAACAACAGGCAGCGACCAGAAGTAGCCTTCCATGTCAGGCGTGCTGTGCTTCACCTTCCACGCAATCACCGCATCGCGCACCACACCGACGCTGTGCGTGTTCGTGATCATCACCGGCCCATCGAGAAAGCCGGAGTCTTCCACCCAGGTAGTTCCGGTCATTTCCCCGTTGCCGTTGAGGGTGAACCACGCAGCAAACACAGCGTCGTTACTAGCCTTTCCACGAGGATGAATAGCAGTGACACCAGTACGCACAGGACCTTTGCCGACCACGAGCTTGCCGCTGCCGGAGATGAGCGTAGTGTGCCCGACCTCGACCCCCTTAACATCGGTGATTGCGTTATTCGGTCCAGGAGTTCCGTCGAAGGGAACGCCGAGATCGCGCGCCCGCGGCTTGGTTTGGGCAGACAAGGTTAGAGTCAGAGTGAGGAAGAGCACGAGAGCGGGCTTCGGGCTGGCCTTTGAGATGGGGAACATTGAGCCTCCAGGAAGAACGAAGAACGAAGAACGGAGAAGTATAAAGGATCAGCGCTGCGGTCAGGCTGGCGGGCGTGGCGCAGGCTTGCAGTTGGGAAACGACAACGCAGAACGGAGAACAGGCATCGGAGAGAGGTGAGCAAATCGGGAAGGGAGCGGGTACAATCGCGTGAAGAAAAACTTTCGTGGGGGAAATATGGACAGCTGGAAGAAAGCGCTGGTTGTCGGTTCGATCGGGGCCGCAACCGTTTTGTTGTTGAAGAAGAAGTATCCTGCGGGGGTGTTGGCTGGGGGCGTGGCGTTGGCGGTATTGGCGGCGGAATATCCGGAAAAATTTGAGAAGGTGCGAGAGTCGTTGCCGGACTATTTCGATCGCGGCATGCAGGTGATGGAGATGGCGGCCCGCGCCGGCAAGCGCATCACCGAGGCAGCAGGGCAGAGCGCGGTGGATGCCTGGGAGGAAATTGGCGGGTAGGGGGAATGAAGAAGGGAGAAGTCAGAATGCAGAAGTTGCTCCGGTTTACTTCTGCATTCTGCATTCTGACTTCTGACTTCTGGCTTTACTCGATGCCCAGCTGCTTCCTGGCTTCCGGGCTGAGGCGTTCGGGCGTCCAGGGCGGAGTCCACACGACGTTCACCGCCGCATTGCGAATCCCAGGTAATTGCTCGAGCCGGGATTTCACCTGGGCGCTGATGTTGACATGCTCGGGGCAGCCTTGCGACGTGAGAGTCATGTCGACGGTGACATCCTGTTTGACCTGCTCAGGAGTCTCGCCGGCCACGGTCGCGAAATTCACAGAGTAGATGAGGCCAAGATCGACGATGTTGACGGGGATCTCGGGATCGTAACAACTCTTTAGCGAGCTTAGGACGTCTTGTTCGGTTACGGGGGGCATCGGGTTCCTTTGGTGGAGAGATTCCTCTATTTTACCGTAGGATGCTTTCCCGTGACTGCCGCTTTAGAATCTTCAACACAGAGGTCACAGGGTTTCACAAAGTACGGAATTACCTACATGATGAGCGAAGAGGCAAAGAAAAGGATTCAGATTGCTTTGGCGCTAGCCATTGTCGTAGCCGGGGTACGCGCGGGATACATCCTCTACCAGAGGCACGAGGGTTACGTCGCGGCGCAAAAGCAGCAACAGGCCAAAAGCGCGGGATACTCCAACCCTGAGTATTATGTGACGCCGAAGAAGTTGTATCCGTTTGATTTGAAGTCAGCCAAGCAGTTGACGCAACAGCCGGTCTGGGTGAAGGAGGGATATCGCTATACCTACTATCCGTATGATGCAGCCCGCAAGCGGACGGACTTCGGGCATGAGGCTGGCCTGCTGCTGCCGATCGAGCGGTTAGAGATCAAAGATGTGGTGCCAGATTCCGCGGCTGGCAAGCGGCAGATGATGGCGGTGTTTCGGAAAGAAGAAAAGAGCTACGCTGTGCCGATCGGATTCGAAGCGGACGGGCAGTACAAGATCTATTCCGATGAGATGTTTTACATAGAAGATCCCCATGATCTCTACAAGCACTGGCCCGCGGACGTTTGGCAGGCGATTGCGCAGCATGAAGTGAAGCAGGGGATGGATGAACTGCAGGTGGATTTCGCCGTGGGGATGGGAGCGCTCGATACAGGGAGTTCGTCCTCCGAGAGGACGCTACGCTATCCAAACGGAGGGAAACCGCTGGTGGTGAGTTATCGCGACGGGAAGGCGGCCGAGATTAAGCCGGGAGCATAGGAAGTCAAAATCCCCACCCTTCGACTCCGCTCAGGGCAAGCCCGCAAGGAGCCAGAAGGGTGGGGCATCCGCTTCATAATTTTTCCTCTGTTACTTTACGGCAGCTAGGGCCTTTGAGACTTCCTGAATGTCCGGCACAACTGGAATGTCGTAGTTCTTATGCCAGGCCAGTTTGCCGTCGCGGTCGATGATGGAGATGGCGCGGCCGGTGATGCCTTTGTCTTCCAGATAGACGCCGTACTTGGCCGCGACCGCGCCGCGCGGGTGGAAATCGGCGAGCAGCGGATAGTGAATGCCCATCTTGTCGGCGTAGGCTTTGTGGGACCAAACGCTGTCGACGCTGATGCCCAGGACCTGTGCGTCGAGATCTTCGAATTGTTTTTTATCGTTAATCATGCACGCGTGTTCCTTGGTGCAGGTAGGACTCCAGTCGAGGGGATAGAAAACCAACACGACGCGCTTCTTGCCGCGGTAGTCACTGAGTTTTACTTCCTTCTGATCCTGATCCTTCAACGAAAATTCGGGCGCCGGTGCACCGACGTTTGCTGACATGATTCCTCCGTAAGATTGATTTACCGTTGTTCCTGTTCTGAGTCTGAACCGCTACTTCACAATCGGTGAATTCGCATCGGCGGGCTTCTCTTCGTCGCCATGAATTTTGCCGTCGTCTTCAGCGTAAAAAGATCGGTGCTGCGCGTCCAGTTGCTTCGGCGTCATGGTGAGGATGAAGCTGTCCTTCTTGCCCTTAAAGCCGGCGGTGTAGTCACCGCGGTTGGGGTCGACCATGCGCTTGGTGAAGGACCCGGAATGAACCAGTTCGGCGAGCGCAGTGGCGAAGTGGCCATATTGTTTTTCGAAGCGGTGCTGAGCGCGGAGAACGACTCGCATGTAGCCTAGCGCCGCCGCTTCGGATTCGGAGCGCGCCGGGTCGCCAGGGAATTTTGGTTGGTAGGTGGAGGCTGGAGTCTGGGCAGTTAGGACTGGAGCCAGCATAAATAAAGCGGTTGAAGCGAGCGCGAAACTCATGATTATGACGAAAAAACGCGTGCAACTTCTTCCCATGCTGATTCTTCTCCGCGCGCAGCCGGCGCAAGAATTAATGCGCCAATCTCCGCTCTGAAACGGTCTTTTGAATCTCTTTTTTATGTTACTCCCGTAATTCAACTTCGGTCACCTTCTCTTTGCAGGGCGCACAATTGCCGCTATGCTCTTGTTACGTAACTACGCCCCAAGGGAAACCTATGAAAGCAGCAGTAGCCAGAAAACCGATCATCAAAATCGCCGTAGTGGAGAGCGACCCGCTAAGGTTTGTGGGATTTCGCGCCCTGTTCGATACTGAGCCCGAGTTCGAACTGATCTCCGCCGGCCTGCCCGAGATTTCCACCTTGCAGGACGTAGACCTGATTCTGCTGGGAAACCGCTCCGGCCAAAATCTGTTTGATGTGATGGCCAGCCTGAAGGCAACGCGCCCTGATTTGCGCATTATCGTGACCGGCTCGGGCGTTGACGAAGAGACCATTCTTAAAGCAATCGCGTCCGGGGCCAAGGGCTATGTGGACGAGGCAGCGTCTCCGGCGGAATTTGCGCAGGCAATCCGAATCGTGAGCCAGGGATCGGTATGGGCGCCGCGCAGAGTGCTCTCCATGTTTATCGAGCGCGTGTCGTCGGCGCCGGGAAGGATTTTTCCCGCCGGCCGCGTGACATTTACCGACCGCGAAAAGGAAGTGCTGGAGATGCTGGTGGCGGGCCGCTCCAACAAAGAGATTGGCTCGCAGTTGGGAATTGAGGAACGCACGGTGAAGGCTCACGTGGCGAAATTGATGCGCAAGGTGGGCGTGCAGAACCGTATTGCCCTGTCCGTGCATGCGATCACGCATTCGTTGGTAGTGGCGAAGTAGAGAAGCTCTTAGCCGTAGCTCTTAGCCTTCAGCTCGGTAACTTTGGGGCAGTGACCTCGGTAATCTTGTTGCGAAAGCGAGTGCGCTGCATACTCGCTTCACCTACCACAGAACCTGGGAGACGGGGTTGAGAGCGGCGATTAGGGTCACTGCTTTCAGCCCCGATTTTTTGGCTCCGAGGTTTCCTGCCCGCGTTTAATCGAACCTTCCTGATTGAGCGTTCCTGACACACTACCTCACGGTTCATTTACAATTCAAAGCATCAGATCCCAGACAATTTTGTGACGAGGAACCATGAAAAAGTTCTTGCTGTTGACCCTGATCATTTCCCTCTGTTCTTTCGCTTTTGCGGCGGGTGAAGAAACGAAGGTTACCGACCGCATTGAAGCTGCCGCGCAGGTGCTGAACGACATTCAAGGAGCGCCCGATAAAGGTATCCCCCAGGAAGTGTTGGGCTCGGCGGAGTGCGTGGCCGTGGTGCCCTCGATGCTGAAGGGCGGATTTATTGTGGGCGCAAAATATGGCCGCGGGCTGGCCAGTTGCCGCACGGACAAAGGATGGAGCGCTCCGGCATTTTTTGTGGTGACCGGGGGCAGCGTCGGTTTCCAGATCGGCGGACAGGCCGTCGACTTGGTCATGCTGATCATGAACAAGGATGGTATGAAGCATCTGCTCTCGAGCGAGTTTGCGCTGGGCGCGGACGCTTCGGTCGCGGCGGGGCCGGTAGGACGCCACGCGGAAGGAAATACTGATTGGAAGATGCGGGCCGAGGTGCTGACCTACTCGCGGGCTCGTGGCCTGTTTGCTGGCGTCAGTTTGAATGGAGCTTCGATTAAGCAGGATAAGGACAGTACTCGGGAATTCTACGGACGCATGGTGCCGTTTAAGACGTCGTTGACGGGAGAGATTGAGTCGCCTGCGGGGGCGAATGCGTTCTTGGGTGCGCTGGCCAAGTGGGCGCAGGAAGCGGCGAAGTAGGGAAGCGGGCATCGGTCGGTTTCGCGAAGAGCAATTACCTTTCAATGGTGTCATTCCGAGCGACGCGAGGAACCTTGGTTCCTGCCTGCGTCACCTGCATTGCCTGCACGGGCAAACACCAAGGTCCCTCGCGTTGCTCGGGATGACCAATACATAGGCAGACGGGACAATGTCGTCGTCCCACTTGCCCGTACACGTTTGCAAATAACTTTTCACGGTGGTACGGTTCCGCTTCCCAAATGCGGCAGCGACTTGAGTACGCGGCAGCCTGGCCGTTCATCAAAATCCTTGGAGCGTTGCCGCGGCCTGTGGCGCGGGCTCTCGGCATTGGCCTCGCTCAGGTCGTTTATCTTCTGCACGTGCGATTGCGGCAGGTGGGCATGCGCAATCTTGCCATGGTGTTTCCCGAAAAAACTGAGGCGGAGCGGGCGCGAATTCTGCGCGGCGAGTTCGCTTCGCTGGGGCGTCAACTGGTCGAGGTTTGCCGCTTTCCTAAGTACACGCTGGAGAATGTCGACGAAGTCGTGGTGTATGACGGCTTCGAGAATTACGAGCGCGCGCATGCTCGCGGCAAGGGCGTGCTCTTGTTCGCCGGGCACTTTGGAGGATGGGAGCTTTCTTCTTTCGTCCTCTCGATGCATGGGCACTGGATGCACGTGATCATGCGCGGCATGGACAACGTGTATCTGGGCCGGCTCATCGAACACTACCGCACCATGCACGGCAACAAAGCCGTGGACAAAGATGACTTCGTCCGCGGGCTGCTCTCGGCGATTAAGGCGGGCGAAGTTGTGGGCATGTTGATGGACACGAATATGACCCCGCCGCAGGGAATCTTTGTGGATTTTTTCGGCATCCCGGCATGCACGGCCAGCGGGTTGGCACGCATCGCGCTGCGCACCGATGCCGCCCCGGTGCCGACCTTCACGATCTGGGACGAGGCGCTGGGAAAATACCGGCTGCGGTTTGATCCGGCGGTGGAGTTGGTGCGCACCGGCGACTTGGAGGCGGACATCAAGGCCAACACGCAGAAATTTACTTCGATCATTGAAGACTATGTGAGGAAGTATCCCGAGCAGTGGCTGTGGGTACACCGCAGGTGGAAGACGCGGCCTCCGGGGGAGAAGGGGCTGTACTAAGGGTTGCTGCTTTCGGGCTTCGGCCCCTTAAGCAATTCCCCCTGCGAAAGGGACAGTAGGGACTCCATTAGCGAATCGCGGCTTCAACAGCGTTCGCCCCTTTTGAGAGAAAGGCTTTTCCGGTGCGATGGTCGATGCCCCAAAGATGCATCCCCTCGACCTGAAGTTCGCCTTCAGGTAGTCGACGTGTAAAACTCCCTGTCGGGTCGTAGATATCAAGGAACCGACTAAAGGAAGGAGAAATTCGGTTGTCTTCCCGCTTGACGTCCTCCAGTCTCGCTCCACTTACAGCCAGTTTGCCGTCTGCGAGAACCGCGATGTCATCAATTGTGTCGCTGGGGTCTATACCCACACCGCCTCGATCTGTGTAAAACACGCGTGGGGCCTGGCTTAAGTATTGTGCTGGAGGAGAGATACTACGAAGCATCTTGCCTTCCAGGTCAAATACCCTGATTTCATAACGATTCTGCGAGATTTGATACAGCAAACCTCTCGAGCGGTCCAAAGCCAGGATGCTTGGCGTATTCAGCACCAGGTCTTCGACGCCTGATTTGCCGGAAAAGAATGGCCCCGAAAAGGACTTGTATACGCCGTTTGAACCCACCATGAAAATCGTCGCAGAGTTGTTGCCGCTCTTCAAAGGTACGTGGCCGGAGACAATGATGTGCTCCGGATCGATGACGACGATTCCCGTCGCCAGCTGTACGCCGGGGCTGAATGTTTTCCTATATCGCCCTTCCGGCGTGTACACGTGAATATGCGTTCCGTCGACTGCATAGATGTTCCCGCCAGAGTCTTCCGCGATTGCCCCGATTTTCGTCGACGATCCAACCGGCGGACTCTCCAGTTTGGGGAACACTTCCTGGCCACTGTATGCAAGTTTCCTGATTTCCTTGGTTTGCCAGTCCTTGCAATATAAGCTGGAGTTCTCGAGCCAAACCTCCCCGTGGCACTTCCAGGAAACCGCATGCCTTTGGACAACGGTAAGCGTTTGCGCATGCAATGGGACAAAGGAGAACAGCCAAAGTAACAACAACGAACCGGTGCGGGGCTTCATAACACGGACCTCTCAACTGCTGGTTGCGCTAGGCGCAACCTTCTGTGACCATAGTGCACGCGTCTGCGAGGCCGTCGCAATAACGGCACTGATAAGATCCACCATCGAAGACGCAGCAACTGGAGAAGCCAGTTTCACAACTCGGAACGTGATAGCAGGTACCATCATCGCAATGGTACGTGACGTAGGTCGCGAATCCGCGACCGGCAAGTCCGTTAGTTGGACAATTGGGCACTACCGGTAGCAGCGCCATAGACCAACAGAAACAACCCGAGAGCGGCCGCTGAAAAGAACCTTCTCATGATGTTCCCTTCCCGTTTCCTTTGCAGAATCGGCCAAAATTGTACACCCATAAGCATTCCGGGGTATTGCTGATGTCTGACGTTACAGTTTCAGAACGCGGTTAATCGGATCAATAGGTTAGCGTCTCTTCTGGTGGGCTCGGTGTCAAGAATTGTTCTGTATTTGTAACGCCGCGGCAGTGCCTGGCTTCCTGCCGGGGACGGGAAGTCGGAGACAAAGCGCAGGAATCCGGCGACAGAGACGGCTCCGACACCTCCGCTCACCCCGGCGCTTGAATCGCCGGGCTACTATCAATCGTCCTACGGACGCCTTACTTTCCCAAAACGGCGCATTCGCCTTCCGGTAGAATCTAATCTTCTCTATGAAAACATTTGAACAGATTGCGGAGTTGGAGCGGCGGTATTTGTTGGGGACTTACAACCGGTATCCTATTGTGTTGACGCGGGGGAAGGGCGTGTTTCTTTACGACATTGAGGACCGGCGGTATCTCGACTTTGTTTCGGGGCTGGGGGTGAATGCGCTGGGGCATGTGCATCCGCGGATTGTGAAGACGATTCGGGAGCAGGCGGGGAAGCTGATTCACGTCTCCAACCTTTATTACCACGAGTATCAGGGGGCGCTGGCGGAGAAGTTGTGCACGCTCCTGGGCAGTTCGTTTGGAAATGCGCGCGCGTTTTTTTCTAATAGCGGGACTGAGGCGATTGAGGGGTCGATCAAGCTGGCGCGGCTGGCGGGGCATCGCGCCGGGGGCGAGGCGAAGTCGAGGCTGGTGGCGCTACAGGGGTCGTACCATGGGCGGACGTTTGGGGCGCTGTCGCTGACTGGGCAGGAGAAGCATCGCAAGGGATTTGAGCCGATGCTGGAGGATGTGACTTTTGTTGCGCAGAACGACGTGGAAGGGTTGCGGGCGGCGGTGAGCGACAACACTTGCGCGATCGTGCTGGAACCGATTTTTGGCGAAGGCGGAATTCATGAGTGTTCGGTGGAGTTTCTGCAGGAGTGCCGGGCGGCGGCGGACCGGCACAAGGCGGCGCTGATTTTTGATGAGATTCAGTGCGGGCTGGGGCGTACAGGCGCGATGTTTGCGTTTCAGAGTTTTGGAGTGACTCCGGACATGGTGGCGATTGCCAAGCCGATTGCGGCGGGGCTGCCGCTGGGGGCGTTTATCGCGAGGGAAGAATTTGCCAATGCGATTGCGCCGGGGCAGCATGGGACCACTTTTGGCGGGGGTCCGTTGGCTTGCCGGGTTGCTTTGGAGTTTTTGGCGATTGTGGAAGATGAGAAACTGCTCGACAACGTGAACAAAGTCGGCGCCTATCTCCAGCAAGAATTGAAGTTGGTTGTCGAGAAAAGTGCCGCGGCCAAGGAAGTGCGCGGGCGGGGATTTATTCAGGGGATCAACTTGGAGATTCCGGCGCGGCCGATTGTGGATGCGGCTTTGGCTGAGGGCGTGCTGTTTAATTCGACGCAGGATACGGTGGTTAGATTTCTGCCCCCGTTTTTGCTGGAGGAGAAGCATGTGGATAAGGGGATTCGGGTGCTGAAGAAGTTGTTGCGGAAGAAGCGGAAGGCGGCGGCATGAGAGTGGTTGCTGCCTTACAAGAAAGCGTCCAGCGAAGTAACCTTGCAACGCTGAGGGTGAGACGAGGGTAGGGATCCTTCGACTTCGCAGATGGCTCGCTTCGCGATCCACCTGCTTTGCTCAGGATGACACCACCAAGAATAGACTCCGGTCAGGACGACAATCGAAAAAACGGGGAGCCGAAGCTCCCCAAATGAAGCGAACAGAGGCGATGTTCACTTAGATAGAATCGGGTGGCGGGGAAAGAGTTGTCCGGGGAGAAAAGGATTTGGCAGTGCTGGCCGAGGAGCAGGACAAATCCACCGCGCCCTTTCCAGGGTTCAGTCCGGGCGTTGAAGAATGCTGGATGGAAATGAATGGCGCGCGGATGCGATATCTGCGCGCGGGTTCGGGGCCGGCGCTGATTTTGCTGCACGGGCTGCTGGGATATTCGTTTTCCTGGCGATACACGATGCCGGCTCTGGCGCCCTACGCCACGGTCTACGCGCCGGACATGATTGGCGCGGGATTCTCCGATCGCCCGGCCGGGATGGATCACTCCATGCGCGGAACGGCGCGCCGGCTTCTGCGCTTTATTGCGGGGCTGGGAATTTCTTCGTTTGATCTGCTGGGGACTTCGCACGGCGGGGCAGTTGCGATGATGGTGGCCGCGGAATGCCTGGAGGGAGAATCTAAACTGCACTTGAGGCGCTTGGTGCTGGTTGCGCCCGTCAATCCTTATTCAGCGCACGGGCGGCGGCTGGCGCCATTTTTCGGCAGCAATTTTGGCGCAGGCCTGTTCAGGTTTGGCGTCGCGCACCTGAGTCTCTTGTTTCCTTATTTTCACGCACGTCTTTACGCGGAGCGCCGGAATATTCCTCCGGGAACCCTGGAAGGCTACGTCGCTCCGCTGGCGAGGCCGGGGCTGTTTGAGCACGCGTTGAGCATCGTGCGCACCTGGACGGAAGATCTGCGCGAACTGCGAGTGACTCTGCCGCGGTTGGCGAACATTTCCACGCTTTTGATATGGGGAGAAAAAGATCCCGCGGTGTATGCTTCATCGGCTACACCACTGGCGAAATATTTTTCAAACTCCCAATTGATCGTTTTCCCTGGCATCGGACATTTGCCTTACGAAGAGTGTCCGGAGGAGTTCAATCGGGCGTTGATTGATTTCCTGACGAGCGGGCCTGCGCCGAAATAGGCGGGGCGCAGCGATTCTGCTACCATCTCGGGCGTAGTTCAAACGAGGTGGCAAAATGGGGCCAGTTCGCACTGCTTTCAGCACGTGCCTTCTCATTCTGTTGTCGCTAACATTCTTAGCCGCTCAAGCCTTAGCTGCTCAAGCGGCGCCATCCGGCGATGCTGCCTTTAACACGCAATTGGAGGAGGGCAAGCAGGCTTTGAAGGCAGGCAAGTACAAGGATGCGATCAATGCTCTGAAGAAAGCTAATAAGCTCCAGAACAACTCATGCGGGGAGTGTTATCTCCTCCTGGCGGTTGCTCATTACCGCTCAGGTGAGCTTGAGCAATGCGAGGAGAACTGCGATAAAGCCGTCGCAACGGCGACCGACGATGGCCTGCGTTCTCTGGCCCACAACATGAAGGGGACTGCGGTGCTTACGGCAACGAAAAAAACCGATAGCAAGAAGGCGCAGGAATCGGAGAGCGAGTTTCGAGCGGCGATTGGACTGGACCCGAAGTCCGCCATATTTCATCTGAACCTGGCGAAGGCGCTGTTGCGGGAGTCCAAGGATGATGAAGCGAAGCAGGAGTTGCAGGCCTGCCTGGGGCTTCATCTGGACGAAAAGCAGGCCAGCGAGGCGCGGCAGTTGCTAGCCGACCCGCGGCGTGGCCGCGAAGAGTTCGCACCGGAATTTGAAGTCAGCACACTGCAAGGTCAAACGGTTTCGCTCAAACAACTTGCAGGGCGGGTCGTGGTGATGGATTTCTGGGCGACGTGGTGTCCGCCATGCCGCGAGTCCGTTCCGGAATTGAAAGAGTTGACCAGGAAATATCCGACCGAGAAATTAGTGCTGATCAGCGTAAGTGCCGACCAGGACGACCGTGCCTGGAAAGAATTTGTGGCCAAGAAGAAAATGGACTGGGCTCAATATAGAGACGTGGATCACAAGATACTGGATATGTTCGGAATTCATTTGTTTCCCACCTACCTGGTGATCGACGGTGACGGCATTATCAAGGAACGGCTTACCGGCCTGAATCCGCAGCAGAGCGTGGTTGCCCGCCTTCGGTCAACCCTGGGCGAGATGCCGCAACTGGAAGGCGAAGCTCACAAATAGGATCAAGCTGAAGTCGAGCTCTTCGGCATGGCCTACCACACCATGACCCACCACATCCTCGATTTGCTGCGCGGCGCGCTGGTGCACTACGGATATTGGGCAGTGGCCGCTGCCTTATTGCTGGAGAATGCCGGCGTGCCCGTGCCGGGAGAAACAGTTCTGCTGCTGGCGAGTTTTCTGGCGTACTCGGAGCGGAACCTTCAGTTGGGATGGATCATCTTTGTGGGTACGCTGGCTTGCACCGTGGGCGACAACGCGGGTTACGCGCTCGGCCATTTTGGCGGGCGTCCGCTGCTGGAGCGCTATCGAAGCGTGTTTCGAATCGGTGACGCGGCCCTCGCGCGAGGCGAGCGGCTTTTTGAACGATATGGCTCGGTCACGATTTTGTTTGCGCGATTCGTATTCGGCATGCGAGTGATCGCGGGCCCGCTGGCCGGCGTCTTGCGGATGCATTGGAAAAGGTTTGCGGTTTTCAATTTGTTGGGAGCCGCGTTGTGGGTGAGTGCAATCTCGCTTGCCGGATATTTTTTTGGCAGCCGATGGGCGACGCTCATGCGCTTCATGAAGCGTTTCGATCTGGTGCTGGGCGGGCTGTTCATCCTTCTGCTGGCCGTCGTCTGGTGGAGAACCCGCAAGGCGCAGGCGGTTCCCAAGGCGAGCACCTTGTAAGTCAACCTATGAACAGGGAGACTGCCGGTGTGGTGGCTTATACTGTGCGGGTGTCGCGGGAGTAGCAACGCGCAAGCGGGATCCGCGGCGAAATTCGGACGAGGAGGAAGGCGTGAAAAAGATTGTGTTCTTGAGTTTGCTGATTACAGCAGCGCTAACGTTAACCGTGGCTTTCCCAGCGGCGGCGGCTGGTCCTAAAGCACCCGCGGCCCCAGTACCGGTGGCGGCAGCGGCGCCCGTCCCGGCTCCGGCGGCCGCGATGCCCGAGCGTCATCCGCACATCGACGAAGCTCTGGAATCGATGCGCGCCGCCAAACACCATCTGGAAAGCGCCGAACATGATTACGATGGCCATCGAGGGAAAGCGCTCGAACATTTAAATCAAGCCATCCACGAGGCCGAGATCTGCATGTCAATGCCGTAGAAGTGGCCTGGGCATAAAACAGAGGCAGCGTCGACCGACGCTGCCTTTTTTGTTCCACTCTGCACTGCGCGATTCCGACGAGGTCGGTTTACTCGGGACCAATGGTGTAGCCGATGGAGCCGCCGACACGGAAGAGGTTATCGGACCTGAATTCTACGTTGTTTTGTATGTGATAGTAGTGAACTTCAGGGCGCACAAAAAAATTGTGCCAAACGTAGTAGCGGATGCCGCCACTGACATGCTCCATGAAGTGGTTGCTGCTGGTGTAGTTAATGCAGCCGGTAAAGTAGCTGCAGGAGGTTGCGAAGGGCACGTAAAAGCGGGTGCTGGCAATGCCGATGCCGCCCATCAGGTCGAGGCCAACCTTCTTATTGAGGCGTGGCTGGTAGATTGCGTTGAAGTCGGTGAGGATGGGGCGGTAGCTTTCATAACCGTAATAGCTGGCCTGGCGAGCCCGCCAGGAAGTCTCGATGTTGAGCCCGAGGCGGCGCTTGAAGCCCACAATATCGCCGCTCACGCTCAGGTAGGTTCCACCCTTCTCCGCCAGTGGGCTGAAGGATTGGGAACTGCTGCTGTAGGAGCCGGATTGCGTTACGGTGTTGCCGCCGAACGCGATATCGCCCTGCTGGGCGGCGGCGAAGTGGCAAGAGAACAGCACAGCAATAACGGGAGTAAGAAGCGCTAACTTTCTCAAGAGAAACCTCCAATCTGTCGATGGCACGCGGGTAATAAAAGACTAGGATGCGTCCGCGAAATCATCGGGATGCAACTTGGTAGCAACCCAATCATAATTTTACTCAGAGCCCGATTCAACTGGAACCAGACGCTTGTAAAGAAACGTCAATCCCCAGACGGCAGGGCAACTCGATATCAACCCGAAAGAGGCGAATAAGTTGTGCCGCAAGAGGGGAATTTCGTCTGCGCTGCGGAGCGCGGGGGCCCGGGCGGTCATTTTAGTTTTCCGCCCCCGCCGGGAGCGCGGATGTGGTCGAAGGCGATCGCTCCTCCGCCGAAAAAGATGAGGCCGAAGGCAAGGGCGGCGAGAGCCAGGGGGAATTCGTATCCGCCGTTGCCCATCAATCCATTGTGGAAGTGTACTTTGGCGATGGCGACGCAAAGATCGATGCAGATGGCAAAAGCAGCGCAGCGGGTGAAGAGGCCGATAAGCACGAGCAGGCCGCCAAGAAATTCGGTGAAAGAGGAGACATAGGCCAGCCAGGCGGGAATCCCCAGGCTGGCAACGAAGTGAGCATGCTGCTGAAGTCCGCCGAAGACCTTGTGGTATCCGTGGCCCACCATGACAGCGCCAAGGGCAAGACGCATCACCAAGAGTGCCAGGGGTTGCAGCCGATCGAGGTAGCGCAATTGTGCCTCCGTGCTAAAGACAGCTTAGATTACAGCAGGCGGGGTCAGGGAAGAAAGCAAGGGTTCTGGCAGAGGTGAGTTTGGGGAACGATTTGTATCAGGGTGCTCGTCGCATCCTCAAACACCTGCACTCGTTGAAACTCTTTTTGCCTCATCGTCACCATCCTGCAGGGTGACCAGAGTCTGGTTGCCGTTAGGGGGACATTATCTGGGAGCACGTACAAGTCGATAGAGAATCATTGCGTGAGCAGCAAAGTTCTGATAACGTTCTTTCGCCTCAGAATACGGGTTGCCGGTGACGTTCTAGCCGCGTCTGGTCCCGTATTGCGGGCGTCCCACTCCGGTCCGTGAATAAATTCAATTACGTGTTTTGCAAGGAGCGGGATCGGCCCCGATCTAGATGGTGAACGCGGCTGACTTCGGCGGATCGTCGTGAGGCGGGACGGGTTTACAGATCGAATAATTCTTGAATGAGCAGGGAGGCCGTAATGGAACGCACTTCGAAACGTGTACGGTTGCAGCAGGCGTGGCTGACGGTTCTACTATCGCTCACGATTCCGGCGCTGATGTGGAGTCAGCAACATAATAAGCCGAGCAACGCGCCAGCGTCACACGCGAGCGCGCCTTCGCACTCTGCGCCTTCGCATTCGGCTCCTTCTCACAGCGCGCCGCAGACTCACAGTTCACCGCAAACCCATGCGACGAACAATCATCCCGCGACTTCTGGGCACACGGCGACCACGAATCACACCACGGGGACGAGCGGACACACCAACCCACCTGGAAAAACGAACACGACGAATAGTAAGCCTCCAACTACAAATCGTCCCAACACCACGAACCGACCAAACACCACAGCGACCCACGCGAACACGACCAGCCGCCCCAATTCGCCGAGCCGGACGAACGGAGGGAGTCATACTCCTCCAGGCAAGACGGTTTCTCTGAAGAGCGGAGGCACCGCGAGCGTCCGTCCGAATGGGCAGATTCGTTCGATTGACCGCGGCGGCATGCACATTGAGCATGGGGTTCGTGGCGGACGTACGGTTGTGAGCGAACGGAACGGGGCACGCATCGTTACGCGCGGACGTACCGGCTACGTGCAACGCACCTATGTGAGCCGCGGCGGTCGTACGTTTGTCTCGCGCACTTATGTGTCGGGTGGAGTGGTGCGCGTGGGAGTGTATCGCTCCTACTCCTGGGGCGGACGACCATACTACGGCTACTACCCAGGATATTGGTACCATCCGGGATTTTATGGCTGGGCCTATAACCCGTGGCCGGGACCAGTTTACTGGGGCGTAGGAGCATGGGGCTGGGGCGGAGCACCCTGGTACGGCTATTACGGCGGATATTTTGCTCCTTATCCTTATTACGCTGGGCCGGCGTTCTGGCTGACTGACTACTTGCTGGCGAGCAGCCTGCAGGCGGCCTACGCAGCACGGGCGGAGGCGAATGCCGACGCCGCGGCTGGGGACAATCGAGACAGCGGCGGCGGTTCAGGAGATTCTGCGCCAGCCACATCCTCAAATTCAAATGCGGTGACGCTGACTCCCGAGGTGAAACAGGCGATCGCGGAAGAAGTGAAGGCGCAGTTAGCGGCGCAGCAGCAGCAGGCGGCCACACAGGGTGGCGGATCCGGCGATCAGAAGCCGCAGCCGTCCAGCGACCAGCCTCCGCCAGCGTTAGATCCGGCGCAGCGCACCTTTGTGGTGGATACCGACATTACGGTGGTCGCGAACGGGCAAGAGTGTGCTCTGACGGCCGGTGACGTAATCACGCGCCTCGCAGATACTCCGGATGCGGACCAGACCGTGAGCGCCAGCATTGCTGCTAGCAAGAAACCCGACTGCGCGGTGGGACAAACCGTAGCGGTCAAGGTGGATGATCTGCAGGAGATGTACAACCACTTCCAGGAACAACTCACCAGCGGCATGGGCGAATTGGCGAAGAAGCAGGGGACAGGGGGAATTCCGAAAGCTCCAGATACCAGTACTACCGCTTCGGACGTTCCACCTCCGGTGCCGGATTCTGGGGCCGCGAAGACTCTGGAAGAACAGCAACAGGCTGCCGACCAAACCGAGGCTCAGGTGAAACAAGAGACGGCGAGTGGAGGGCAATAGTCTCCAGCTTATGCCGGCGACTTGCCGGCGCATTTTTTCGGAAAGTGAAATGGGTGCTTGCATTTTGAGATCAGGAGGCAGTCATGAATCGCGTTTCGGGTAAGGAGAAAGTGCTGAAGAATTGGCTCGTGGTCTTGGCGCTGGCGATTCCGGCGCTGGCCTGGGGTCAGCATAATAAAACAAGCAGCGCACCCGCACCGCACGTGAGCGCCCCTGCGCCTCATGCGAGTGCGCCTGCGCCGCATGCAAGTGCGCCTGCGCGTTCTTCGGCACCGCAGCACTCGGCGCCGACTAGTCACACGTCGAACACCAGCCGAACGCCAACTACCGGGACCAGTCGCACGAACACCACGGCCGGTCATGCGAATACAACGACCAGTCGCACGAATACGTCGACGGGCCATACGAACACGACTGCCGGCCATACGAACACGCCAGCCAGTCGCACGAATGCGACAACAAGTCACAACACCACCGCTGGCCACACCAACACCACTTCCGGTCGAACCAATACAACGGCTGGTCACACGAATACGACTGCCGGCCACACGAACACCACTGCTGGCCATACGAACACCACCGCCACACATACGAACCCGACCCGCACGCCTCCGGGCAAAACTGTGTCCCTGAAGGGTGGGGGAACGGCGAGCGTCCGTCCCAACGGTAAGATTCGCTCGGTCGACCGCAATGGGATGCACATTCAACACTCGGTGCACGGATCGCGGACGGTCGTGGCGACCCACAATGGGGCACGAGTCGTAACCACGGGCAGGCACGGGGGGTATGTGCAGCGCGCTTACGTTTCGCGCAACGGCCGAAGCTATGTATCGCGGACGTATGTAGTGAATAACGTCAGCTACACCAGCGTTTATCGCTCGTATGGCTATGGAGGATATTGCTGCTACTACGGATACTCTCCGGCCTTTTACTACAATCCCGGCTACTACGGCTGGGCCTATAATCCGTGGCCGGCGCCGGTTGCCTACGGATGGGGCTGGGGCGGAGCGCCTTGGTATGGCTACTACGGCGGCTATTTCGAGCCCTATCCCGTGTATCCTTCGGCCGCGTTTTGGCTCACCGATTATCTGATTGCGGCCAATCTGCAGGCGGCCTATGCAGCCCAGGCAGAAGCAGAGACAGGCTTCCTGGAGAATGTGGCGTCGGATAACTTGTATGCCAGCATGGGAGCTTTAGCCGCACCCGCGGCCGATACCCGCGCGGTGCTGAGCGCAGAAGTCAAGAAGGCGCTGGCAGAAGAGGTTAAAACGGAACTGGCGACGGAGAAGGCGGCGGCTGCGGCCAAAGGTGGTGCGTCCGGGGGGCAGGCCGCGTCCAACGAGCCCCCGCCGGCGCTCGACCCGGCGTGGAAAATCTTTGTGGTGTCCAGCGACCTCGATGAAACTGTCGACGGTCAGGAATGCGGTTTGACGCCAGGAGATGTAATCACCCGGATTAGCGACAAGCCGGACGCTGACAGGAACGTAACCGCAAAAGTAACGAGCAGCAAGAAGACCGATTGCGCCGTGGGCAAGGAGGTTTTGGTCGCAGTGGACGACTTGCAGGAAATGCACAACAAGTTCCGCGAACAGCTCAGTGGCGGAATGAAGTCGCTCGCCGAGAAGCAGGGTACCGGAGGCCTGCCGAAAGCACCCGACACCAGCACGGTGGCCGGAGAAGTCCCGGCGCCCCCTGCGGATACGACCGCTGCCAAGACTCTGCAAGAGCAGCAAGCCGCCGCTGACCAGACGGAGTCGCAGGTGAAACAGGAAGCTGCTGGCTCCACAGCCGGTGGATTGCAGTAACGAGAAAAGCAAAACGGGAAAGGAAGCCAGGAGCGTCAAAAGTGGACTTGACGCTCCTCTTGCCGCTTCCCCGGAACGAGAGTTTGAGTTAGGTAAATGACATTGAGGGATGTGAACAGGAGGGTGTAGTGATGTCGCAGAAAGTCAGAGTTCTGATTTCAGGGACCGTGCTAATGGCTGCCACCGTGATTTCACCTTCGCTTGCTGGCGCGCAGGCGGTTACCTTGCAGGAGCAGTTGGCCGCGCAATATAAGGTCGTGAAAATGGGATCGGACACCAGCGGATATTCCGTGGTGGAAGCGGGTACGCTGCTGGCTATTCAAAAGGGCGGGATTCTCGCCGTGCCTTATGGCGATCAGAACGTCCTGGCCACCAAGTATGAAGGCGGTACCATGCACGCTCCCAGCAGCATCTCTTTACTGGGCCGCAAGTCCATCATGGGGAAATTTGGCAAAGAACAGACGACCCATCTGTTTGCGGTGGGCGACAAAGTCTATCCCATGAAGATCGACGTGAACGTGGCCAAAGACACGGTGACGCTGGGCATCGTCGCCTGTGACACCTGCAACAAGACCGATCCGCCGACCTACAACAAGGCGAACGTGGTCTTCCAGTTTCCAAAAGGTTCGCTGGCCAATGCAACGGCCGGGGGGGTGGAAGACACTATAGGACAGGTGCTCACGATCAGCAGTGACGACCAGCAGCAGGGCGGAGATCAAGGTGGTCAGCAGCAAGGCGGCGGAGACCAAGCCCAAGCCCAGCAGCCTCAGGCGGAGCCCGCGAGCATTGAGAAGGGGATGACTCCCGACCAGGTCGAAGCTGCAATGGGCAAGCCGGAGAAGAAGGTCACGCTCGGCACCAAGCAAATCTACTACTACAAGGATATGAAGATCATTTTCTTGAGTGGGAAAGTTTCTGACGTGCAGTAGGCTCGATCGTAAGTCAGAGTGAGCGCAGCGGAGAAGGAGGTTGTACCTATGCGCCAAGAATCTGTCATTCCACGTCTCGGTTTCCTGATTGTCCTCACCAGCGTTGCCTTTTCGTTGACGGCATACGCTCAAACTGCCCCGGGAGTTTCTCTGCAGGAACAACTCAACGCGCAGTACAAGCTGGCGCAGGTGAGCGGAGGGACGCTGGTAGATCCGGGCACGCCGCTCGCAGTGCAAAAGGGTGGCGTGATCAGCGTGCCTTGGAAAGCGCTGGTGCTGTGCCCGGCGAAATTTCAGGATAATACGCTTCATGTTTCATCGGGCATGTGCGCGGCGATGGTGAAGGATGTCTCCAGCTTTTTCAGGATCGGCGACAAGGTGTACCCCACCAAGATCGAAGTCAATCGCGAAAAGGCAAAGATTTCGTTCACCGTGGTTGCCTGCGATTCCTGCAACGGAGTCGACCCTCCTACTTCGATGAAGGGGCAGGTCGTGTTCCAGTTTCCCAAGGGATATCTGGAAAAGGCAGATGCGGGAGCGATCGAGAACACGATCGGCCAAGTGTTTACCATCAGCAACGACACCCAAGCTCAAGCTCAAAACGATCAGTCGCAGCAGCAACAAGAGCAGCAATCCGCGCCACAAGAGCAGGCCCAAGCCCAGGCCGAGCCGCAGACCATTCAACTCGGGCAGAGCATCGATCAGGTGCAGGCTGCTTTGGGCAAACCAGAGAAGATCGTGAATCTTGGTCCCAAGCAAATCTACGTCTACAAAGATTTGAAGGTCACCTTTATCAATGGGAAGGTTGCGGACGTGCAGTAGGAGCGAGAGCCTCGCGTCGGACGGACCTGTTGGCGCAACTTACTAAGTTCAGGTGTGTGTGGATTTCTTCCGAGAATAATTCTGAGTTAGGTCCGTTCCAGGTCGCACGCAAAGTGCGCTCCTGGCTGCGTTCGCGGTATACCCCCTATCTGGGTGCCGTAATGGAATCATCACGGTAGCAGGAAATTCCCCGCAAAATACGTTTTTCAAAGAGCTTAGGTATCAAAGTACGTGAAACAAAGGACTTCGGAGGTGACGCTTTGCTCTGGAGCAGACCGTCACGGCCTCGACCATGATTACGCGAATGATTTGTGGGCACAAGGTCAGAAGTCACACTACTGATGTGGAAAAGTGAAGATCGAAAGCGCCGCCCGGCGGGGCTTGGACCGGGTACGTCCTTATTAGCCGGTTATTTCCTTGACTTACGAAGGGAACCAAGACAGAATGCCGACACTTGTAATTAGCGGGCGGCCCCCCTCGCCCGTTTGGGCCGAATCCTGGGAGGTTCAACTTTTATGAGGCACTTAAGAGCAGGACTCTGTTTCTCTTTGATTCTCATGGCAACGGGATTCCTGAGATCGCAAGAGCTGAAGACGGTAATCGGCCCCGGCCAGGCGGCAGGCAATACACCTGCGGCTCCGGGCCCGGTGAATCCGCTGAAGGTGGCGTTGCTACACTGGTACCCGGCCAACACCACCACGAGCTTTGCAGTGGGCAGCACGCCTTATGGCGTGTGCTTCGACGGAGCGAATATCTGGGTCGCGAATTATGGGGGATCGTCTGTAACAAAGCTGAGGGCTGCCGACGGCGCCGTGCTTGGTACTTTCACTGTGCCGCTCGGCCCGTACGGCTGCGTCTTTGATGGGGCAAATGTCTGGGTCACTGGCAGCGTGAACGGGAACGTGACCAAGCTGCGAGCCAGCGACGGGAAGAATCTGGGGACTTTCTCGGTAGGCAAATTGCCCTTTTGGCTTGCCTTTGATGGAGCAAATATTTGGGTAGCGAACGCGGATTACACCGACAATACTGTGACCAAGCTGCGGGCGAGCGATGGGAAGAACCTGGGGACTTTCCTCGTGGGAAGCTCTCCTATGGGAGTGGCATTTGACGGTGCCAACATTTGGGTGACGAACTACGGCAGCGGCACGGTGAGCAAGTTGCGAGCCTCGGATGGGAAGTTATTGGGAACATTCGCGGTGGGGCCGTCGCCAGTGGGCATTGCATTTGACGGAGTTAATATCTGGACCGCGAACCGGGGCGGTGGGTCGGTCACCAAGCTGCGAGCAAGCGACGGCACGGTGCTTGGCACCTTTAGCGCCCCGGGGTCCCCATATGCAATAGCGTTTGATGGCGCCAACATCTGGGTCGGCGGCTCCCCGTACCTGCAGGAGCTCAAAGCCAGTGACGGGACGATGATCCTCGAGCTGGGGCCTCTTAATATGGGCGGCATGGCGTTCGATGGTGCGAACGTCTGGGCAACTAGTTCTAACACTGTTGGTAAGTACTAGCGTAAGTCGTATTCTCTGTATCGTCCGCAGACTGAGATTCGAGAGGGAAATTATGAAGGACTCAAGTAAACTCTTGGCTGCAGCACGTAGGTGCGCTCTTCTCGTTTCCGTCCTCGGTGTGGTCGCGGTTGCGTCTGCCCCGTTGTGTGCTCAAGATCCCGACGTGAATGTTCTTACTTGGGGTTACGACCCATTCAAAACCCAGCAGAAGCTGAACGAGGCCACGCTCACAAAGACTGCGCTGCAATCGACTACCAACAAGTTCGGACAGCTCTGCAATATTTCAGTGGACGGGCAGGTGTACGCGCAGCCGCTCGTGGTCACCGATGTCAAGTTCAATGGTGTAACGACTCCGTACACTTCCGTTGTTTACGTTGTGACGCAGAACGATACGGTCTATGCCATCAATGGCACCGCCCAGGGAACCAGCCCTACAACCTGCAATGCCACGACCACCAACCAGATCCTCGGATCGCAGCCCCTGCTCACATACAATATAAACGGGACGAACACGACTCAGTGGCCCGTTAGCTGCTACTTCGTTGGTGCCGGGGACTGCGGAGCAATTAAACCCTATGTGGGAATTCTGGGTACTCCCGTCATCGCCCTCAGTGGTGTGGGCGCTGGCACGATGTACCTCGTGGCAGAGACTCAGGACACGCAGCCATGTACTCCGCCCTGTACGGGACCCAGCAACTGGTATCACTGGCTGCACGCGCTGGACATTACCACTCTCGCGGAGAAGACCGGATACCCAATTAGAGTTTACCCACCGCCTCCGTACCAAAATAGCGCAACTTTTTTCTCCGAGAACCATATCCAGCGGCCTGGCCTCTTGTACGTCAGTCCGAATGTCTACATAGCCTTTTCGATGATGGATGGGATTAAAACGCCATTGCCCGAAGGATGGATTCTCGGATACAACACGACGACCCCTAGCACGGCACCGAATTATTTCTCCACCACCGCTGGCGCCGCGGGCTCTGCGGGCGGCGGCATCTGGCAGGGCGGGGCGGGTTTGGCGTACGGCCTGAACAAAGGCGGTACTGGCGGGAAGAACCTAATCTACTTCAACACCGGAAATGGGGATTTCGTGCAGTCGGGTACGCAGTTAAACGTCTGCACCAGTTGCGGCGACAGCTTTATCGAACTCGATCCTTCCACCTCGCCGATGACCGTATCGGACTTCTTTACTCCCAACGACCAGGCGTACCGCAACTGCCTCCCGCCCCCGCAATCGAACTATACGGACATGGATTTCGGCTCCGGTGGCGTTATGCTATTCCCCCAGAACGACCTAGTATCGTGGCCATGGCTGGCGGTCAGCGGCGACAAAGAGGGTGGTCTCTATTTCATGAACCTCGCTAATGCGGGGGAATACAAGACCCCTAACAACTGTTCGACAACGTGCCCTACGGCATGTTCGCAGACAGACGAGGTTGCCGATAATGTGCAAAACTACTGGATCGGCAGTGCTACATCAGGTCCGGTAATCCACACGAATCCTGCCTACTGGGCGAGCGGCGCGGAGGGGACGACCGAAATCAGCTATTTGTTCGTTGCGCCCGCGCAGTGGGCGTTAACGCGATACACGCTATGTAACGGCACTGGGGCAACAGTCCCGATAAGTACCACCTGCGGCGCGGCAATTCCCGCAACGGACTCCACCGGGACTGCGGTTCATTTCAAGAACGGAGCCACGCCCGTTATCTCAGCGAACGGTCTGTATGCCAGCGACGCGGTGGTGTGGGGGATTTGGCAGGACGGAGCGGCCGAGGATGCCATGACTCTCGGTCCGCCCCCAACCACGGGCATCCTTTATGCGTTCGATGCGGGAACAACTGGAACATCCATGCCCGCGCTTTACACCAGCAATAACACATGCGCTTTGGACGAGATGGCCCCTGGGACCAAGTTTTCCGTGCCGACCGTGGCGAACGGCTACGTGTACGTTGGAGGCCAGTCCCCGAACACAGCCCAGAATAATACTGGGTTGGGAACGGTCTACATCTTTGGACTCGGAAGGACTGGGGCAACGGGCTGTTAAACGAAAGATCAGACACCGGGACAGGCCCTACGGAATGCGCATCCAGATTGCCGAAGCTACCCGGCGTTTCAACGCCGGGCTATTTTCGGGGCGTCCTTTCGCGGGCGGCGGGACCACTTATTGCCCTGTGATGCCCCGCATCGTTTCGTGTTGATCTCTCTTCCCGGCTGTCGTAGTTGGACAGCCGAGGGCGGCTCTCTCCACTTAACCTAGCCCCTTGGAAGGTAAGGTTATGTCCCACATGACCTCTTAGAAGGTCACGCTAACCCTTGGAGCTAAGGTCAACTAATTCAGCTACTTGAGCTGGCGTCGTAGTACTTCCGTACCGTCTCTAGTACTTCAGTTACTGCTTCCGAAGTGACTTCTCTCTAGTTGTGTGACCACTACTACTAATAGACATAATCGCCGCTCGAATCGCAATATATAGAGATTGCTCCCAAATGGCGCTCTGCCCTCTTCCAGAAAAACCTCAAAAAACCCAGCAAAAACAGGAAATTCGCTTGGACGCGGGGTTTTTCCGGGCTGATATATGCTCGGAACACCGAAAGCCCTTTGACAGACGTATCAGGGCTAGGGCGTGCCCCAAGATTCGCCTGCGACCGAAAAACAGCGGCGCAGGAAATTTTGAGGACAGGTTGAGGAAACATGGCTGACTCGCGGGAAGTGATGAACATTCGTCAGGCTTCGCAGTACCTGGGAGTGAGTCCGGACACGCTCTACAAGTACGTTGGGGAGCAGAGCATTCCCGCATTCAAGCTGGGCAACCGCTGGCGGTTTAAGAAGTCGAAGCTGGACCAGTGGATGGAAGAGAAGTCGAGCCAGATGGAGTCGGGAACGAAACGTAAGGCGAAAGCGGCTTCGAAGGCTGCCGGGCAGAGTTAGGCAAAAACCTGCGCGGGCAAAGTGCCCGCGCCACACAAACAAAGGCAACACACAAAGGCAGGCACACATGTTTGGAATGGGATCGAAGACGATTGTAGGTCTGGATGTGGGCTCTTCCAGCATTAAGGCTGTCGAGTTGAAAAAGAAGGGTGGGCAGATTGAAGTGGCTCATCTGGGACTGGAAGCCTTGGCCTCGGACATCGTAGTGGATTCGATGATTGTGGATTCGGGAACGGTCTCGAGCGCGATCTCGAAGCTGTTTGCCGACTGCCTAATTAAAACCAAGGCCGTCGCCACCGCGGTCAGCGGACACTCCGTGATTGTCAAAAAGATCTCGCTGCCATCGATGAGCGATCAGGAATTGGCGGAGACCATCGAGAAGGAAGCGGCGCAGCATATTCCATTCGACCTGGCGGACGTGAGTCTCGATTACCAGATTCTGTCGGAGGAAGCGGGCAGCCCGCAGATGGATGTGCTTCTGGTAGCCGTCAAGAAGGACAAGATTCTGAACTACACCAACGTACTCTCGATGGCTGGACGCACGCCCTCTATTGTGGACATCGATGCCCTGGCGTTGCAGAACTGCTACGAGTACAACTACCAACCGGCGCCGGGCCAGGTGGTGGCGCTTTTGAACCTGGGCGCGAGCGTGATGAACATCAACATTGTGAAGGGAACGACTCCGTTGTTCCCACGTGACGTCAGCGTGGGCGGGCACCAGTACACGGACTCACTACAGAAGGAACTCGATCTGAACTTTGAGGATGCCGAGAAGCTGAAGCTGGGCGAGAAGGTTGGCACGGTGAGTGAGGATGCGAAAGCGCCGATCCTGCAACAGGTGACCGAGATCATCGTTCTGGAAATCCAGAAGACGTTCGATTTCTTCCGGGCCAGCGCAGCCGGCGAGCACATTGAAAAAATTTATTTGGCGGGCGGTTCGGCAAAGGTGCCGGGTTTGATGGAAGCTTTGCGGCAGGAATTTTCCATGCCGGTTGAGTTGTTGAATCCGTTCCAGCGGGTCGTGCCACCGGCGGACGGCCACGGAGCGGAACTGGTGGAGCAGAATCCGGGTCAACTCGCGGTTGCCGTGGGTTTGGCTTTGAGGAGCTTTGAATCCCTATGATCAGAATCAATCTGCTCGAAAGTGCGAAGGGAAAAAATAAGCGAGCTGGCGGCAGTAACGCGCCGACCATGCCCGCGATGGAAATGGGCGATATGGGATCGCCCAAGCTGAAGGTGCTGGTGGTGCTGCTGGTCGCCGGAGCGCTGAACTTTGGCTACTGGTACCGGCTGGACCGTCAGGGTAAGGCGATTGCGGTGCAGATGCAGTCGGCCGAGCAGAAGAACCGCGAGCTCAGCGATGTGAAGGCGCGCTTTCTCGAGCGCCAGACCCAGGCCAACAATTACAAGAGGCGGGTGGACGTGATCGATTCGTTGCGCGCGGCCCAGGCCGGCCCTGTGAACCTGCTTGCCATGTTAGGCGAGACGGTGAACGGAACCGAAGCGGTGTGGCTCAGCAAGATGGATGACTCCGGCGCGAATTTGAGTCTGGAAGGCACTGCACTAAGCACGGACGCAGTGGCGAACCTGATCGCGAACCTGCAGAAGACTGGGTTCTTCAAGAACGTCGAGATCAAGGAAACGTTCCAGGATGAAGGCATCAAGGACATGCAGGCGTTCCAGTTCACGCTGACCTGCGAGAAGGGCAAGTCGTAAAAGGCGGACCTTATGGCGATGAATTTCAACGAACTGTCGGGCCTGAAGCAGTGGGGAGCGGTGCTGGCCGGAGGAGCGATTGTGACGGCGGCGCTCTACTTCACCGTGTTCAAGACCCAGAGCGACAAGAATGCTGCAGCGCAGCATGCCTTGCAGGACAAGGTTCGGGAAAACAACGAACTCGAGTCCTACCGTCCCAAGCTGAAAGACATGGAGCGGCAGCTGGCCAACTTGAAACAACAGTTGGAAATCGAGCGCCGCATTGTGCCGGACGAGAAGCAGGTGGATGGTTTCATCGAGATGATAGACGGCGAAGCGCAGAAGGCGGGCGTGGAGCTGCGACGCTACACGGCGAAAGCGGTCGCCAGCAAAGAATATTACTCAGAGCTTCCTTTTGAGCTGGAATTGGACGGTCCGTATTACTCGATGCTGAACTTCTTTGACCGGGTGGGCAAATTGGAACGCATCGTGAACGTCAGCGGTCTGCTGGTCGCGAACACGAAGAATCCAAGTGCCGCGAAGGCGAAGCATACCTACCAGTATGCGCCGAACGAGAGCGTAGTCGCCACGTTTACCGCGACCACATTCTTCAGCCACGACTTGACGCCGGCGGTAGAGACACCTGGAACCAAGCCCGCAGCACCGGCCGCGGGCGCGAGTAAATAGGAATCGCTATGAAGCTAACGACAGGCATTCTGGCAGCGGGACTGATGACGGGCGGACTCTGGGCACAGAATCCCAACGTGATCAACAACGTGCAGAGCACCATGAAGACGGTGCAGCAGACAAAGACCAATGACTCCAACGCCGCCCTGGGGATTGCAGCTACACCCGCACCCAAGCCGGCTGCGAAACCGGCTGCGGGCGCTGCAGCGAAACCGGGCTCGTCAAAACCAGCTCCATCAAAACCAGTTTCGTCAAAGCCAGTTTCGTCAACGCCAGCTTCGTCAAAACCGGGAGCACCGGCGACAGTGGCTACCATCCCGGTGAAGAGCGCACCTGCTCCCGCACCTGTCGCCGCCAAACCGCATGCTACGGCAGTGACCAGGAAAACCGCTGCGAAGCGTCCGGTAATCGTGGCGAAAGAGACTGCCCCGAAGGCGGCCGCCAAGACTGCGGTTCCAGCAGCCAGCAAGACTGCGGCAGACGCCACGAAGGCCGATGCCGGCAAGAGCGCGGAAGCTTCCAAGGCGCCCAAGCCCGAGGAGAAGAAGTGGGCGATGAGCGGGAAACGAGATCCCTTCTTCAGTCCGGTCGTACAGCAGCCTTCCGGCTCCGGTTGCTCGACGGGAAAAAAGTGTCTGGAGATTGGGCAGATCAATCTGCGCGGTGTAGTGAAGTCTGAGGGCGGGTTCATCGCAGTGGTGACCAACAGCCTGAACAAGGCGTATTTCCTGCGCGAGAACGATCCAGTATTCAACGGCTACGTAGTCAGAATCACCGGAGACGCAGTCGTGTTCCAGGAAACGGTACAGGACAAGCTGGGTAAGCCGTTGACGCGGGAAGTGACTAAGCGAATCTTCACGCCTGCTGTTTAGGCAATGGTGCGCCGGAAAAATCCGGAGCGCCAAAAAATCGAGTTTCCAGTAAGGACACGCGGGCCTGGCCCGCGAGTTGGGGAGAGGCGAAATGCGAAAGCAACTGCTGAGTGTATTTTTACCGCTGCTGCTTCTGGGGCTGACGGCTTCAGCCGCGGAGACTCCGGTGTTAGAGGCCGCGAGCCAGAGAAACGAATTGCAGCACGTCAACGTGGTCCGCGGCACGGATGAGATCCGGGTCGAGATTAGCGCTCGTGGCGCAGTCACGCCAAAGGTGAGCACGGCGGACACGCCGGCCCGCCTGATCGTGGATTTGCCCGCCACCGTGATGGCGACGGGGCAGAGCCGGATCAGCGTAGGCAGCGCAGGCGTGAAGGGCGTCCGCATTGCCATGGACGGCCAGAAGCCTCCCACGACCCGCGTAGTGGTCGATCTGGAGCATGCCTGCCGCTATGATCTAAGCCCTGCGTCCGACGGAAAGCTGGTGTTGACGCTGCACACGCAGCCCACCACCGCGGCAAGCGTTGCCAAGCCTCTGGCGCAGCCCTCTTCAGTGCCGGCAAGTAAATCCGTGTCTCCTTTCTCCCCGCGAGTGATGGAAGTGAAAGCGGCGAGCAGCAAAGAAATCTCCACGGCCGTGCAGCCACCGGCGGCCGCTGAACAGGTTGCGGCCAAGCCTGCGGCACCTGGCGCTGCGAATCAGAAGCCCGGACCCGCCTCGTCGAGCGACTTTGTATTCGTGGAGCCGGTTTATGCGAAGGTGAACACTCCGGAAACCGCGACTGAGCCCGCCGAGCGCGCGCATGACGCGGCCGCGAAGTTCTCCGACAAAACGGCCGCGGAGCTGCTTCCGGTGAGCATGAATGCCGCGCAGTCGTCACAAAGCGTTGCCTCGAGCACCGGCATCGTGCCGGCTGTGAATCTTGCCGCGGAGCAGAAAGCGCAAGCTGGACAGCAGCCCGCTTCGGTTGGTCCCAAGTACACGGGCGAGCCGATTTCCGTCAACCTGAAGGATGTGGACCTTAAAGATTTCTTCCGCCTGATTCACGAAATCAGCGGATTGAACGTGGTGCTGGATCCGAATGTGCATGGCAGCCTGACGATTGTTCTGGACGATGTGCCGTGGGACCAGGCGCTCGACATCGTGCTGAAGAACAACGATCTGGCACGGGAACTGGAAGGCAACGTTCTCCGCATTGCGACGGTTGAAACGCTCAAGAAAGAAGCGGATGGACGCCGCGCCCAGGTGGAAGCGGAAGCCATGGCCGTGGAAAAAGTCTCCATCACTCGTTTCCTGAGCTATGCGCACGCCAAGGATGTGATGCTCACGGTAAAGAAGTTCCTATCGCAACGCGGTGACGTGGTTGCGGATGAACGGACCAATGCGATCATCGTCAACGACATTCCGAAAGTGCTTCCCATCATCGACCGCCTGCTGACGCAGTTGGATCGCAAGACGCAGGAAGTCGAAATCGAAGCGCGGGTGGTGGCGGCGACGCGGCAGTTTGCCCGCGACATCGGCACTCAGCTTGGCTTCGGCTGGGGCGACGGCCACAGCGCGGTTGGCGGCGCCGCTAGTGCGGGCTCTTCTCCGACCACGGTTGGCGGCCTGACACCGGGTTACATCACCGTACCCGGCACCAGTTCGACCTCAGGCTCGTCGATTCCTCTATTCTCCAACCTGGGATCAACCTCGCCGAGCAGCGGCTTGACGTTCTTGAACGCCAGCAACACGGTGCGTATCGATGCTGTCCTTACGATGGCGGAGTCGCGCGGATTGCTGAAAGTTCTGTCGCGGCCTCGCGTAGTGACCCAGAACAATATTCAGGCGCTGGTGAAGCAGGGCGTACGCGTGCCCATCGTCACGCAGGCGCAGTTGGGTGGTCCTCCGACCGTCACCTACGTCGACGCGTTCCTGCGCCTGACGGTGACGCCGCAGATCACCTCGGAAAATACCATCTTCCTGAACGTGGACGTGGAAAACACCACGCCCAACTTCGGACAGGAAGTGCAGGGCAACCCGGAATTGATCACGCAGCAGGCGACCACGCAAGTGCTGGTGACCGATGGCGGCACGGTGGTGATCGGTGGCGTCATCCAGACGCAAAACTCGATCAACATTACGCAGGTGCCCTTGCTCGGCAACTTGCCGATTCTTGGAAACCTGTTCAAGCATACGCAGGTGAACACGTCGAACCAGGAATTGATCTTCTTCATCACGCCGCGAATTATCCAGACGTAGATAGTACGGAGTCTGGAGTCGCGAGTACCGAGTACCTAGTACGAACCGCCGGCCTGAAGAAACTGTCAGGCCGGCGGTTTTGTGTTTTGATTGCCGAGTACCCCTTACCGTGTGTGCCCAGTAAACTGTCGGACGGGATTGATCTTGGAGTTTATGTCTCGTACCGGGTACTCGGTACTTCCTGGATTTCATCCTGCTAAACTCGCAAGAATGAACTTCCTTGCACGCCAAAAAAAACTCCGGCAGAACCTCGCCACGACCCGCTTCGATGCCCTCCTGATCAGCCATCTTCCCAACGTTCGATATCTTTGCGGATTCACCGGCAGCGCGGGGTTTTTGCTGGTTGAGGAATTTGGGAGTGTCTTCTTCTCGGATGTGCGTTATGACACGCAGGCGCGGGAGGAGGTGAAGGGCGCCAAGGTGGTGATTGCGCGCAAGTCGGTGTTGGCGGCGCTGGCGGAGTGGCTGGGAACTCGGCGCAAGAGATCGAGAAAATTCACGATTGGCGTGGAAGGTGAGCATATGACTCTGGCCGACGAAAAACGGCTGGAGGATCTTCTGCCGTCCGGGCTCCGGCTGCGGAGCGCTACCGCAATCGTGGAGCGGGCTCGCATGGTAAAGGATCCCGAGGAACTGGCGAGCATCCGCGCAGCGGTGCAGTTGGGAGCGACTTTGTTTGAACGGGCGCTGGAAGTGTTGCGGGCTGGGGTAGAGGAAGGCGTCAAGGAAACGGACGTGGCAGCGGAGATGGAGTATGCGGCGCGAGAAGGTGGCGCGGAAGCGATGTCGTTCCCCACCATCGTCGCTTCAGGGGCGAGGTCGGCGCTGCCGCACGGTCGAGCCACGGCGCAGCCGGTCGCCGACCATGGGTTCGTGGTGTGCGATTTCGGTGTTATACTCGCAGGTTATTGTTCCGATCAGACCCGCACCGTATGGGTGGGAACGGCTTCAGGTGGCAAGGTGGAAGAGGCGCGCCATGCCTATGAGTCGGTGAGGGAAGCGCAGCAGGCGGCAATTGCAGCGGTTCGGCCTGGGGTGGCAGTAGCGGAAGTGGACGAAGCGGCGCGCAGGGTATTGCGCAAAGCCCGGCTGGGACGCTATTTTACGCATTCCACCGGGCATGGCGTCGGGTTGGAAATCCACGAATCGCCGAGGGTGGGAGCCGGGCAGAAAGAAATCCTGCAGCCTGGAATGGTCATTACGATTGAGCCGGGAGTATACTTCCCCGGAAAATGGGGCGTGAGGATCGAGGATATGGTGGCGGTCAGCGAAAATGGCTGCGAGGTGCTGACTCCGACCAGCAAGGATTTCCTGGCCCTTTAACCCGGAAGATTCTGATCGTAAGAACTGGCAATCAATCCGACTTTGCGGAGTGGCGCTGTAAACGAATACATAGGTCCTTCGCTCCGCTCAGGATGGCAAATTACAGGACGCTGAGACCGGGGATTTGACACCCAGCACCTGAGACCTGAAGCTGGCGGTCCCACCTTTATACGAATGAATCAAAAAGAGCTGAAGGAACTCATCGAGTTCTTAATCGAAAAAGACATTGCCGAGTTCGAGTTGGAGCGCGGCGACGTCAAGGTGAAGATCAAGCGGGCGGGCGAGCGCACTGTGGTGCAGACGCGTCCCGAAATGCCTTACGTAGCCGTGACCGTCCCGCAATCAGGTCCGCCCGCAGTAGTGGCCTCCGCTGCGGCACAGCCGCCCGTACCGGTCGAGCCCGTCGCCGAAGAAAACCTTCACATCGTGAAGTCTCCTATCGTCGGAACGTTCTACGAGGCGCCATCGCCGGGTGCGCCACCGTTCGTTAAGGTTGGGGATACGGTGGAGCTTGGGCAGGTTTTGTGCATCGTTGAGGCGATGAAACTGCTGAATGAGATCGAGTCGGACGTGGCTGGGGAAATCGTAAAGAAGATGGGGAGCAACGGCCAGCCGATTGAATATGGGCAGGAGTTGTTCGCGATCCGGGCGAAGAAGTGAAGGTGATTGAGTAATTTCGTAATTTGGTAATTTTGTAATTGAAAAACCCTTCGGGATCTCAAATTACCAAATTACTCAATTACCAAATTACAAAATGCCCCCCTCTATCCCCACATTTGATCCGAAATGTTTAAGAAAATTCTGATTGCGAATCGCGGAGAGATTGCGCTGCGCGTCATTTGCGCGTGCAAGGAGCTGGGAATCCGCACGGTTGCCATTTACAGCGAGGCGGACCGCCACTCGCTGCCGGTGCGTTTTGCGGATGAAGCTATCTGCATCGGGCCGCCCCAACTGGCGCTGAGCTACCTGAACATTCCGGCGGTGATCAGCGCGGCGGAGATCGCCAACGTGGACGCGATCCATCCCGGCTACGGATTGCTGGCCGAGAATGCCAACTTCGCCGAGGTTTGCGAGACCAGCGGCATCAAGTTCATCGGGCCGTTGCCGGACGTAATGCGCCTGATGGGGGAAAAGGAAAAGGCGCGCGCGGCTATGAAGAGTGCCGGCGTCCCGATTCTGCCGGGTTCGGATGGCATCATTGCCAGCGCCGAGGAAGCCGTGGAGTGGGCGCGGCAAGTGGGCTTTCCGGTGATCATGAAGGCTTCGGCGGGCGGCGGCGGACGCGGCATGCGCATTGTGCGCACCGAGGAAGAACTGCCCGCTCTCTTTCAGGCTGCGCAGTCAGAGGCGGCGGGCGCCTTCGGCAATGGCGATCTCTACATGGAGAAATATGTCGAGAATCCGCGGCACATTGAATTTCAAGTGCTGGCGGATGAGCACGGCAATGTGGTCAGTCTCGGCGAGCGGGAATGCTCGATCCAGCGGCGGCACCAGAAGTTGCTGGAAGAATCGCCCTCGACGCAGGTTACGCCGGAGCTTCGCAATCAGATCGGCGCAGTGCTGTGCAAGTCGCTGACTGCGATCGGCTACACGAACGCGGGAACCATCGAATTTTTGATGGACCAGGACCGCCGGCTTCACTTCATCGAGATGAACACGCGCATTCAGGTGGAGCATCCGGTTACGGAGATGGTGACGGACGTGGATCTGGTGAAGAGCCAGATCATGATTGCGGCGGGCGCTTCCATGGCGGACGTGTTGCATGGGCCGATTGTGCACCGCGGACATGCCATCGAGTGCCGCATCAATGCCGAGCATCCGGAGAAGTTCACTCCGTCAGCCGGCAAGATCACGTCGTTCAATCCTCCCGGTGGTACGGGCGTGCGTGTGGATACGGCTGCATACACCGAGGGCGTGATTCCTCCTTACTATGACTCGCTGATTGCCAAGCTGATCGTGCGCGGCAAAGACCGGGACGAGGCGGTATCGCGCATGTCGCGGGCGCTGGAGATGTTTATCGTGGAGGGCGTGTACACTACGATTCCGCTGCACCGGAGGATTTTGGCCGATCCGGACTTTCGCGCGGGGAATTTTGATACCGGGTTTATTGAGCGATTTCTGGCGAAGGGCAAGTGAGTTGTTCCCCGCCGATGCGCGGTCCACGACTTTTCAGAGCCCGAACGCTCACCTAGCGAGCTACTTGGCGCCAAGGGCAAGCATCCCCAACGACCCGCTAGGAACGGGTGACGTCCCATCTTCAACTCCAATGAAGGTTGACGTTTCGTTGGCTTCGTCCGAGATTTGGCCAGCACGAATGGGGCGGTTCGCAACGGTTTCGAAGGCGTAGCCGCTAATGCCAGCCCTTAGCCTGGAAGAACCACCGACACTTAATCGGACCCATCCGTAATGAACTTGTCCGGCGATCAAGAACTTGACACCCAGAAACCTGTCGGCCACATTCCGCCAGGCTCCTGCATAGAGCGTGTAGCAGCAGAGGTAATGGCTGACCTGAGTTCGCACTAGAAAAGCGCTAGTGTCGACAAATGCCGCCTTTGGACCGATAGTCGCATTCTTCCGCAGGGCCGAGGCGTACGGGTGGACTGCTCCCGCATATCCGATTATTCCCCCCTGTGATCGCACCGCAGGCTTTGCCACGACCTCCCGTTCCAGGACTTTGTAATTTGTCGAAGAAAGGAAAAAGCTCACGTCTGCGATTCCGTCGTGGTTAAGGTCTATCTTGGTCCAATTGGCATGCTGTAAGTAGCCGTGGGCCGGAGTATAAATAATCTCGGCAGCGCAAGGTTCCGCGATAGCGATCAGGCCCGCTGCTGTTGCGGTTGCGGCCAGGGAGTAGGCTCGCAGCCGGTTCTCAAGCGGTACGGCGAGTTTGGTCTTCGCTTTCTGCCGAACTGGCCCCATGCGCCCTCCGTTGCGCCGACTAGTATGGCATAAACTGGATGTCCGGCATTATTTTCTTTCGTTGCTAACCAAATCGCATCTGCCTCATCCGATCCTTCAGAAAGGTTTGACCTAGATGAAATCCAGCAAGTCTTTCGTGTTTGGCCTGTTTGTTCTCTCTGTGACGCTCGCCGTCCAACTTCACGCCCAAACCTCCGACAACCCTGCCAACCTGCCGCAGCGCGATGGCTCTCACGATTTCGACTTCCTTATCGGCGACTGGAAGGCCCAGGTCCGCCGCCTTCCCGACCGGCTGAACAACTCCAACACTTGGGATGTGTACGATGGCATTTCGAACCACCACAAACTGCTCGACAGCAACGCCAACTTCGAACAGTTCGAGGTAACCACCACCGACAAGAAGCTGCACATCAAGGCACAGACGCTTCGCCTCTACAACCCGGCGACGCGGCAGTGGAGCATCTACCTGGTGGACCTAGATAACGGAACGCTCGACACGCCTCCGGTGGTGGGCGCGTTCAGCGGCAAGCGCGGGGAGTTTTTTCATCAGGAGACTCTGAAGGGCCGCACCATTCTGGTGCGCTACGTCTGGCTCGACCTCTCTCCGAACTCAGCACGCATGGAGCAGTCCTATTCGCCCGATGGCGGCAAGACCTGGGAAGTCAACTGGATTTGTGAGCTTTCGCGTTAGAGGAATATATTGATCGTCAGATGATCGAGATTCCCCGCCTTTATGCCATCCTCGATACCAAATGCTTTGTGAACACTGAAGCCGTTCTGGGCGCTGCGGAAGAACTTTTTGCCTCGGGTGTGGCTCTCATTCAATACCGGAGCAAATCCGGCGACGCGCGGCTAATGCTGCAGCAGGCGCGTGAACTTAAGAAATGTCTCGGCAGTTCCGTTCGACTCATCATGAACGACCGCGCCGACTTGGCTCTGGGTGCTGGCTTCGACGGCGTCCATGTTGGGCGGGATGATCTTTCGCCGGAATCGGTACGGAAGATTATCGGCCCCGAACTCTGGCTGGGAGTTTCCACCCACAATCCTGAACAAGTTGCCGACGCGGATAAGACTTCGGCTGACTATCTGGCTGTCGGTCCCGTTTTTTCGACCTCCAGCAAGGAAAGGCCCGACCCCGTCGTCGGTCTCGAAGGAGTGCGCCGGGCGCGGCAGCTGACCAGTAAGCCCCTGGTTGCTATCGGCGGCATCACGCGGGCTAATGCGGCCTCGGTGATCGAGGCTGGGGCTGATTCCGTGGCGGTGATATCTGATCTGTTACGGGAGCCGCGCAAATCAGCAGAGGAATTTTTCCGCGTCTTGAGGTAAAGTCATGGGGCGATTGATAGGGCGGTAATTCGTCGTTAGTCGTTGGTCGTTCGCCAATCAGTGTGCGGGGTGCCTCGTTCGTGGGCCAACGACCGACGACTAACGACCAACGACGCACCACTACCGGAGGAACACTGAGCATACCGACAACGGCTGCGGGGAGCGACTGGGAAATCCATCGCCAACAAGATACCGAACTGGTGAAGGGCCTGGGCCTGACCAGCGCCACCATGCTGGTAATGGGCTCGATGATTGGCTCGGGTATCTTTATTGTTTCGGCGGAAATTGCCCGCGAAGTGGATTCGCCCGCACTGTTGATTGGGGCGTGGATGGTGGCGGGGTTCATGACTATCGTCGCCGCTCTGAGCTACGGCGAGTTGGCGGCGATGATGCCGCGCGCGGGTGGGCAGTACATTTATCTGCGCGAAGCGCTTGGGCCGCTATGGGGTTTCCTCTATGGATGGACTTTGTTCCTTGTAATTCAGACGGGGACGATTGCGGCGGTTGGCGTGGCGTTTGGCAAGTTTCTGGGAGTTTTCTTTCCGGCGATTTCTTCGACTCATTGGATTCTGCACATTTGGAAAGTGCCGCAGATCCATGTGGGTTCGATGGTTCTGGGGAACATGGATGTAGGAGTCAACACGCAGAATATGGTTGGCATCCTGCTCGTTGTCTCCCTTTCCGTGGTGAATATCTTCGGGTTGAAAACCGGAGCGCTGATCCAGAACGTGTTTACCGCTGCCAAAGTCTCGGCATTGCTGGGATTGGCATTGTTCGGCTTGGCACTGGGTCGGAATGCGCAGGCGCTGGCCGCGAACTTCGGTGGGCATTTCTGGCGGAATGCGGGACTGGGCGCACAGCACGCCGTGCAGACGGGAATGGGTAGTCCGGTATTGATGGTGGGCACGCTCACGATTCTGGCGGTGGCGCAGGTGGGTTCATTGTTTTCCGCCGATGCATGGAATAACGTGACATTCACCGCGGGGGAAGTGAAGAATCCGAGCCGCAACTTGCCGCTCTCGCTGGCACTGGGCACGGGCGTAGTGATCGCGCTCTACATTGCCTGCAATTTTGTTTACCTCGCCGTGCTTCCGCTCGATGGAGTTGCTGGAGGGGCGACGATTCTTGACCGCGGGATCAAGTTTGCCGCCGAGGACCGTGTGGGAACCGCGGTCATGACGCAGATGTTGGGGCCTGTGGGCGGCCTGTTGATGGCGGCGGCCATCATGATTTCCGGCTTTGGTTGCGTCAATGGACTGATTCTATCGGGCGCGCGCGTCTATTACGCCATGTCCAAGGACCGCCTGTTTTTCCGCAGTGTGGCCAAACTGCATCCTACCTACAAGACGCCGGCGGTGTCCCTGATGGTGCAGATGGTTTGGGCATGTGTGCTGTGCATCTCGGGAACCTACAATGACTTGCTGAACTACGTAATTTTCGCGGTGCTCGTGTTTTACGTGCTGACGATTGTGGGTCTGTTCGTCCTGCGCCGGACTCACCCGGACGCGGAACGGCCCTACCGGGCGGTCGGGTATCCGGTGCTCCCCGCGATTTATATTGTGATGGCTTTGTTCATCGATGTCGTGCTGTTGCGGTACAAACCGGAGTTCACGTGGCCGGGGCTGATTGTGGTATTGCTGGGCATCCCGGTATATTACGCATGGTCGAGAAGTGCGGAGGCGAAATGAGCACAGTTGTGGCACCCCCAGGAGAAAAGAAACGAACGGTAAATCTGCTGGCAACCAAGCCCCTGAACCTGCTGATGGAAGAAGCCCGCGAGACGGGCGAACACAGCCTGAAACGCACGCTGGGAGTTTTTCAACTTACGGCGCTGGGCGTGGGTGCCATTATCGGGGCGGGCATTTTTGTAATGGTGGGCTTGGGCGCGCAGTATGCAGGTCCGGGGCTTACTCTTTCTTTCGTTCTATCCGGATTGGGGTGCGCATTCGCCGGGTTGTGCTATGCCGAGTTCGCGGCCATGATTCCGCTGGCCGGCAGCGCTTACACCTACGCGTACGCTACGCTCGGCGAGTTGCTGGCTTGGATTATCGGTTGGGACCTTACGCTCGAATACGCCATGGGCGCCAGCACGGTCTCTTCGGGCTGGTCGAACCACTTCATCGAACTGTTGAATATTTTTCATATCAAGATGCCGCTGTGGCTGGCCTATGATCACTGGACGGCGCTGAAGACGGCCGAGAATGTTGTCGCCCGGCAGATGGCGCAGGCTGCGGATTCGACTCTGGTGCCCGGATCGCAGACCTTCCTTGATAAAGTTAGCGCGATCGTTAGCGCACAATCTCCTGAATTATTGACGCGGGCGCATGGTCTGCTGGGAGCGCCCCATATGTTTGGGGCGGAAATCGGATTCAACCTTCCGGCATTCATCATCGCGCTGGTGATCACCGCGATTCTCGTCGTCGGCATCAAAGAAAGCGCGCGGTTTAATACCGGCATCGTGGTGGTCAAGGTTTCGGTGGTGCTGTTCGTCATCGCGCTCGGCTCGCGTTACATCAACAGCGGCAACTGGGGAACGGATTGGCACTCGTTTGCACCTCACGGCTTCGCGGGAATCGGAGCGGGCGCGGCCTACATATTCTTTGCCTACATCGGGTTCGATGCGGTTTCAACCACTGCTCAGGAGGCTAAGAATCCGCAGCGCGACTTGCCCATCGGCATGATTGCGGCGCTCGCGATTTGTACTGTTTTATATATTGCCGTCGCCGGAGTTTTGACCGGAATGGTGCACTGGCAGCAGATCAACATCGAAGCGCCGGTCGCCCGCGCATTTCTTGATCGTGGTCTCCCAGTGGCCTCGCACATCATTACGCTCGGCGCCCTGGCAGGGCTGACCAGCGTAATGCTGGTGATGTTGCTCGGGCAAACCCGAGTGCTCTACTCCATGGCCAATGACGGACTTTTGCCGAAGAAGTTCTTCGCTGCCGTGCATCCCAAGTTCCGCACTCCCTGGAAGAACACGATCCTGGTGGGCTTGCTGGCGGCGGTAGTGGGCAGCGTGACTCCGATCGACGATATCGGAAGAATGGTCAATATCGGTACGCTGCTGGCCTTTGTGATCGTCTCGATTTCCGTGATGGTATTGCGCTACACGAATCCCAGCCAGCCGCGTCCGTTCCGCACGCCGTGGGTGCCGCTGGTTCCGATTCTGGGAGTGATCTCGAACGGTTACATGATGTACAAACTTGGCTGGGTCAACTGGGCGCGGCTGTTTATCTGGCTGGGAATTGGGCTGGTGGTCTACTTCACTTACAGCGTGAAGCATAGCCGGGTGCAGGCGCTGCAGTCGAAAGGCAGTGGCCAGTGATCAGTGAATAGTGGCCAGCAAATTCAAAGGCTCTCCGCACAGCGCGGAGGGCCTTTTTGTTTTAAGATCGGTCGTTGGTCGTTAGTCGTTGGTCGTTCGCGCACTTGCGATTGCCTAAGGTATTTTGCTAACGACCAATGACCAGCGACTAACGACGCTTTTATGAAAATCGTTTCCGCAGCCGAAATGCGAGCCATCGATCGCGCCACCAGCGAGCGCTTCGGCGTGCCTTCGCTCACGCTGATGGAAAATGCTGGCGCAGCGGTGGCCGACTTTGTGCTTTCGCACTACGCCTCGGCGGGGCGCATCGTTGTCTTCTGCGGCAAGGGAAATAACGGCGGCGACGGTTTTGTGGCGGCGCGGCGGTTGCATGAGCAGGGAAAGAAAGTTCAGACGATTTTGTTGGCCGATCCCGGCGATCTGAGAGGCGATGCGAGTCTCATGTTCGATAAGTTGCCGGGCGTCGCCACCGTCGTATTTTCGAGCGATGGGCTGAAAAGTTCACTGGTGCGGCCATCCATGCAGGCCGATCTCTACCTCGACGCCGTGCTGGGCACAGGCTTCAAGCCCCCACTGAGCGGACTTCTTGCCGAGGCAATCTCAATCATGAATGCAAGTCAGGTCCCGATGATCGCAGTGGATATTCCTTCCGGCGCGGATGCGGATGCAACGGACTCGCAAGTGGGGGCGATTGCCCGAGCCGACGCTATCGTTACTTTTACGGCGGCGCGCCCGGCGCATGTGTTTAGTTCGTTAACTTCGGGGGCGATTTGCGTGGCTGGCATCGGCTCTCCCGAACAAGCCATTATTTCGTCGCTTCAACTGAATGTGATCACCGCGCGCGATATTGCTCCGCTGATCGGGCCGCGCCCAGCTGAGTCGAACAAGGGCAGCTATGGGCACGTGCTGGTGGTCGGTGGATCGCATGGAAAATCCGGAGCGGCGGCGATGGCAGGAATGGCGGCTCTACGCGTGGGGGCGGGGCTTTCTACCGTGGCGACGCCGAAGTCCGTGCTGGGGACCGTGGCTGGATTTCATCCGGAGTTGATGACTGAACCATTGCCCGAAACTGAAGCGGGTACGATTGCGACCAGCGCGGAAGATGGAATCCGCGAACTGGCCAAGGGGAAGAGTGTGCTCGCGATTGGGCCTGGAATCTCGCGCGATCCGCAGACTTCAGAGCTGGTGCGAGCACTGCTTGCGAAACTTCAGCTTCCTCTCGTGCTGGATGCCGACGGATTGAACGCCTTCGAAGGGCGGGCGGACGAGTTGAACGGTCAGGGCCGGACGCTTATTGTCACTCCGCATCCGGGAGAAATGGCGCGGCTGACGGGATTAAGCATTGCCGACGTGCAGAAAGACCGGTTGGGAGTGGCGCGAAAGTTCGCTCGAGCGCACGAACTGATCATCGTCCTCAAAGGGCATCGCACGCTGGTGGTGAAGCCCGATGGCGAGGCTTGGGTCAACACGACGGGCAATCCTGGAATGGCCACCGGTGGTACGGGGGACATTTTGACTGGCATGGTCGCGGGCATGATTGCACAGCATCCGAAGGACGCCTTTGCGGCTGTGCTCACGGCGGTGCATCTGCATGGACTTGCTGGCGACGTGATGCGCGAACGAGTAGGCGAGTATTCGCTGGTGGCTACGGATTTGCTGCAGGGACTGCCAGAGGCTTTCAGACGCACGCAGAACGCTACGATGGGAAAATTCGTATGCTGGGGCGGCTAGAGCGCAGAAATACCGGATCTAAAGTCGAATTGAAAACAGTTCATTTATCGCAGAGCTGAAGCGCTGCGCCACCCCAAAACAAACTTTTTATCGCGAGGCTGGAAGACGTACCGTTTTTCCGGAGGCTGCGGAACGCCGTGCTGCGTCGAGGATTTCCGTCACCGTAAGGTTGGTCTCAAGCGACGACAATCCATCCGGCTTCGCTCCGTCAATGATTACCGCCCTCAAGAGCGACAACGAGCTATCGTATGGGGCGCGAAGCGCTTTGGCGGCGATCTGCTCTTCCTGCCCTCCAGCGCGGCGCACTCGAATGTCATCGCGCTTCACCGTGATTACATATCCCGTCTTTCCGTAAACTTCCAGGTCTTTGCGGTCGAACGGCCAATTCCAGGATGCTTGCACGATCGCCTGCGCTTTGGGATACGTCAGGATGATGGTGGCCTCGTCATCGACAACGGCGTAGATCTCCGGTTTAATTTGCTGCGTCACGGCAGTCACTGTTTCTGGGCGTTGTCCGTCCATCAACCAGGTCATCAGATCGGCGCCGTAGCAGCCGAAATCGAACAGCGCGCCTCCGCCATTCAGTTTGGGGTCAGTGAGCCAACTCAGGAACTCAGGAGCTACGTTGATTTCCTTGGGTCCGCTGTGGCCGTCGTGGATGACGACCTTGCGAATATTACCCAGCGCCTTTTCGTGAACGAGGTCGTAGGCGGCGCGATTGCTGGGATACCAAGTCGTCTCGTAATTCACCAAGACCTGAATCTTACCGATTCTCGCCGCTTTTTCGATAGCAAGAGCGTCGTCCATGCTGACCGCTAACGGCTTTTCCATCATGACGTGGATGCCGTGCCGGGCGCAGGTTTCGACTACGCGGCGATGGTCATAAGTATTCGTGTAAACCAGTACGGCTTGGGGACGCGTTTTTTCGAGCATCTCATCCAAGTCCGTAAAAAGCAGATGCTGGTCGAAACCATAACGGATTGCGTATTTGGAGGCGAGCGCCCGGTCCGGTTCGGCGATGCCTACGATCTCAATTTCGGGACTGTGGCGTGAGTGTTCCAGAAATCCCTCGACGTGTCCGTGAACGAGGCCGACGATGCCGACGCGCAGCGCGGTTCCATGCAGAGCTGGAGCGTTCTGGGTTACAGCCGATGGGGGGCTGTATAAAACGAGAAACAACACAGAAACCAGAGAGCAATAAAAGCTACGCATGAGAGTCTCCGTAGTATTTGAAGAGGTAACAGCACTCGACTGAAAGTCGAGCAGCCGTCTGCCAGGTCATTGTAGCAATAGTAAACACCCCGCTAAATGCACGGATCATAAAGACTTCGATGCTCCGAAACAGGCTTGGGGCGCGGGAATCCGGCCACTCTGCTTCCGTAACCTGTTACCTGTTTTCGGCGCGTGCCATAGTACAAGCACCTTATATGACCCATTTCCCCCAACCGCATCCCTCGAGGCGCGCGGCCCGGGTCCAGCTTGGTTCAGTCCTGGCTGCGATCCGTTTAGAAGATGGCCGGCGCACTAAAGCTAAACTTCAAACCATTTCCGTGACTGGCGGACTCCTGGCGCTGCCGCACTCGCTGGGTGATGGCGCCTTCGTGGAACTTGCGTTCCAGACGCAATCGGGACCTGTCCATGGCATGGCGGAGATCCTTCCGCCTATGCGGAAGTCGACTAACGGCGTGCTGCAACCGTTCCGCTTTGTTGCGCTCGAGGACGACGACCATCGCCGCCTGCGCACGTCCGTGGATCATGTGGCGGACCGCAGCCTGCTGGGTCTGAAGTCGTCCGTGTTTGTGGTGCCGAAGACGATCTAGGCTTGAGCCGGCTGCAGAGGTGGCGCTCTCGTTATACTGTTCGAGATGACGCGGGAGATCGCCACACACTCGGCTGAGGAGACGATTGCCTTCGGACGCACCC
>Ga0307479_10000190_pt1 | contig 57694 bp, 56 predicted proteins | sample atmos_gasesECM4C_FD_203743 | JGI IMG/M metagenome (GOLD analysis project Ga0307479, IMG submission 203743) | Hardwood forest soil microbial communities from Morgan-Monroe State Forest, Indiana, United States - atmos_gasesECM4C_515 | ecosystem: Environmental > Terrestrial > Soil > Temperate...
TGTGAATACAGTTCTGCTGGCGACTGTACTGATCAGCTGTCCTCCCCGCGGCGCCGCACAGACGTCCATCACGCTGGTGGCCACCGGCTCGAGTCTTCCGGAACCTCTCTACGTGCTTTGGGCCGCTGAATACCACAAACTTCATCCGGAAACACAGCTTCGCTACCTCCCGGAAGGGACAGCAGAGAGCGCCAATCGAATTCTTTCTGGATCCGGTGATTTCGGCGGAGGCGACGCTCCGATTCCCAAAGAACAGTTGAAGGATGCGTCCCATCCGATCATCGAACTTCCCACAGTGCTGATCTGTATCGCGATTGTCTATAACCTTCCGGGGGTGCAGGCTGGATTGCGTCTTTCCGGGCCGGTGCTCGCCAATATCTACCTCGGAAAGACAACTTCATGGAATGATCCCGAAATCGCGAAACTCAATCCCGACGAGAAGCTACCGTCTCTGCCCATCCGAGTGTTGCACCGCTCGGAAGGGAAAGGTTCGAGCTACATCTTTTCGGATTTTCTGTCGAAGGTTAGCGCCGAGTTCCAGGCCAAGATTGGACGAAGCGTATCGCCGAAGTGGGTGGTTGGCGACAGCTTCGGGCGAACCCAGGATCTGCTCGATAAGGTACAAAAGACGCGCGGCGCAATTGGTTATACAGAACTCAACTGGGCGGAAAAATCCGGACTCCCGGACGCGCGAATCCGCAACTCGGCCGGCGAATTCATCAAGCCATCCGTGAAGTCCATCGCCGAGGCAGCGTCGGCGCTGTCAGGAAAAATGACCGACGACTTCAGGGTTTCGCTCACGAACGCCCCGGGGAAAGCCAGCTATCCCATCAGCAGCTTCACCTGGCTGTACGTTCCCGCAGCCGCTTCCGACGCGCAGCGCGGGCGAGCCGTTGCGGAATACTTGAAATGGGTTTTCTCGTCAGGCCAAGAAATTGCCGGCGCGCAAGGCTACGCGCCACTCCCCGCTTCGCTTTTGGCAAAAGTCCAGGCCAAGGCCGCGACCATTCACTGAGTGCTCTCCCTCGAAAGAAGTTCAGGGAATTCGAGAGGGCCACAACCCGCGGATATACACGGTATTGTCAATCACGCGGTAATAGACCAGCCAGTTTCCCGCTTGAAACCATCGGTGCCGCCGGAACCGCCGGCCTTTCATTCGCACAGGGTACATTTGCGGGAAATGGGTCAGCATTTCCAAGCGCGTCAGAATTTCTTCCTGCTCGAAACCCGGCAGAAGCAAGAACATGTCACGGACGGGGTCTGCCCAGATGATGCGAGCTTTCACTTCCGTCTCTTGGAGCGAGCGCGAGACATGCGAACCACTTCACTATGAGGTGTGACGCGGCCTTCACGGATGGCTTTATCGGATTCAGCCATCATTTTCTGGAATGCAGGATCCGCTTCGATTTTGTCCAGCCGATCTTCCATGTCGGCAAGGAGCTGCACCGCCGTTCGTACCACCATGCTTCGGTTGCCGGCGCCGTTTGAGGCCAGCTCCTCGATCAATTTATCGGTTCGCTTGTCGAGCACAAACTGTCGCCGCATCGTAATTCCCTCCATCGCGTAGAATACATGCAGATTGTGGATTATTCAACATCATTCATGAATGGTGTTGAGCCCTCACCCTGCGAGAGAAAAATGCGTTAACTAGACGTTGAGCGTGAGCGAGACCAGGTCAGGCCGCGGCGCCGGAGGCAGCGGCGGCATCTTCGACCGGTCCACAGGGTGATAAAGCGTGTCGCGTTCGACGGGAATGCGTCCGGCGGCCCGGATGAGCCGCTCAAGTTCGGCGCGCGGGGTGAACTCGGCTGTTTTTGCGCCCGCGTCGTGATAGATCTTTTCTTCCACGACGGTTCCGTCCAGGTCGTTGGCGCCGAATCGCAGCGCGATCTGCGCGATGCTGGGCGACAGCATGATCCAATAGGCCTTGATGTGGTCGAAATTGTCGAGCAGCAGCCGCGCGGCGGCGATGTTGCGCAAGTCTGCATAGCCAGTGGGCTTGGGGATGTGCGAGAGTGCGGTATTTTCCGGGTGAAACGCCAGCGGAATGAAAGTGACGAACCCGTGCGTTTCATCCTGCAGCTCGCGCAGTTTAAGCAGATGATCCACGCGTTCCTCTTCGGTTTCCACGTGGCCGTAGAGCATCGTAGCGTTCGAATGCAGCCCCGCTTCATGCGCTTTCCTCGCGATGTTGAGCCACATCTGCCCGCTGGTCTTGTGGTCGCAGATGATCTTGCGCACGCGCGGATGGAAAATCTCCGCGCCGCCTCCCGGGCAGGAATCCACGCCCGCTTCCTTCATCTTGCGCAGCGTCTCCTCGATGGAGAGCTTCGCGATTCGCGCGAAGTAGTGAACTTCCACCATCGTGAAGGCCTTGAGGTGCACGCCCGGGCAGCGCTGCTTGAGTCCGCGGACCAAGTCAAGGTAGTGCTCGAAGGTGAGATCAGGATGCAAGCCGCCCACGATGTGAAATTCCGTGGCGCCTTCGCGAACGCCCTGCTCGGCGCGCTGGTAAATCTCTTCGAGCGCGAACGTGTACGCGCCGGGAGCGCTGGGATCGCGGCCAAAAGCGCACAGCCGGCAATGCGCAACGCAGACGTTCGTCGGATTGATATGCCGGTTAACGTTGTAATAGGTGATGTTGCCGTGGCGCTTTTCGCGGATGAAGTTGGCGAGCCACCCGACAGCGAGCAAATCCGGCGAGCGGTACAGCGTGATGCCATCTTCCATCCCCAGGCGCTCGCCGGCAAAAACTTTGTCCGCGATGGGCTTCAGCCGTACGTCGGTAATTGTGAGTTCGCTCATTTTAAATTCGCCAAAAAGTTCAAACGCGCCAAACCGCAACCGCGGCGCCCCAGAACAACAGGAACAATAAGCTAATATAACCGTTCACGGTGAAAAACGCAGCGTCCAGCTTGCTGAGGTCGTCCGCCCTGACCAGCGACTGTTCGTAGCCCAGCAGCGCCGCAACCACGATAATCCCCGCCGCAGCCGGCCACGGCAAGGCGAAGCTGGCAGCGAGCCACGCCAGCAGCGCAATCACGCCCACGTGCATCACCCGGGAGATCAGCAATGCTTTGGCAATGCCGAATCGTTTCGGCACGGAAAACAAACCGGAGCGCTGGTCGTATTCCACGTCCTGGCAGGCATAAAGAATGTCGAATCCGCCGACCCAGAGCGTGACCGCGGCGCAGAGGATAAGTATTCGCAGGTCCAGGCCGCCGGCGATGGCGATCCAGGCAGCCGCGGGGGAAACACCCAATGCAAAGCCGAGAAAAAGATGCGACCAACTGGTGAAGCGCTTCGTGAAGGAATAGAAAAAGAGAATCGCAAGCGCCACCGGCGCGAGCTTCAACGCAAGCGGATTGAGCCGCCACGCCGCAAGGAAAAATAGCGCCACCGCGGCCAGCGTGAAGAACCACGCAAATGGCAGGGAAACGGCGCCGGTTGCGAGCGCACGCATTTGCGTGCGCGGATTTTCCCGGTCGTAGCGCACATCAGCGATACGGTTCATGGTCATGGCGGCGGAACGCGCTGCGACCATAGCGACGACAATCCACAAAATCTGGCGCAATGTGGGCCAGCCCGAAGGGGTTTTGTGGGCTACGCGTGAGGCGATCAACGCGCCGGTCAGAGCAAACGGCAGCGCGAAGACAGAATGCTCGAACTTGATCATTTCGAGCACGGTGCGCAATCTTCCAGCCATGGCGGCGCTACGCCTCCGCTTTCTTCGATGCGGGCGTGCCCGCCCAGCGGAACATTTTCTCCTGCGGAAGATCAATCTGCGCGAGCACGCGGCAAACGTACTGCGTCACGAGGTCGTCGATGGTTTTCGGATGGTGGTAAAAAGCCGGAATCGCCGGCATGATCACAGCGCCGGCTTGCTGCGCGCGCAACATGTTTTCCAGATGGATGCGGTTGAAGGGAGTGTCGCGCACGCAGAGGATGAGCTTGCGGCCTTCTTTGAGCATGACGTCGGCGGCGCGCGCGACGAGATCATCGCTGGTCCCATTGGCGATGGATCCCAGGGTCCCCATGGAGCAGGGAATCACGAGCATGGAATTGACGGCGTAGCTCCCCGAAGCGATGGATGCGCCGATGTCTTTGTTGGGAAGCACTTCGATCTTTGCGGCAGGTCGGCCGATGATCCGGCTCGGAAGCTGCCGCAAATCGCCCGTGGAAATGCCGAGCTCTTCGGCGCACAGGCGCTGGCCGGTTTCGGTGACGACCAGGTGGACGCGGGCAACACGCGCATCCTCTTCCAGCAATGCGAGCGCCTTCTGAGCGAGAATCGCCCCGCTGGCCCCGGTCACACCAACCGTAACGGTTTGTTTTTCGGTCATGTTTTCCGCGCGGGTAAATTCAGTCTCGCAGCGGCTCGCGGCCAAGTCAAGCACACGCGCGGCAAGCTGCCAATGGTAGAATTCGCTGCGATCAAACGCTATGGATCACCAGGAACTTCTGAAAATTTTGGAATCGGTGCGGTCCGGAGAGCTGTCTCCCGCCAAGGCCATCGAGCGGTTAAAGCATCTGCCGTTCGAGGATCTGGGATTTGCGAAACTGGATCATCATCGCGCATTGCGGCAAGGATTCGCCGAAACGGTTCTCGGCAAGGGGAAGACGCCTGCCCAGGTGGCGAAGATCGTGCACGCGATGCTGCGAATAAAAGATGCGCGGCACAACGTTCTGGTGACGCGCGCGGATGCGAAGATATTTGCCGCCGTCAAGCGGGTCGCTCGGACAGCAAAGTTCCACTCGCTCTCGGGAGTGATAACGATTGAGCGGAACCCCGGAATCTCAGGCAAGGGCACGATTCTGGTCGTTTCCGCTGGGACGAGCGACATACCCGTCGCGGAAGAGGCGCTGCTGACCGCGCAAATGATGGGCAACCGCGTCGAGCACCTCTACGATGTGGGCGTCGCGGGAATTCACCGCTTGCTCGAGCACCGCGAAAATCTGGCGCGCGCGCGCGTGATCATTTGCGTTGCAGGAATGGAAGGCGCGCTGCCCAGCGTTGTCGGCGGGCTCGTGCCCGTGCCGGTGATCGCCGTACCGACCAGTACGGGCTACGGTGCGAGCTTTGGCGGCGTGGCCGCGCTGCTGGGCATGCTGAACAGTTGCGCGTCCAATGTGACCGTGGTCAACATTGACAACGGCTTCGGCGCGGCCTGCGTGGCGTCGTGTATCAACCGGTTGTGAAAGTTCCATTCACCCCTTCAGGGTCTCAGTAAAGCCTTCATCACGCCGGGTTGTTGAGCGAACCGGATAGCCTTTTGCGCGTCGGCGAGGGGAAACGTGCGCGTGATGAGGGGGCGAGGATCGATTTTTCCGGAGCGTAGGAGCGCGAGCGCTTTGGCGAAGGGGCCGCAGCGCGAACCCACGACATTTAATTCTTTGACGACGATGGGCCAAGTCTCGACGGGCGCGGCGCCATGAAACGTGGATTTGAGCACCAGCGTGCCGCGCGGCTGAGTCATTTTTTGAGCCAGAGTGAATCCGCTCGGTGAGCCGGTCGCTTCGACGAGCAGCGGAAACATTTCTTTGATCCGCTTCAGGTCGCTGGCATCGCCGCGAACGCTCTTTGCCTCGATTCCTGCTCTGCGCGCGAGCGACAGCTTTTTGCCGTGCTTGCCGTACATCACCACGCGTCGAACTTTGGTGTGAAGAACGCGCGCGATCAACTGCGCCAACTTGCCGTCACCCAGAACCGCAGCCTCCCCGAATTGGCCAACGTCCACCTGATCGAGAATTTCGCATGCTGCGGCAAGAGGTTCGACGAAGACAGCCTGCTCGTCCCCGACAGAATCCGGCACGGCGTGAAGGTTTTCCAGTGGCAGCGCGAGATACTCCGCCAAAGCGCCATCGTGAGCAATAATCCCGAGCACGGTGCGGCGAGAGCAGTGCGTTTTCAGGCCGCGCCGGCAAAAGGCGCACTGCGGCCGGAATCCATACGTCGAGCACGCGACGTTGATCTCCCCCACGACGCGCCGGCCGAGCCATTTCGATTTTTCACGGGGAGAAACACCGCGCAATTCCGCGACTTCGCCGACGAATTCATGTCCGGGCGTGCCTCGAAACGCGTGGTACCCGCGCAGAATTTCCACGTCCGTGTTGCAGATCCCGGCAAGGCGCACGCGCACCAGCGCCCAGCCACGTCGGAGCTTCGGAAGCTGTTTCGTGACTGCAATCAGTTTGTGACGGCGGACCGTGAATGCGAGCATTTTTGATTTGCAAAATTCAGTGGAGCGCAGCGGCGAGGGTCTTGACCAGCAGCGGTTCCTGCTCCGGAAAAACCGTGCGCAGGTCCAGGACCAGCCGGTCTTCCTCGACGCGGGCGATGACAGAAATTCCCGCGGGCGCGCGGCGGAGGTTTTCTTCCAGCTGAGCCGCGGAATAACGGGCGCTGGCAATACGCATGAGTTTTGTCGGCAAGGATTGCGTCGGCGTCGAGCCTCCTCCTACGAGCGAAGTACCGTCCACGATCTCGACCTCAACCTCGTCGAGTGGCAGCTCCGGCCGAAGTTCTCGAAGGAGATTTTCGGCGCGCCGCTTGATTTCTTGCGCGCTCGTTCGAATCATGCGCAGCGCGGGAATTTCGTCCCAGGCGGCGCGGAGATAAGCGCCGAGTGTTGCTTCGAGCGCCGCGATCGTCAGTTTGTCCACGCGAAGCGCGCGAAAAAGCGGATGGCGCCGCACCCGCGCGACCAAATCTTTTTTTCCCGCGATGATACCCGCCTGCGGGCCGCCAAGGAGTTTGTCCCCGCTGAAGGTAACGATCGAAACACCGGTCTCGATGCTCTGCCGGACAAGGGGCTCGGTGATTCCGCTCTCCGTAAGATTGACAAGGCATCCGGAGCCGAGGTCCTCGGCAAGCGGCAAGCCGCTTCGCCGGCTGAGTGAAACGAGTTCATCGAGCGAAGGTTTTTCAGCGAAGCCGGTAATCGTGAAATTCGAAGGATGCACGCGCAGGAGCAGGCGTGTTTTGTCGTTGATGGCGTTTTCGTAGTCCGCGACGCGCGTGCGGTTGGTCGTGCCAACCTCGCGAAGCAGCGCTCCGCTTTCGGCCATGATTTCCGGGATGCGGAAACCGTCGCCGATTTCAATCAGCTCGCCGCGCGAGACGATGACTTCGCCGCCCTTTGCCAGCGCAGCGAGCACCAGCAACACAGCGGCAGCGCAGTTATTGACGACAATCGCTGACTCGGCGCCGGTGAGGCGTTCGAACAACTGCGCGGTGTGCACATCGCGTTTGCCGCGCGCGCCCGCGGCAAGGTCATATTCGAGATTGCTGTACTGCGTCGCTGTGCGGCGAAACCCTTCAACGACAGCCTCGGGCAGTGGCGCGCGGCCCAGATTCGTGTGCAGAATCACGCCTGTGGCATTGATCACAGGCTGCAGGGAGCGCGCGAGAATCCGTTCGACTTCGTTGGCGATGTGATCTTCGAGCGACCCGGGGCTGAGTGCAAGCACCGCGACGTTTCGCTCATTCACGACGCGCGCGCGAAGATCGGCGAGTGCGGCGCGAGTGACTTCCAGGAGCAGGCCGCGGTCCACCCTGCCCGCGAGCATCCTGAGGCGGGGCTGCGCGAGCAACTCGTCGACCGAAGGGATTCGCCGCAAGAGCTCCCCTTGCTCGGCAGAAATGCTTCGCTTGGAGCCGGATTCCATGCGGACATTTCAACACAGGGGAGGCCATCCGGCAATCCGATAGAATAGACTCCGGGCCAACAGGGAGCGGCGCCGGCGCGACGTGTTCGATGCGCGTCGCCGAGCATGCAGGTGGTTGACGGCTCTCTCTCTTACTTCTAGCATGGAGATTCGAGGTCTTTCCGCCTTGGCTACCGTTGACGAAGACATGGGCCAGATCGAGCGCGACATCCGCCAGCTGAAGATCGAGTATGACCAATACTTCGGGGGCGGCCGGAAGCGCCCGCCGTCGGAGATCGAATGGCGCATCGATCAGATGATGAAGCGTTACGCCGAGCGGGGCGGCGAGCTGAAATTTGCGCAGCGATTCCGATTCAACAACCTCTCGCAGACATACGCGAAATATAAGGACATTTTCCGGAAGAAATTGCAGCAAAAAGAAGAGGGCAAAGTGCAGCGGCATTTCGGCGCGGCCGCCAAAGCCATCGAAGCGGAGCGCGCTCGCAAGCAGGAGGCGGAAGCAGCGGCAGGCGGAGCAGCGTTTCGCATAACATGCTCGGAGCCGGACCAGGAGAAAGATAAAGTCGAACAGCTGTACAACGCATTTCTCGAAGCCAAGCAGAAGGCCGGAGAACAAACCGGCAAGCTGACGCAATCGAGCTTCAACGAGTTTGTGCGAAAAAAGACGAAGGATTTGCGGAAGCAGAAAAACTGCAACGAAGTCGAATACGTCGTCGAAGTAGTGGATGGCCAGGTCAAGTTGAAAGCCCTCGTCAAGGCATGATTTCCGCCAGAATCTAAAACGCCCCCTTTCCTTCGTTTCCACTTTCCGAATTGCGCTCGCGCGCTTACACTGTTGTGTTTTTCTATTGTCGGAGGATTGTGATGGCGGTGGAGCGGGCGCTCGTCAGCGTGTTTGACAAAACAGGGATTGTGGAATTTGCGAAGCGCCTTGCCGCGCTGCGCATTGAAATTCTCTCGACGGGCGGAACGGCAAAGCTGCTGCGCGAGGCAGGCGTGGCGGTGCGCGATGTTTCGGAGTTCACGGGCTGGCCGGAAATGCTGGGCGGGCGCGTGAAGACGCTGCACCCGAAAGTCCACGGAGGGTTGCTGTTTCGCAGGAATCACGCCGAGGACCAGAAACAAGCTGCCGAGCACGGGATCGCGCCGATCGATCTGCTGGCCGTGAATCTGTATCCCTTTGAAGCGAGCGCGGCGAAAGCGGGCCTGACCGCCGAGGAACTTATCGAAAATATCGATATCGGCGGGCCGGCGATGCTGAGGTCGGCGGCAAAAAACTTCGAGAGTGTGACGGTGGTGACCGATCCGCAAGACTACAATCGAGTCGCGGCGGAGCTGGAAAGCTCGCGGGCGACGTCGCTGGCGACGCGGCTGGAGCTGGCGCGAAAAGTTTACGCCACGACCTCGCGCTACGACGGCAGGATCGCAATAGAGCTGGAACGGCTTTCGGTCGCGGCCGGGCGCGTGGAACTGGGCGCGAAGCCGCTGCTGCCCGAGCGCGTGCACCTCGCGCTGCTCCGACAGCAGGAACTGCGCTACGGCGAAAATCCGCACCAAGCAGGGGCGCTGTATGTGGCCGCCGGCCGCGCACCCGAAGGACTCGCGGCGGCGAAGCAGCTCCAGGGCAAGGAGCTTTCTTACAACAATTTTGTGGATCTGGAGGCGGCGCGGAGCCTGGCTGCGGAATTTCAACGGCCCGCGGCGGTAATCATCAAGCACAACACCCCCTGCGGCGCCGCGGAGCAGGAGACGCTCCTGGATGCGTACTTGAAGGCGTATGCGTGCGATCCGGTGTCGGCATTTGGGGGAGTGCTGGCCTTCAACCGGATTGTGGATGCGGCGACAGCCGGGGAAGTTACAAAGCTGTTTGTCGAATGCATCGTCGCACCGGGCTTTGCGGACAAGGCCAAGGAAATTTTCGGCGCGAAGAAAAATCTTCGTTTGCTGGAGTTGCCCGCGGGCGGACTGGAGCCGGACCGGGAACTTCAGCTCAAGAGGATTCTCGGGGGAATGCTGGTGCAGCAGCCCGATCTCGGCGAGTTGAGCGATAAGGAGATGCGCACGGTGACGAAGCGCGCGCCCTCGCCGGAAGAAGTGCACACCATGCGGTTTGCGTGGAAGGTGTGCAAGCACGTGAAGTCCAACGCCATCGTATTTGCGAAGGAAGGAGCGACGCTCGGCGTGGGCGCGGGGCAGATGAGCCGCGTGGACTCCGTCAGAATCGCGGTGATGAAGGCGCAAGCTCCGTTGCAGGCAAGCGTGGTGGCGTCGGACGCGTTCTTCCCGTTTCCCGACGGCGTCGAGGAGGCCGCCAAGGCCGGTGCGGTGGCCGTGATTCAGCCAGGGGGCTCCGTCCGCGACAATGAAGTGATCGCCGCCGCGGACCGGCTCGGCTTGGCCATGGTTTTTACCGGGGTGCGCCATTTCCTGCACTGATAGTCCGTGACGCGTGTTCCGCGTCGGGATAAACGCCGGGCGCGAACGACCGGCCAAAAGAGCAAGGAAAGATGCCGGGCTTCCCGACAAAAAACCGTCGGGCCCCCACAAACCGGGGGAAAGCCCGGCGCTACAGAGTCGCCGGCAAGAGCGCCCTGAGCGGCAAAGGATGGCAAATCAAAAGCAGGTTGACACTTCCGACCGCTCTGGCTAATAGTCGGCACGTCGGAGGGGCGCGATATGAATTTGGCAGAGCGATGTCTTTCCCGGCGAGGTCTCGTGAAGATGTTGGGACTGGCGAGTGGCGGAATCGCCGTCAGCCGGTGGTTGGGGCGGGACCCGGTGATGGCCCAGGAGCCGGCTGCGGGAAAAGCTGTTGAGAGTTTCACCGGGCCCGGAGCAAATTCACACTGGAATTCCGTGGGTCCCTATGTGGCCGAGCCTCAAAAAGTTCCTTTGATTCTATTGACGGACCGGCCCGTTCAACTGGAAACACCTCGGCATTATTTCCGCACAGCATTCACACCCAACGAAGCTTTTTATGTGCGCTGGCACCTGGAAGGCATCCCGAACGCCGTTGATCTGAAAGACTGGAAGCTTCAGGTCGAGGGGAATGTTGAAAAACCGATTGCGCTGAGCCTTCCCGAGCTGATGCAGAAGTTCAAACCAGTCTCACTAGCTGCGGTGAATCAGTGCTCGGGCAACAGCCGCAGCCGGTTGCAGCCGCGCGTGCCCGGCGGCCAGTGGGGGAATGGTGCGATGGGGAATGCGATGTGGACGGGAGTGCGACTGCGCGAACTCCTCGACATGGCCGGCGTGAAGAGCGGGTCTTTGCAGGTACAGTTTCAGGGGCTTGAGACGGGGCAGGGACCCAAGGGACTGGGATCGAATCTTTTTCTGAAATCGCTAGACCTTGGAAATCCTGTGCTGGATGAATGCGTGGTCGCGTACCTGATGAACGGCGAGCCGCTGCCAATGCTGAATGGATTTCCGGTGCGGCTGGTTGTTCCAGGATATTTTGCAACCTACTGGATGAAATGCCTGACATGGATTCGCGTGCTCAACGCGCCGGACGAAAACTTCTGGATGAAGACGGGATACCGTGTGCCGGATACGCCACGTGGGAACACTACCCCTGAGGATGTGAAGGCAGGCAAGGTAAAAACGGCGCCAATCGAGCGGTTCCCGGTGCGATCTTTTCTGATTTCGCCCGACGGAGGTTCGAAAATTCCCGCAGAGATGAACATTTTGCTGCGAGGCATCGCTTTCAGCGGGTTTGGCCGCGTGAACCGCGTAGAAGTTTCGGACGACGGGGGAAAGAGCTGGGCGGCCGCAAAACTCGGCGAGGACCATGGCACGTATTCCTTCCGCACATGGGAAATGCCGTGGAACGCAAAGTCACCGGGGCGTTACACGCTGGCGGTGCGCGCGACAGATGAAAAAAACAACACGCAGCCCGATGAACCGGTCTGGAATCCGGGAGGGTACCTGTGGAACCGGATCGAACGGCAGGAGATCGTCGTGGGAAATGCGAGCTGAAGGGAGAACGACGATGAAAAACAGAGCCCCGGCGATTTTTCTTGTGGTGTGCGGCCTGGTGATGGCGGCAGGCGTTGTTTACGGGGACCTAAAAAAAGGCTACTACCGTCCAGAAGAACTCGGGAGCATGCGGCAGGCGGCGCGGATCGAGCATTCGCCAGATTCGAATTACCGGGTGTTGGCGTACCCGGTGCCTGCGGTGGAGCTCGCGCCCGGGGATGGACTGCAGGATGTGCAAATTTACTGCAACACCTGCCACAGCCCTCGCTACATCCCCATGCAGCCGCCACTTCCCGCCGCGACATGGGAAGCCGAGGTCGAGAAGATGAATAAAGCCTTCGGCGCGGCAATTCCCGAGGAGAACACGAAGAGAATCATTCTGTACCTGCAAGCCCACTACACGGCCGAGAACCGCAAACAGTAGAGTCGAACTGGAGCGCAGCCCAGCGGAATCTGCCGGGGTTTTCGCTATGTTGCCCTCTGATGAGGGTTCTTCTTTCAACTTTTTTGTTCTGGCGCGCATCCAATAGTAGGCCGGTTCGCAAGTCTGGAAACGCCAGCCTTTTCGGTTTTGACCGCGTTTCAGCCGCATGGGATAATTTTTGTTTCATGGGGTCGCGGATAAGTGCTTTAGACCATCCTGCTTCTTTTTGAGATTCTGCGAAAAGCAGATTCCTCGCTCCGCGCGGAATGACAAGCGGAGGTTAGTTTCCAAGATGTTGATAAGGGCACACATGAACTCTCGCTGGATTACCGCTGCTACGCTTTTCGGCGCCCTAGCCGGCGCCTTTCCGGCCGTTCCGGCGTCGCGCGGGCAAGAGCTGGAAAAGAAGCCAGCCGAGGTGACAGAGTCACAGGCTCCCCAGGCCGACGCGCAACCATCCGCATCAGCCAAAGACAGCACGCGCGCGGAGGCCTATTACAACTTCACGATGGGCCACTTCTACGAGCAGCAGTACGAGGCCACCAGCCGCGCGGAATACGCTACGCAGGCCATCGAGGCGTACAAGAAAGCCTATACGCTCGACCCGAAGTCACCGGTGATCGGCGAGCGACTGGCCGAGATGTATTGGAAAGCGCAGCGCACGCACGATGCAATCAGCGAGGCGCAAGAAATCCTGAAGCGCAGCCCGGATGACGTGCCGACCCGCCGGCTTCTGGGGCGCATCTATTTGCGGAGCCTGGGTGCAGCCGGCGGAGGGCAAACGGAATTCACGGAAGCCAGCGGGCAATCCGAATTCCTAGGTCGCGCCATTGAACAGTATCGCGAAATCTACCGCCTGGAGCCGTCCGACAGTGAGTCGGCATTGTGGCTGGCGCGGCTATACCGCCTGCGCAACGATCATGAAAAGGCCGAAGAAGTACTGCGCGGCATCTTGAAGGATGATCCGGAGAACGAAGCGGCGGTCGAACAGCTCACGCAGTTGCTGCTGGACCAGGGCAAGTCCGCGGGCGCGGTTGCGCTGCTCGAAGGCTTGACCAAGAGGTCGGCGTCACCCGCGCTGCTCGACCTTCTGGGGGACGCTTACACGCAAGCAAAAGAGCTCGCCAAGGCGGAGCAGGCGTATCGCAAAGCGATGGCGGTGGAACCTTCTGAGTTGAGCCACCAGCGCGGGCTCGCACAGACGCTGCTTGCCGAAGAAAAGTATTCCGATGCGCTGGCGGCTTATCAGAAACTCGCCGACCTGATGCCGGACGATCCGGACGTGTATCTGCGCATCGCGCAAATCTATCGTGAACTGCACGAACTGGATAAGGCTGAAGAGAATTTGGTCAAGGCGCGACAGTATTCGCCGGGCAGCCTGGAAGTCATGTACAACGAGGCCATGCTGTACCAGGCGCAGGGGCGCTACGAGGATGCGATCCGGGTGCTGTCGGACGCCGTGACGGGAATAAAGTCGGAAACCACGGTATTGCCGTCGCGCCACCGCTCGCTGGGAATCTTGTACCAGCAATTGGGGCAACTCTACCGCGACACGCAGAATTATCAGGCAGCGATATACACCTATGAAGAGCTCGGGCACCTCGGCGAAGAAGAGGACCGTCGTTCCCGCCTGCTCTTGATGGATACGTATCGCGCGGCGAAGGACCTTGCCAAAGCGCTGCAGACGGGCAAGGAAGCGCTGGCGAAGTATCCGGCCGATCCGGCGATCCGGGAGAACGAAGCGCTGCTGCTGGGAGAAAACGGGCAGACGGATGAAGCGGTGAAAATGCTGCGAGCGCAGCTTACCAGCAGCGAGGTGGATCGCGATACGTATCTGAACATCGCGCAGATTTACGAGCGAGGGCGCCGCTACAAGGAAGCAGAAGAAGCCGCGCGCGCGGCCGAAGTGCTCCCGGGTCAGCCACGGGACAACGAGATGGTGTGGTTTCTGCTCGGCGCGATTTACGAGCGACAAAAATTCTTCGACCGCGCGGAGGTCGAATTCAAGAAAGTTCTCGCGGTGAATCCGCACAATGCTCCGGTGCTGAATTATTACGGCTACATGCTTGGCGATCTGGGACAGCGACTGGAAGAAGCACAGGCGCTGGTGGAGCGCGCGCTGAAGGAAGAGCCGTACAACGGCGCATATCTCGACAGTCTGGGCTGGATTTATTTCAAGCAGAACAAGCTTGCCGAGGCCGAGGTTACGATGCGCAAGGCGCTGCAGCGCGAAAGTCACGACGCCACGATCCACTCGCACCTGGGCGATATCTATGCCAAGACCGGGCGCACGGATCTGGCTGCGGCGGAGTGGGAAAAATCGCTGGCGGAATGGCGGCGCTCGCTGCCCGGGGACATCGAGAGCGACAAAGTCGCCGAAGTGGAAAAGAGACTGGGGCAAGTGAAGCACCGCGTGGCGCAGAAGTCCGCTTCGCAGGACGCCAAGCCGCAATAGACCGCATGCGCGAAGTCCGCATCCCCGCATTCGCGAAAATCAATCTCCGCCTCCATATCCTGGGGAAGCGCGCCGACAGATATCACGAACTTCGAACAATCTTCCAGAGCGTTTCGCTGCACGATGAACTGCGGCTGCGCGCTTCCGGCCGACCGGGAATTTCGCTGACGATCCGGGGAAGCGAAGCGCTGTCGCTGGAGCCATTCCAGAAAAATCTAGTCTACCGGGCGGTTGACGCGCTGCGTAAAGAACTGAAGATCCGCACGGGAGTCGAAATCGAGCTGCACAAGAAAATTCCTGCCGGACGTGGGCTCGGCGGGGGCTCCAGCGATGCGGCTGCGGCGCTGCTCGGATATTTGCGCTTGACGGGGCGCAAGCTGCCCTCGGCGCGATTGTTAGAAATCGCGGCTTCTCTGGGCGCCGACGTGCCGTTTTTCCTGCTCGGGGGCCGCGCGCTGGGAATCGGCCGAGGGGATGAGATCTATCCGCTGCCCGACATAGCGAAGAAATACCTCTTGATCGTCTCGCCGCGGGAGATTCACGTGCCCACCGCCGACGCGTACCGCTGGGTGAAAGCGCGAGCGGTGCGGGCGACATTGACAAAAGTGGGCGCAGACTCTACACTTTGGAAGTTCTGCGCTCTGTGCTGGAGCACGCAGGGGGACGGCCTTTCGAATGATTTCGAGCGGGCTGTTTTCCGGCGCTATCCCCGGCTTGATCGAATCAAGCGGGTTTTGCTCCAAAGAGGAGCTTCAGAAGCCTCGCTGGCGGGTAGCGGTTCGGCGGTGTTTGGAGTTTTTCCGAGCCCAGCGATGGCGCGCCGAGCCGCTGTCGGGTTTCCGCACGATCAGACTTTCGTTTGCGAGGCGCTCTCGCGCGACAGGTACTTACGTCTGATCAAAGGCGCGCTGTCATAGGCGCGGGTGCCGGCTGAGCCGCAGCGTCTCTTCGCATACTTCCAGGTTGCAGAAATCTTCCGCGTTGAGCGGATTTGGGGAGAAAGCTCTTCGTGAACGACGAGCGATTCAAGATTTTTGCGGGCACTGCGAATCCGCTGCTGGCGGAGAGCATTTGCAGGAATCTCGACGTGCACCTGGGCAAGGCGCTGCTGGGCCGCTTCAGCGACGGCGAGATTTACTTTCAGATACTCGAGAATGTGCGCGGCGCGGACGTCTTTGTGGTGCAACCGTGCTGCAACCCGGTGGATTGCCACCTGCTCGAGCTTCTGCTGATGATCGATGCGTTCAAACGCGCGTCGGCATGGCGCATTACCGCGGTGCTGCCGTATTACTGCTACGCGCGGCAGGACCGCAAGGACAAGCCGCGCGTGCCAATCTCGGCGAAGCTCGTTGCTGACTTGCTGGAAACCGCGGGTGCGAGCCGGGCGCTGACGCTGGATTTGCATGCGCCGCAGATTCAGGGCTATTTCGACGTTCCGGTAGACCACTTGTACGCGTCGCCGGTGCTGGTTGAACATTTCCGGCACCTGAAACTGCCGAATCTGACGGTGGTTTCGCCGGATGCGGGCGGCGTGGAGCGCGCGCGTTTTTTTGCGAAGAAGCTGGATGCACCGCTGGCCATCGTGGACAAACGCCGAGTAGATGTAGATGTCAGCGAAGTGATGAACTTGATCGGCGACGTGCGCGGGCGCAGCGCGCTGATTGTTGACGACATCATTGACACGGCGGGGACGCTGGTAAAAACCGCCGAAGCGCTCATCAAAGAGGGCGCAACACAGGTTTTTGCGGCTTGCACGCACGCGGTGCTGTCCGGGCCGGCGATCGAGCGGCTCGAGAAGTCCGCGATCCTGGAAGTGGTGGCGACGGACTCCGTGCCGCTGAATGAAGCGGCGAAGAAAATGGGCAAGATCCGGGTTTTGAGCGTTGCCGATTTGCTGGCGCGCGGGATTCGCTCGATCCACGAGGAGACTTCGATCAGCGAATTGTTTATTTAGAATTCGTGGCAGAGGACAGGCACGAACGGATGTCCCGCCAGGATTTTTCAGGAAGGGAAAGAAAGTATGGCTCAGCAGACTCAAATTATCGTGGAGGCAGCGCCCCGCGCCGAACGCGGGAAAAACGAAGCCCGGCGGCTGCGGCAGACCGGACGGGTACCGGCTGTTCTATACGGAGGCAAGGGCACCGCGATCACTTTGTCCCTCAACGCCAAGCAGGTCGGCGCGATCCTGCGTTCCGAAAGCGGCCACAACACGCTTTTTCAAGTAAGCCTCGGCGGCAAGCAAGAACCCGCGATTCTGAAGGATTGGCTGGTCGATCCGCTTAGCGGGAAATTGCTGCATGTCGATTTGCAGCGCGTGGCCATGAATGTGCGCATGCGCGTCAAGGTTCCCGTGCATACCTTCGGCGAGCCCGCCGGCGTAAAACAGCAGGGCGGCATCTTTGAAATTGTGACCCGCGAAGTGGAAATTGAGTGCTTGCCTGCGGACATCCCGACGGAGTTCAAGGTGGATGTCAGCGACTTGATGCTCGGCAAGCAACTGCGCGCCGGAGAGCTGGTGATGGACAGCGCGAAGATGAAACTGTTGACCGACCCGGAACGCGTACTCGCGCATGTGGTGACTCTGCGTGTCGAGGAAGAGAAGCCCGTGGAAGCGGTGGCCGCGGAAGCCGCAGCGCCGGCGGAGCCGGAAGTTATCAAGAAGGGCAAGAAGGAAGTCGAGGGCGAAGAAGGCGCCGAGGCGGAAGCCAAACCGGAGAAGGCCGAAAAAGGCGAAAAGGGCGAGAAGAAGAAGTAACGCGGCGAGGAGGCCCACGGCGCGTAGCGGGCCTGCGGAAAAGAATCTATGCGGCTCATTGTCGGCCTTGGCAATCCCGACCCGGAATATCAGTGGACGCCGCATAACCTGGGTTTTCTCGCGGTTGATGAACTAGCTAATCGCGGAGCGATTCGCGTGGAGCGTCCCGAAGGCAAGGCGCTGGTGGGGCGCGGGAAGATCGCCGGAAAAGAAGTTGTTCTGGCGAAGCCGCAGACGTACATGAACCTCAGCGGCATTTCGGTGCGGGAGCTGCTGAGCAAGTACGAGGTGGAGCAGGACGATCTGCTGGTGATGTGGGATGAAGTGCAATTGCTCTGGGGCACGTTCCGGATTCATCCGGAGGGCAGCGCCGGGAGTCACAACGGCGCGAAGTCGGTCATCAGCGCGTTGGGCACTCAGAAATTTGCGCGCCTGCGGCTCGGATGCGGACCGAAGCATCCGGTAACCAGCCGCAAAGAGCATGTGCTGAGGCCGATGAAGAAGGCGGAGCTGAAAGTCGCCGCCGAGATGATCGCCGATGCCGGGGACGCCGTGGAAATGATGCTCGCGAAGGGAATCGAGGCGGCGATGACCAAGTACAACCGGCGCAAAGCGTCCGAGGACGAGCCAGAAGAAGAGAAATAAACGATTTGCCCGGGCCGCGCGCCCGGAAAAGAAGAGAAACGAGGCAACCATGGAAGAGCGTTTGTACGATTTGATTTTCATCGCCCGGCCGGCAACGCCGGAAGAAGAGATAAATAAAGTTCTCTCCGGCATCGAGCACACCTGCGCGGAGAAGGGCGGCAAGATCGAGAAGACCGAGCACTGGGGCACGCGCAAGCTGGCATACCGTGTGGCCAAGCACCGCGAAGGAATTTATGTTTACCAGCAGATCCGCACGAACCACGGCGAGTTGATCGCTGAGCTGGAACGCCGACTGCGCGTGCAGGACGTGGTCATCAAGTATTTGACGGTGCGGCTCGACGAAGATTTGAAGCGGCAAAAAAAGCTGGTGGGGAAGCGCGAACAGCGCACCGCGCGGCGTCCGCGCCGCACACCGCCGGCGCCCCCCGCCGCGCCGGAACAGACCGCCGCGGCAAGCTGAGGAGCACGGTACGCAGATTTTTGTGGCCGGTCCCGGATGGGCCGCAGTTAGTTCAGCAGGGAAAGGGTGGAAGGTATGGCAGAGGAACCGAAACAAGCACAAGCGCCCAGCGGCGCGCCAAGGCGTGAAGGCGGGTCCGGTGGTCACGGCGGCCCGCGCCGCGAAGGCGGACCGGGCGGCGGAGGTCCCGGCGGCCCGGGAGGTCCCGGTGGGCGTCCCCGCGGCAAGCGCCAGTATTTTCGCAAGAAGAAAGTTTGCAAGTTCTGCGTCGAGAAAATGGATTTCATCGACTACAAGCGCGCGGACATCCTGTCGCAGTTCGTGCAAGAACGCGGCAAGATCCTTCCACGCCGCATGACCGGCGTTTGCTCGCGCCATCAGCGCTGGCTCGGCGTTGCAATCAAGCGCGCGCGCAACATCGCCTTGATGCCGTTTGCGGGCAGCGCCGCGGGAACGCAAGCGCCGCGGGCGGTTGTTCCGACGGCCGCCGCCGTTGAAGCGCCCAAGGCCTGAGGCCGAAGGTCAAAGAATCAGGAGCCAAGAGAGAACCGATGCAAATCATCCTTCAGGAAGATATCGATAAGCTCGGCCATCGCGGCGAGGTCGTGACCGTGAAGCCAGGCTACGCCCGCAATTACCTATTGCCGAGGAAGCTTGCCATTGAAGCTACCACCGGCAACATGAAGGCGCTCGAGCGCATTCGAGGAGCTCTCGCCAAGAAAACCGCCACCGAACTGGAAGCCGCGCAAAAACAAGCCGCCCTGCTCAATGGAGCCTCTTTGGCGTTCAAACGCAAGACCGGGGAGAACGACCAGATGTTTGGCTCGGTTACCTCCGCCGACATTGCGGAAGGGCTCACCGCGCAAGGCTTCAAGATCGAGAAGCGCCAGGTGCAGCTTGCCGATCCGTTGAAAGCCCTCGGCGAATATAGCGTGACGATCAAGGTGTTTCGCGACGTCACCGCCGAAGTGAAAGCCCACGTCACCAAGGAAGCGTAGACCGATTTGCAAAAATAGTTTTGAGGCAACCACAGGGGCACACACCGCGGCGTGTGCCCCTGCTTTTTTGACGGCGGAGAGTTTTGCAGAGATTTCCGAGGCGATGCACAGGCACACCGATTGACGGTGACGAAGCATCAACGCACAATGCGCGCACCAGCCGGGCCGAGGCAGCGACAAAATTCAGAGAAACAACTTCGCGCTTGCCAAGGCACAGACACTGTGGTACAAAGCGAATAAAAGGCGAACACAAAGTCTACCGTCGATGCCTACTGACACCGCTCTTGAGAAGCCCCTTCCAAATAACCTGGATGCGGAACGTTCCGTGCTTGGGGCGATCTTGCTCGATAACAACGCGCTGAACACGGCGATCGAGAATTTGCGCGCCGAGGACTTCTTCCTGCCTCAGCACCGTCATGTTTTCACGCAGATGATCGCGCTGGGAGAGAGCCAGCATGCCATTGACCTGGTCACGCTGACCGAGGAGCTGCACCGCCACGGCGAGCTCGAGGCGGCAGGCGGCGCTCCGTATTTGGCTGCGCTGGCCGACGGCATGCCCAAGGTTTCGAACGTCGAGCACTATGCGCGGATCGTCAAGGAAAAGGCGATGCTGCGGAACCTGATTCACGCCACACACAATATTCAGCAGCGAGCTTTTGAAGGCGATGACGGAGCAGACGCGATCCTCGACGGCGCGGAATCCTCGATCTTCGCGCTGGCCGAGGACCGCATCCGAGCCGGCTTGATTTCCGTGAAGGACATCGTCCGCGACAATTTCGAGCGTCTAGAGAAAATCTTTCGCGAAGGCAAGAGCGTCACGGGAATCCCGACGGGCTACACGGAGCTCGACAAACTCACCTCGGGTTTGCAATCTTCAGAGCTCATCATCCTTGCCTCGCGGCCTTCGCAGGGAAAAACGGCGCTGGCGTTGAATCTAGCGGAAAACATCGCCATTCGCGCCGGTTCGCCGGTGGCGATTTTCAGCCTGGAAATGTCGAAAGAATCCCTCCTTCAGCGGCTGGTCGCTTCGGTGGCGCAAATCGACGCGCACAAGTTCCGCACCGGCCATCTCAGCCGCGAAGACTGGCGCCGCATGACGGAAGCGCTCGGTACCATCTCGTCCGCGCCGATATGGATCGATGACGCCGGCTCGATCAGCGTCCTCGAAATCGGAGCGAAAGCGCGCCGCTTGAAGCGCGACAAGGGACTGTCATTCTTGATTGTGGACTATCTCCAGCTCATCACCGCGCGCGGCCGGTTCAACAACCGCAACGAAGAAGTATCGAGCATCTCGCGAAGCTTGAAGGGCCTAGCCAAGGAGCTGGGCATACCCGTGATGGTTCTCAGTCAGCTCACGCGCGCCCCCGAGCGCGAAGAGCGCGGGCCGCAGCTCTCCGACTTACGCGAATCCGGCGCGATCGAGCAGGACGCGGACGTCGTGATGTTCATCTACCGTCCAAACTTTTTTAAGCTGGATGCCGCGCCGGAGGAGCGCGACCAGGCCGACATCCTGATCGCCAAGCAGCGCAACGGTCCAACGGACAAGGTCAAGTTCGTCTTCCGCAGCCGCATGACGCGTTTTGAAGAGGCTGCTCCTGACGCCTTTTCGCAGTTTGCACCGGACGACTTGTAGCCGCTCCAGCGCGGCATTCCGTCCACAGCGTGGCTCAACCACCACTATCGCGCGCGGGCTATCGCGAACCCCATCGCAGAGGATGGGAAAGCGAACCCATCATCTCTTCAAGGACTTACGGATGAACCACAGATTCTACCCTCGCCTTGGCCTCCGGCATCCGGCTTGCACACCAAGAGGCGTGTTGTCTTTCACGCGGCAGCCAATGCGGCGTTCGCTCCTCGCCGCAAGGATGTCGTAAACTAAATTCTTTCGGGATACCCATGGCACGAGCACAGAAGCACCTCGCAATTTCCAAGCGGCGCCCCGTCTGGGCTGAAGTGTCCCTTTCCGCGCTGGCCCACAATCTCCACGCTATCCGCGAATTAGTGAACCCTCCGCAGGAGAAACGCAAGTTTCCGCGAAGAGTTCTCTCGATCGTCAAGGGGAATGGCTACGGGCACGGCGGCCCGGAAGTCGCGAAGGCGCTGGAGAAGGCAGGCTCGGACTGGTTCGGCGTGACCTGCACCGAGGAGGGCATTGCCGTTCGCAAAGCCGGCGTCCGCAAGCCGATTCTGGTTCTGACGAGCTTTGTGGAGGGCGAAGAAGCGCCGCTGCTTGAACATGGCCTCACTGCGGTGATTCACCGCTGCGACCAACTGGCGGCGCTTGAAGCTGCAGCCGCACGGCGCCGCGTACGTCGCGGGTCGATTGCATTTCACCTGAAAATTGATACGGGCATGAATCGCCTGGGAATCGCCACAAGCGACATCGATTGCTTCGCGCGGCAGCTGGGAAAATGCAGGCATCTCCACCTCGGCGGCGTCATGACGCACTTGGCTTCGAGCGAAGTCTTTTCGAACACGCCCGCCGGTGAGCAAACGCGCCAGCAAGAAGAGCGGTTTTATGCTGCGCTCGATCGTCTACGCGCGCTCGGCATTGATCCCGGCATTGTGCATCTTGCGAACAGCGCGGCGATTACGACGCGCCCCGAAACCTGGGCCGACATGGTGCGCCCGGGCGCGATTCTGTACGGTTACCATCCCGGTTACGAGCCCGCAGAGCGCCGGGCGGAGTTCGAGGCGCGCCTGCCGCTGAAGCCCGTGATGAGCTTGCGGACGCGCATCATCAGCCTGAGGAATATTTCCGCCGGCGAGGGCGTAGGCTACGACGCCACGTTCATCGCACAGCGTGCTTCAAGAATCGCTCTTCTTGCCGCAGGCTACGGCGACGGCATCCATCGCTCGCTCGGCAACCGCGGCAGCGTGTTGATTCACGGCAAGCTGGCGCCGATCGTGGGGATTGTCTCGATGGACGTCACCATGGTCGACGTGACCGGGGTGCCCGACGTCGAATTGGGTGATATTGCCACTATTTACGGCACGGATGGCGAGCACAGCCATCTTGCCAGTCTCGTTGCCCGCGGCATCGGCACTGTGACCTCCGATCTGCTCTGTGCCGTCAGCGAGCGGGTCCCGCGTCTCTATCTTTCCTGAGCACGTAGCGAGGCCCGCTGCTTCCGCCCTCTATTGATATTCTCGTCGCATCTTGACGTGTCACTGTTCAGAGAGTATATACACTGCGGAAACGTCAACTTTCGTTTCCCTTTCCGCACCGGCCAGGTCCCTCGCGCTCCTGCGGGAAGGCGGCACCGATTTTGCAGTGATTCCGAAATCCTGTGAGGTCGCATGAGCCGGACTTTTCCAGAATCACAGCGTCGTTCCGGAAATTCTGCTGCGTCTCCCAGTGTGTCCGCGCCGGGAGCAACAATTCGGAGTGCTCGATTTCTCGGGCGCCTGTGGTCCGGATGGAATTTCTGGGCTGCACGAGCTTTCCTTGCGATATGTGTCGCTGCGCTTTGCTATCGGATGGGGCCATTTGGCCTCCGGGGACTTTATGCCGCGGGTGCCGGGCTGCTGATGGCGCTGGCGATTTTTTTCGCGGAGCTGCGACTGCGCCAGTTTGCTCTCAGCGGTTTGCTCGGGGGAGCTTTCGGTGCTCTCCTCGGAGTTTTCACGGCCCTCCTGGTGACCCTCAACATTTCCCGCACGTCCGCACCGGAGCCCACCAAGTCTTTTCTTGAGTATTTGGCGCTAATTGCTTTCGGCTATCTGGGGCTTGTCGTGGGCTCAAGAAAGAGCAATGCCATTCGCGTCGATGGATTTGGAAAGCTATTTGCTGATCGCTCCGCGCAAAAGGCTTCTCTGAAACTGCTCGACACGAGTGTGCTGATCGACGGCCGCATTGGAGATATCTGCGAGGCGCAATTCCTGGATGGCGTTCTGGTCATCCCTCAATTCGTGCTCCACGAGCTGCAGCTCGTTGCCGATTCCGCCGATCCTTTGAAGCGCCAGCGTGGCCGCCGCGGCCTGGAGGTGCTGCAGCGCATCCAGAAAATCCCGCAGGTGGAAGTGCGCATCGTCGAAGATGACTTTCCCCAAGCAAGCGACGTGGACCACAAGCTGATCGAGCTGGCGCGCCGCACGGGCGCGAAGATCGTTACGAACGATTTCAATCTCAATAAGGTCGCGACTGTTCAGGGTCTTTCCGTCCTCAACGTCAATCAGCTCGCCAATGCACTCAAGCCCGTGGTCCTGCCCGGAGAGCAGATGCGGGTTTTCATCTTGCGAGAAGGCAAAGAAGCGAATCAGGGCGTCGCCTATCTCGACGATGGAACCATGGTGGTGATTGACGGGGCCCGGCGCTTCATCAACAAGACCGTCGACATCGTCGTTACTTCTGTCCACCAGACCACCGCAGGGAAAATGATTTTCGGCCGGCTGGACGACCGTGCGGAGCAAGCTCCTCCAGTGGCGCGCCAGGCGGCAGCCGGGGCAGGCGCCGGCCGAAGTGATCTCCCCGCGCGCCTCCATGAAACCCCATCAATGGATCGTTCTCCGCGTCCGATTTTCCCTGAGAACGACGTCGATTGAGTTAAATCTTGACCTTTTCCGGCGCGGTCTCATCGGAAAAGGAGCGCAGGGAAGCCGCTGTGCTACTCCGAATCTTCTCATTGATGTAAACTCTGAAGTTTGCGATTCGTTCACCGGCCTCCTCGACGCTGGGATCGCGCACAATCATGAACCGAATAGCAGCCATTCTGCCTGCCGCAGGTCTCGGCACACGCATGGGTGCCGAGACGCCAAAGCAATTCCTCGAACTTGACGGCGAACCCATTTTCATTCATACACTGCGGCGGATTGCTTCTTGCCCGCTGGTGACAGACATCATCGTGGCTACCCGCGCGGACGTGGTTGCCACGCTGGACAAGCGGATCCAAACCGAGAAATTCGCGCAATCGGTCCGCGTTGTGCGCGGAGGCGATTCCCGGCAAGAGTCTGTGGCGCAAGCCCTGCGTGAGGTTTCGGACGACACGGAGATCGTGCTGGTTCACGACGCTGTGCGGCCCTTTGTCACGCGCGAGCAGATCGCCCGCGTAATCGAAGAAGCGCGGCGCTGCCAGGCCGCGATTTTGGGCATTCCCGCCATGGACACGGTGAAGGAAGTAAAGCGCGCGAGCCTTCCGGAAGACGTCGCGCTGATCACCGGAACGATGCCCCGCGAACGCGTGGTGCTGGCCCAGACCCCTCAGGCATTTTCGACGAAATTGCTCAAGGAAGCCTTCGCCCGCGCCCTAGCGGACGGCGTAAACGCCTCCGACGAAGCCGGCCTTGTCGAGCGGCTCGGCCACAACGTCCACGTCGTTCTTGGGTCGGAGCGCAACATCAAAATCACCAAGCCAGCAGACATGGAACTGGCCTTCTTTTATCTCGAACAAGAGCATAAGAAGAAATGAGCACGCGCTGCGGCATCGGCTATGACCTGCATCGCCTGGCGGAGGGGCGCAAACTTATCGTCGGTGGCATTGAGCTGCCCTTTGAAAAAGGCCCGGTCGGTCATTCTGACGGTGATGTGCTAGCGCATGCCATTTGTGACGCGTTGTTAGGCGCTGCCGGGTTGGGCGACATCGGAACACATTTCCCGGACACAGACCCGAAGTGGAAAGGCGCCAACAGCTTGCTCTTCCTGGAGCACGCGAAAAAGCTATTGGACGAAAACCACTTTTCCATCGAACACGTCGACGCCGTTGTGATCACGGAAAAGCCAAAGCTCGGCCCGCATTTTCCGAAAATGCGCGAAGCGCTCGGGAAGGCACTCGGCATACCGCCGGAGAAAATTCACCTCAAGGCGAAAACCAATGAAGGCGTTGACGCCATCGGCCGCGGCGAAGCGATTGCGGCGCATGTCGTGGCTACGCTCTCCCAGCGGTGATTGCCATGAATTGAAGCACGGTTCCTTCTCTCTGCGATAGAATCCTGGAAATGCTTCCAGAAAAGACATCCACTGGTACTGTCCCAGCCGTCAATCTCTTCAAGGCAGCGGACGTGGCTGCGATGCTGAATGCACACAGTTGGCTTGCAGTGGACCCATCCGCGGCGCAACTTGCCTGGTGCGAGCGCGCTTCTGTTCTGCTCGGCCCCCATGCCACCGACCGCGCCGCCCTTGCCGATCTGCTCGCCCTCGTCTTCCATTACGATGCGTATGAAATCATCGCTCGCGTGGATTCGCACATCGTGCTCTCGCGCTACGCCGCGCGCGACGTTGTGCGCCAGCTTGCCCTTCTGCTCCTCGATGGCGAGCCGCTTACCTCCGAGCGCTTGAAAGAAATCGTCACAGCCTTGAAAGAAGGCCTCGACATTCGCGGCCGCGAACTCTTCCATCCCTTGCGCCTCGCTCTCGCAGGACGCGCCGGCGAAGGCGAGCTCGACCGCGTCATTCTTCTTCTGGACGGCGCGGCTAGTCTTTCATTCGCAGCGCCCGTCAAGTCGGCGCGGGCCCGCATCCTCGAATTCTGCGCCGCGCTGGATTAGGCTCCGCAGGTGTTCAATTTGTTTCGGCCTTGCTTTCCACCAAGCATCCTCGACTGTAAACTGTCTCCCTCATGGATCGCTTGACAGGAATCCACGCCGTCCGCGAAGCCCTGGAGGCGGGCCACGCGTTCGATCGCATTGTCATCGCGCGCGGCCGCCAGGACACGCGCGTCGAGGAGATCGTCCAGCTGGCGCGTGGCCGGAACATCCCTTTGCGCTTCGAGGACCGAGGCCAGCTCGATCGCCTTGCCGGTTCGAAAGATCATCAAGGCGTCGTTGCGCTCGCCGCGGCGCGCTCCGCGGCGACACTTGAAGAAATTCTCGCTGCCGCCAACCCGGGAGCAGGCCGCGGTCAAAAAGGTCTGATCGTCCTTCTAGATGGCGTGGAGGATCCGCACAATCTCGGCGCCATTATTCGAACGGCGCTGGCGTCCGGCGCCCACGGCGTGGTCATCCCTGAACGGCGCTCGGCAGGGCTTACCGACACGGTCGCGCGCGCTTCCGCCGGTGCCCTGGCGCACTTGCCGGTAGCGAAGGTCACCAATCTCGCGCAATCGATGGAGGAGCTGAAGGAGGCGGGTTATTGGCTTATCGGACTCGACGAAGATGCCGACAAAAGCTACACGCAAGCCGACTACACGTCACCCGTGGGCATCGTTCTCGGCGGAGAAGGAAAGGGTTTGCACGATCTGACGCGCAAGCGCTGCGATTTCGTCGTCTCACTGCCAACGACCGGCCCCGTGAAATCGCTCAACGTCTCCGTCGCTGCCGGAGTCGTCCTCTTCGAAGCTCTTCGCCAGCGCCGCGGCCGCTAACGCTTATTGTTCTTCGATGTCAGCCGTCCAGGTAACTTCAAATCCTTTTTTGATGCTCTGGTGAACGGGGCAATAGTTTTCGTGATGCGCGAGCGCGCGATCGGCTTCGGCGCGCTTTCCCTTGGGAATTTTCACGTGATACCGCAACTTCACTGCTGCAATTCGGAATAACTTATCGTCCGCTTCAATTCGTCCTTCGACATCGGCTTCCAGGTTGTTTGCTGAGGGAATTCCGCGCGCTTCCAGCGCGCCGGCTAGTGTGCCGGTCAGTCAACCGGCGAGCGCGGAAATGACGTGATCAATCGTCGTCGGAAGAGGTTCCGTGTCCTTTACGCCGTAATACTTCGCGTAGCCTCCGTGCGTCCCAAATTGCAGAGGCTCCGCGAAGCCCTCGATATGCGCCTCCCGGAGAGGCCGTTTCTTCTGAACCAGCCGGATTTTCGCCGTGTGAATGACTTCACCCATCGCCCACCTCCATGTCTTTGATGCTCTCGCGTTCCCCCAAGATTCAGTTAATCAAGGAAAGGTTCATTTGTCATACTGAATCAGTGAAAAGACATCCAACCCAGTCAGCTTCGCGCGGCCGCTCAGGAAAATCAGCTCCACCGCAAAAGCGGCGCCTTCAACTTCTCCCCCGAGCTTCCTGATGAGCTGGACCGTCGCTGCGGCGGTTCCACCCGTCGCCAGCAGGTCGTCGCATACGAGGACGCGCTGGCCTTTCTGGACTGCATCTTCGTGAACTTCCAGCGTATCTGTGCCGTATTCGAGAGCATAGGAAACTTGCACCGACTTGGCCGGAAGTTTCTTCGGCTTGCGTACCGGCACGAACCCGGCGCCGAGCCGGTAGGCCAAGGCGGGCGCAAAGATGAACCCGCGGGCCTCTATGCCCGCGACAATATCGATATGGTGATTCGAATAGTGTCCGCAGAGCCGGTCAATCAAATTGTGAAATCCTTTTTTGTCTTTCAAAAGCGTCGTCAAATCGTAGAAGAGAATCCCCGGCTTCGGATAATCGGGCACCTCGCGTATCAGCTTTTTCAAATCATCCATTCGGAAGGCTCCTGTTCACTCGTCGTAGGTAATGATGAAGTCATTCGTGTACCCGGGGTCAGCTTCTGCCGGTTCATCGTGAACCTGTGTCACGCTCGAAAATCGCGGGCCACGTTCCAGTGCCGCGCGCAATGCGGCGAGCTGCTCCGCCGTGCCAAGCGCGTATACTTCCACGCGACCGTCGCGCAAGTTTCTGACGTAGCCGCTGAGGCGCAGCTTCTCCGCAGTGCGCTGCGCGTAGAACCGGAAACCCACGCCTTGCACCATTCCGGAGACGAAATAGCGCTTCGCTTGTCTCGCGTCGCTCACAAACTTGCGAATTGTAGCAGAGACGTTGCGCTTCGTCCTGTCGTTCGGCGGCCAAGTGTGTCTGTCAAGACCTGCGATTCGAATTGCGGTAGACTTTCTGCGTTTCGCTTGCCCGTAGGCGGCTTCAAACCTGTCTGCGCGCATCTAAAGTGATTATATGAATAGGCAAAGGCCACAGTTCCACCCGGGTTTGTGCGCCATTCTGATTCGCACCGCTCTCTTTCTGGCCGTTTTTCTGGTGCCGGGCCGCGCTACGCATGCGCAGGACTCTCCTCAGGGGCCAGTTGCGCCGCCGCCCGAACACCGCGTTACCCGGAGCATCGGCACGCAACCCGAACCGGAAGCTCCGCCGGCTCTTCCACCGGACGAAATCATCCGCCGCTTTTCGGAAAAGGAAGACGAGTACGTGGGAGCGCGAATCCGCCACACATTTCGAAAGAGCATCCGCATCCAGGAGTTTGGTCCCGACGGGAAGCTTGCCGGTGAGTTTCTGCGCGTCACCGAAACTGCGCCGGGCGCCGACGGAAGACCGGTCGTCAAAGTCATCGAAAAGCCGCAGTCCACGCTCCAGCACGCGTTCCTTGCGCCCGAGGATCTCGAAGCGCTTGACCGCGTTCCGGCGTATCCGCTTACGACCAGCCAGCTCCCGAAATACAACCTGAAGTATATCGGCAAGGAGCAGGTGGACGAAATCGATTGCTACATTTTTCAGGTGAAACCCAAAATGCTCGATCGCACGCGGGGTTTATTTGATGGCGTGATTTGGGTGGACGCGAAGTATCTGGAAGTGGTGAAGACTTATGGCAAGTGGGTGACAGAGCAGGGTGACGCGCCCATCCTGGCACAATATCCTTTCGCGCTGTTCGAAACGTATCGCGAAAACGTCGGAGGCAAATATTGGTTCCCCAACTATGCGCGCTCCGATGACACGCTGCATTTGAAAGATCAGGACGTCAGCGTCCGCCTGGTCATCAAGTGGAGCGACTTCAAACCGCTGCCTTCCGTTGCGCCACCTGGCGGAACGGCCCCAGCCGCTCCTGAAAAGCCCTGACCGGCTGTGGAGATGGCTGCTGCACAGCCAATCTTGGCTGTGCAGCCGGCTGAATGCTCTCAGTTGCCCAGCAGGAGCCTCCAGCCAGGAACAAGGCCTAGAACGTCAGCTTGAGGCCGAATTGGATGAGGCGCGGGTTGTTCACCGTTTGATTGAGCGCCCCAAACCCCGACGGCGCGGCGACATCCGGCATGAAAGTACCGCCCGCGGAATTGGGCAGGCCGAACTGCGTATGGTTAAAGAGGTTGAAGAATTCCGCCCGGAAATTCAAACCCATGTTCTCCCAAGGCAGGGCAAACTGCTTGATGACGGAAAAGTCCGTGTTCACGAAATCTGGGCCGTTGACCGGAGTGCGGGATGCGTTTCCGAGTTCTCCGGTAGCCGCAGACTTAAATGCGCAGGGGTTAAACCAGTTCGCGACTGTATGCACCCGAGCAGGTGCGGCGCAGCCGGGATTGGCGGCCACCGGCCCGGCCTTGTTCGGGTCGCCTACCTGGTCGGGACGCGCCAGGGTGAAGAAATCGTTGTTCAGGAAACCGACACCGCTGGGGTTAGAGGTATCGATAACAAAAATCGGAAAACCGGAGGTAATTTTCTCAATGAGGGTCACCTGCCAGTTCCCAAAGGCGGTGTTCATGGCGCTACTCCAACTCGAGCCAAAATGCTTGCCCTTGCCGAAGGGCAAGTCGTAAATGACGCTGGCGATGAAGTTGTTGTTTAGATTGATCCCGGAAAGAGCCCAGTCCAGTTTTCTAAATCCCGGGAGGGGATAGTAAGTGGCGCCGTAGATTGAACCCAGGCCGTCGGTAAAGCCAGTGTCGTAGGTACGGGAATAGGTGTAGCCAATCAGAGCGTAGATGCCGTAGCGGGAACTCTTGGTCTCCGCTTTAATTTGCAGACCGTCGTAGTGAGCGCTGCCCTGGCTAGTTATGTTGAAAATAGTGCTGAAGGGGAAGGCAGGATAGGGACTGGGGAGAGCCCCTCCGCCCGGCTTGCAGCCTCGAGTATAACCTGCTTTGAAGTTCGGGCTAGTGGGGTCGCAAGCCGAGGGCGTCTTCACATTCAAGTTGTTTCCGTAGAGCAGAATGTCGGAACCCCGCGATCCCGCATAACCTACAGTGAGCACGATCTGACCCGGAAGTTGGTGCTCCACGTTGATGTTGAACTGCTGAACCTTGCCCAGCTTGAAGTCTGTATTTTGGGCCAAGAGAGCTCCCGTAAAAGTCGCGGGGATTGGCGGCGCATTAAAAACTTGGAACCCCTGGGAGAAACTGATGGTGGCAAAGACGTCCGATTCGGCATAGTACGGCGGATTTTGCCACAGACCCTGTGCGCCCATGTTCCACGAGGAATCATGGTAGATGGCATAACCGGCGCGAACCGCCGTCTTGTCGCTGCCCCAGGGCTTCCAGGCCAAGCCAATGCGCGGCTCGAAAGCGGTCTTGTCCCACTGGATGCCGGCATATTTGTCTGCTCCCTGCCCGGAAATCAAGAATTGACCATTGGCAGGATTAAAATCCGACAGGCGGTTGTCGACCTCGGAAATCGGGCTCGTCAAAGCCCACGCCAAACCAAGATTCAGCGTTATGTTTTTGGTCAGCCGCCAATCGTCTTGAACAAATGGCCGATAAATCTTCCAGCGGCGGCCAATAGTAGGACCATTGAACGTCTGATCGTGAATCGCTGAGCCCGCCAAACCAAGTAGCACCTCGGCCTCCTGATCGCCAGCCACTCCGCCTGTCATAGTCCAGACGCCATCCTGGAGGCCCTCCGTCTTCGTGTTCATCTGATTTGCGCGGATGCCAAGGCCCACCTTGATCTCGTGTTTGCCACGGATCATGTCCAGGGATTCGTTGATGGAAAACACGTTGGTGCCCCCCGTGAAAGGGGAGAAGCCGCGGTCTCCAATGGCGAAATAGGGGCCCAGTACATTCACGCTAGTCAAACCGCAACTGATACCTCCGGGCGCGCAGGTGCCCGTTCCACAGTCCAAATTCGCGCCGGGGATACCGAACTTGGCTGCTGTGCAAGTTCCTGAGCCCTGAGAAGTGATGTAGTTGAAAATGCGGTTGTAGCCCCCGCTCACCTGGTTGACGGTGGTGGGAGAAAAAACGTGTGTCTCCGAGAGGGCGATGTTGCGCCCGTGGTTGAGGATGCCCTGATTGCTGGCAAAGAAAAAGGACTCGGTAAGATTGCCAGGGCCCCCGCCGCCCGGCACATAGGAAGATGCCTGATCGTAGCTGAAGCGTGCAAACGCGCTATCGGCACTCGAGAAATTGTGATCGAGTCTAATGTCAAATTTCGTTTCATCGAGTTTGCGAATCGGCTCGTTTACGAAATTGGTGAAGCTACTAAGATTATTCGCATTCGGTTCGGGATAGAGGGCGATCAATTTCACGCCGATGGAATTGAACAAGTTTGCCGGAATCTTGTTGCAGTTTACGCCCGCCGGCTGAATGCCATTGGCGTTGGCTGGCAGAGGATTGCCGGCGGCATCGCACTGAAAATCCTTATTACCCGCGGCCACATTCGGATTGAAAATCTTGCCGATGGGATTTGGCTGCCCAAGGGCATCGTTCGTGAAGTCTCCGGCTTTCATGGCATCGGTGGGGACTACTCCTGTGAACGTAATGCCCCTGCGTTGATACTTTTGCTCGCCATCGACGAAGAAGAAGGTCTTACCTTTTCGAATGGGCCCTCCAACCGAGCCGCCAAACTGATTCAGGTTGAACTTTTCCGGCTTGGTGGCGAAAAAGCTCTTTGCATCCAGTGAGGTGTTGCGGAAAAATTCGAACAACGATCCGTGGAAATCGTTGCCCCCGGATTTCGTGGTGACCAGGACTGTTGGTCCGGCACGGGTGCCATATTCCGCGGAGTAATTGTAGGTAAGGACTTTAAACTCCTGAATGGCATCGATCGAAGAAAGAATCGCGATGCCGCCAGAAGTCAATTCGTTGTTGTCGTTGCCATCGAGAAGCCAATCCGTGACGTTGGGGCGTGATCCGCCGACCGACAAAGAAACTGATCCGCGCGCGGATACCTCGCTGCTTGCCCCGCCGTTGAAAAAACTGCTGTTGACCGCCGTTTCCTGCGTCGTGCCCGGCGTAAGAGTGGCAAGCTGGACGAAATCGCGGCCGTTCAGAGGCAGTTGTGTGACCTGCTCCGAGGTAATGACCTGTCCGAGGGTAGGATTGGTCGTCTCTACGGCTACGGCGTTGGCCGACACTTCCACTTGTGTGGAGACCCCGGAGGGAGAGAGGGTAAAATTCAGTTCACGAGCCTCGTCGACCTGCAGGCGCAGGTCTTTCGTTTCGATAGTCTGAAAACCCTGGAATTCGACACGCAAGGTGTAGGTTCCTATAGGCAGCAAGGGGATTAGGTAATGGCCTGCGTCATCGGTTCTTGCCTCGCGAGAGGCACTCGTAGCTTGCGAAGTCGCCTTGACCGGGGCGCCAGAGATAACCGCTCCCGATTTGTCTAAAACGGTGCCGGAGAAACTGCCCGTCGCCTGGCCGGACCCGGCCGGCGCGCACACCAGCGCCAAGGTCATAACAAAAAACGCCCACAAAAGTTTTTTCATTATTTTTCTCCCCCCAGACCGCGTCCCCGCTTTCCGCAAGCACAGGATTTCTCCGTGACCGGAGAAGGTCTGCGAAAAGTTAAACAGTAAAACTGAGAGAGTGTAGGCCGAATTCATACGAAAGCGCAAGTCTAAGAGCTATGAAAACTTTGCACACTTCACGCAGAGATTTGAATCGTTCGAGTTATTTTGGAATTGCCCTACGAACTCAGGAACCGCGAAGGAACCCCGTCGTCCCGGCCGAATTGCATGTCATTGAATGACGCTGCAATTCCGTACCAATTCGGCATGGCCGCTGGCTCCGCGCGCTGTACCTGCGCCATTGTCGCGACGACCACGTTTCCGCGCCCCAGCGGACGGCTGACCAACACGACCTCCAACTCGATCGGCGCACCCACTTCTAGTGGCTTGGGACACAGAAAGTAGACTCCTGTCGAACTGATGTCGCGGGTGACCAGCGTCACCGGAAAATCCTCAAGAATATGGTTCACGCTGCGCAGCCGCAGCGGCAGCTTCAGTGTCGCGCGCGGATATTCGCGGTGCTCCGGGTGCACGCCCACTGCGTGCGTCGGCACGCGCACAAATCTTCGCGGCCGCGTATCCCGCAGCAGAGGCACGATGCGCAGGGCCGGCACTTGCGCCGGGATCGCAGTGGCTTGCGCGGCGGGAGCAGCGGTGGCCGCTCGCGTTTCCGCCACAGCCTTTTCGTCCTTCGAAACAAATAAACTGGCGCGGTTTGTCGCGCTCATCTCGCCCTCAGCGATCTCTTTTCGCCGTTGACCTCTTCGGCCCACGACGCCTGATTTCTTGTCTTACCCCAAGTCCCCGGTACTGCGGAATGGAGCGCTAAAATGCCATTATATGCGTCGGGCGTCAACCTGTGGAAAACAGGCGAAGTGCCCTAACCTCAAACACTTGGTAATAGTACCAGCGTCGGGATTTTTCCGTTCATGACATGCTGTGAGTTTTCCCTCCCAATATGGCGCTCGACACACAGACACTTCGCCTCTACCTTGTATTCGTTGGAATTTTTGCCATGTCCACCACAACAATCGACACCGCCCAGCCTAAAGCAGGCAACGCAAATCTAGCGAACCCAACCGGCCCCTCATCCGCTCTTGTTTATCTTGCCTTTGCCGCCATCTATTTGATCTGGGGCTCGACGTATCTCGCGATTCGCATCGGCATCGAATCTTTCCCCCCACTACTGCTCGCGGGCGTGCGACATTTTCTGACCGGCCTCACGCTTTACTTGGTTTTCCGCTGGAAGAAAGGAGTCCGGCCCACCCCGGCCCAGTGGCGCACCGCCGCTATCACAGGCGTTCTCCTTTTGTTCATAGGCAACGGAGGAGTCTGCGTGGCGGAAGGGACTGTGCCTTCGGGCGTAACAGCTTTACTGGTGGCCACCGTCTGCCTCTGGCTCGTCCTCATCGATTGGTTGCGTCCGGGTGGGGTACGTCCTGTACCGCGCGTAGTTGCGGGAATCGTATTGGGCTTTGCAGGCCTCGTCCTGCTGGTGGGGCCCGCGCACCTTGGCGGTTCGGGCCGGATTGATCCCAAGGGTTCCGCCATTCTTGTCGTCGCTTCGTTAGCCTGGGCCTTTGGTTCTATCTATTCGAAGCACGGCAGCCTGCCCAGCTCGCCGTTTCTCGGCGTTGCGATGCAGAGTCTAGCCGGTGGCATCGCCCTTTGCGTTGTCAGCTTTTTCATCGGCGAATTCAACGTCCTTCGTCTCGCGGTAATCTCGCTGCGATCCTGGTTGGCGCTCGGCTATTTGATGGTATTCGGTTCGGGGCTCGGTTTCACCGCCTACATTTACCTCCTGAAGAACACCGCTGCCGCGCGCGTTGGCACCTACGCGCTGATCAACCCCGTCGTCGCTCTGTTCCTTGGCTGGCTGTTCGTGGGCGAATCCATCTCTCTTCGTACCGGCCTCGCTGCGGGGGTGATTCTCACAGCCGTCCTCTTGGTTATTACCGCGCCGCATCAAGACGCCGGCTCCGCCAAGCTCACCCTGCCTGCGCCTGGCGAAGCCTGAGTGCCTTCCTCAACGTCAATGGGCGTCCCTAACCAAAGATTCTCTGTTCTGTGGCCCAAGCTTTGCCGCGCGTTTCCGGATAGAATTGTTTCGCGCCTTGCGTTATTTTTGCAGTGTTGGCAATGAACACCATGAATAGCAAGAGCACATCGGCCAAATCCAGGATTTCCCAGCGTGCTGCCGCTCGGTTCTGGCGCGCCACGCTTGCGCGCGATCCCCGTGCCGACGGCAGTTTTTTTCTCGCGGTGCGCTCCACGCACATTTATTGCCGTCCCTCGTGCCCGGCGCGGCGGCCCTTGCGCCGAAACGTACTTTTCTTCAATACACAGGAAGAGGCGGAAAAACAGGGTTTCCGTCCTTGTCTCCGCTGCAGACCCAATGAGATCTCCGGTGCCGTTGTTCTCGTCGAGCGCGCCGCGCGTCTCCTCGCCGATACCGCCGAGGAGGGACTGCAGCTCAGAGCCATCGCCGAAAAATTGAACACCACCACCGCAACGCTACGCCGCGCCTTCCGGCAAGTCACCAAACTCGCGCCGCGCGACCTTGCCGAAGCGCTGCGCCTCAAGAATTTCAAAAAAATGTTACGCGCGGGCACACCCATCGCGGACGCACTTTATGCAACGGGTTACGGCTCGTCCAGCCGCGTCTACGAACGTAGCAACGCCCAGCTCGGGATGACACCCGCAACCTATCGAAAGGGGGGAAAGGGAATGAAGATCGGATACAGCATCACGAAATCACCGCTCGGAAAAGTTCTCGTTGCCGCGACCGAGCGTGGGGTTTCCGCCGTTTATCTCGGGGACTCGGAAAATAAACTCATCACTGAACTCCGCGAGGAATATCCCCGCGCGGAAATATCGCCCGCGGTGGATTCGTTCCAGCGGTGGGTAAGCGAGATCGTTCAACGCATCGAAGGTAAAGAACCGCATTTCGATTTGCCGCTCGATCTTCAGGCGACCGCATTTCAGCGCCGCGTCTGGCAGGAGCTCCAGCGCATTCCTCACGGCACCACGCGTACGTACAGCCAAGTGGCCCGCGCCTTGGGACATCCGCGAGCGGTGCGCGCCGTGGCCCGCGCCTGCGCCACGAATCCTGTCTCCATCGTAGTGCCTTGCCATCGTGTCATCCGCGGAGACGGCAACCTTGCCGGCTACCGCTGGGGCCTTCCGCGCAAGGAACAACTCCTGAAACAGGAGCGCTCTTCGAGCGGCCATTAGCCGTAAACAAACACTTTCTTAAAGATTGTCCGCTTTTTCAATTGTGAGAGCTACGGGAGGGTAGTTCTGTCGAGCCGAACCGTGTTCACCCGCGGGGCTTTATGTGGCTGACACCTTTTGGCCAATCCTGTTTGAACTTTGCATCGCCAATTTTGAGGTTTTTGATCACGTTCACGTAGTGAAAGAGGAAGTAGTCACCCGAGCCTGATTCAAAAAACTTCTGCTGGATCGGCAGCCAGGAAGACTCGTCGATCCACATCTGAATCTTGGAAATCTGATTGCGGATTTCGTCCGATTTTGGTGTTAGCTCGATAACCACGGTCTTGTGCTGATCTAATTCTTCTTCGCCGGAGACGGCGACCAGGTAACTCTTTTTCACGTTTTCACTTCGCGTCCCGAAACCCAGCAACACGTATTGATCGACCATCGCCCGATTTTTCCCCAAGTTGTACTCTTCGACGCGGTTGATCTTTGGGTTGTACACAAACAGCTGCTCGCCTGCCCGAAGGATCGTGCGCGGATCGGGCTTGGCGATATCGATCCGCATCTTCTCATCCCGCCGCACCGCAATCTGTCCCGTCTCTGTGGATGTGTCTTGCACAATCGCAGTGTACTTAACGTGCTGGATGTCGGCGGTGAGACTATGAAAATCTCGCGCGGATTTGTCCATCATCGCAAGGACACCCTCGACAGTCCACTGTCTTGTGTTCTGTGCCGCGGGTGCCAGCAGCGCGCAGCACAACGCACTAATTCCAAGTAGAAAGTTCAGAAATCCTAGCGGTTTCAAGATTGGCCCCTGCCGGGTGGCTTCACCGGGTCTATAACGCTCCATCGAAATCCTAGCATGCCGACATTGTCCCCGCCTTGATCGGGGGCACACTTCTAGCCAGTTTTTTATGCTCCTACATGGTATAGGCAAGCGCAGACTGTGGCTAGCAATACGTGCGTGACGGAAGGGAATCGAATCGCCGGGAGGCGTCCAGATTAACGATGGACCTCAACCTGATACGCGATGACTGTACCCTGTGCGTCGCGTTCTGGTTCGATTTTGGCAATCTCAAAGCGTCCGTAACGCAAGCTCGGCAGTGATTTCTGCAATGCGTTATGAAGGTCGTTTTCGAGCGCTGGCGTTTGCACCGGTGGTGCGAGCAGGCGCGCGTCTACGCGATAGACCTGTTGCCTACCGTCCTCTTTGACCAATTGCACCTGGCCCGGCGCCGCAGGGACACCCACTTGCGGCTGATCTTGAAACCAGGCCCGCGGAGTCGCGAGCACAAAGACCAGAATCGCCGCTACCGCGAGGTCGTACTGCCACGTGCCACGTTCATAAGCCCAGAAGAACGTACGCGAAAGAATTTGCCACGGACTCGCCATGTCAGTCCGCCGGGATTCCATCGACAACTACGCCGTCCCGCATATGCACGACGCGGTCGAAATATACCACCGCCTCCGGATTGTGTGTGATCATCACGATCGTCTGCCCCAGGTCTTTGTTCAGCTGCCGCAGCATTTCCAGCACGATTTCCGAGTTTTTAGTGTCCAGGTTTCCTGTTGGCTCGTCCGCCAGCAGAATCTTCGGCTCGTTGATGATGGCTCGTGCAATCGCCACGCGCTGCTGCTCACCGCCGGAGAGCTCCGATGGCTTGTGGTGCAGCCGTCCTTCGAGGCCAAGCATCTTTGTCACCAGGTCGAATCGGTGTGGGTCGAATCCGTCGCCGTGGAGAAACTGCGCGATGGCGATGTTGCCCTTGGCAGTCAGTGTAGGGAGCAGATTGAACCGCTGAAACACAAACCCGATCTTGTGGCGCCGTAACTTGGTGCGTTCAGCGTCGCGCATCGCTGTCAGGTCGTTTCCGTCCACCAGGACCCGCCCGCGCGACGCCTGTGCCAGCCCGCCGATGACGTACAGCAGCGAAGATTTCCCACACCCGGACGGGCCCATCACCGCGACGGACTCGCCTGGCTGCACTTCGAAGTTTACCCCTCGTAGAGCAGCAACTTCCACCTTTCCCGCGCGGTAGAGCTTCCAGAGACCTTCTGTCTTAAGTATAGGCTCTGCGCTCATTTTCTCCAGAAAAATTGGCCTTTCGGAAGGTGTCCGTATTGTAGCTGCGATTGCCATCTCTGCCTAGCCGCATCACCTGCCGGCCGTGTCCCTCCTTCGTTTCCGTCTCTTCAATTGAGTGCGCTCTGCGATCTCCGTGCTCATTTTGTTCTTCAATCGTAAGAAAGGGCCTCGACCGCGTCCTTCCGGCTGGCCATCCACGCCGGATAGCTCGCGCCAAAGATTGCACCTACCAGAGCGATCCCTGCCGCGCGTAATAGCCATCCCGGCGTGATCAAAATAGACAACGTCGGAAATCCCGCGAGAAATGCTCCGCGCACCGCGTAACTCAGTCCGACACCCGCCAGGATCCCTAGCCCGCACAAGGCTGCCGACTCCGTCAACAGAGCCCTGACGATGAAAAAACGGCCCGCCCCGAGCGATTTTAACACTCCGATATCGCGCGTGCGTTCGATCACCGTCGTGTACATCGTCAGAAAAATGACCAACAGCCCGATCGAAACGGCAAGCGCGATCATGGAATCGATGAAGGCTTCAAGCCCTGGGATATTCGTGGAAGTCATCAACGACAGAAAATCCTTCAAGGGGCGCACAGGGTAACCGGGGAACAACTGGCGCATGAGCGCCATCACGTCTTCCGTGTGCTCCGGCCGAGTGCATTTCAGCAGGAATATGGACGCTTTGTCATGCGCGCCGACAAGGTCTTGCAGTGTCGCCATCGGGACAAACAGCCGCGCTCCTTTTCCGTGCTCGATAATTCCCGACACGTGCCAGTCGTGATTCAGCAGCTTGTACGTGTCGCCTACCTTGATCTGCTTGGCCTTCGCCGCCCAATCATCCACCAGCAGATCGTCCGGGCCCTCCATGTCGTGCCCTTCGAGGAACACGAACCCTCCGGAGACTGCGTTGAAGCTTTCCTTCTCAATGCCGTAAATTACATCCACTCCGCCCGTGGAATTGAATTGTAGGAGCGCTGGCGCAACCGACTGGACGTATTTCATCTCTCTTAGCTTGTCGCCAATTTTGATTGGCATCGGTGAGCCGCTGAAGGCGAGAAACACCTGAGCGGAGGGCGACTGCAACATGATGTCCGCGCCGATCCCCTCAATGCGCTTCGCTGTCTCGGTCAGTAAGCCGGTCGTAAGCCCTACGATCAGCACGACCAGCGCTACCTCGACTGCCACCGCCAGCACACCAATCAGTGTGCGGAGTGGGCGATGTAGCAGGTTGCGGACGATGAACTCTCCCATCATGGTTTGGATTCCTTCGGCGGCCGTTTGTCTTCCTCGCCCAAGTTCACCAGCTCCGTTCCCGCGGGTTGTTCCAGCATGAAGCGATCCGCAGGAATCTCCTGGTTGAGCATGAGCTTGGTGATGGCAAGTTCCAGTTGGTAATCGTCATGCGGCCGCTCAATTCGAATTTCCCGGGGAAACGAAGTCATTCCGCCCGCCGCCGGCGCAACCTGTTCCTGATCTCCGATGAGCGGTTGCCAGTCGGAAAAATGAGAGTCGGAAACCAAAACACCTCTGGGCCCATAGCGCTGTATCCGTGCCACCTGCAAGTCCGTACGATCGAACCAGATTTTTCGCAGAATCTCCGTTTGGTAGCCGCCACGCAGGACGGTTAAAACATAATATCGTCCGCTTGCGTCATTGAATTCTTCAAACAGTACGGTTTCTTCCTTCTGGACATCCGGCCACAAAAGAGCGTCCAGCAAATGTTGCGGCCGCAAATTCTCAATCGGCTTGCTGCTGCTCCGCTCCAGAGTCACGTACCCGACAAGGAATTTATTTTTAGACGGAATCGATACTCGAAACGTTTGACCGTCGCTGTTCATATCGAAGATCGTCTTTCCAATTACTGGCGCTTGCCCAATCATTCGAATCTTCGCCGGCCGTGCCGCTAGCAAAAACGCCTTTACCTCGTGATACTCCTCAATGATTCCGCTGTATTGCGAGCCTGCCGTCGGTTTTAGCTCGACGGTTGCACTGATGCTCTTCACGCCTTGGGCCACTGCATTGTATTTTTCAAGCAGTTCTTCCCGCGAAGCATCCAGCGCCACTGGCCGGTTGGCCGCAGGGATATTTCTCTTTGTGCTGACACGCGCGGCCTCACAACTGCAGGAAATCGCCGCCACTGTCGCCACTATCATCCAAACCAGCATACGTGGCATCAATCGCTTCCGTCCTGAAGCATACAAGTTAAGCATTCTGGCAACCACTCGGATACCACTCAAGTCCCCGGAGTCACCGCGACGGGCGAGCGAGTCAATGAGTGCGAGCGACGTAGACGTCAAACTGCTGCAAGGCCGGGCGCACGCGCCGGACCACGTCGCTGGTCCCGAGGGTCTCGCTCAGTAGTGTCACCCAGCCGGCTTCCGGATCGCACACCGCGCAGAACGTGTACCGTGTATAAGCCGCTTGATATGCGTCTAATCCGTGCTGCGAAAGTTCTCTCTCGAGAGTCGCATCAACCACTTTGGCAGCTGCGCCCGTCCTTGTGCCAAAAGTTTCCGCCTCGAACCGCTCGAATAGCTGCAGCAAGTGCTCCTCTGAAGGCTGTGGAAGAACCATGCAGCGCCCGGCGGCTTCACGGAACGCAATTTTCCTCGCCTCGCAGAATTCCCGCACACGGTTCAAGTGGCTGAAAAAATCGACCACGAAAAAATCGCCGCCCGAAAGCGCCGGGAACAGCGCTGCCCAGATTTGCGCCGCTTCCTTTCCCTTCGCCGGCTCGCGGCTTTCCGTTTCCAGCAATTCGAGCCCCACCGCTTTCAAATCCGCGCCGAGATCCAGCACCTGCACATCGAGCGAAAATGGCGGAAGCTCGAGCGCTCTGCTTCCCGGTCCCGCATTGCCCGTTGCGCTCATTCCTCATCCAGAGAGGGGAATTTCTTCTGAAATTCCGGCGACTGTTTGCGCACATCCAGCCAGTCAAAAAAGGCATCCGGCGTTTCCAGCCAGATACGGAACCAGCCGGCAATCTCTTCTTTTTCTGCACGCTTGTGGGCATCTACCTTACGGTTCCGCGCGATCATTTCCGCGCGCCGTTTGCCGAGTCTCGCCACATCTAGCACGCGCTCCACCGCGGCGCTCTCTCCATGCGTGCGGAATTTCCGCATCAATTCATCCAGTCGCGTCAAGCTTACTTCGGCGTCTTCCAGTGTCTTGAAATGCAGCAAGTCCTCGAACTCTTCCTCGTATTCCTCTTCTGCTTCTTCGCGCTGTGTCAATACAACTTTCCAGCCCGCGCTATTGAGTACTTCCGCGATGTAATCCGGCCCTGTCTTACCCGCTTCGCCATGTTCCGCGAACAGTTTTCGCCGCAATTGCTCGATTTCTGCCGCCGTCCATTTTGTCGCCGCGATCTCTCGCGCCGTATCCAGGATCAGGGCCTTCTTTGTTTTCAGCGATTCGTTCATCGAGCCTTGCCCCTGTGCCTTTTACCTCGCGGTTTCTTCTTGCTGGATTCGGAGGGCGGCGGGTCCGCGGGTTCTCCCGCCAGCAGCCGCCGGTACTTCATCACATTCTTGTTGTGCTCCGCTAGAGTAGGGCTGAAAAAATGTCCGCCCTGGGTGTTGGCAACGAAATAGAGATAATCCGTTTGCGCGGGTTCCAGCGCCGCGCGCAGCGAAGCCTGCCCGGGATTTCCTATGGGTCCGGGGGGCAGGCCCGCGTACTCATAGGTGTTGTAAAGTGAATCGAAACTCAGGTCCTTTCCGGTTAGCTTGCCGTTGTATTGACCGAGCCGTTCCATTCCATATACGACCGTGGGGTCGCATTGCAACCGCATGCCTTTGCGCAGGCGGTTTTCAAAGACGCCCGCCACCAGCGGCCGCTCCTCGCGCTTTGGGGTTTCGCGTTCGACCAGCGAGGCCAGCGTCGCGATTCGCAATACCTGACGATGGCCGCCGTCGCTCATTTCTCTGCCGGGAGCTTGCGGCGCAATGCGCTTCCACTCTTCTTTGAACTTGTGGACCATTTCTGCGGTTAGCTCGCTGGCCGCCGGATGCCGTGGCAGTTCATACGTTGCGGGGAAGAGGAAACCCTCAAGCGTCTGTGCCTCCGGCGCGATATCACGAATCAGCGAAGGATCTCCCGCTGCATATAGGAAATCGCCAGCGGGCATGAACCTTCCGGCTTCCAGTTCGTGCGCGATATCAAACATAGTCTCGCCTTCGCGCACCGTGAACTCCACTTCGTAGACCTGGCCGTTAGCGAGTTTCCAGAAAACATCGCGCCCCGTTATGGCGCGATCAAAAAAGTATTCTCCCGCTTGCAGCGTGCGCTTCGGATGCCGCCGTGCGTAAATTTCCAAACCCAGCGCGCTCCTCACCACTCCGTTTCTTTCGAGCAAATGAGCCACGAAGCGCCGCGAGGCCCCGCGCGGCACATCCACGAAAACGCCCTCCGCTGCGAATCCCTGGTACGGCCGCGTGATGCCGTACCACAGCCACGCAGCCACGCCTCCGCCAGTCAGCAGCCCAAGCAAGAAAAATCTCAGCAAAATCTTCACAGGTTTCGGGCTCTCTCGCATCACGCGCTGACTCCATGGTTTTCTCCGTTCGCGCGCAGTGTTTCCAGATAATCACGCAAGATCACTGCCGCCGCGATCGCATCCACCGAGTTTTTTCCTTCTCTCTTTTTTACCCGTTCCTTCTCGCTGCTTTCTCTTTTCCCTCGGAGTGGTACCGGTGTATGAAGGATTCTTCCAGCGAATTCTTCCAGCAGCCTTTCCGCTTCCCAGCTTGTCAGCCGCTCGTCAACCATCTCCACTCGCACTGCCATTTGCTTCCGCACGCGTTGCGCAAAGCGTTCCGCCTCTTCGGCCATCTCTCCGCGCGTGCCATCCAGCCGCAGCGGCAAGCCCACCACAATCTGCTTCACTCCGTGTTCGCGGACCAACTCCCGCAGACGGCGCATATCCTCATTGCGATTGACGCGCACCAGGACGCCCAGCGGCTGTGGCAATCCCGCTTCCGCATCCGCGATCGCGAGGCCCATGCGCGCCTGGCCATAATCCACTGCAAGGATGCGTGCACTCTTGGCGTCACTCCCCGGATCAGGTCGTTGCGTCACGTTTTCAGTATACCGGGAAGCGCTCCGCAAGACTCGGTGTGTGGCTTGCAGGATGCGTGCCCGGTTAGCCGAGTGTGCGGAGTTGCGATCGAGCAATGTTTATCTCCAGACTCCGCGTTTTCAATTTCTTGCCTGCCATTTCTTCTTTCTTAGGGTTTGCGGCCGCGGGCGCCGGATTGCCACGCGTCCCAGTAGCCGAGGAGCTTCATTTGCAGATCGAGGCCGGTTTCTTTGACCAACACGTCGAGCTCGGCGCGGGATAGGCGCTTGCCGAGCGGCTCGGCGCGGTCGGCGATGCCCCAAGCGGTAAGAGCGGCGAGCGCAGTGTGTAACTTGAGTTCGCGAATATCGACCTTGTCGAAAGTGTCGGAAGCAGCGTGGTAATTGGGCAGATAGTTGGCCTCTCCCTGATTGGCCACAAGCGTGGGCACGCCTTCGAGCAGAAAATCAAAATTGTCGGTGCCGAAGGAAGCGTCAAAAGTGTGCTTGTTGGCGCCCCAGGATTCGAGCGGCTTCAGCACTTCGCGAATGCCCGTTTCGATGTCACGGCGGCCGCCGAGCGAGTAACCGGTCACGCGGCCGATTCCGGCGTCGAAGGTGATCATGGCGCGAATCTTGTCCATCTCTGCGCGGTGCGCCTTCACGTATTCGTAGGAACCGAGCGTGCCTTGCTCCTCGCCGCTGAAGAGAACGAAGCGAATGGTGCGCCTTGGGAGGAGTCCCGTGGCCTTAATGGCGCGTGCCGCTTCGATCACCATCGCCGCGTTGCAACCGTTGTCCAGCGCGCCGGTGCCAAACTCCCAGGAATCGAGGTGCGCGCCGAGAATCACGCTTTCATCGGGTTTCTCATGGCCTCGAATTTCGCCGACGACGTTTTCCTGCTCGACCGGACCGCCGACTTTGTTCGGCATGCTGAAATGCACGCGCACTTTTCCTGGAGACGCAGCGAAGGTGCGCGCCAAGCGCATAGCGTCTTCGCGGGCCACGACGGCTTGCGGGATTTTGTCAATCTCGCCGTTCAACGAATTGGTGTGGCGGTAGAGCAGCAGCCGCTCTCTAGCGCCAATCCACAGAATCGCGCTTGCGCCGCCCTTGACGGCCCGGGAAATAATGTCCGGCGGGCGCAAATATTCGTCGAAAAGATCGGCCCAGGTCGAGCCAATTTCACTGTGCACGAGCAGAATTGCGCCCTTGATGCCGGCGCCCACTTGCGAGAAGTCGTCCTGCGTGCCGTAGCCGACATCCACGAGAGTGGCCTCGATACCGCCCGCGGGTACCGGTGGCGACCAGCCCGTGGACGCGAGGCGCACGGGAAACTTTACCGGCCCGAGCAATTCCAAATGAGTTTCGCCTTCGTTCCACGTTACCGGCAGTCTGTATTTTTCCGTGTGCACCTCGATGCCTGCGGCGCGGAAGGCAGCTACAGCCCAATCGACCGCTTTTGCCATTTGGGTCGTGCCGGTAACACGCCCACCAATTTCGTCGGTAAGGTGGCGCAGATTCTCTTCCATCGGCGAGGAGCCCATCACTTGAGGCAAAATCTTCGCCGCGGCCGCGGCGCAGGTGGAAACTTCCGTGGCCGAGCATCCGGTTGCACCCTGAACAGGTAGCACTGGTCTTCCGAGTGGATCCGCCTGGGCTGGCGGGAGTTGCGCAACGACAGTAGAAGAGGAAGCGAGGAGAATGAAAAGTAAAGAGACGACGACAAAAGAGCATCGAACTAGCAATCGGCACCCCTGAGAATGATTTGCCTGGCCTGCGGGAGGCACGGCGATTGAGAGGCGGATTATAGCGTACCGGGGCACAATCTGGTGGACAAAGCGAGATATAACAGATTAGTATTTTTAGTCCATAAATAACATACAAACGGCTAATTTGCGGTAGGATAGCAGGGTCGCCAATCGAATCGGCGCCTTACTTAAATGAAAAACCACAGGCTGGGTAGCCTGTGCCACACTACGCGGGTGTGGCGAATCCGAGAGGAGAATAGGCTGCGACAATGAAGAGCAATCGAAAGCGTCCGTGCACTTGTGGCCACCCGAAGAGTATCCACGCGCGAATGTACGTCAAGGTGCGACCCGTAAAGCTCCCAAAGAACTGCAACTTCCCCGGTTGCAGATGCAAGAACTATAAAGCAGCCACGAGCCGGCAGAGATAGACGAGCCGGCGCGTCTCACGAAGGTTGATCAAGGCGAAATTCCGCATGCAGAGCAGCGAGCGCGCGCTGCATGGAGTTTTGTTCGACAACCAGGGAAATATTGTATTCCGAAGAGCCCTGTGCAATAGCGATGATGTTGACGCCTTCGCGGCCGAGGGCGCCAAACGTGCGGCCTGCAACTCCAGGAATTCCCCGCATGTTCTCTCCCACCACGGCAACGATGGCGACATTGGGATTTGCGGAGACGTGTTCCACGGTCTGCTCGGCGATTTCGGGAGCAAACGCTTCCCGAAGAGCCGCCAACGTGCGTTTCTCGTCCGCGGAAGAGATCACAAAGCAGATATCGTTTTGCGAAGATGATTGTGAGACAAGAAATACGTTAGCGCGCGTTTGAGCGGTGGCCGCAAACGAGCGGGCCAGAACATCGGGGAGCCCGACAATCCCCGGGCCGCCGACGGTAACCATGGTGACATCGCGAATCGCGGTGAGCGCCTTGACGCCCCCTCCGGTGGGCAATCCTTTCGCAGTGATCTTTGTGCCGGGTTTTTCCGGGGCGAAACTATTGCGGATCCAGACCGGCACGCCTGCGGCGGTCACGGGGCGCAACGTATTCGGGTGCAAGACTTTCGCGCCGAAGTAGGCGAGTTCTGCCGCTTCGTTGTAAGAAATCTCGGGAATCGTTCGGGCTTCGGGAACCAGGCGCGGGTCCGCCGTTTTTACGCCATCCACATCCGTCCAGATCACGGTTTCTTGCGCGCCGAGCGCGGCGCCAAGAATCGTGGCCGAATAGTCCGAGCCACCGCGGCCCAGCGTCGTTTGGATTCCCTCGGGTGTCGCAGCGATAAAACCCGTGACCACCGGCACGACCCCCTGGTCCAGGAGCGGGCGAAGGCGCACTTCGGCTCGCGCCCAGGTTTGCGTCATGAGGGGTTCCGCGCGGCCGTGATGAGGATCGGAAACGATGACCTCCGTGGCGGAAACTGGGACGCTGCGCAAACCAAGCTCACAAATCGCGCCCGCGACAAGCGGAGCAGAGAGGCGTTCACCGATTCCGGAGATGGCATCGAGCGCGCGGGGCGTTAACTCGCGAAGCAAAGACGTACCCCGAAGGAGCCGGTCCAGTTCTTCGAGCACTCCGCGACACACTTCGGCAATTTCGGTGCGCTTTTGTGGGTCGCTTATCAGAGCTTTGAGAGCCGTCTCGTGTTGCGTGCGAAGTTCCTCCACGAGCATTGGGAAAGAATCCTGATCCCCTTCTTCGGCGCGATGCGCCGCCTGGATTAGGCGGTTGGTTACCCCGCTTATGGCGGAGACAACGACCACGACAGGGCCTTGTGCCGCGGCAGACTGAACAATCGCGGCAGCACGGCGCACACAGTCTGCGTCTCCCACGGAGGTACCGCCGAATTTCATGACGCGCAGATAAGAGTTCATTCGTAAATTCCAGAAGTGGAATGCGTTCCGAAGGGCGATTTCGAGCTTTCCAGAAACATCCTAGATAGTCGCACACTCGGCGTCATTCGGCATCGGAGGAACAGCTCAAACATGAGGTGACATTATATTTGCAGGCGTTTCCAGCGGCCCCGTTTGAACAGAATGATGCTGGCGCCGGCGATAAAGGCTTCCGCAACGACAATGGAGAAGTACACGCCATTAGCGCGCATACCGGCGGTGATCGCCAGGAAGTAAGCGAGAGGAATTTCCAAGAGCCAGAAACCAAAGAAATTCACAATGGTCGGCGTTACGGTGTCGCCCGCCCCGTTGAAAGCCTGGAGCATGACCATGCCGTAGGCGTAGCCGATGTTTCCGTAGCTGATGATGCGAAGACACGACGCGGCCAGCGGCACGACGAGCGGGTCGCGGGTGAAGAGGCGGACGACGGGTTCGGCAAAAAGGACGAAAAAGATGCCGACGACGCCGAGAAAGAGCATGTTGTAAACGCCCGTGCGCCAGACGGAGGTTTCAGCGCGCTCGGGCTGTTTGGCGCCGAGGTTCTGACCTACCAGCGTAGCGGCAGCGTTGCTGAGGCCCCAACTGGGCAGGATGATGAAAACGACGATGCGGATGGCGATGGTATAGCCTGCAAGGGCCGCGGCGCCAAAGATGCTCACGATGCGGACAAGGCCGATCCAACTGGTGTGCGCGATAGCGAATTGCAGGATGCCTGTTAGGGAGACGCGCAACAAGCGCCACAACACGCTGAAGTTAAGGTGAATCTGGCGACGCAGGATGCGGATGCGCTCCGTGCCGCGAAGCAGGCGGTAGAACTGGTAGAGTACGCCGATGCTGCGTCCTGTGAATGTGGCCAGAGCCGCGCCGGTGACGCCGAGCTTGGGAAAGGGACCCACACCGAAGATGAGGCAAGGGTCGAGGATGAGGTTGATGATATTCGAGACCCACAGCAGACGCATGGCGATGGCCGCGTCCCCTGCGCCGCGGAAGATGGCGTTGTTGAGGAAAAGCATCAATATGGCACCGCCACCGCCGAGGGCGATGCGGGCATAACCGGAGCCGACAGCGACGATTTGCGGCGAGGCTCCCATCAGGCGAAGCAAGTTGGGCGCGAAAAACAGGCAAGGTAAGCCCATCAGAAGGGAAACTGCCAGGCCGATGGCGATGGCTTGGACTCCTGCCACGGCAGCGCCGGCGGCATCTTTCTCGCCGATGCGGCGCGCCACCATGGCGGTGGTCGAAAGGCTCAAGCCCAGGCCGACCGCGAAAACGAGACTGAGCAACGATTCCGTGATACCGACAGTGGCGACCGCGTCCGCGCCGAGGCGGCCGACCCAGAAGACGTCCACGACAGCAAAAAGCGACTCCAACACCATCTCCAGAACCATGGGGATGGCCAGGAGAAGAATGGCGCGGTTCAGGCTGCCGGTGGTGAAGTCCTGGTGAGAGCCTCGGATGGCCTCGCGTACGGAGCTCCAGAGCGAAGCCTGCGGCGGAGCGACGACTGCTTGTTCCATAGCTACAAATCCTGCGCCTTCTGCGCGGGCGCAATGGCAAAACCAGAAGCGCCGGCGCTGCTTTAACCATGCTGGAGTAGAGGTGAGAGAGAATCTTTCCGCACTAGCGGCGGATCAAACGACCGGAAGAATTAAAGGAGGTCAAACATATTACTTGTCCTTGGCGCAGGTCGTGCCAGGCGACTGCGTCAGAAGCCTCAGAACACAACGCACAGTAGTGCGAGGGGGCATTGTACCCCGGACTGTGCGGGGCTGGCTAGAAGAAGCCGAAGAGGCATTAGACAAGAACGAGTACCGCAGTGGGAGCGACCCAATAATCGCCGACAAGGCGCCAGAGCTGCGCAGAAAAATAGAAGAGTTTAGGGCTCGGTCCACCACGGTCGCACGTCACGCCCGTTAACCGTGAGAGGCTGCGCTTGGGCAGGCTTCATTTCAACCGGAGCTTGGCCGTCCAGGGCGGAGGAGTGCTCGATCACTCGCCTCGCGTAGTCGGCGACGGTTTTTACGCCGGAGGTGTAAGCGGGGTTGGGGCTGCGGACACCGCCGTTGTAGGCTCCGACGGCCTTGTCAACGTCGCCCCCAAAACGGTCGAGCAAGTCCCGCAGCAGCAGACCAGCATAGGTCGTCAGCACTTGGTCATTCAAAGAATTCAAGTCCAATTCCTTTGGAGGCCGGAGACGCGCAGGGAGAAGGTCGTAATTGCGCGTGTCCTTCAGATAAAGGAGATGAGCATAACGCAGCGTCTCGCGCGAGATTTGCCATGTTCCGATGGAGTAGTCACTCACCAAGACGCGCCTGCGAGAGCGGCGGAGAACGATGTCATCCCTTTGCGCGCGTTTTTTCCAGACGGCATGGCTGAGGTCGCCGTTTGCATCCATGTAATTGTTTTCCATGGCGCCTACGCCGAGAAAGTAGTCAAGCGGGAGCGAATAAAAATAGGCGACGTCAAGAATATCGGCAGCCAATTGGTTTGCCTGTTCAGGGGTCAGCGGACGCGGCGCAATCTCCCCTTCTCCAGCGACCCGCCTGTCTGTTTGGGACTTGAAGATCAGGAAATGGGCGAGAGCTGGGAAGAGTTGAAAAGAAGTCAGCGTTTCCAGCTTTCTTTCGGTGGGCACATTATAAGCGGTCTCGAAAGCGTTGCTTTCTTGCTGAAAGTAGGCGAGTTCTTCCTTCGTCCAAGCGTTCAGCTCATAGTGAGTAATCAAGCCGCGGCTTTCCATCTCGGTGAGGCGCGGGATGGCCGTGAGCAGATCGTTTTCGACAAGGACGAAAATCTCATAAGACGTGCCTCTCTCCGTATGAGCGGCAGTGAGCAATATTTGCGAGGCTTGGTCTCCTTCCCGGCCGCGCAAATATTCAAAATGCAAAAAGGCTTCGAGTTGATCGTCGAAGCTGGCTATTTTCGCGGAGGCGACATCCGGCGAAAACGCCAGAATCAATCGATTCCCTTCAATCGCGAGTGCGGGGAAATGAGGTTCCACCGCGAGACGGAGTTCCCTTGGCCAGACGCGATAGCCGATCAAGACACCTCCCCCGAGGCCAACGGCCAGAAGGGCCGCGCAGAAACGCACAAGCCAGCGGAAAATCCTTCGAGCTGACATCTCTACAACTCCTGTTTTGTTGGATGGCGCCTCATGCTCCGGAGTTACAGGGGCATCTCAATTGCCAATTTTGGGGGCAAGATGTGCCTGCCATGTAACTGAGGATGCGAGGCTTGCGCCATGCGTCCCAGGCAGGGCCGGCCGTTGTGTAAAAAAGACGCGTCAGGGTGGCAACAGTCTGGGTCATACTTCCGACGTAGCGTGGGCAGTGAGGCAGCGTGCGTGATGGCTTGGACCAACATTGTAAAGAGTGAAGTGCGGATGCGGCGAGATACAAGCCCATTTCCTGTGCTGCGCTGGGTGGCGCTGACATGGATGATCGTGTGGCTTCCGGCCTATGTGCGGGTATGGGGCTGGGCCAATTTGTTGCACTTGTGCGACATGGCAGTAATTCTTGCATGCGCGGGTTTGTGGTGGGGGAGTCCTTTGCTGATTTCCAGCCAGGCGGTTAGCTCGCTCGCGGCCGGAATCCTCTGGTGCATGGATGTTGGCTGGAAGTTGACGACAGGGCATTACCTGGTGGGCGGGACGGAGTACATGTGGGACGCGCACTATCCACTAGGGGTGAGGTTACTCTCGCTCTTCCACATCGGGATGCCTATCGCGCTGCTGTGGGGGCTGCAAAGGGTTGGATATGACCGGCGCGGGTTGGCGACGCAGTCGGGGATTGCCGCAGCACTACTGATCGTCTCGCGATTTCTGCCGGCGGCGCTCAACCTGAACTATGCGTATCAGGATCCGCTGCTGCATCGCGCGTGGGGGCCTGCTCCGGTGCATCTCGCGGTGACGCTCCTCGTGCTGGTCGCCGTCCTGTATTTGCCCACGCACCTGCTTCTGAAACGGTTCTTTAGTACGCCGGGCGCGGAGCGACCACACTTAGCTGCGAGTCAGCTCGGCGCGAAGACGTAGGGATCAAGAAGGCAATCGGCGACGCGGGCGACTAGGACCATTTCAGAGACGTCATGGACACGGACGACGTGTGAGCCGCCGAGAATGCAAGCGGTGACTGTTGCGGCGGTGCCCCAGATGCGCTCTTCCGGCGGAGCGGGCTTGCCATTGCGGCCGAGCGTGGCGCCGAGAAAGCCTTTGCGGGAGGCGCCGACCATGAGTGGGAAGCCGAGTTTCGCGAGTTCCGGGAGCCTCGCGAGCAATTCATAGTTTTGTGAAAAACTTTTGCCGAAGCCGATCCCAGGGTCGAGGATAATCTGCGATTTGGCAACGCCGGCTTTGCGTGCCACTGCCACGGATGCGCACAACCCGCGAATGACATCTTGAATGACGTTTCGGGCAAATGGACCTTTTTGCATGCTGCGGGGTTCGCCGCGCATGTGCATGAGAATCAGCGGAACGCGATGACGCGCCGCGACCCAGGCGAGCCGCGGGTCATTTTTCAGCCCCGAGATGTCGTTGACGATTTGGGCGCCCGCGGTGATGGCGGCTTCCGCGACATCAGTTTTCTGTGTATCGATGGAGATGGGAATTTTCAGACGGTCTCGCAGGCCCTCCAGCACCGGCAGGATGCGCGCCAATTCTTCTTCGGCGGGAGTGCCGCTCGAACCGGGGCGAGTGGATTCGCCCCCGATGTCGAGGAGATCGGCGCCGGCGTGCTCCATGGTGAAAGCGTGTTCGACAGCGCGCTGCGGGTCGAGGAATTTGCCGCCGTCGGAGAAACTGTCGGGCGTGACATTGAGGACGCCCATTACGAGCGTACGCTCACCAAGCACGAGAGTGCGGGAGGGGAGCTTCAGCCGGAAGGTTTTTCGGCGTACGGCCATATTCGTGCAACCGGAGTGTAGCGCAGGTGCCCTGCCTGCCGCTCAAAACGAAATTCGCTCCGAGAACATCCAGCGATGATCATAGGTATGGAATTTGCTGACCGCAATTTGCAGGCCGGCCGCTGAAGAGAATCGGAATCCGTTTCGAAGGCGCACCCGTCCAAACCCCAGCCCTGGTGTCAGGAAAACCTGTTTATCACCGGCGTTCGCTCCTGTTTTGTAAAACGTGGAATTCGCTTCCAGTTCCGGCCAAAGCTTCCAGCCGGCTCGATACTGGAGGGCCGTGTTCCATTGGAGTTGCCGTCCCAGCTTTGCCGTGTTCCCTGTTGGCAGGTTGACTCCAATCGTAGACTGGACGTCGAAACTCCCCCAACCCTTCCCCACCGCGATCGTCGGCGTCAGCACCGCGTCGCCGTTCCCATAGCGATGCGAACCTGTGGGTACTGTGGCGCTGAGGATAAACGTCAGGAGATAATTGCCTTCTCCACGTTCTGCCGAGGCAACGCGGAACTTCAGCATCAGCGGCAAATCGCCAAATCCGCCAGGGGAGCCGTTCGGAGAGTGAAGCGTGTAAGTCGGTATCCCAGCCAAAATCTGGGTCCGCGAACTGGTGATGAACTCAAGTCCTTTGCCGCCTCCAAACTGGTACGTTCGATTTCCCCGGGTTGAGGGTTGGTCCCAGGTGTCGTAACGCAACTCCTGTTTCAGTCGGCCGGATGTGGTGGCCAAAGGAGAAAGCCAATCCGGTTGCTTGGCTTGCGTTTCCGAGCCCATGCGGAGCCAGGAACGAAAGAGACTCCCTTTTTTCTTTCCTTGTGTCTCTCCGGAATCTTGCCCCGAAACTTTGTCTCGAAGACCAGATAGATCCCCGCCGGTTTCTTTTTCTGCTGCAGGTGGGGAGGTGAATTGCGGCTTTTCCGATGGATGGTCGTCCGGCCGCGCTCCTGCTGCCAGAAGTAGTCCGGCGCAAGCCAACGTGATTATTCTTGGTGCGAGCCTCACACGTATTCTCCTGAATTGGACGCGTCGTGAAAACAAAAACGGCCACTGCCAGATGCAAATCTGACGGTGGCCGTCTGATAAGAGCTTAGAATTTTTATTCTACGCCATCAGCCTCCACGCGCCGACTCGCAAAAATAACGACGACAACACGAAGAGTTGCGTCCCAGTTGCGAGCGGAGTTGGCCCATGTGGCTCAAAGGAATCCTTAGAAAGAAATCGGAAACTCACCCACGATAGACCGGGGAAAGTCTGGCGTCAAATCCAATTTGTGAATTCCATGAAACGAAAAAATGAGTGGCGCGCCCAGCCACTAATCAAGATCGAAATCACGGATTGGCTTTTCGATCGGAGCGTCCTTGGCTTTCTTCATGGCTTCTTCAAATTTCTTGGTGAGGATGTCTTCTTTATTCGATTCCTGGAACCAGGAATCCTTGAACTTGTCTTCGCGCTGGCGGTTTTGTTCTGCAAGGATGCCAGCCGCATCCGTCAAATCGACGTTCGGCCCGGCCTTGGGGGGAGCTTCATGCGAGAGCACCGCTCCGAGAATCGGATCTACGGTCAGCTTGGCCTGACAGCACGGGCAGGTGAGATGAAGATTGTCGCCGCTGCGGTTCCCCATGGGCCTATTCTACGCCCTCGGCTTGAAAAAAGAAGGGCTCAACGGTGCTGCGCCCCTGCAAGAAGTGCGACAGAGATTGCTTAGGCTTTAGCGGGATTTTCGCCGCGGGTGAAGCCAGGCGCTGGGATGCCTACCGGCCGGGTGACTTTCGGATCCGTGCTGGGCGCGACTTGCGGTGGAGGCGTGGGAGGCGTGCGCGGTTTATCCGGCAGCGGCTTGCCTTCCATGAGTAACTTTACTTCGTTAGCGTCAATGACTTCGCGCACCAGCAAAGCCTGCGCGATGCGTTCGAGCTTATCCCGATTGTTCAAAAGGAGTTTCTTCGCGTTTTCGTATCCTTCATTGACGATGCGCTTCACTTCCTTGTCGATTTGAATGGCGGTGTCTTCGGAGTAGTCGCGATGCTGGGCGATTTCGCGGCCGAGGAAGATGGCTTCATCTTTCTTGCCGTAGGCCAACGGGCCGAGCTCGCTCATGCCCCATTCGCAGACCATGTTGCGAGCGAGGTCGGTGGCGCGTTCGATGTCGTTGCCGGCTCCGGTGGTAATGTGACCCAGGAAAATCTCTTCCGCGGAGCGCCCGCCCATCAAAACCGCCAACATCGCCTCGAGATATTCGCGCGTGTAGGTATGCTTGTCGTCCTCGGGCAACTGCATGGTGAGGCCGAGGGCCATGCCGCGCGGAATGATGGTGACTTTATGGACGGGATCGGCGCGCGGGGTCATCGCGGCGACCAGGGCGTGGCCGGCCTCGTGATACGCAGTGTTCTTTTTCTCTTCGTCAGAGAGGATCATGGACTTCCGCTCGACGCCCATCAGGACTTTGTCCTTGGACATCTCGAAGTCGACCATCATGACGGCCTTGCGGTTCTGTCGCGCGGCCCAAAGCGCCGCTTCGTTAACCAGGTTGGCAAGGTCCGCGCCGGAAAAGCCCGGCGTGCCGCGCGCGATGACAGACAAATCGACGTCATCGGAGATGGGTACTTTGCGCGTGTGCACGCGGAGAATTTCTTCGCGTCCCTTGACGTCGGGGCGAGCGACCACGACGCGGCGGTCGAAGCGGCCGGGGCGGAGTAGCGCGGGATCGAGAACGTCAGGGCGGTTGGTGGCGGCGATAAGGATGACGCCTTCGTTGGACTCGAATCCGTCCATTTCGACGAGCAGCGCGTTCAGCGTCTGTTCGCGCTCGTCGTGGCCGCCGCCGAGGCCTGCTCCACGGTGACGCCCGACGGCGTCAATTTCGTCGATGAAGATAATGCACGGGGCATTCTTCTTACCCTGCTCGAAAAGATCGCGCACGCGGCTTGCGCCGACGCCGACAAACATTTCGACGAAGTCCGAACCGGAGATGGAGAAGAAGGGAACGTTGGCTTCGCCGGCGATGGCCCGCGCAAGTAACGTCTTCCCCGTGCCTGGAGGCCCGACGAGCAGCACGCCCTTGGGGATACGCCCACCGAGCTTCTGGAATTTCTGCGGGTCTTTGAGGAATTCGATAATTTCCTGGAGCTCTTCCTTGGCTTCATCGGTGCCGGCGACATCCTTGAAGGTGGCCTTCTTTTGCTGCGCGGACAGCAGGCGCGCGCGAGATTTGCCGAAGCTCAGGGCTTTGTTACCCCCTGCCTGCATCTGGCGCATGAGAAAAAAGACGAACCCAGCGAGCAGAATCAGCGGCAAGGCGTTTAGAAGAATTAAGAGCCAGTCGCCGCTCCGAACTTCTTTTACTTTGATCTGAACCGCTTTGTCACGCAGCGTTTTGGAGAGGTCGGGCGCAGCCTCTTTGAACACCGTCACATGAAACTTGCGGTTCGCCGGGCGGACATATTCTCCCTGAAGTTCGTAGCTGTTCGGCGACAGGTACAGAGTCACTTCTTTTACGTCGCCCGCGTCCACCTTGGCCATGAACTCGCTGTAGCTGGGCTCGTCTTCCCGTGCCTGGGCTCCATTCGCGGAGACCAGCTTCCAGAGCATGACGCCTAGGAAGACGATGCAGATCCAGAACAGAATTGTTTTTGCCGTCGAACTGGAGTTCAATTTGCCCTCACCTATAGCCTAACCGAAAAGTGAATCGCCCTGCTTACTTCTTTTTACGCCCGCCGCCCTTCGCAAACGCTGACCGCTCTCCTGCGGAAAGCTGCCGGAGATTGCGTCCCGTACCATTGGCAGCGGCCAGGCCGTAGCCAACCCATATATCTTTAGATGCAGTCCGGAAGCCAAAGTAATCGGGCTCCAGGCCGACGCGGCGCCGCGCCGGCTTATCGAGCAACACGGCCAGGCGAATCGACCGGGGCTGGCTCTCGCCGAGGCGGCGCAGGAGAAACTCCTGAATCACTCCGCTCTCAAGCACTGCATCCACGAGCAAAACGTCGCAGCCTTTCAATTCGGGCCGCGATCCGAAAAAAACTTCGCGCCGCGCATGGCCGCCATGCTCGACATCGCGCACGTCTTCGCGTACGAAATGGCAAACGACGGGCGCGGCAATCTGCCGTATCAAGTCCGCGGCGAAAACGAAGCCGCGGTCCAGGGTAACGACGACGTCGAGCCGCCTCCCATCGCAATTCCGGGTAATCTCCCGGCCGAGGACGGCAACGCGTGCGGCGATGCGCGCGGCGGAAAAAGACGGCCCGCTTCGCGCGCTCACAATGATTCCTCGGCGATCACGATTCCCGCTTGGGTCCTTTCGTCAGCCGCAAATTCGGCTGCAACCGGAAAGCCACGGGCCCAGGCCACAATCCCGCCGCTTGTCAGGACCGGCCAGCCATCGCGCTCCCAGCGGCTGACGCGCTTTTCGTTCAGCAAGCGCTTCAGCTTGTGCGCATGTTGCCGCCCGAGAAAGTGCAGCGTGTCTCCCGGACGCCAGTTTCTCAGCACGAGTGGCGAAAGCAGCCGGTCGCGGTCCAGGACCGCCGCTCTTTGAATAGTTTCTCCCCTCTTTGCGGGCCAGTCAATCGCCGTGAGGCGGAATACGCAACCCAGTTGCGCGACACGTACGGTCGTCTCGGCTCGCGCAAGATCGAGGTCGTGTGAGAATTCGCGAGGGAGCGTTTTTTCTTCGCTGTTTTTGCCGGTAGACCTTCCGCTGGCGAGAAAAACTAGCGCCTCTCGCTCGCGCCGCACTTCGATATCTCCCGGCAACTGCAGAACTTTCCCGTTTTGGCCGCTGCTCGCGAGGGCGAGGATGGCCTCGACGTGTTGCGCGGTGAGTTGGCCTTTGCCGGGTTTCACTTTCGCCACGATCTGACGCACGAGCCTGGTGCTCAGAGCCTTAGACAATGCCGGAGTCAATTCTTTGTGAGGTTGCAGCAAATCGCCAGTCTTGATCCGAACGCTTGCCGCGTGCTCTTCCGCCAGAACGGTTAGCCGCTCTTGTGTGATGGCATTGAAGAAAGCTTCATCTTCGCGCGCGAGTTCTGCGAGGGTCGTCAGATGTTCGACCACGGCCGGCTGAAATTGCTTCTCGAGGAGGGGAAGAAGTTTTCTTCGGATGCGCGCGCGCATCTTGGTCATGTCGCGGTTGGTCACGTCCTCGCGCCAGGCTTGCTTGCGCGATTTAAGGTAGGCGCGGAGTTCCGCGCGGCGCACATCTAGTAGCGGCCGAACGATGTTTCCCGCGACAGGATGAATTGCTGCGAGCCCGGCGAGTCCGGTACCCCGCAGAATATGGGCAAGCACAGTTTCCGCCTGGTCGTCCGCGGTATGCGCAACGGCGACGTGCGTCACGTGGCCTTGTTCCACAATTTGGGCGAAAAAAGCATACCGCGCGCGGCGAGCCGCATCTTCCAGATTAGCCTTTTCGCGTTTGGCTCTTGCTGCGACGTCGGCGCGTCCAGTATGGAAAGTTAATCCGTGATTAGCGGCGAGCTTCCGAACGAATTTCTCATCCGCCTCGGATGATTTGCCGCGCAGCTTGTGGTTGAAGTGCGCAACGCTCAGCACGATCCCGAGCTTCTCACGCAGCTCCACCAAGAGCAGAAGCAGCGCGGTGGAATCCGCACCTCCGGATACACCCACACCCACGCGGTCGCCGGCGCCCACCATTGCGCTCCTGCGCAGGGAGAGAAGCAGGCGATTTGCGAGCTCCGCACTGGCTGATCGGCCCCGTTCGATTTTCTTGATCGCGCGAGTCACGGATCATCAGACGGTAGCACAAAGATTGGCCGACGCAGCGCATCGCAGCACCTTGGAGAGGTGCTGAGGAAGTCTGTGGATAACCCAACTCTAGTGGTTGACATTCACGAGGGCTGTCCGTATACTTACCGGGCTGTAGAAGTGCCTTTCTGCTGGACAGGGGGGCTTATCGCTCTTTGACAACCGATACGATGTGCCAGAATCCGTTCGAAACCATTCGGCTTTTTCGAGCCCGAATGGTCTGAGTAAATCGAGCGACAATAATTTGCTTGGGTAGGCTGGCTCTCCGATTCAAATCGGAGGGCATTTTTTTTCGCCCAAGCTACCAGCTTCAAACGAGAGTTTGATCCTGGCTCAGAACGAACGCTGGCGGCGTG
>Ga0307479_10000191_pt1 | contig 57424 bp, 45 predicted proteins | sample atmos_gasesECM4C_FD_203743 | JGI IMG/M metagenome (GOLD analysis project Ga0307479, IMG submission 203743) | Hardwood forest soil microbial communities from Morgan-Monroe State Forest, Indiana, United States - atmos_gasesECM4C_515 | ecosystem: Environmental > Terrestrial > Soil > Temperate...
ATGCTCGCTGATTGGGATTATCTTCGCCATGGGTGTAGGTCTCCTTATTTAGGATCGGCTTTAGCTTGCGAGGCCAAAGCCAACTTACACCCTCTTCGCTTTTACACAATCGAATTTACGTCACCTGGCGAGGCGAGCCTGAGCTCGAAATTTGCTCTGGCCTGCAGATTGTGCGACAATTCTCTCCCCCAGAACTTTCTGCCCTCATGGTCTCGGGCAGACTCGCGATTCGTCTCGTTCAACCCAGTCGCACGCTAAAAGGAGTCCACCCCGATGCCCACAATAAAAGATTTTCTGGCGAATGCTTTCAGTCACTCTGCCCGTACCATTTCTCTGGCCTGGCTGCTGGTGGCTGGAGTTGCGAGCTGTTCATGGGCTTCCGATTTTGTAACTCCGAAAACCTTCGACGCCGGCGAAGCTGCTATTGCCATGGCCGCCGCCGATTTCAACGGCGATGGGAAGCTCGACGTCGTCGTGGCCAATGCCAGCCTCAATGTAATTTTCGGAAACGGCAACGGAACCTTTCAGGCTCCCGTCAGCTACTCCATGAACGCTCCCGCTATGGCCCTCGCCGTGGGAGATTTCAATCACGATGGTCACCCCGATGTCGCCGTGGGCAGCGGCTTAGGTATCGCCATCTTTATCAACACCGGTACTGGCGCCTTCAATCCTCCCATCTACTACGAAGTCGGGGCCACCAACTCGATTGCCGTGGGAGACATCAACGGCGACCACATTCAGGACCTTATCTACGAGCCGTACTTCGAGGTCCAAACCGTTTACACCATGACCGGCAACGGCGATGGCACTTTCAACACCGCGGTCTCCGTCCCCATTCCAGGATGCCCCACCGGACTTACGGCTGGAGACTTCAACAACGACGGCAAACTTGACATCGCTGTGGCCAATGCCATCAATTGCAACAATAACGACGGCTATCAAATGACCATTCTCAAGGGCAACGGGGATGGATCATTTCAACTTCCACTTAACTATGGAACCTCGGGCTTATACGCACTGAATCCCGCTGTCGGCGACTTTAACAAAGACGGTAATCTCGATCTCGCCGTCGTAATCAACGGCACCTTCGCCATCAACGTCTTCCTCGGCAACGGGGACGGCACTTTTCAGCCGGAAAAAACGTTTGCCGTAGATGGCGGCCCCGAAAACCTGCTGATCGCAGACTTCAATGGAGATGGCTATCCGGACATCGCCGTCGCCCATGGGGCAGGAGACGTGGGTGTACTCCTCGGCAACGGCCTTGGCAGCTTCGGGCCCGCTACGTATTACGAGGCAGGGTACAATCCGCTCGCGCTCGCCGCCGGCGACTTCCGTGGGACCGGAAAACAGGACATAGTCACAGACTTGCAAACCTCCTACTCCGGCGACGGAAGCCTTTCTCTTCTGGCTAACCAGGGCCACGGCACATTCCGTGGGGCGCTGGCTTACCATTCAAACCCGGGCACGCTCACCCTGGCCATCGGCGACTTCAACTCCGACGGCTCCAATGACATGGTTGAGGGACAGACCACGCCCGGTGGCAAAGTAGCAGTTGCAGTATTTCTGAACAACGGAAAAGGCGGATTCAAGCACCCCATCCTCACCAATGTCCCCTCCCTTCCATTTTGGAACGGACTCTACCTGGCAGTGGGCGATTTTAATAAAGACGGCAAACTTGACGTGGCCGCAGTCGTACGCGCCGCCGATGCAAATGAAAATGTAACCATCTTGCTCGGCAATGGCGATGGAACATTTACCCTCGGAGCCAACTACGACATCGCTGTTGGAGAGGGCGCGGCCCCGATCGTCGCCGGTGACTTCAACCACGATGGCAAGCTCGATCTGCTCGCGATCTGCGGATTCCAGTCCTGTATCATGCTCGGCAATGGCGACGGCACTTTCGCTCCTGCGGTAGCCTTTAACATGGGTGGCAATCTGGGCGTGCTTCCCACCAGCTTGGCAGTGGGCGATGTAAATAACGACGGTAACCTGGATTTCGCCGCGACCTTCTCCAACTACAGCAATAGCATCGCCCTCGTGCTGGGCAATGGCGATGGCACTTTCCAGGCGCCATCCATCTTCACCGATAAGGACGGCCCAAACGCACTGCTTTTCGCCGACTTCAACAAAGACGGCCACCTCGATCTCGCCGTCGCGGACGCGAGCGGATATTTCGGCCTCCTTCTGGGAAATGGCGACGGCACTTTCCAGCCCGAGAGGCATTTCGCTGTCAGCGGTTTGAGTTCCTATTCTTTGACAGCCGCGGATTTCGACGGCGATGGCAATCTCGACATCGGCGTAGTCAATGCCGCTTTCCCTGGCGATTTGCTGATCGTGCACGGCAAAGGAGATGGCACCTTCAAACCGCCAGTCCCGTACCCTGTCCCTTTTGGTTCGCGCGTTTCAGCCGCCGCATCCTTTACGAGCAGCGGCGCTCCCGACGTAGCCATCAGCGCTGCCGACGACATAACCGTCTACCTGAATACCCGCGATTTTTGATCGTTCACCGCGCCCGTTTGTATCATGCGTAGTCCGCTGATTGCAAAACGGCGAGAGGGCACCGTCGCAGAGGTATTCAGATCGTTCCAGGTAGTCGCCGGCGCAATACATCCCGTGGCCCTCCTGGCTAAACGACGCTGCCAGTTGTTCCGAACGGTTCCCCGCCAGTACACTCTTCATTCGCGAGGAGAGCATGAAAGAACTGGCTAAGCGTGTTGGATTCTGGAAGCAACGTTCGAAGTCTGCGACGTTTGGACTCTGTCGATCTGTTGTTCCCGCTGTTATTTTCAGTGCGCTCTTATTCGTTGACCCGTGTTCCGCACAGACCGCTGCTGATCTGCCCAGCGAGACCCCGGCCACAATCACGCCCGTCACCTCGAGTTTCGACTACATCAAACGCGACGTGATGATTCCCATGCGCGATGGCGTGAAACTGCATACGGTCATCGTTCTGCCCAAGGGCGCGAAAAATGCTCCGATGCTGCTCACGCGCACGCCGTACAGCGCTACGGCACAAGTCAGCCACGCCGAAAGCGCTCACCTGGGGCCGATCCTGAGCGGCTATGACAATGCGACCGAAGTCATAGTCGAGGGCGGGTACATCCGCGTGGTACAGGACGTGCGCGGCAAGTACGGCTCCGAAGGCGACTACGTGATGACGCGTCCGCTGCATGGGCCGCTGAATCCCACGCCGGTGGATCACTCCACCGACACCTATGACACCATCGACTGGCTGGTGAAAAACGTTCCTGAGAGCAACGGCCGAGTCGGCGTCCTCGGAATTTCCTACGACGGATTTACCACTCTGATGGCGTTGGTCAATCCGCATCCTGCGCTGAAAGTCGCGGTGCCCATGAATCCCATGGTCGATGGCTGGATGGGCGACGACTGGTTCCACAACGGTGCCTTCCGCGAACAGAACTTGGCGTACATCTACGAGCAGGAAGCCACGCGCTCGAACGAAGAAAAATGGTGGACCAATCATTTCGACGACTACGACGTTTTCATGGAAGCAGGCTCAGCGGGCGAACTCGGACGCCGCCACGGACTCGAACAAGTCGGATTCTGGCGCAAGCTCTTGGACCATCCCAGTTACGATTCCTGGTGGCAGCAGCAGGCGATGGACCGCATCCTTGCCTCCCAGCCGCTGAAAGTGCCAACTATGCTGGTCGACAGCCTGTGGGATCAGGAAGATATTTACGGCGCGCCCGCGGCCTACAAAGCGCTTAAAGCAATCGACGCGGATAAAGATAAATTATTTTTGGTGCTCGGCCCCTGGCATCATGGCCAGGAGATTGGCGATGGCAGTTCGCTCGGAGCGATAAAATTTAACAGCGACACCGGGCTTTACTTCCGGCAGGAAATTCTTCGGCCGTTTCTGGATAAATATTTGAAAGACGACGCGCCGAAGGCAGACATCGCGCCCGTCACCGCCTTTGAAACTGGAACCAATACGTGGCGACATCTGCCAACGTGGCCAGCAGGATGCGCGAGCGGCTGCACCGTTCAGGCCACTCCTCTTTACCTCAATGCAGGCTTGAAGTTGACCATGTTCGCTCCCAAGTCAGGTGACGCCAAGTTCGATGAATATGTCTCCGACCCCGCGAAGCCAGTGCCATTCCGCGCGCGTCCCATACAACCCGTTGGATACGATAACGGCCTCACGTGGCCGAAGTGGCTGGTCGATGATCAGCGCGAAGCGTCGGGACGTCCCGATGTCGCGGTATTTACTTCCGATGTGCTGACCGCGCCGATGAAGATCAGCGGTCAGCCGGTCGCGAATCTTGTAGCTTCAACCAGTGGCACGGACTCCGATTGGGTAGTGAAGTTGATCGACGTATATCCTGACGAAGTGGCGGGTGACGCGAAAATGGGCGGCTACGAGTTGATGATTTCCGCTGACATCTTCCGCGGGCGTTATCGCGAAAGCCTGGAGGTCGCCAAGCCGATCGCCGCCGATAAGCCGCTGCTCTACCGCTTCAATCTGCCGACGGCAAACCATGTCTTCCTTTCCGGACATCGCATCATAGTGCAGATTCAATCCAGCTGGTTTCCGCTCTATGACCGCAATCCGCAAACATTTGTTCCCAACATTTTTTGGGCGAGGCCGGACGATTACCGCAAAGCGACGCAACGCGTGTATCATGCGCCGGGACAGTCGAGCTTTATCGAACTGCCTTTGGTGGTGACGCCGTAAGCGTGAAATCGATTTCTCAGCTGACGCTCGCCGCTCTGTTCCGGCGATCGCGCAGCTCCATCTCGCGGGCCAACTCTTTTGAAGTCACGCGCAACCGGTGAGCCAGGATCACCGCCAGCGAAAGATAAAAGCGCGATGCGAAGCCGGGGAAGACCTCCAGTAGTGCCTTCAGCTCGCGCACTTCGATTCTGTCGACTTCCACTTCTTCGTCACTGGCAATCACCGCTGCCGTGGCAGTTCCTTGTTCCAGAAAAGCAATTTCTCCGCAAACGTCGTCCGGCCCCAGCCTTGCGACAATCGACCGCGAACCGCTTCCGGCCAGTTCCACGGACGCTTCGCCGCTGCGAATGACGTAAATGGCCGTGCTCAGTTCCCCCTGCTTAATGATTTCCTCGCCCAGCTTAAACGTGTGGCGCGTGGCCCGCGTCTGAAACAGAACCCAATCGTTGGCAGTGAGGAAGTGAAGACGATTCCCGGCCATGCCCATAACATCGGACAAACCTGCCGCCGGCTGTAGTTACTTTTGGTGATATCTGGACGAACGATGTTGCAGGACGAACCTTCGGCAGCTTACCTGCTGTACTGATTCCTTTTCCTATCTTCGTGCCGCTCCAGTCCCAACTGGATCAGACGATCGATCAGATCCGCGTACTCCAGTCCAGACGCCGCCCACAGCTTGGGATACATGCTGATCGCGGTGAAGCCCGGCATGGTGTTGATCTCATTCAAATAAATTTTTCGCGTGAGCGGATCCATCAGAAAATCCACACGCGCCAGGCCGGAGCAGTCCACGGCCTTGAAGGAGCGAATCGCCAACTCCTGAACTTTTTTCGTCTCCGCCTTGGTGAGCTTGGCAGGAATAATCAGCTCAGAGCCTTCATCGAGATACTTGGCGTTATAGTCGTAAAACTCTTTAACTGGAACAATTTCGCCCGGTATCGACGCCACCGGTTCATCATTGCCGAGCACCGAGCACTCGATCTCCCGCGCCTTGTTTTTCTTCCCGCCCACTCCCTGCTCGATGACAATCTTGCGGTCGAATTTCGCCGCTTCCTCAATGGCGGGGCCAAGTTCTTTGCGGTCATGTGCCTTGCTGATCCCCACCGACGATCCCAGATTCGCGGGCTTCACGAAAACTGGATATCTCAGCTTGCTCGCGACAAATTTCTGAACCCGCTTCGAATCCTTCTCCCACGCGCTGCGCAGGATGGTGACATGCTTCACGATCGGAATTCCCGCAGCAATAAATAAAGACTTCATGACGTCTTTATCCATGCCCGCGGCCGAACCCAGCACACCCGCGCCCACGTAAGCGATGTCAGCCAGTTCGAGCAATCCTTGAATGGTTCCGTCTTCACCGAAAGTGCCGTGGAGCACAGGAAAAATTATGTCGACATTGATGGCGCGATCGCTGGCGCGTCTTGTGAGTGCGGCGTCGGTCTGGAATGGCACAAGACCACTCTGCCGATGCACGGGCTCGGGGGGGAAGACAACCGACTCCCCGCGAGCAAGTACCGCCGCTGGCTCAGTGATTTCAGGATCGCCGGCACGCAGATGTCGCGCCTCAAGAATCAGCTTGCCCTGCAGCAAGTCCTCAGCCTCACCGGCCGTCAGCCAGCGGCCATCTTTGGTTATGCCGATTGGGACAACCTCGTATTTATGTTTGTCGATGGCCTGCAAGACAGACGCAGCCGAAAGCAGAGAAACCTCATGCTCACCACTGCGCCCGCCAAAAAGAATTCCGACTCGTAGTTTCTTCATAACCTGTTCTCGAGTAAATAACGCAGTTGTCATCCCGAGCGAAGCGAGGGATCTTGGTATATGCCCGGTCCAGCAGCGTCATCTGCGCAGGCAAGAACCAAGGTCCCTCGCTTTGCGAGGGATGACGCTGCGTGCGAGCGACTCTACAGAATTTTCTTTCCAAACGCCGACAGCGCCAACTCCACCGCCAGGTCCGCAGTCTGGTTGTGCTCGTCGATGACCGGATTCACCTCGACGATCTCGAAGCTCAACATGCGTCCGTGGTCGGCGATGATTTCCATCGCCAGATGCGCTTCTCGATAAGTAGCGCCGCCGCGTACCGGAGTGCCGACGCCCGGCGCATCCTCGGGATCGATCCAATCCATATCGAGGGAAATGTGGTAGCCGGCCGTGCCGCGTCCGGCCATGCGCAGCGCTTCTTCCATCACAGTGCGCATGCCGCGCTCATCGATGTCACGCATGGTGAAGACGCCGATTCCGGCGCGCCGGACATTTTCTTTTTCAATGGCGTCGATATCGCGCACGCCCACCAGCACGCAATTATCCGGCTTCACCTTGGGAGAGAAGTCCAGGATATTCGCCAGTTCTGGCGGACCCAGTCCCATCAGCGCCGCCAGCGGCATGCCGTGGACATTGCCGCTTGGCGAACTCTCTGGCGTATTGATGTCGGTATGGGCATCGATCCAGATGAGACCAATGCGCTGATTCTGACGGCGATAGAACTCTGCAACTCCCGCCACCGTTCCCGCCGCGACAGAATGATCCCCGCCCAGCGTCATGGGGATTTTTCCCGCCTCAAGCGTCTTGATCACGAGTTCGGCATGTTTCGTGCAAGTCGCCGTGATCTCTTTCAAATATTTTGCGTGAGTGTCGCCTTCCTTCTTTTGCTCGGGGATGGCAACGGCAACGTTGCCGCCATCTTCCACCTCGTGTCCCAAAGCCTCCAGCCGCGCCTCCAGTCCCGCGACGCGCACTGCAGAAGGCCCCATATCGACGCCCCGCCGCGACTGGCCGAGGTCGAGCGGCACACCGATCACACGAATCTTCTTGGGAGCAATACTGGTGGTGCTTATGGTTGTGGTCATAGGATTTTGCGATTGGGCGATCGCGTGATTTGGCGATTGAAAACCGAAGCTTGGAAACTTGGGTTCTTAAATTGCCCAATGACTCAATTGCCCATTGACTCAATTCTTCACGGGTACAGCCGGTTCAGCATCCGCGGGAACGGAATCGTTTCCCGCACGTGCTCGAGCCCGCAAATCCAGGCTACCGCGCGCTCAATGCCCATGCCAAAGCCACCGTGCGGTACGCTGCCATACTTGCGCAAGTCCAGATACCACTTGAACGCTTCTTCAGGCAATCCGTGCTCGTGGATGCGCTGCACCAGCAAATCGTAGGACGCCATGCGCTGCGAGCCGCCGATGATTTCGCCATAGCCCTCCGGTGCCAGCACATCGACGCACAGCGCTAGTTCCGGCCGCTGCGGATCGGGCTCCATATAGAAAGCCTTCACTTTCGCCGGATAACGATGGACCATCACCGGCTTATCGAATTGCGCGGAAAGATAAGTCTCGTCCGGCGAGCCCAGATCGCCTCCCCACTCAAACTTGGCCTCCAGCACGCCTTTGGCGTGGCCTTCCTGCAAATTCTTTACCGCATCGTCGTAGCTGATGCGGGGAAAAGGGGGCTCAATTATTTCGAGCTTGGAAATGTCCCGGCCGATTGCCTGCAAGTCGGCTCGCCTTTTTTCCAGACAACGCTTCACGACAAAACTGATCAACCCCTCGGCCAGATCCATGAGGTCGTCGAGTTCGGCGTAAGCAACTTCCGGTTCGACCATCCAGAATTCCGTGAGGTGGCGCCGCGTCTTCGATTTCTCCGCGCGAAATGTCGGACCAAACGAATACACCTTGCCCAGCGCCATCGCCGTGGCTTCGATGTAAAGCTGGCCGGACTGAGTGAGGTAGGCCTGCTCGTCGAAATAATCGACGGGGAAAAGGGTGCTCGTTCCCTCGCACGCAGCCGGAGTAAGAATGGGCGGATCGGTCAGGGTGAAGCCGCGCTCATCAAAGAAATCGCGCACCGCCTTAATAATCTCCGCGCGGATGCGCAGAATCGACGCCTGACGCTGCGACCGCACCCACAGATGCCGGTGCTCCATCAGAAATTCTGTGCCGTGCTCTTTCGGAGTAATGGGATAAGGGTCCGACTCCGGCACGCGCTGCACCACCTGAACATTCATGACATCAAGTTCATAACCGCCGGGCGCGCGCTTGTCGGCACGGACTTTGCCTTCGACGATCACGCTCGATTCCTGCGTCAGCGTCCTGATCGCCTCGAACACATCCGGCGTGACCGCATTCTTCGGCACCACGCCCTGAATTACCCCCGAGCCGTCGCGAAATTGCGGAAACAAAAGCTTGCCGCTGGCGCGCAAGTTATAGAGCCAGCCACGCAACGTGACGGACTGACCTTCGTGCTTTCCGATCTCTGCAATGGTGGTTACAGGCGATGACATAATTTGCGAATCCATTTACCGCCGAGCACGCCGAAAGCGCCGAGAAAATAAATGCTTCCCGAGCTGTAACGCCGTCGCCACTTTACTCCGAATCACCTTATTCTCTCGGCGTCCTTCGCGTGTTCGGCGGTGAAAAGCTCTTACGCGGCCTCCAGCTTGTCGAATGTCTTCTGCAACTTTTCCAGTGAGTTCATCTTCTCGTCTTCCCCCACTTCCAGCAGCAAAGGCGGCGTTTGCGGCGCGGAGCGCAGCAAATCCATCGCTTGCTTCCAGTCGAGGCTTCCCTCGCCCGGCCACAAATGAGAATCCTGGACTTTTAAATTGTCGTGAACGTGTGTAGAGCAAATCAGCTTGCGTACGATTTCGAAGGCCTCACTCACCGAACCCATCATATGAGCGTGGCCGAAGTCGAAACAGACTCCAACATCGTCAAAGTGCGCCGCCCGAATCATCTCAACCAAGCGATCTGGCGTGGAAAGCTCATTCGGAATATTTTCCAGGACGATACGCACGCCCAGCGGTTTGGCAAATGCCCGCAGATGTTCGATGGAGGTCATCGCCGATTCAAACTTCTTCTCGCTGAAACTTTCGTTGGGCACGCCCAAATGCTGCACCAGAAAACGGAACGGAATCTGCTCCGCGATCTCCAAAGCTCGCTTCACTTCGTCCATTGCTTGCACCAACGCGGCGCGGTCTGTGGAGGCAATATTCAACGGTGGCGCTCCCGCGCGGCCCCACTCGTAGTCCGCGTATAGTGGCGAGTGCACGGAATTCAGCGGGACTCCGCTGCCGCGAAACCACTCCGCAATCTCCTTCACATGAGCCTTGCGATTGGCATAGTCGAGATGCTGACGGGCGGCGAAAATCTCGATCGCCTGCACCCCGCTACGGGCCAGCCCATCCAGAATTCCCGGATGCAGCCGCTCCTTTACATATAAATAGGTTGAGACCGCCTTCAACATTCCTGATCCTTATTGTCAAATTGCTGACTGATGATTGTTGATCGTTGATTAGAGACCCACAATTCAGCGCATGTGATTTCAATTAACAATCAAAAATCATCAATCAACAATTCCCTAGTATCCCACGGCCTTTCCATTGTTCCTGTAATCACTAGCGCCCAGCCGCTCTCCGCTCTTGGGGTCGATGGCGATGCATTCCGAGTCGCTCCAATACGGCGAAACGCCCCCACCCTCGTGCAGACCGAACTCCACGTTGTATCCCATCTTCTGTAACACCTGCACGGTATCCGGCGAAAACCATTGCTCAAGGGTCAAAATATCAGGGAGCCACTGATGATGAAAACGAGGGGCGTTCACCGCCTCTTGAATATTCATACCGTAATCCACCACGCCCATCAGAACATTCGCCACGGTGGTAATGATTTTCGAGCTGCCGGGCGATCCCAGCACCAGCAAAGGTTTCCCTTCATGCACCACGATGGTCGGAGTCATGGAAGACAACGGTCGCTTACCCGGACCGATGGCATTCGCCTCACCCTGAATCAGTCCATCGGAGTTGGGCACCCCCGGCTTCGAAGAGAAGTCATCCATCTCGTTGTTCATCAGAAATCCCAAGCCGTCCGCCGTCACTCGGGATCCGAACCAATCGTTAATTGTGGTCGTTACCGAGACCGCGTTGCCTTCCGCATCCACAACAGAATAATGAGTGGTGTGGGGCGACTCGTGATTCTCCATCGGCTGCGAATGCGCAGCCGCGTACTGTTCCAGTTCCGCGAAAATCGCAGGCCGCTTCAAATCCTTGCTGGGAGTGGCTTTCGTGGCGTCGATCGAGTCCCGCCACGCCGCACCATATTTCTTGTCGATAAGTTGGGCCACAGGAATCTTGGAAAAATCCGGATCGCCCAAAAACTCGGCGCGATCGAAAAACGCGCGCCGGAACGCTTCCGTCGTGTAGTGAATCGATTCCGCCGAACGGTCGCCGAGCCTGCCGAGGTCGTAGCCTTCCAGAATGTTCAGCGATTCAATCAAGACCGTTCCACCGGAGGACGGCGGGGGCGCGCTAATAACTTCGTATCCGCGATAAGTCCCGCGAACCGGCTCGCGTTCCTTCACTTCATAATGCGCCAGATCGTCCGCAGTGATCAGGCCTCCGCCCTTCTGCATCGCGGCCGCCAGTTCACGGGCCAAAGCTCCGTGATAAAAATCGTCCGGTTTCGCCGCGATCCGGTCCAGTGTGCGAGCCAAATCCGGCTGACGGAAGACTTCACTCGTCTGGTAGAAATTGCCGTCGCGCTGAAACACGCGCCGCGACTCGGGAAACTGGGTTAAATACTTGTCGTGTAGATCGCGGGCCTCGCCCCAGCTCAGCGCATAACCGTCGCGAGCCAGTCGAATCGCCGGAGCCATCACCTGCTTCAACGTCAGCTTGCCGAATTTCTGCTCGGCGTAGACCATACCCGCGACCGAACCGGGCACCCCGATGGCCTTGTAACCAATGTCGCTGGTGTTGGGGATTACATTGCCCTGCGCATCGAGATACATGTCGCGCGTGGCGGCCGCGGGAGCCTTCTCCCGGTAGTCCAGAAAATGCACTTTGCCATCGGCCATGCGCACCAGCATGAAGCCGCCGCCGCCAATATTTCCCGCCGGCGGATGCACCACTGCCAGCGCAAATCCCGTGGCCACCGCGGCATCCACGGCATTGCCGCCGGCCTGCAAGATTTCTACTCCGGCTCGCGAGGCCAGCTCGTGAACGCTTACCACCATGCCATGCTGCGCATGTTCCGGCTCGGTGGACGCGAAGGCGACGGATACTCCGCACCCCGCCAAAGCCGCCATCAGCAGCCAAATCAATGATTTGTGCAGGAATCGCATGAAATAAAGGATTGTCCAGGACTGACCTGACTCTTGAGGCTAGCCGACGGCGGCAAGCAGAGTCAAATCGCCAGTGTCTTGTAGAGCGGCGAACGCCCTCGTCGGCCAAGTCTAACTGGGAAGCAAAAAGCCTGCCTCAATGTCACCTCATCGACGTGCCGCGCTTGGAGAGCCGGCTCTTCTTCCCGACCTTTCTCCCCGGCGCTTTTGCCGCCACCATCTCATACGACTCCCGAATCAGCTTCCGCAACTCGTCCCACCGCACTGCATCGAGACGGTCAAGCATGACCCATTTGTAGCGTCCGACGTAGGGAGCCGGGCGGACATCCTCGCGCTCAATCAGCGCGGAAAAAGTTTCGGGCGTGCACTTGAAACACAGCCGCGAGTTGTCCAAGCCGAGGATCGCGAAAATCTTCCCTCCGATTTTGAAGCAGAGATCGTCACCCCATTGGAGGTTTTCGGTGACGCCGGGAAAGGCGAGACAATACTCGCGAATCGTATCCACGCTCACGATCAATAATCTACCGCCGAGTACGCCGAGACCGCAAAGAACAATTCAAGACTATTAGGTTTTGCTTCCCTCGGCGATCTCGGCGGTTATTCTTGTTTGAGATCTTTGATCACTGTCACCTTGCTGTAAGCCACGCGAAATCCCAGCCGCTCGCAGTTGCGTTGCGACGGTGTACCACCTTGCGTGACCACCACCGCGTATTCGCAGCCCGCTTCGGCCGCGGCAGCCAGGCGTGCGCGAAGCAGCGCTGTTTGCAGACCATGTCCGCGAAACTCAGCGGCCGTTCCAGCGCCACACACTGCGAATATTCGGTGCTCCGGTATGGCCAGCCCGGCTCCACAAGCCACCACTTTGCCTTCCACGCTCGCCGCGAACGTTAGAGCTCCGTCCATTCGATAAAGCGGCGTCAGTAGATCCCTGAATGCCTCAGGCGCGCCGTCGGGAAAAAATGCTCGCTCCACAATGCCCCCTAGCTCTCGCGCCTCTTCCGGCAGCCCGCGGCGGATTTCGTAACCACGAGGCGGAGCCGGAAAGTCTTCCTTCGCATCCAACCGCCGGTAGAGCACGTTATTCAACTCGGCAATGCCATACCCGCGTTCCTTGAACATTTCAAACACCGCCGCATCGTGCAACGGACATAAATCCACCTGCGACGGAGCGTGATGCGATCGGTAGAACCGTTCCACGCAATCCAAGTCCGACTCAGTGAACGGACGGTCCAAGCCCAAGCCGGTAGCTCGTCCGATGGGCGATCCCAGCCCCGCAAATATCATGTGACCGCCGCAGATGGTTTCCTCCGCGGCGCCAATTTCCGGGCGAGTCCTTTGGAACACTCGCGCATATAAAACCTGCGGCATCTCTTCGCACGCCTCAAAGCGGCGCGCCAACTCCTTGTCCACGAATTGCATTGGGAAATCCTTTCTGGATTGGGACAACAATGAACGGCGGCGACGAAACGCGCACACCTCGGCGCATGTCGCTCACGATTGCATTGGCGGACTTAGCGAACGGCAGTCATAGGCAGGAACACAGATTACTTCCGTCGTCCGAGGATTTCAAGGAAACAATCTAAATACAATCGGAGCCCATGGCTGAAAGCTAAGAGCTGTCTGCCGCCTCTTCACACCTGCTCCCTAGCCTCGCCCAGAGCCACACTCACCTCAACCTTCTTCTTGTTCCGGTAGATCGTAACCTTCACCGTGTCTCCGGCTCGGTGATTGTTCATCATCTGCGCCAAGGTTTGCTCGTCCTCAACTCTTTCGCCGTCGATGGCGACAATCAAATCTCCGCCCAGCATGATCGGGAGATTTCCCAAATAAGCGCGCTCCGTCCCGCCGCGAAGGCCGGCCTGATCCGCGGAACCGCCGGGAATGGTTTGCACGATCAGCAGACCGTAGTCCACCGGCAGTCCGATTTCTTCGGCAAGCTCGGCGCTGATGGGAATCGTGCGCACGCCCAAAGCTGGCCGGCGCACCCGGCCGAGCGTCATCAGATCGTTGAGCACGGCTTTCGCGGTATTGATCGGAATGGCAAAGCCGATGCCGGCATTCTGTCCGACGCTCGAAAGAATCATGGTGTTGATGCCAATCACTTCGCCATGCCAGTTCATCAGCGGACCGCCGGAATTTCCGGGATTAATAGCGGCGTCGGTCTGAATCGCTTCGTCGATGGTTGCCCCATTGGGCTCGCGCACGGGACGGATGGAACTCACGATGCCGCGCGTCATAGTTCCAGCCAAGCCGAACGGATTGCCGATGGCATAGACTTTCTGTCCCACCAGCAGGTTGCTCGAGTTGCCGAGCACCGCGGGAACCAGGTCGGGAGCCTTGATCTGGATCACGGCCAGGTCGTGCGCCGGATCGGTGCCCACGATGGTCGCTTTATATTTCTTGCGGTTGTGCAGCGTGACTTCCACCTGGCGCGAGTCAGCGACCACGTGGTAGTTGGTGAGAATGTGGCCATCTTTGTCGATCACAAAGCCTGAGCCTTGTCCGTCCTGCTGTTGCAGTCCGTAAAAGAAATCGAACGTCATGGCCCGCGACGTAACATTCACCACCGACGGAATATTCTTGCGATAGACGAGGATATTGTTCTGCTCTTCGCTGTCGAGGCTCTCGTTGCCGGCGGCTTCCGTGATCTCAACCTGCGCGGGATGAGGCAGCCAATCGTTGGGATGAAGGAGGCTCGGGTGCGAATTCGAACGCCAGGTGGTGAAGTAAAAGAACGCGCCAGCCAATACCAGCGCGAATATTGCAGGTCGTATGAGTTTCATAAAAATAAACCTTGCGGACGCCGAACGGACCCGAAACCCGGTGGAGGGAAGGCCCCTGGTTCGATTCTAAACAATGTTCGGGTGCGAGGCACGCGGAGGGTGGTCTATCGTTCCCTGGAGCTATGGAGTCCGAAGGGTAACGATCCCTAGTCATCGCAACGGCGGGGTTCTACTTCCGACTTGCCCTGACGATCGAGACTGCATCGTGAACCAGTCCCGGATCGAAACGATCGAGCACATGGATGATTCCATTCGAGCACAGAATTTCGGTCTGTGGCTACCACCTGTCTATCACGGGTGAATGGCGTAGACCGCACCGTTGTTGCTGGCACCGCCTGTGTAGCTGACGCCGTACAGAACGCCCCCGCGCTGCAATAGCGCGCCGGGGTTAGGGTTGATTGCATCTCCGCCGGTAGGCGCGAAGTTGTGAAGAATGGTCTCCGTCCAGATTCCGCCGGAACCCGGCGTCAACTGGAAGATAGTTCCGCAGCCGGGATAAGCACCGCAAGTAGTGTTGCTCAGTCCCCCTCCGGCAGTCGCGCCGTAGAAACTGCCTGCGGGACCGAGAATCACGCCGGAGAGAGGGTAGTTGCCGTCTGGGCTGCCAGTGAAATTGTGGACGATGGTTTCCGTCCATGGGGTGCCCGTGCCATTTGGGGTCAACGAGTAGACGGTTCCGTACCTTGAACTTCCTCCCACAGCGGTTGTCCCGTACAGAACCCCGCCTTTGCCGAATACCAGGCCAAATGGGTTGTAGCCGTTGGAACTCGTGACGGAGGATCCGAAGGTGTAGAGCAAGCTGAAGCCCCAGGAAGTATCGCCGCCGGTTGGAGGGGTTAACCGATACACCGTGCCGCCGCCAACTCCGCAATAACTGGCTGTTCCAAAAAGCCGGCCATTCGGGCCAAGAATCAGGGTCCAGGGAACGCAACCGTTCGCGTAGCCTGGCGCGCTCGGGTTGGTGGTGAAATTGTGCAGCACGGTATTGGTCCAGGCTCCGCCAGATGTCGGAGGCACCATTTTGTAAATCCATCCTCCGTTGAATGGACCACCATTCTGAACCGAGCCGTAAATTATGCCGGTGGAGGGGTCGCGAGCGATTGATACTGGCCCTGAAATGGCCCCGCCAAAAGCGCAGGGAAAATCATAGAGGACGTTCTCGGTCCATGCGCCGCTGCCGGTCGGCGGAACCAGCTGGAAAAATGTACCGCAATTATTCGCTCCCGCGTTGCCGGTGGCGCCGTAAATGTTGCCCGCGGAATCCATGACCAGATTGGTCACGGGCGTCGCGCCGTCGGCGCCATTGGAAAAAGAGAAGAGGATGTTTTCCGTCCAGGTGCCTCCTCCGGACGGCGGGACTAACTGAAACACGGTACCGTACCCGTTCGGGCCGGCGCTGTCAGTGGTTCCGTAGAGGTTTCCAGCCGAATCGGCGATGAGGCCGCTGTAGGGAACGGACCCATCGACCGTCCCTCCCGAAAAGCTGTGAAGTATGCCCTCGGTCTGAGCGGCGGCTAGGGTTGCGTTCGCCGAGAACATAAGTGCAGCGCTTGCGGCGAGAAGAAACCTGCTGGCGATGGTCTGGTATTTCATCTTGGCATTCTCCTTGAGGGGGAGCGTAGTGCTGTGTTTAGAAGAGGATGAAATCAGCGGTGGAGCGGGCCCGACGTGCGATTCCAAGGGGGAGAATCGGCTCGATAGTAGTTCCCCTCCCCGGAGATGTCAAATGAAAATCAGAATTCATTTCGCACTGTTCTGTCACAATCGTTGCCCTTCGACGTCCCAATCTAACGCATGGCAGCTGCAGTCAGCGGAAAGCTGGCGCTGACCACAGTGCCGTTTTCATCGGACTGAATTTCAAACCGTCCCCCAAGTTGTTTCACCCTTTCCTGCATGCCTTGAATTCCCACACCAACTCTTACCGGTTTTCCGGAGGATCGCCCGTTGTTCGAGCCGGGCATGCCGCGACCGTCATCTTGAACCTGGAGGCACACCTCGGCGGCGGAGCGAACCAGTCGGATGCTTGCCGTCCTTCCTCCAGAGTGGCGGTGAATGTTAGTGAGACACTCCTGCACGATGCGAAATATGGTTGTCTCCAGATCGCTGGGCAAGCGGCCGAGGTCGGGCGGTACTTCGAGTTGCGCGTGGATCGTGCTGCGCTCGGCAAAGCCCTCCACGTACCAGCGAAGTGCCGAGGTAAGGCCGGCTTCATCCAGCAACGGAGGATGCAGCAGGTACGAGACGGTGCGCAACTCCTTGGATAGTTGCCCGACGAGGGCGAGACTCTCCCGGATGCTTTTCGCGAATTCGGCGCCAAGCTTCTCAGCTTCAGCTTCGAAGGGCGTGAGATGCAACTGTATTGCAACCAGCATCTGTCCCGAGCTGTCATGGAGATCGCGGGCGATGCGGCGGCGTTCCTCATCCTGGGCGCGAAGCAACCGGCGTGAGAGCTGGCGCACGGTCTCGGCTTGGTCCAGCAGAACTTCATTCTTGTGTTCAAGCTCCTGCGTCCTCTGCTTGACGCGGGCTTCCAATTCTTCCCGCAGCTCCCTCTGCTCGGTTATGTCGAGCCCGGTGGCGACGATCATGATCAGATTCCCGGCCTCGTCCCGGACTGGATTCAAGGTTCGATGGGCGTAGCGGCGAGTACCATCCGCCAGGCAGAAATAGCATTCCTCCCGAACTAGTTCCCCGCCCGCTGCCCGGGCCACGCTATTCTTGAGTATCTCGACTTCATCAGGCAAAGGGGACCACCACGGCTCCCAGAGTTTGCGGCCTACGACCTCTTCTCGAGTCCGGCCGGCAGCCTCCAGGGCAGCTCGATTGACATCGAAGATGGTTCCGTCCGCGGTGAGCAGTATGAGGAAAGAATAGGTCTGGCTGAATGCAGCCCGCAGCCGAGCTTCCCGCTCTTTAGCCTGTTGCTGGATGCGTCTTCGCTCGGTAACGTCGCGCGCAATCTTGGAGGCCCCCACGATCCTCCCTTGCGCATCCCTCACCGGAGACACTGTCAGGGAAATGTTGAGCATCTCTCCGGACTTGGTCACACGAATCGTTTCGAAGTGCTCGATCCGCTCTCCGTTCCGCATCTTCTTCAAGATTTGCTTTTCTTCGCTCTGCATTTCCGGCGGAATGATGATGGTGATGGGGCGTCCGACCGCCTCTTCGGCGGTGTACCCGAAGATGCGCTGAGCCCCCGCATTCCAGGTTTCGATGATCCCATTCAAGTCCTTCGAGACAATGGCGTCATCCGACGACTCGACGATGGCGGCCAGCCGGTGTCTCGCCTGTTGCGCCTCTCGACGTTCCGTGATGTCCTCGACCACTACGATGAAGCGCAGGAGCGCGCGATTGTAGTCGCGAACTGAAGAAATCCTCAAGCTCACCCACACCAGGGAACCATTCTTGCGGACGTACCGCTTTTCGCCCGAATACGTGTCGGCGACTCCGGCCTTCATTTTTTCCAGTTGCACCAGGTCGGCCTGGAGATCATCGGGATGAGTGATGTCTTGAAATCCCATATTCAGGAGTTCGTCCCTGCTATAACCGACGATCTCGCACAGCTTGTCGTTTACGTGCAACCATCGGCCGTCCGGGTTCTGATGCGCAACTCCCAGTCCCGCGAGTTCGAAAGTGGACCGGTAAAGTTCCTCACTCTCGCGCAGAATCTGATCTAAGGCCGTGCCACGCTGCGGGATTTCCTGGGAATCGACGGGATTGGCGGGCTTAGGCTGGGGAACGGCAGGATCAAAAAACGGCTGGTGGCGGCCGACGGCGTCCAAAGCCACCATTAAGTCCCTGGCCATGGAAGACTTGACCACATATCCGCGGGCGCCAGCTTTGACGGCCTGCCGGACCATCTCGGCTGAATCGTGTTGGCTGAGAATGAGAACTTCGGAATCTGGCATCGCTGCGCGAATCCTGTGCGTCGCTTCCAACCCGTTCAGGCGGGGCATGCTGACATCCATGACAATGACGTCCGGATGCAGTTCATGGGCCTTGGCGAGAGCGTCCTGGCCATCCACCGCTTCGCCGCAAACCTCATAGTTTGACTGGCCGGCGATGAGCGCACGCACTCCCCGGCGCACGACTTCATGGTCATCGACGACTAGCACACGCATGCTTATCCTCAGGCTCAGGCCGACAAATCCGCTGCGCCGGTCCGATGGTCGCAGAGGGCCTTTTGACAGCCAACTATCATAACGAGGCGAGACCAGCAGGCTATATACAGTAAACACTGTACCGAATCGGCAGGATCAGGGTAGCCGAACCACCCTGGGCGAAAGGTTTTGCCACACTTGCCTCACCTGTTCGCGCGTGTGGTCGAGCGATCCGGAGTTGTCGATCACGAAGTTGGCTGCTTTGATTTTCGCCGATTCCGGCAGTTGCGCGGCCATGCGCCGTTCTACTTCCTTGCGGGCCGCGTCCAGCGCTAACTTGTGGCGGGCCGCGAAACGGGTAACTCTTTGCTCGTCGGTGCAGGTAACCACGATGAGGCGGTCAAAACGTTTCGCTGCGCCCGCCTCGAGGATCAGAGCGGCTTCCACCATGGCGACAGCGTTCGGGTCTTGCCGCCCCATTTCTTCCATCCATTCCTCTTGCCTGCGTACGACTGCGGGGTGGACGATGCGGTTCAACTCTTCGACGCGCGATGGGGCTGTAGAGGAGGCTCTGCCGAAGGCAGCCTCCGCCAGCTTGCTGCGATTCACGTTGCCGTCGTAGTCGAGAATCTCGCGGCCGAAGTGCGCCACGACCTCGTAGTAAACGCTCTGCCCGGGCTGCATCAGTTCATGCGCAATCAGGTCTGCCTGGACAAGATGAGCGCCGCGGTCCACGAACATCTCTCCGACGATCGTCTTCCCCGAAGCGATACCGCCTGTAAGGCCAACTTTAAGCATAAGTGCAGTGGCCAGTGGTCAGTGGCCAGTGGTCAGTAAAAGCAAATTGCGCTGCAGGCATTTGCATAGAATTCCGTCGCTGGGACAACTGGATTTTCACTGGCCACTAGCCACTGACCACCGACCACTGCTCCTTGCCTCTCCGCATCTTTGCGGCTTTCACGGTGTTGTACATCAGCATCGCGATGGTGAGCGGACCGACGCCGCCGGGAACCGGCGTAAGCGCCCCCGCCACATCGGCAACTTCGGGATGCACATCGCCAACCAGCGTCGATCCCTTCGCCCGGAAATTCTCCTCGCGCTTCGCGTTCTGGTACAACCTGCCGCCGAACAGGCGTTGGAATACCGCTGCGTCCGTAACCTTATTCATGCCGACATCAATCACCGTGGCTCCGGGCTTCACAAAATCGCGCGTGATCATGCCGGCGCGGCCGATGGCGGCTATGAGAATGTCGGCGCGGCGGCAAACTCCCGGTAGATCACGCGTTTTCGAGTGACAGACCGTGACGGTGGCGTTGGCATTGATCAGCAGCATGGCGGCGGGCTTTCCCACAATGTCACTTCGGCCCACGACAACCGCTTCCTGCCCCAAAATGGGAATATTGCTGCGCTGGAGAATCTCGATCACCCCAGCGGGCGTACACGGAACCATCCCGGGTCGTTGGGTCGAGAGAAAGCCGACGTTGACGGGATGAAATCCATCCACATCTTTGGCTGGATCCACCGCCATCAGGACTGCTTTCGAGTCTACCTGCGAGGGCAGCGGCAACTGCACCAGGATGCCATCGATCTCGTCACGACGGTTGAGATCGTTGATCAGGGCGAGCAGTTCGGACGTCGTCGATGTCTCGGCGGGCGAGTGCTGCTCGCTGTAAATGCCAACTTCCGCGCTGGCTTTGACCTTCCCGCGAACGTAAATTTCAGACGCCGGATTATGGCCCACGAGAACGACGGCGAGACCGGGACGTACTCCTGCGGCAGCCATGGTCTTCACTTCCGCCGCTACCTCGCTGCGGATATCGTTCGCGATTTTCGTGCCGTCCAGGATTCGTGCGGGCATAATTTGGATTCAGTTGAGATTCTATCGTATGACCACGGAGGCACCCTCCGTGGTGAAGTGATTTTGGGTACAATGCTCGTCATGATTGCCAAGGAGTTGCTGGAAATTCTGGTCTGCCCCGCCTGCAAACAGGCCCTCGACTACCGGGAAAATCCGGAGAGCCTGAAGTGTACGCGGTGCCACCGCGTATATGCGGTGAAGGACGACATTCCCATCATGCTGGTGGACGAGGCAACGATCGAGAGCGCGTAAAGCGCCCGATCGCAGTCAAAACCAGCTTCATGTCGGACATCGGGTCTTATGTGGGAACAAGGCTGTGCCTCTACTCGCCGGTCGCTACAAATGTTTACACTCATTTGACATTTCCTGACATTTTTCCCCGGTACCATCACCTTCTCGAATTCCAGCGGGCGCAGAGTCGACCCAGTGTCGATTCCCGCCCGAATTGACACTCTGTGTCAGTTTTTGAGACAGCCCCGGGGTACTAAAGATACCTTACGGAAGCCGGGAGGCTCTGTTAGGTTTCTCGCAACTTCCGATATACAGAGGGGTTTATGGATCTAAACGCTCTTCCTTTACGTATATGGAAGTAGAGGGCGGCGACGGCAACAGAATTGCATGCAACTTCAATGGCTGCCGATGAGTCTAATAAGCAATTGTGGCAGGTAGGTCGGAGTCGGAGGTGATGACGGCCATGTTTGAAAACGACAGGTTCGAAAACGAAAACGAGACGATGAGCGTAATGAGCTTCGACAGAGTCAACAACGACAAAGACCGGTTCACGGCAACGGAACTGGCGGCCCTACGCAGCGACTTGCTGCAAGGCGGCATGATCGATTCCTACGAGGCCGCCGAACTGCTCCAGGTTTTCCTGATGGGCCGTGGCTATGGAGTCTCGCCCAAAGCAGCCCTCGATGCCGCTGGCCGCGTAGAGATGGCCGGGTGCGCTCTGCCCGTCCTGCAACATGAGCTGGAGAACTTGGCATTAGTAATGTAAGAACGTGCCTCGCGGGCCGGTGACCCCGCGGAGCACTCTACAAAGATTTTGACATTCTGGGTCGGCCAGTCGAACCAAGATTTACCGAACCAGTCCCACGCAAAGAGAAAGCCGGGCCAACCAGCCCGGCTTTGTGGCGTTTAGGGGTTTGTCTCGCACACTTGACAAGTGATATGGCGATGTTACGCCAACCATGGGGCGTGGTAGTATTCTGCTCGACGACCGATGTCCGCCATTGCCTCATTCACCAAAGTGCCAACATCTGCCCTCGAAGGTCTCCGCAATGCGGCGGCCAGTGGTACAGGCTACGATTATCTGAACGCAAATGGGCGCGAGGTGGCTGAGTATCGGTGGTCAGGATACGTGTTGGCTACTCTGCTTCCGTACCTGCAGCAGAAGCATCAGATTGATCTGATGAAATCCGAATATGACGAGCTTGCAGCATTCCTAACGAACACAACGGGCGCGACACACTTCATCTTCACGCCCATTCAACGCACCGCGTTTTTGAATCGACTTGAACCTAGGTCGTTCTCAGAAGAAGAAATGCGTCAATACTTCAACGAGTTCAACGCAACAAATGAGCAGGAGATTGGACGAGCAATGTTGGATGGTATCAGTGCTCTGCGCGAAAGCCTCGGTCAGATCGAAGACAGTTCCATTGTGGTCTTCAGCATCAGCTAGAAATCGACACCTCCCACAACTCTTGATAACAGGACCTTAACACCCAAACCCCGCCGCAAGGTCAATGAGTGCTATGCCGATTTTTCGCCAACCAAGGTGCCTATCTAAGTCGGCGACGCAACTATGCGCCCGGACTGGTGACCTTGTAGGTTTGATCAGTTCACTGCTTCGAAAACGCGATGGCCACAGGAAAGGGAGTGTCTGGGTTTAGAGGGTTCGGCCCCCCCGCGACGACACCGTTCGGACTCAGCGTGCCGTCCTCGTTGATGATGAACTGGGAGATCGTGGCATCCACCAGGTTCCCAACAAATACAAACCTTCCCGAAGGATCAACCGCGATGGGCGACGGCGCTTTGCCCGTGACTACGTCCACGCCGATTCTCCTGAAGGCACCCGTGGTTGGACTCACCGCAAATTGAGAAACAGTATTTTCGCCTTCGTTCGTCACGTAGGCGTATGTGCCCGTGGAATTGAACACCAAGCCCTGCGGCAGGCTCGTCCCCACCCCCGAACCCGTGGTAAAGCTATTCACTTTGGTCGGAATCCCCGTCGAAGCATTGATCGCATATTCCGTAATTGTGCCTGCTCCGTAGTCGACGGAATAAAGCATTCCCTTGGGCGAAAATTCCAGCGACCAGGGAGAATTCTCAGAAGGAATAGTTCCGTTTAACGTGAGTGTGCCGTTTGCGGAGATGCTATACACCGCAAAGGCGTTGTAATTCTCATCAGCAATTAGAAGGAATTTCCCAGAAGGATCGATGACCATTGAATTCGCGTTGGTAACCGGTGCGGTGTTTAGTGGAGTCAAGCTTCCAGCCGAACTCAAGCTGAACGAGTTCAGAACAACGCCATTTGTCACGATGGCCAACCCACTGCCCGTAAAGGCAATCGAGCTAGGGTCGGTCATCACATTGCTGGCGTAGGGAGTCGCATTTGGGCTAATGGTTCCATCGCTGCCGATCACATATTGACCAACCTCGCCATAGCCGCCATTGCCTGCCAGAAAAAGATATCGGCCGGATGGGTCCACAGCCAAGGGCACACCTCCAAACGGGATCGCCTCGTTGGTGCCCAGCGTAGCAGGGCTTAGCGGCGTGAGGGTGCCGCTGCTTGACACTTGGAATTGAGCGAGACAGCCCACCGCACCTGGGATCTGGTCGGCCAGCGCAACATAGGCATACGTATTCTGAGATCCTGTCGTCGTGCCGTTGTTACCCCCGCCGCACCCGAACGTGAACAGGCACGCGACCGTTACTCCGGTCAGGAGCGCGGCCTTTATGGACCAGGAGTAATTCTGCATGGACCCTTCTCCTCAACAATCTCTAACGTCATGGTACCTACCCCGTCTATCGTCTTGCACCTAATGTGCCAGTGCGTGGATTACCTTAGTTTCCTGGGGCTCAACAGCAAGCCTTGTTTTCGTTCACAGTAGAGAATTCTGTTTCTGGTGAAAACAGGCCATAGGGCTCATTGAGAATTGCTCCCAACTCCGTCAATGAGTGCTGCCTAGTTCCAGTGATGCGAATGCCACCGGATTCTCTGGATGTCGAATTTAACGCCGCGGCAGAGATAGATGGGCTGGTTTTCCTCGCCCATGCCGAAGCGCTGGTAGTGCTCGAAAGCCTGAAACGAAGTGCAGTTGTCGCGCACTTCGTCGAGGTTCACGGACGAGCTTCGGAAGCGCCTGTCGCAGGACGGGGCATCCGGATCTTAACCTCTACTCGGGAGCGGAGGCGATTAATGATGGACTACGCAGTCACGATCCTTAACCCTGGGAAAGCTGCTCGGTAGACCCCTTCATCGAGAGTCAGTAGCGGGTAGTTGTGTCTCACTGCGTAGGCGCCGATCACGAAGTCGGCAAGAATGCGGCGCGGTCCCGGCTCGCGTTGTCTGCGTCGGCGTCCCGCGTAACTCTGAAAGGCCAGCCCAGCCGCGCGCCAGACACCCTCGTCCATGCGCCACTCGACGGCAATGCCGGTTTCCCGCAGGAAGGTGTCCAGAAAAGACTGGGTGCGCCCGGCAAATGCCATCAACTCTGCATAAACGGGTGCGGGGACAATCAGGCTCCCTCTGGCGAGGGCTCCATCTAGTGCGGCTCGCGCAACTGCATTAAGCGTGTCGTCGAGATTCCACAGCGCCGCGATTACGTTACTATCGATGACAGTCGCCATGGGACTCTGTCATCGGCCGCGCAGTTCCCGGATCGCCCTCACGACTGCCTTCCTCCCAGACCCTGCCTTGCCGTTGCCGATCCCGCGATACTTCTCGAACGGGCTGCTGGTCCTTACGGGGCGGACTTCGGTCCGCGTGCCATCGCTTTCAAAGACAAGCCCGTCCCCCGGTTTTACACCGAGCAACCTGCGAATCTCGTGAGGCACCGTGATCTGCCCTTTGCTCGTGATCCGCGCCTGTTTCTGCATAGATCGGATCTCCTTACCTTAACTATACATCCCCTTACCTTTGGGGCACCCTGTCAAATGGGATTCGGCCCTTTCAGGAGCACCCAGAGTGGGTATACCTCGCTTTCAGTTGTCCGCGGCGTCAGGGTAAAGATGGAATTAAGCGGACAGAAATTTACTTCTTCCTAGCTGCCGCCGCCGCCCTCGCCGCCCGCTCCTGCAGCGAAAGCATCACGACCTGCAGCATGTCGTCCTGAGGCGCAGGCTTGCCGGTCCAGATCTCAAACTGCCGGGCGGCCTGGTGGACGAACATTTCGATCCCCGGAATGATCTGCGCGCCACGCTGTTTCGCCAGTTGCAGCAGCCGGGTTTCGAACGGGTCATAGATCATGTCGAAAACGAAGCGGGCGTTGATTTCTTTTTCCTGCAGCGGAGTCTCGCGCGTGTTGCCCATGCCAACGGGCGTCGCGTTGATGATCACGTCGAAGGTGTACTTTTTGAGGTCGGCGCGTTTTATAGATCGCGCATGCGCGCGTCGGGCCAGCTTTTGCGCCGCTGCCATGCTGCGATTCAGAATGTATACTTCCGCTCCGCGCTCTTTCAGTCCGAAAACGGCTGCGCGCGCCGCGCCTCCCGCACCAAGCACCAGAATTTTCGCATCCTGCAAAGTGCTCAGCCGCCGTTCCAGCGGACGCACCACTCCTGAAGTATCCGTGTTAAAGCCGTAGAGCTTTCCATCCTGCGCGCGCACCACCGTGTTGCACGCGCCGATCTTCGTGGTGTGCGAATCGGTGTTATCGAGATGAGGAAGAATCGCTTCCTTATAAGGCATCGTAATGCTGAGGCCGTGAATGGGAATCTCGCGTACGCAGGTAAGCAGATCCTTGAGAGTCTTGGCGTGCAGCGCGAGGTAGACGGCATTGACGTTCTCGCGGCGGAACGCCGCATTCATGATCGCCGGCGAAAGCGAGTGAGTGACGGGGTCTCCGGCAACCCCATAGACGCGGGTAGCGGCGTCGACCGATTCGATCCGATACACGCTGCGCAGCTCCTGTGCGGTAACTTGTCCGGGGGCGGTTTCTTCTCCTGGACTGACGGCCGCAAACGTGAACACGCTGCCGGCGCGCACTCCCAGCACGCGGCTGATGATCCCTTGCTCGCCCATGCAGATGCCAATGATCGAGTGGTTGTCTCCATGGCGTCCCAGAAACTGGATCATGGTCACATTGTCGGCAAGGGTGGTAGCAGTGGAGACCACCTTGTAGAAGTCCGCAGGGAACTCCCGCATCTTTTCCAGCGTCTGGTCAAGCTTCTTGGTTCCGCGGTGATCGTGGAACGAAAGTATCAGAGCCGCGCGCTGTCGAAGTTTCTGCAGTTGTTCCGGCTTACACTTTTGGGCGGTCTGCAGTTCCACGTCAACCAGTTGGCATCCGGCAGCAGCAGCCTTGTTCAGGATGTCGAGTTGCGAAGCAATGGACCCGCGGAACTTACCTCCGGCCGCCACCCTGCGGCAGGTGGCGATCACCGTGATGCCTGAATGAGTTTCCAGGAACTGTTTGATTTTGGGGAGTGCCAGAGCGGGCTTCGAAAAGTAATCTAACCTGAACTCCAGGAAGGAGTTATCGCGAATCAGCCCCTCGGCCTTTTCCACCAGTTCCACGGGATCAGAGGCCGCTACCGCAACGCACAGCCGCGGCAGCCGCAAGGGCAATAAACGGGGCGGATAACTTTTCGGAGCAGAAATCATCTTGAATCAACAGCTTCGCTTTGAAGCAACCGGCTCGGATAAAGGCAATTAGGTTCGGCGCGAATCTTACAGGGGTCGAATTATAGATGCAACTGTCTATTCACATTTCCCTAGAAAAAACTGTTTGCACACCCCGCCTGACACCCTCGTAACCTTGACCCCCTCTTACCCCCTTGTTACCGTCCATCTGTAGCCATGCTTCCATGGCATGGAACTGTGGGCGGGGACTACGCTGATCCCGTCCCGGAGGTAACATGAAGAAAATAGGATGGTTAATGTTGTTGGCCAGCGCTACTGCCTGGGCCCAAACCGCGGCGAATACCAGCGCCTCAGAGGCCCCCTTGCCGGAGGGGACGGTCTCCACCACCGCCAGTTTCCCGGTGCAGCGGGTGCAGATGCCCACTTACGCAGATATTTACTGCGCTGGTTTCATCAACCGCCAGACTTTGCCCGATGCCAACTTCGTCGCTGGTGGCCTCGAGACTCCTGAAACCACCAAGTTCGTGAGGGACGACGTCATTTACTTGCAAGGTAGCGGCTACACGGTCGGCGCGGAGTATGAAGTGATTCGCGCTCTACGCGACATTAACGAGTATGAAATGTTTCCCGGCCAACGCAAGCTGGTGAAGTCCACCGGTCAACCCTACGAGGAAGTCGGCCGGATACGCATCATCGATACCCGTAGCCGGATCGCCATCGGCCACGTCGAGTACGCATGTGATCCCATCAATCCGGGAGACACCGTCATACCTTTTGCCGAAAAGCCCATGGTCTCCTTTCATCCGCCGCTGCGCTTTGACCGCTTCCTGCCCAGTGGCAGCAAAGTTGCCGGCCGCATCGTCATGGCAAGAGACTTTGACTCCGAACTCGGCACTGGACAGAAAGTTTACATCAACGTGGGAACGAATCAGGGCGTGAAAGTGGGCGACTACTTCCGCGCTGTGCGAAGCTACGAAGCCGACCTGAACGATCCGGTGGATTCGCTTTCGTTCAAGGCCGCGCTCAGTGAAGACACGCAGCTCAAACAGGCGTCGGTCGATCCCCACATGTTCACGAAGGGGAATGGTCCGATAATTCACGTCCGCGACCTGCCGCGCCGCGCCATAGGCGAGATCGTCGTGATCGGAACCACCCCAACTACCACGACGGGAATGATCGTCTTCGCCATGGAAGACATTCACGCCGGCGACAACGTCGAACTGGACGAAGCCCAGGCCCAACAGCAATAACTTTCGCAAGCACCACGAATGCAGCCGGGGACGGGAAACCGTCCCCGGCTTTGCGTTTGAATGAATTTGGCGCGAACGGTCTTTCCTCTTATTGATGGCAGGCGGAAAGCCGAGGCTCACGTGGGAGAACGCGCTCGTCATTCAGATGTATGATGTTGCTGGCCTTTGTTTCCATGGATGTCTTTTCGAAACAGCGTCGGTCGGCTCTGATGTCCCGAATTCGGAGTAAGGACACGAAGCCCGAGCTAGTCGTGCGATCCCTTCTCCATCAGCTCGGGTACCGCTTTCGTCTGCACGTCAAAGACCTGCAAGGGCGTCCAGACATTGTGCTTTCTCGCCACGGCAAGATCGTTATGGTGCAAGGATGCTTTTGGCATGGCCACTCCTGCAAACTAGCGTCGCATCCAAAATCGAACCAATCGTATTGGAATCCCAAAATTAAACGGAACCGAAGGCGTGACCGGGCAGTCCTTCGCGCGCTGGGTAGGGACGGTTGGTCAGTCTTGGAAGTCTGGGAATGTCAGGTTCGCGCCAATGCGGGAATAGCCGAAAAACTTCGCGCCTTTATGAAAACGACCAACCCTCTGTCTCGGTAACCCACCTGTAATATTCGGCCTTCTCATATCGTGCTACTTCCAGCAGAAGGGCGGTCGAGTCTGTCATTTCCTTTCTTACGGCTGAATCTTGCTCAAGAATGCGGTCAGCATTTACGAGTCTCGCCACGCGCTTGAGCGCCTGGGTCGCGATTTTGCATTCGTCGATGCTTTGCGACGGCTGGCTGACCAAACCCAGAGGGTCACTAACCCTCGCCAACCTTGGTTCAAAGCAGAAAGCGATTGAAATCAAATCTTCACATGGGCAATCGTGATCTACTCGATATCCAATTACACTCTTCACCTCAGTCTCCGATTGCGGATTAGTGGACATCGCTAGAACCGTCAGCCACTTGCACAGGCTCGTGACGAACACTCCTAAGAATCGGACAGGATTCTTGAGTGCTTCCTCCATTAAAACGCTATCAGCGATTGAGAATGCTTCGGTCGAGGCCCCAAGAAATTCCGCGCAGTCGACAAGATTCTGCGCATACTTTGGTATGAGCCTTTTTAGAGATTCTGCGTGGACATGGGTCTGCCCGGCCCGAGTAGTAAGAAGTAAGAGCCAGGGGTGCTTGTTGTGAACCTGAATGGCAAGCAACTGCGCCACAGCGTTGTAGTTGGTATCGTCCATTATTCCTGGAGCGTGGCTTCCAAAACCATCGCAGAGGTCCAAGTTTATGACATCATACGGGCCAAGGTTGCGCGTTCTCTTGAACGCCAACGAATTCTCGTCAGCCAGCCTACAAAAATCATCCGGTATTACATCCGATAACGGATCGACTAGTTCAAGTTTTTTTACTTCATCGAGAGATATGTTCAGCTCAACCTGCAAATCATTGCCCGAGCCAGCGTCGCTGTTAAATCCAAGAAAGCGCAACCCGAGTTGCCGCGGCTCGCAAATGGTTTTGTAGAAGTATCGGAGATCTAGCAAATCCGTGCCCGGGAGCCCCAGATAGCGGAGGGTTCCTGCTTCCGGGTGCATTTTCTGCAGAAGGCGCTCAATTTGTTCCGCCCACTGCCAATTACGAACCAACTGTTTCCGCGGGCGATGCCAGGGTAGGAATTCTTTCTTGGGTCGAGGTGGTACCTCGTAGGCGTCGGTCCCAACGATATTATCTGAAAGGCGTTCGTCCGGCACTAAATCCATCATCACTCTTCTGGTGCATCGAGTATTTCGTAAATAGCCCGGAGCAAACGCTCTTGCTTACGTTTAGGTATCGAATCCAAGAGACCAAATGAAGCGAGGACTTGCGCAATTGAAGTCAGTTTTTCCTCCAAAATGACTTTCCGGCTTCGCGCTTTCGCCCTTTTGGGCTCGTCTTGAGCGCCCACAACCGCAGATCGCGAGAAGACATATGTATCACTGGCAGAACGACTAGTCTTCGCCTTTGCGTCCGACAAAACGACCGGGGGAGGGCTCGAAGCTGGATCTTCGTTTTCTTCCAGCCATAACCGATTAGCAACTTCCTGAATTCCAGAAAGCACCAATTCGGTGCTTTTGTTCCTCGACTGATCCCGAATTTCGCCGGCGACCCTCTTCTGGACGGTTGCTAGCTGTCTCAGAGCGTTGTGTAACCACCTTGTGATGTATACCGCGTGGGGATGGGCGGCATTGAAGGACTCACGATCGATATTTAAAGCACTATCTAGGCCCTCATGAACGAAGATTTCGCAAGTTATTTGCCGCAATCGCGTCTGTTCCGAGACTTGGTATCTCATGAAGCTCGGATCGAATAGGGTTCCGCTTGATCCATGAATCCTCACAAGCGAACCCTGATGTTCGGTGGGAGCAACCTTGGGGGTCCAGAACAAATATGCCTCGAAGTCAAGAACTCCTCCGCTCAAAGCCTTGGGAAGGTCACCGAATTCCTCACGACACCTTCCGAGGAAAATCAAGGGATGCTTCAACGCATGGGTTGTGGTCGGGAGGCCTGTGAACTTGATAGGTCTGAGCAGCTTTAAGTCATCAACGAACACGTCAAATCTGTCCGCTGGCTGCGTGCCGTCGGAAAGATTCAAATAAGTGCGGAGAGGATGGTCATCCGCTGTATCAATCGGAGTGGCGATCGACTTCTTGGGGGTGTTGGAGATGGAAAAGACCTGTGCGCTATTGCCTACCTTCAGGTCGAATAGATGTCCTTCAACGTACGGTAACGGCACCGCAAGGCTCAGCTGCCATACCATCCGTAGGTAATAGTCAAATAACCCGTCGAGTTTTGGGTTCGGATTTGAACTCTCTAACTCATCCCAAACGCACTGTACGAGCTTCCGAAAGGAACCTTCCGGTGAGTCTGACCGTTCCCAAGGAACCGTATCAAAGCGGCCACCGCTTTTTTTTAACAGTTCTCCTGAGGCTGGATCTACGCGTCCAATGTGAAACTTGGGAGGGTCAATTGAAGGCAGTTCTCCCGCAACGGCCGTTTCCTCCGCTTTTTCGACGGCGGCCCATATTTCCTGGCTCCGGAGAGTGCTCTTTGCTTCCGGTCGAATGTTCGTGAGTACGATCGTCGTGCCCTGAGAATCTATGTCGACCGCTTTTTCGCGCCAGATGTTGACCTTACCGGATTCAAACTTCTGCGTGCCATCTTCGTCGGGTTCGTCAGAATACTGTTTCAGGGTGACCGTCGCGACCGTTCTGAATCTGTCCCGTTTTTCCTTTGTCACTATCTGAAAAGAATGTGTAAGTTGTGCAACCGAAAACAGGCCGATGCCAATCTTCCCTATCAGTTTTCTGCCGCCAAGGCTTCTAGACGGATCTGCCGAGGACGTGACCCTCAGGCCTTGTCCTTCCGCAGTTCTCTTAATGCTCCCGCCAATGTGATAAAGAAGATGAGCAAGTACCTCCGGCGACATGCCCAGACCGTTGTCCTCAACGACAATCCTGTCAAAACGAGGAGCGTCTGTTTTGATCACGACTCTTCCCGCATCAGCATCGTACGAATTAGAGATTAATTCACGCAATGCAGATGCCGGCTGGCGGTAGATGCCATCCGTAATCCGGGCGATCACCCTCTCGTCGGTTTGCAGCTTTGTGAAAACAGGGTCTTTCTTCCCCTGACTATCGTGAATGGCCTTCGCTAGGTCCGCCCAGTTCTCAAAAACTTCGATAGGCATCTATCGACCTTCCAAAGCGCGTCTGACGGCTGATGCGATACTGCGAGCAACAGGTGGCGGCACAGCGTTCGATACCTGCTCGACTTGCTCAGATAAGTTACCCTCCAAGACAAATGTGGGGGGAAAACCCTGAAGAAGCATAGCCTCGTAGATGCTCAATCTTCTTCGGCAATCCGGGTGAACATGAATTTCCCGATGGCCGAAAGCTACGGTCGGACTAGGCTTGTCCCAATAGGTCCTCCTGAAGCTACGGCCTGAACGCCACAGGCCAGGAGGACTGGTAAACCTCGCTGATCTCGGGCGCATTGTCCAGTGGTTTGGATGAGCTGGAATATGTTCTGGCGACAAGTTTCGCTCAAAGAAGGCCGGCTCCGGGAGATCTCCAATGGTGTCGCGCAAACTGCTGTTCCCGCTTCTCTTCTTAGGTTCGACGTTGCTATAGCCCTTTTCTTTTCGCATTGCCGCCAGGATCACGCGTTTGCGAACTTGAGGAACGCCAAAATCCAAAGCACAAAGCTCGCGCTCGTGGGGGAGCAAGTTGAGCGAGGTAAGGCCGGCGATAAGAGAACCGTAAACCGCTGAGTGCTTCTTGTCTTTGATGCCCAAGACATTTTCAAACACGACGAACTCAACGTTATAGTTACGACGAAGAGCGGCGACAATTTGCAGATACAAAGCGATTAACTTGTTTCTTGGATCGTCTGGTTTTGAATCGGAGTTCGCTCGGGAAAAGCCTTGACAGGGTGGACCGCCGATCACGCCAATTGTTGTGCCGTCCGGAACGCGTTGGCTCAACAGAGCGCAAACACCTTGCGGCCCTATATTAGCCAGATCGGCACATACGCTGCGCGTGTTTGGAAAATTTCTCTGGTGTGTGCGAACCGCGGCTTCAGATTTGTCGATTGCAAGCGCAATTTTGAATCCCTTTTTGTGGAAGCCCCAATCAAGCCCGCCGGCGCCACAAAATAGGCTAACGACAAAAGGGAGACTCGCGCCTGTGAGGAGACGCGAATTGTGGGGGCCCTTAACTATGTGCATCGGTCCAGCGACCCGCAGTTCGCACCAGTGGCGCGGAGATATACTTCTGCTACCTTGCGGGAACAGAAGAGTAAACAGACCAATATAAAGGAAATCACGTCGGCGGGAAAGTAGTTTCTACGGTGTCATTGCGCAATGCGCATCAGCCTCACCCCTCCAGTTCCGCCGCGTCTCCTCGGGCGGATTTCCACACCCCCAATGTTCATCCAACCTTTACTAGCTCTCCGCAATATCGAATACTCGATGTATAGCTAATAAAAAGCTATCGCGACTTGCTAACTCACTCGGGTTCAAGATCTTGCCCGTAACTGATTGCAGCCCGGAGATCAAATCGCAAAATCACGCTAACCCGCTGATTACAAGACGGCGAGGGAGATAGGGGTATCCAGATCATGGCCCGTTTACCGAACGACTGCATGCACATCATGGCGAGCGGCGCCCAGTGTGGATCGCCCGCCATGCGCCACCAGCGCTTCTGCTACCACCACAAGCGCTGGCACCAACGGCGCGTCGCACTCAGCGCCGAACGCGCGCGGGACAGCCGCGAACTCCCGTTCACGCTGCCCGTACTCGAGGACTCCGACTCCATCCAGCTGTCGCTCACCGAAATCATGCGCCTGCTGGCCGCCCGCCAGATCGACCGCAAAAGCGCCGGCCTCATGCTCTACGCCCTGCAAATTGCCACCACCAACCTCCACCACGCAGTGGAGACAGAGCCTTGACCCTGCGGACCCAACCGCGTGTGTCCTCTCACCCCCGGGGGAACCCGCGGTGGCACTTTCTTCCGCCCGCCGACGATCTCATCATTCTTACTGGGACTGCTTACTGGGAGATCCTTGGCTAAGCGATGGAAGCGCATCAGGAATTCGGTGGCGAGCGGCGGCGGTGTTTGCGGCAGATGGTGCACGCGCCGGCGTTTGCCAGCTTTGACGGCGTTTCGGGCGGAATGATTCTGGATTTGAGCGAAGAGGGATTGTCGATGCAATCCGATACCCGGCTTGATGGAGAGCGCAGCGTCCGGCTGGAGCTGGATCTTTCGCCGAGTACGCACCTGGAAACCACGGGCTACATCGCGTGGGCGGATGCGCTGGGGCGGGCGGGAGTGCGGTTTTCGGATTTGCCTGAGGATGCGCGGCGGCGATTGAATGAATGGTTGACGGTGAATGCGAGTGCGCCCAGTCATATCGCGCCCAAACTTACGGTCGGCAGGATGCCGGGCTGGGGCGCGGAGTCGAAGTCCGGCGGGAGCGCGGAGCGGAATCACATGTCAATCAGTTTGGAAGCGGAGACAGGGGCGGGGGAAAGCTCGGCTGGAGCTTGCGGGTCGGCAACGATGCAGTACGAATTCAGTTCGCTGGGCAAAGATTTGACGGCGGCGCTGCGGTTGATTGGGGAGCGTGCGCGTTCACTGACGCGGGGCACCAGCGCGGCGATTGCGCTGGTCCATAAAGACGCGGTGATATGCCGCGCCAGTGTGGGCGATAAGGCGCCGGGGCTGGGGACGCGGCTGGATGTGAATTCGGGAATTTCGGGTGAGTGCTTTCGCGCGGGAAAGACTTTACGCTGCGACGATGCGGAGAATGATTCGCGAGTCGATCTGGAAAGTTGCAGAAGACTAGGTGTGCGATCGATCGTGGCGGCCCCGGTGCGCTACGAGCGGAACACGGTGGGGTTGCTGATGGTGCTCGCGACGGAGCCGTTTAATTTTGACGAGGGCGATGTGGCGGTGGTGGAGAGCCTGGCCCACACAGTCATTGTGAGCATGAGGCAGGCGGAGGGAATTTAGGGCAAGGCGGCTTCGAGCGAAATGGCGCCGGTCATTTCCGTGACCGGCGCCATTGTGTTTACTGAGCTGGGGTTTCGGCGGGGGTGGGTTGCGTTGTCTTCACTTCGGCGTTGACTTCGGGCACAGTCACCGGATTGATCTTTACCGTAGCCAGGATTTTCTCCAGCCGGTGGAAAACTTCGTCGCGGTCGATGTGCTTGGCCGATTGGGTTGCCGCAGAGGCATCGGGCTTGGTGGTTGCGACTTTCAGAGCGAATTCATAGCAGGCTCCGTTCTGGAAGACGTGATAGTACTTCGACGCCTCTTCGCGTGGACCGTTTGTGGTTTGGCCTGCAACGCTGGTTTCGCTGGACTGGAGTTCCATGTCGCCGATCATGAGTTTCGAGATCGGAGGCGTTGCCAACTGCGCCGTGGCTTGCACTGCTGGATCGGCCGGGGCCGCGGGATTCGGCCGTGGGACGGAGAATTCACTGCATTGATCCGCGGTGAGAGTCTTGTTCACGCTGACATTGAAGAAGGCCGAGGCCAGGTCGGAGTCAGGGTAGGTGGAGTCAGGAAGTGCGACCGCTGCGAGGGCGGTTCCACCGGGCTGCACGAAATCCATGGGGATGGGGCCGGAGGAGAGGAGTTCGGTAGCGGCATCGCCGGTCTTCAAGGCGTACTTGCGCGGGTACTGGAACGAGACACCGGAATTTTTGTCCGCATACGTTAGAGTTGCCGGAGCTTTGCGGACAACTTTCTTGTGCACTGGTTTCGCGACGGGCTGCGGAACCGGCATTGCCGGCGGCACAGAATTGGTCGCAATCGTCGACGTGGGCTGCGTGATCGGGGATGGGGTGGTGGAACTTGCAGGTTTGGGTTGATCGCTTGAGCATCCGACGGTGAGTGAACAGGCGATCAGAAGCGCGGCGAAGATCAGCGTGCTGGTGGTTGGGTTGAAATTCTTCTTGGCGAAATTTGCTTTGTCGAAATTCTTTTTACCCCAGGCAACAGAATTCAGAGTCGATGGAGCCTTGTGGAACAGGTTGATACGCGTCATGGTGTCACCTCCTGCTGCTTAGCAGCGCCAAGGAAAGTGCATGGAATGGGCCACTGGGCGAGGTGTTGATTTCGTAGGGGTTAGAGATGCGTAGGGACGGCCTGGATGTGAATCGCCAGACACGCAGTGGATAGGGTGACACAGCACGGAGTGGGATCTACCTCGCTCGCAATTGATGGACACAGGCCGTGATGGCCCGAGTTCCTCTTTTGCTAGCCCTTCCTCTCAACCTCGTCACGAATGTGCTTCAGGACGCGCATATGAATCTGGTGGATAATAACGTCCGACCAGAGCCGCCAGTAGGCCGACGGCCAAAGCCCGTGATGATACCAGGTGGTGCCTTCGAGACGGGTCCCGCCGTCGGGCAGCGGTGTAAGGACAAATTGTCCTCCTTCCGACATCAGAAATCCGTGCAAGTGTGGAGGGTCGATATGCGAGTAAGGAGTCCATTCTTCCATGGGCGGAGGATTGGAGGCTACGGAAAATTTCAATTGGTGGGGTTCGTCCCACACTTCGATGGGTTCGACGAAGGCACCCGTGGAGAAAACGCAGTGTCGTTCCGCGCCTGGCCCGGTACCGCGAATCTCGGCACGAATCGGGTAGGCGATACCGGCTCGAAACATCCACTCCCGTGGAGACGGTATCTCGGAGAAAGCAACCACCTGCTTCCAAACCTGCTCGGGTGGCGCATGGATCTCAATTGCGGTACGAACAACGAACACGGGAGATGGTGCTGCCACCGCGTGCTCCACCCACTCAACGCTTGGGACAAAGATCAGTAGAGCAGAAAGAAATACCGGAGCATCATTTCGCAACCAGCGTCGCCGCTGCACCCCGTAGGCACAAATGCCTCCGAAAGCGGCCAATGGCAGAGCGATTGGGACTGCCATGATGAGGCAGATCACGCCCTCGAACGCCAGCGCCAGGAGGACGATTCCCAACAGGGCCGTGGACAGGCACGCCACTCCCACGCAGCCGCCAAGGCTGCGGGGCTGCCGCGCGCCATAGATTAGAGCGGCCGCAAAACCCATTGCGAATGGAAGAGCCACAAATAATCCCCAGCCATAATTCGCCAGCACTTGCGAAGCGAGCAACGCAAGCCCGAGCCCGAACGGAACGGTGACCAGGATGGAGAGTGCCGCGCTCCCCAGTGCGCTGTCGGGAATGAGTCTGTTCACGAAAGACTCTTTTTCTCCTTGTGCCGTGTGCTCGACCGATGACCGTTCTCGGGCCGGCAACAGGCAGAGCACAAGAAAGAACGCTAAGTTCAGAAAGGGGACAAAAAAGAGGGCCACAAGTTGGGAAGGCAGGCTCGCGCTACGTAAGCGCTTCAAGGTCAGAATTACGCCGACCCAGATGAAGGGTAGAGAAAGCGCCACCATCGTGCCAAGAAACACAGCTTCGGCGCCGCGCAGCTCGGTAATCCGGGCCACGTCCCGCACAGGCACCCAGTAATTGAATAAAGTCCAGGGACGATGAAATCCATAGCCTGCGACGAGACGATCCAGGTTGTGTTTGAGGGCGAAACCCAGCAGTCCCGCCAGAGCGTAGGTCCCGCGGTCGACGGCTCCGCTGGGGCGCCAAAGGTCTGCGAATGAGGTCTTCATCGAGGACTCCTTACAACTTGATTGTGGCGTTACCCGGCTGCTGGGCTTGTAGTCGATAAAAACATCGCGCTAGTTACTTCTGTTATTTCTGTCATACCAGAACATACTGCAAACCCACAACGCTGTCAAGGGATAGTTGTCCTCTCGCCCATAAAGCAAGCTCTCTCCGTTCGACTAAGCCGCCGCGATGCGGCGAATCAAATCCTCCTGCTGCGGCTTGCTTTCGGCGCCGATGGTGAAGGCGTCGAGGACGCCGAGCGAAAGAGCGAATTTGATGGCTTCATCCTGACGCTTGGCTAGATCGCCCTGGCCGAGGATTTTCATTCCAACAACAGCTTTGCCAGCGGCTTTCATTTCGCGGAGGACGCTGATGACGGTTTGAGGATCGGCGTCCATGTGCGAGCCGATGGGATTGATGCGGGCGAAATCGACTTCTACCCAGGGCGATTTCGCGGCGGCGCGTAGAGCCTCGATGCTGTGGCAGGAGCAGCCGTGAGCGCGGATGATCCCTTTCTGTTTGGCTTCCTCGAAAACATCCATTACGCCACGGTAGCGGGTGGGCCAATCGGCTTCGGTGAGGCAGTGCATGAGGCAAATGTCGAGATAGTCGGTGCCGAGTTCGCGGCGGAAGCGGTCGAGATCGGCGCGGGCAGTGACAGGATCGCGGGCCCAGGTTTTTGTGAGCACGGTAACTTTGTCGCGAGGTACGTCCTTGAGCGCTTCGGCGACGTGAGGATGGCTTCCATAGGAATCGGCGGCGTCGAAGAAACGGAGGCCGCGATCATAACCGTTAAGCAGGAGATCAGAGAGTCCTTTGACGCCAAGCGCGGTCTGATTGGAATGGTGATCGTAGCCGACGGTGCCCGTACCCATGGCTAGGCGGCTGGTCTTGATTCCGGTGCTGCCGAGAGTGACTGTGTCGGTGGCGGAGAACTTTGAGGGCAAGGGCTGGGACGCGATAGTAGCGAAGATATTTTTCGTGGAAAGCCAAGTGGCTCCGAGGGTAGTGGTGGAGCGAATGAGGAATTCGCGGCGATGCATGGGGACCTCCGATGCGGGCTTCCGGACGCGCTTCTACTAGGCTATATCAACTATTCGGCTGCGTGGCGAGGATTCTTAATGCGACCTGGCAAAAACCTTAAACACGGAGGACACAGGGGAGCACAGGGTAACGCACGACTCGCTACTCGAATTGTTTGCGGAAGGTGGCCAGTTGCTGTTGAACTTCCGCGAGTTCTCTTCTTAGTTCCGTGACTTCATTTTCGAGATGGGAGAGCCGGTCGCTGGACTGGTAAGGGGCATGCGCCGACGCGGGCGAGGACGCCCGCTCCACATGGGCAGCCGCTGGTGGCTCACCGGCGAGCAGGTGCATGTAACGCGATTCCTTGGTACCGGGCTGGCGCGGGAGTATGGCGGAGAGTGGGGGCTGGCGCTGGCTGAGGCGATCGAGGGTGGAGATGATGTCGTCGAGTGCCTCGAAGCGGTACATGCGTTCGGTGCGGCTACGGAGTTCGCCGGGGGTTTGCGGGCCGCGGAGCAGAAGCACGCAGAGGGTGGCAATCTCGCGGCGGTCGAAGTTGAAGACTTCCTGCAGGCGATGCTCATACTTGGTGACCCGGCTATCGGCGCCGCCGGCGGGTCCGGCGAGCCGTTTTTCCTGCAGCGTGGCGAGCGCGTCGCTCACGGAATCCTCGTCGAGGGTCATTACGGGGTCGCGATTATTTTTCTGGTTGCAAGCGTTCACCAGAGCGTTTAGCGACAAAGGATAGTAATCGGGCGTGGTGATGTCTTTTTCGATGAGCGAGCCGAGGACGCGGACTTCGATGTCAGTGAGAGGATCCACGAGGTGGATTGTAATGCAGCGGCGGGATGGGAGGGACAAGGTATGCTAATTGCCGGGCGAGGTGACGCAATTGGTTTGGGGTGATATCGGGAATCTTCCGCTGGCAGCAGGGTTGATGGCGCGCGCGTTTCCGTGGGTGCTGAAAGCCTTGAAGCCGGTTGCGGTGGTGGTGGTTGCGGTCTACCTGCAGATCAAGTTTCCGCGAGTGTGGGCATCGCTCGGCCTGGCGCGGCTGGAAGATGTTGGAAAAAAGATAGCTGCGAAGAAGACGCTCTCTTGTTTTCTGGTGGGACTCTCATTATTTGTGATTCGAGGAGCGGGGGCGCTGCTGTTTGGCGTGCCCTTGCCGCACTATCACGATGAATTCAGTTATTTGCTGGCGGCTGACACGTTCGCGCACGGACGGTTGACGAATCCTCCGCACCCGATGTGGGTTCACTTCGAGACGTTCCATGTGATCTGGCACCCGACGTATATGTCGATGTATCCGCCGGGGCAGGGGCTGATCCTGGCATTGGGCGAGCTGTTAGGAAATCCTTGGATCGGGCAACTGCTGGCGTCGGCACTGATGTGCGCGGCGATCTGCTGGATGCTGCAAGGCTGGATTCCTGCACGATGGGCGCTACTGGGCGGAGCACTGGCGGTGGCGCGGCTTGGATTGCTGAGCTACTTCACGAATGGATATTGGAGCGCGTGCTTGCCGGCGGTGGGAGGGGCGCTGGTTCTGGGGGCGTTGCCTAGAATTCAGCATGGTGCGAGAAAAATCTATGCCGCGGTCATGGCCGTGGGACTATTTATTCTCGCCAACACGCGTCCCTACGAAGGATTCTTGTTGGGCCTGGGAGTGGCGATTGCTTTGTTGGCGTGGATGGTGGGGAAGAATGGACCGCCTGCAAGGATTTCGCTGGCGAAGATTGTTTTGCCGCTGGTGCTGACGCTAGCTCCGCTTGCCGCATGGACTGGTTACTACTATTACCGCGTTACAGGAAGTCCGTTCCGCATGGCCTACGACGTGAACCGGGCGACGTATGCGATGGGGCGGTACTTCATCTGGCAAGAGCCGTGGCCGCAGAAAACCTATCACCACGCGAAGATGCAGGCGCAGTATGAGCGGGAATTACGAGAGGCGAGCGAGTACAAGACGTTGCGCGGCTTCATGCTGCGGGGGCGAGGGAAACTTTATTACTTCTGGCAGGTATATCTGGTGCCGCCGCTGCCGTTTGTGTTGATCGCGCTGCCGTGCGCGGCGCGTGACCGGCGTTTGCGAGTTCCGTGGATGATTGGCGCAATCTTCGTGACTGGGCTGGCGGTTGAGGTGTGGTTTCTGCCGCACTATTTTGCTCCGGTGGCGGCGTTGCTGTATTTGTTTTTGACACAGTGCATGCGGCATCTGCGGTGGTTTGAGTGGAAGGACCGTCCGGCGGGGCTGGCGTTTGTGCGGGCGGTTTGCGTAATTTATGTGGCGACGGTGGCGTTGCGCCTTGGGCTCGCGGTGGCGCATGTGCATCCGGAAAAAGAGTGGCAGCATGGAGACATGGGGCGAGCAAATATTGCGCGGGAGTTGGGTGGTCAGCCGGGCCAGCATGTGGTGCTGGTAAGGTATGCGCCTGATTTTGATCTTGACCGTGAGTGGGTGTTCAACGGAGCGGATATTGATGGACAGAAGATCGTGTGGGCGCGGGACATGGGAGCGGAAGAGAATCAGGAGTTGCTGGACTATTACCGTGGGCGGAAGTTTTGGATGGTGGAGGCGGACGGGACGGCGCGGGTAGAGCCTTATGGGCAGAGATAAGAACGAGCGCAGGTCAACTTCAAAGGCAGCGGGCAGAGTGCCCGCTCCACACGATCTAAATCAAAGGCCGCAATCCCTCTAATTTCTAGAACAGGGCGGTGGGGCGGCGCGTCCAGGGTTTGCCTTTTTCTTTGGAGGACTTTTCCATGTCGGCTACGTAGGCTCCGGTTTGGGTGAGGACATGGTGCAGGTCGTTGCCGACGCTGATGAAGGTGAAACCTTTTTCCAGAAATTCAGCAACGCGGGAGGTGCCGAACAGGAACAGGCCAAGGATCACGTTGTTTTTGCGGGCGTGTTCCACCAGTTTTTTCGTGGCGGCATCGAGTTCGGGCGATGTGTACATGTGCGGGAACTCGTATTTGTTGTATAGGCCCATGGACATGCAGAGATCGTTTTGTCCGAGGAAGAGAATGTCGACGCCTGGGATGGCGGCGATCTCGGCGATGTTTTCGATGCAGGAGGCCGTCTCAACCTGCAGCGCGACGATACCGTCGTTATTAAAGTTGCCAGCGTAACCGAGAAGTCCAGCCTTGTTCATGCTGCGCTGGGGAAAATAAACGGAGCGCGTGCCGACAGTGGGATACTTGGTGCAACTGATGGCCTGGCGCGCTTCTTCGGCGGTATTGATGTAGGGGACGAGAACGCCGTCAGCGCCAAGATCGAGGGCCTGCTGGATGCCGGGGCGGTCGTCGTATCCGCCGACGCGGACCAGAGATTTGGCTCCGCCGTTGGCGATGCCGCTGAGCATCGCAGAAAGCTTTTCGTAGTTCATGGGGCCGTGCTGCGTGTCGACGAGAAGCCAGTCGTATCCGCTGTGGGCGAGTTGCTCGGCGATGGTGGGGCTGTGCGCGTTGAGGAACAGACCCATCTTTGGCGATCCCTGACGAAGTTGCTTTTTAAATTCGGAACCGCTCAGCGCGGGTTCGGGCATGGGAAATTTCTCCTTGGAAAGTGAATTGTGTAGTGTACTCGAAGCGGCTGCGAAGATGGCGGAGTTGAGATCAAAATTATTTGCAATGTGTGACCGGGGGACAGGAGTTTGACACTTGGTATAGTCTTGCGGAGAATTGCTGTCGGTCAGGTTGCGAATGGCGTGAAGGAGCGAATATGCGGATGCTACTGAACTGGGTGCTGAGTGCAGTGGCGGTGTGGATTGTGTCGCGCGTGGTGCCGGGCATTTATGTAAGCGGTCCGGTGGCGGCGCTGATAGCGGCTCTAGTGATTGGCTTCATCAACGCGACGATCGGCGTGGTGTTGAAGATTCTTACGTTCCCGCTGACGCTGGTCACGTTGGGATTGTTCTGGTTCGTGATCAACGCGCTGATGTTGAAGTTTGCTTCGGAGCTGGTGCCGGGATTTCAGGTGCACGGATTTATGGCGGCGTTTCTGGGAGCGATTCTGCTCAGCCTGGTGAACATGATGTTGAAGTGGCTGGTGCAGCCGTCGGAGGAGCGCCGCTAGTTCCAGCGCCTGAAGGCGCCGATTGGAAAGCGCGTTTGCGCATGCCTGAAAGGCATGCCCTGATACGAATCGTTTCTTCTACTGGTTGGTCTTGCCGGTCTTGCGCGGCTTTAACGACTCCCAATCCTCTTTGGTTAGGGCGCGGCCGAGGTTACTGAATTCTCCAGCGCCTTGCAGGAATTCCCCGCCGTCCATGCGGATGACTTCTCCGTTGATGTAGCCGGATCCGTCGCTGACCAGGAATGCGGCGAGGTTCGCCAACTCTTCCGTGGTGCCGAAGCGGTGCAGCGGATTGCGGTCAAGTGCGAGCGCTTCCAGTTCGGGGCGAGGCAACACGCGGGAGAAAGCGCCTTGCGTGGGAATAGGCCCGGGCGCGATGGCGTTCATGCGGATTCCGCGATTTCCCCACTCGACGGCGAGACTGCGGGTGAGGGCTTCGACTCCCGCTTTGGAGACAGCCGAGGGGACGACGTAGGCTGAGCCGACCGGAGCGTAGGTGGCAGAGATGCTGAGGACGGTGCCTTTGTGATTGGCCTTGAGCCAACGGCGGCCGCAGGCCATGGTGGCGTGGAGCGTGCCGAGGAGAACGATACCGATCACGGAGTCCCATGCTCGCGGAGAGAGCTCTTCAGTGCGGGCGATGAAATTTCCGGCTGCGTTGTTGACCAGAACATCCAGCGGACCGTCTTTCCAGATCGAGTCGATGAGGTTTTCGACGGCGTCGAGGGTGCGAACGTCGCACGGCAGGCCGTGGATGGGACCGCGAGAGGAAAGTTCGTCAGCGGTTTTCTTGAGAACGTCTTCGCGGCGGCCGCAGATGTAGACCGTTGCGCCGAGTTCGAGGAAGCGGTGGGCCATGGCTTTGCCGAGGCCGGTGCCGCCGCCGGTGATAAGGATGCGCTTGTGGTGGAGAAGGTTTGGTTGGAACATGAATGCTTGCCTCGATTCTGATGACGGCAAACAGCAGATTCCTCACCGGGCTGCCGCCCGGTTCGGAATGACAAGAAAATTATATGGTGTGCGGGGAGGGGTTGCAGGCGATGCGAAAGCCGTAGTCGGCGTATTGGAAGTCGGGAGGAATGCTGGAGCGGGCGGAGCAGTGGGAGACTTTGACGTGATGGCGCCATGATCCACCGCGAGAGGATTTGCGCTGGCCTTGCTGGGGGCCTCGTGGATAGCGGTCAGGAGACGTGACGTAGTAGTTGGGATCGTACCAGTCGCTGCACCACTCGTGGACGTTATCGCAGATGTTGTAAAGGCCGAAAAAGTTGGGAGCGTAGCGGCCGACTGGCTCGGGGCCGGTTTGCCAGCGGGCGGCGTAGTCGGGTAAAGACTGAGGTGGTTCATTGCCCCACGGAAAACCCTGCTGTTCGAGATCGCCGCGGGCGGCGCGCTCCCACTCGGCTTCGGTGGGAAGACGGTATGTGCGTCCGGTTTGTGAGGAGAGCCACTGGCAGTAGTGATCGGCTTCGAACCAGGAAACTCCGGTTACCGGCTGTTGGGGATCGCTAAAATTCTGATCGTTCCAGAATGGCGGAGCTGGTAATCCTGTGGCACGCAGGTAGGTTGCGTATTCGCCATTGGTGACTTGAGTGGCGGCAAAGAGGAAAGCGTCAATCCATACGCGGTGAACTGGACGTTCGCAATCCTGGCCGGAAGAGGAGCCCATTAGGAACCAGGCCGCGGGGATCGAGACCAAACGGGGCTCGATGTGGGTTGCGGCGTTGGGTTCGAAGTGCGAGTGGGCGGCCGACATTGTTGTCCAGATAAAGTTTATCAGTGGCGGAGGGACAGTGGTAATTCGCTAGCACTTGTGTAACGCCCGTACGACCTGGGCGATGTCGTTTTCCTGGAAGAGGCGGATAGCGGCGATGCCCGCTGCACCGGCCTGGAGGCAGGACTCGGCGTTTTGCAGAGTAATCCCTCCCAGAGCGAAGACGGGGATTTTGGCGCGGCAGGCTTGGCGGAGCGCTTCGAGGCCGGCGGGAGTTGTGTCTTTTTTTTCGAAGACTGGGGCGAAGAGGGCCAGGTTCGCGCCGTCCGCAGCTGCTTGAGTTACCTCTTCTGGTGAGTGACAGGAGACTGAGATCTGCGGATTTAGTGGTGAGAATTGGCGGGCGGGGGCGCCCGCGCCACACTTCTTCCAGGCTGTTCTCACTTTTTCCGGAGAGACGTCGTTCGCGGGTAGGTGAACGCCGTCTGCTTGGGTGGCTAGGGCAATATCGGTGCGGGAGTTAATTAGTAAGGCAGTTCTCAGTTCCTGGTTCTCCGTTCTCAGTTTCTGGATCTTTTGGATTGCTTCGCGGGCTAGCGACTCCAGATCGCGAGTGGAGAGATCTTTTTCTCGGAGCTGGATGTAGTCGACGCCGGCGAGGGTGGCTTCGGCGATTTTGTCGAGGAGGCGGTGGCGGCGGGTGCTTTCATCGCCTGGGAAGGCGGTGCGATCGGTGATGTAGTAAAGTCGGCAGGTCTCAGCCATCAGCCTTCAGTGTAGCGAAAATGCTGAGTTCTCTCAGGTCCCCCAAAATCTCTACCACAGAGTTCACAGGTAAAAACCGGCTAACCGCTCATTTACGGTCTAGTCTTGGCGATTTCGGGGAGGACTTCCCGCTCTTTTTCTTTCTTGGGCGGGCCACCGAGGTGGTACTCGGTTAGGCCGTCGCGGAGGAAAGTAAAGGCGTCCTCGGGGGTGTCGACAAACTTGAAGAGGTTGAGATCTTCGGGGGAGACTGTGCCGGCGTCTACGAAGGCCTGAAAATTCATGATGCGGTGCCAGTATTCACTGCCGTAGATCACGACCAGAATTTTCTTGGCTAATTTATCGGTTTGCGCGAGGGTGAGGATTTCGAAAAGTTCGTCGATGGTGCCAAAGCCGCCGGGAAAAATCACCAGCGCTTTGGCGAGATAGGCAAACCAGAACTTGCGCATGAAAAAATAATGGAATTCGAAGTTCAGCGCGGGCGTGATGTATGAGTTGGGATTCTGTTCGAACGGCAGATTGATGTTGAGGCCAATGCTCTTGCCTCCAGCCTCATGGGCGCCGAGGTTGGCGGCTTCCATGATGCCGGGGCCTCCGCCGGTGGTGACGACGAAACGGCGGCGGCGGGCGGGAATCTGGATCGACCATTCGGTAAGTAAGAAAGCCAAACGGCGAGCATCTTCGTAGTAGCGGGCCATATCCACGGCGGCGATGGCCTGCTTCAGGTTGCTTTCCTGTTGCGCGGCGGGGGCCTTCGCGCGGTTTTGCTCAGCGTCGGTTAGATTCTTCCTGGCGGCGGCGCCTCCCCGGAAACGGGCCGAGCCGAAGAAGACGACCGTGTCCTGAATCTGCTCGCGGCGAAAGCGCGATAGCGGTTCCTGGTACTCGGCGAGGATGCGGAGTATACGACCATCAGGACTGTTGAGGAAGGGTTGGTTCTCGTATGCGAGAGGCGCGGATTTGAGCTTATCGACCATGTTTATCGACCATGCTTATCGACCATATATGAGACTCACGTTCTGAAGTTCTTGCTGCTGCAACCTCAGCGGCTAAAGCCGGCTCTCAAAAAAAGCCACTGATCGCCGCAGTAAACCGCTGCGCCATCCAACTACTGATGATCGTGATAGTGGAGGGCCTCCCAGAAGCCAATCCAGATGTCGAGCAAACCCAGGCCGCTGCACAGACCGCGAAAGAAGCCGGTTGAGATCAAGGTACGAAGCCAGGGAAATTGAAGCAGAAGATAGTTGTCAGTCCACTCGGGGGTCCAAGGCAGGATCACGAGCAGCACACCGGCGACTGCACTGATCAAAACGAAAAGGAAGACTGAGGTGCGATGCAACCAGAGTTGCAGCCCGGTATGGGCCTTAGAGTCATTGGCCGGCGGCGGGTCAAGAAACGTGGTGCTGGTTTCGGCCTGCGCGGGCGCAGATTGAGGCCTGGACGAGCCGCTTTCTAAGGGTAGTTTGGGATCAGAGGTCACTGGGCGCTCCGATCCTGGGGCGATATCGGTTGTGCGAACAAGAACCAAGATCCCTCCCCTTCGATTCGTTCGGGGTCGGGATGACAAGCGTATCCGGGATGAGAAGCTTGTCTGGGATGACAAGCTGGCACGGGGAAAAATGTTTGAGGGACAAAACCCATCGACCTATTCTACGACTTCAGAGGCTTGATGCGCTCGGCGACGTCGCGATAATCGATGTTGCGTCCGTAGACCTCCATAAAGTGCTTGAGCGCGGAGGGTTTATCGCCGGCCGACTCGTAGGCGGCGGCAAGTTCATAGTACAGAGCGGTGCGCGTTTCCTCGTCGATGCCAGGGGCAACGAGGGCCTTTTGATACCAGCGGATCGCGGCCTCAGGGATGCCTTTGTCGAGGAAGCATTGGGCGAGCCAGGTGTAAGTTTGCATCACCTGTGGGAAGGGGTGTCCGCGATCGACGGCCTGGCAGGTCTTTTGCAGTTCCCCGATGGCTTCGTCGAGCAAGCCCATTTCGCGGAAGGCGATGCCGAGGTTGTAGTGGGTCTCAGGATCTTCTTCGGCGGCGGAAGACCCGGATTCGAGATCCTGTTTTAGTTCGCCAAACATTTCGGCGAGATCGACGCCAGCGTCCTCACCGAAGGGAGAAGCCTTGGCGGCAGTTGGCGTACCGGGAATGATTGGAGAAATCTGTGGAGTGGGAGCAGCGGGAGCCTGTGCCGATTGCTGCGCGACCGGGGCGGCCGCTTGCGCTGAAACCGCTGGAGTACCGGAGGACGCCGCGGCTGCGGCGGCATTGGCGGTGGCGGGCACGCTGATCGCCGGAGCATGCGCGGGGCCGGGCATGGGCCAACTCTGCGCGGGAGCTGCCGCGATGGGCGGCGGAGTTTCCAGTACCGGCTGAGATTGCGGCGCAGGCTCGGGCTCGGGAACGGGCGCGTCCTTGAGGAAGTCGTCTCCCAGGGAAGCTTCGAGATCGGCGACGAACTCACCCATGACTTCGGCTTGAGGTACGCCGAATGACGTGGGTTTGGCGCTGCCCACAGGTTCAAGTTCAGGTCTGGGCTCGGCCGCGGGAACGGGCTCGTGCGAGACCGCTCCGGGAAGGAAACTTTCGCCCAAAGAAGATTCGAGATCGGAAACAAATTCTTGCAGGACGCCCGGCGCGTGTTCAACTGGATGCTCGGGCTCGCGATGCTCGATTGCAGGAGCCGCGAAAGCAGCGGGTGCGGAAGCGGCAGGTTCTGCGGGCTCCGGCTCGGCGTGGAACGCAGCCGGAATTTCGATTTCTTTCACAGCGGCCTGCGGCGCACCAGAAGCTTCCTCGACGGCCACGGGCTCTTCGAGCGCGGCGGAAGAAGTCTCGTCGACCGTAAATTCCTCGGAAGATCCGTCAACCGCGAATGCCGAGACAGACTCCACGGTGGAGATTTCCTCCACCGCGGGCGCGTGCTGCGATCCAGCCTCGATTTCTGCACGAAGTGTCTCTAAAGTGGTTTGATCCGCGGTAAGAGTTTGAAGCTTTTCAAAAGCTGCCGACGCCTGCTCGGGCATGCCGTGCTCGAGATAGAAGCGGACCTCTTCGACGGTTTCGGTGGTCTTTTCCGGATCGGGCTTGGATTGCCGAACCTTTGGGGCTTCGGCCCTGGCGACGGAGACTTCCTCGGCGGCAGCCGTATCGCTGATTTCGATTTCCGCAGCTTCAACCGGAGGTCTGTCGGCCTCGACGGTGATGGCGTCATCCCATTCGGAGGAGAGATCGATCTCCGCAGGAGCGGGTTCAGTTGCGGGTTCGGGTTCAGGTGAAGCCACGGCGGCACTGACTGGTTCGCTGGCTTGAGGTTTATCGTGATCCGGGTATTGATCGGCAACGTCTTCATCTGGATCGGAGACAACGGAGAATTCAAGCTCTTCCGTGGACTGGTTTTGATCCGAAGGCCAAGGGGAAGCCGCAGCCTCAACCGCACTTTCCTCGAGAGCTGGCTCTGCAAGGGCCGTGGCCACTTCGGTTGCGGAAGCCGTGGCGTGGGGAGTTGCGGAGCGCACTTCATAGCGATCTGCGAGCTCGCCATAGCGGGTCGCTTCTTCGGGATACCCGGCCTCGGAGTATACGTTCTGCAAAGTACGGCAGCAGACGCCGGCTTCGGCGAAGCGTCCGGCGCGAGTGTGCAGGGCGGCCAGGCGCTGGTTCAGGCGTAGATCATTGGGGGCCTGCGGCAATGCGGCCGTCAGCGGGCCCAGAGCCTTGGCGGGCATGTTGTAGGAAATGAAAAGCTCGGCGTCGGTAAGAGCGGAGCGAACGGCGAGTGCTACGGCATCGGAATAGTGCTGGTGGACGGATGGAGAAGTGGCTTCCAGTTCGTCGACGATGACGGCGGCTTCTTCCGCGGAAATTGATTTCTCGGCCGTAGGTCCACCAAGCTGGCCGATCACCTGCTGGTAATGATTCATGTGCAGGGGATTGCCAGGCTCCATGGTAGTGAGCTTCTGGTACAGGTCACGAGCGCGCGGAAGATCGCCGGACTGGACCGAGGCGTGCGCCAGCAACTCGATCACTTCTGTGATGTGAGTGGACTCTCCGGCTTTCTGGAAAAGATCCAAAAGCTTCTCAAGCGAAGCGGGATTGTCACGGACATAGCCAATGATGGCATGCAGGTTCTTTAAAACCCTGTCGGAATCCTCGGAGAGCAGGCGGTCGGCATGCTGGTCGTAAACCTGGAGGACATTCTCGTACTGGCCGGCTTGCATGAGAGCATCGGCGAAGGTGGAGATCGCTGGCAGGTCGTTGTGAACGGTGAGGAGCTTGCTTGCGAGAGTGCCGGCATCCGAGAGGCGCCCGTTTTTAAGGTAAGCCTTCAGCAGATCGCGCAGGCCCTCTGGATTGGAATCGAGATCGGGGACCCTCTGCAGAGATTCGATGGCGGCTTCGGCGTCGCCGGCCTCGAGCAGATTGCGTCCCTGCATGAGCAGCGCGTAGCTGTTGCCGGGCTCAATCTTGAGCATGCGCTGCAAAACTTCTTCGGCGCCGGGGAGATTGCCTTTGGAACGCAGGGTTTCGGCGGCGGCGGAAAAAATCTGCCAGGCGTCATTCTTCTTGCCCAGGCGGACATAGACTTCCGCCAGGCGGACGCGCATGTTGGTGTTTTCCGGATCCATTTCCAGAATCTTCTGGAAGATGCGGACCGCGTTTTCCAGTTCGCCCGACTTCAGAAATTCTTCCGCTACCTGCAGGTATTGGGCGCGCGCGTCATTGAAGAGACCCTGCTGGGTGTAGAGCTCGGCCAGCTTCAGCACGCTCTCGAGCGAAGGCTTGAGCTTGCTGATTTTCTTGTACATGGCGATGGCTTTGACCGTGAAGCCTTGCGTGGCATAGGCATCGCCTACAGTCTTGAAGCAGTCGGTGGCTTTGTCGGCTTCGCCGAGGCGGGAGTAAAGGTCGCCGATGGTGTTGGTGACGGTGAGATCCTTGGGATCGGCCTTGATGACCTTTTCGTACTCAGCGATGGCATTTTGCATCTTGCCCTGCTGGACGTACTTCTCCGCAGCGCTGAGTGCCTTCTGTTTGTTGAACCCGAAACCGAACGCCATAAGAGTGCGAACTCCAGCCCTGGTTGCGAATAACGGTTCTACGAATGACGGCTCCCGGAAGTGCTCTCCGGAAAACGTCACGTGGCCAAAATCCTTTTTGCGGATGGCCGGTTGGAACAAGTGCAATTGTACGGCTGGAGGGGTGGAATCGCATGGTTACCAAGGGTTACCAAAAGGGAGTGTACAACTGGGTTACCAAGGGAATCAGGGGTTTGCGCTCTCTTGGCTGTGGTAGCGCCGCCGTCTCGGCGGCTGTCCGGCGGGCGTCGTGCCCACCGTTTTCGGCAGGCTAGTGCAAATGTGCTATTTGGTGGCGATGAGGAATTGTGTAATGTTCCGGCTGCGCTTTGATCACCGCGTGTAGAGGGAATTCATTATGACTTGGATTAAGACCATACCGATGTCGGAGGCCGATGAGAAGCTGCGCCAGGCGATCGACGGGCAGCGGATGTTGTATCCCGTGGAGTATGCCACTCCGGTGCATCCGGATGATGCTGGAGGGGCGTCGATTGTGGGGTCGCACACGCTGATTCCGCAGGCGCTGTATCACGCGTTCGGAACGTTTGGGGCGCTGCTGTCGCCGGAGTTGCCGCTGAGCCGGCGGCAACACGAAATGATTGCCACGATGGTCTCGGTGACCAACCGGTGTGTGTATTGAATCGAGTCGCACGCAGAGTTTCTGCGTAGGGTGACTCTGGACCGGGAACTGGTGGAGGCGCTGGAAAAGGACTACACAACCGCGCCTATCACACTGCAGGAGCGGGTGATGTTGGACTACGTGGTGAAGCTGACGAAAGATGCGACGAAGGTTTGGAAGGATGACATTGAGGAGTTGCGAGCGGTGGGATTTGACGATCGCGGGATTTTGCAGATTACGTTGATTGCTTCCTGGTTTAACTATATTAATCGTGTAGCGGATGCGCTGGGGGTCGGCAGGGAGTGAAAATCGTTGGAGGTCCCAATCGTCACAATATAGGCCAACGCAAATTGTTAGTTTAGGGTCCGTTGGAAGCTATACTTCCGCAGGAGGATCGCATGCGTCGTCGTCAAGTACTTATGTTCATCGCGCTGCTTACGCTCGGGCTCATTTCTCTGGCTCAGTCGGACCAAGGTAATCCAAGACTGCCCACAGGATTACGCATCCCTGCGACATTGCGGGCCAGCCTTTCCTCTCAAAAGGCTAAAGTTGGAGACACAATCAAGTTGGACGTTTTTACTGCGGTACACGGGAAAGACGGGCAGATTGTCATTCCTGCACATGCCACCTTAACTGGAGTCATCACGCAGGCCGCGCCATTCCGTGGAGCGAGTCAACCCGCCGTATTGGCTCTTGCAGTGCAGCGAGTCGACTGGAAGGGTGGACAATACAGCCTAGACGCAGCCGTATTTGGGGTACTGGCGCTTTCAGACTTCCGAAAGCCGGGTTTCAGCGCCATGGGCTCTAAGGAGGAGTACGAGGCGGAGCAGCCGTTGCGTGGGTCCACGACTCAAGGAGAAATGGTAGAAGATGTGCGGGCCGCAACGCTTCGACATCAGCCCTCGCTGGACATCGTTGACAATCGCACCGTCAATTGGACTCCGGGTTCACCCTTGGCCGTAATGCCTACGTCAAGAATTATGGAGCTAAAGCTTTCCACCGAACCGGCAGTCCGGACATACTTCACGTCCGACAAACACGAAATCGAGCTGCCGAGGGAATTCCTCGTCGTCCTGCTTAACGGCATGAAAGTCGCTCAGTAAATTATTATTCTGACGACATAACAGTCGTTCCCTAATACGTAAACGCCTGAATGTCCGTTACTCCGTGAACCGCGGCTGCACATCGATTCTCCTCCAGAAAATCCAGCGATCCTGAAGCCTGACTAAGTAGGGCGGACTCAATTCGCAGTTGTCAGAAACTGGTCAAAAGACTGGGAATCGCTACGGCCGGCCGGGATCATTCCGGGACGCCTATGTCCAGCACCCGGCGGCTGAATCAGCTTGTGGGCCATCATTCTACTAAACTTAGGCAAAGCCGAACTTCGGATTGCCTTGTCCATGACTGAGTCTTTAACAGAATTTTTCGTGGTGAATTCTCAGGCACACTACCATGAGCGCGCCTACGGACAGCGGCGTGGGTACCGTATGGAGTGGTTCACTTACAGACAACTTTTGGAGATGGCGGTTCAGTTCTCCCACGAACTGGAGGCGCGCGGAATCAGCAAGGGTGATCGAGTGATGCTGTGGGGCGAGAACTGCGCGGAGTGGGTCACTGCGTTTTTTGGGTCCGCCCTGCGTGGCGTTGTTGTAGTTCCGATGGATGATGGGGCGTCTGCCGATTTTGCGAACCGGGTTTCGGGGCAGGTCGAGGCGAAGCTTTGGGTTTGTTCGCGGAAGCATACAGGTGAGGCGGACGCGGCACCTTACGTGGTGCTGGAAGATTTATCGCAGAAAGCCGGCGGGTCGCCGGCGCCGAGTGCGGATGCGGCGATCAGGCGCGACGACATCCTGCAAATTGTGTTTACTTCAGGGACGACTGCCGAACCCAAGGGCGTGGTCATCACGCATGGCAATGTGCTGGCTAACATCGCTCCGCTCGAGCAGGAGATGCAACGGTATTTGAAGTATGAGCGCTGGGTGCATCCCGTGCGGTTCTTGAATTTGTTGCCGCTGAGCCATGTGTTTGGGCAATTCCTGGGAATGTTTCTCCCGCCACTGCTGGGTGGGACAGTAATTTTCCAGCAGGAGTTGAAGCCCTCGGAGATTGTCAGCACGATCCGGCGGGAGCGGGTGTCGGTGTTGGTGAGTGTGCCGAGAGTTTTGCAGGCGCTAAAGCAGAAGATTGAACGCGATCTCGAGGCTCGCGGAGCAATGGAAGACTTCCGGAGGAGGTTCCGCGCGTCGGAAGGGAAACACTTCCTGCTGCGTTGGTGGATTTTCCGCGACATTCGCCGGGAGTTTGGCTGGAGGTTTTGGGCGTTCATCTGTGGAGGCGCCGCGCTCGATTCCGAGACAGAGGAATTCTGGGGACGGCTCGGCTACGCCGCGATCCAGGGGTATGGACTGACGGAGACGACGTCGCTGATCAGCGTGAATCATCCGTTCAAGTTGGGAAAGGGATCGATCGGCAAGGTGCTCCCCGGGCGGGAAATAAAGCTTGCGGCGGATGGCGAGATCCTGATCCGCGGTGGCGGAGTGGCGACGGGATATTGGGGAGCCGATGGATCGGTGGCGGTCGCTGGCGAAGATGGTTGGTATCGCACCGGAGATGTGGGCGCTCTAGACGATGCCGGGAACCTTTATTTCAAAGGCCGCAAAAAGGAAGTGATTGTTACGCCGGCGGGGCTGAACATTTATCCGGAAGATTTGGAGGCCGCGTTGCGGCGGCAACCGGAAGTGAGAGATTGCGTCGTGGTCGGGGTCGAGCGTGGGGGAAATGCAGAGCCGTGCGCAGTACTGATTTTGCGAGGCGGCGCAGACGCGCAAGAAGTGGTGGACCGCGCGAACCACACGCTCGCTGAATTTCAGCGGATGCGGATGTGGGTGCGGTGGCCGCAGGAGGACTTTCCGCGAACGAACACGCAGAAGCCGCGGCGGAATGTGATCGCGGAATTCGCAGCCCAGCAAGTTCTGGGCGCGGGGGCGAAAGATGCAGCGGACGACAGCGTGCTGACGGAATTGATTGCACGCATCACGGGGCGAAGTGTGGCTGGGCTGAGGGCAGAATCAACGCTCGATTCCGATCTCGGCCTCAGTTCGCTGGACCGCGTGGAACTGATTGGCGCGCTAGAGGATCGATATCAAGTGGACGTGAGCGAGACACGTTTCAGCGCGGCGCGCACCGTAAGCGATGTGGAGAAGATGCTAGACGGTGAAGTGCGGCAGCGTGCGTACTATCACTATCCGACGTGGGTCTTGCGGTGGCCAGTCACCTGGGTGCGCTGGCTGGCGCATTACTTGTTGATGAGGCCGGCGATGCTGTTGCTGGGCTGGCCGCGGATTGAAGGGCGCGAGAATTTGCGTGGCGTGAACGGGCCGCTGCTCGTGGTCTGCAATCACATTTCCGAAGTGGATGTGGGGTTCGTGCAAACGGCGCTGCCGTCGCGGCTGCGAAATCGGATCGCAACGGCAGCCGGAGGCGAGGCGCTGGAGGCGCTGCGCTCGCCAGCTCCCGGCCGAAGTCTGTTCGGGAGAATTTACGATCGCGTGCAATGGGGGCTGGGAATTTCTCTGCTGAATCTCTTTCCGCTGCCGCGCGAAGCCGGCTTCCGGCAGAGCTTTGCATATGCTGGCCAGGCAGTCGACCGCGGATACAGCGTGCTGGTTTTTCCCGAGGGCCGGCATACGGTGGACGGGAAGATGAATCCGTTTCGCGCAGGGATAGGACTGCTGGCGAAGAATCTGGGCATTCCAGTTTTGCCGATTCGCATCGTGGGATTATTTGAACTAAAGCAGGCGGGTAAAAAATTTGCGCGACCGGGGAGAATTGAGGTTCGCGTTGGAAAGCCGGCGCTGTTTGCGCCTGACAGCGATCCCGAGCAGATCGCGCGGGAGTTGCAGAGTACGGTGGAAGCGTTATAGGAGCCGCAAAAACGACTTTTAGAATCCAGCGGTCCTATGGCGGCTAAAGCCGCCATTCATCTCTCCGCACCTTATGGCGCGGCTTAGAAGCCGCGCCCCTTCAAAGACTGGGCCCAAGGACATTCTTCCTTCCAAAGCAGAAAAAGAGTTGCGGTTATTCTTCGTCCATCCCGCCTTCTTCTTTATGCGGGTCGGATTCGATCTTTACTTCCGGCAAGTGCGCGTCGTTGAGAGTGCGATTGAGAGCTGGAAGATCTGAGGTCCGGAGCGCATCCCAACGTTTCATCACATCGGATGAGTCGTGTTCCGCGGCAGCCGCGGCTTCCGATTGCGCGGTTGTGGGCTCGGCGTCAACTTGCCACACCTGACCGTACAACGTGGCAGCCTGCCCATTCACTCGCGCTAACGTGATTTCGGTGGAAGGCGGTGCAGCGAAACCACCCTGGGCTCCGAGGACTGCTGCGAGTTTGTTCTGGAAAGATTGAAGAGCATCCCGCGCCGGCCCGCTCGCTTGCTGGCTGAGTTTTTGCAGCGGCTCGCGCATCGATCCTGCCTGCAGTACCGCTTTGGTCGTCTGGCTTAACAGCGACGCCAACCGGGTTTCAAGCTCGAGTTTCTTCTCCAGTCCAGCAATGGAGGTTTTCACTCGGGGATCCATCTTCACAACGAAAGGAGCCGTATAGCTTTTGCCATCAGCGGTGAGCCGCACGGTATAGATCCCGGGTAAAGCCGTCGGACCGAGCGGCAGACGCGGAGTGTCGCCAGGAATCGCGGCGATAGGATACTCATGGCGCGTGGAGTCAGGCGCGGGGTAGTGCAGATCCCAAACCCAGCGATGCATGCCAGCCTCGGTACTGAGAGAACGGGATGGACGCAGCCAGTAGAGTGGGATCAGCTGTTTCTTCAACTCCTCTTCGGTTGTCTCGGGTTTGTCGACGCTGGAGAACTTGCGAACGGGATGCCCGCGGGCGTCGAGAATTTCAAGAGTCACCGGAACGGAAGATGCGTGCGCCAAATAATAATCGATGATTACGCCGTCGGGCGGATTAGCGGCGGCAGGCTCGTCCGGCGGAAGCGGCGTATCGGTGTTGGTATCGCGCTGAACGCGGAACGCGGTAGCTGGGGCGAAGAGATGCGGCTCTGTCGTGGCGACTGCAGGCGCTTCGCGCAGCGGCGCGATGTCGTCCAGAATCCAGAAAGAGCGTCCATGCGTGGCCACGATGAGGTCATCGTGGTGAATCCAGAGATCGCGCATGGAAGTGTGCGGCAGGTTCAACTGCAGAGACTGCCAGTGATCGCCGTCATCGAATGAGACCCAGACGGAATTCTCCGTCCCGGCAAACAGCAGGCCTTTGCGCACCGGGTCTTCGCGAACGGTATCGACCGGGCCGAAGTCGGGGAGGCCGGCCGTGATCAGCTTCCAGGTCTTGCCGCCATCGTGAGTGCGGTAGATATACGGGTGCTCATCGTCGATGCGGAAGCGGCTCACGGAGGCGTAGGCGGAATCGTCGTCGAAATGCGAGGCGCTGATCTGCGTAACCTTGCTCCAGGGTGTCAACTCTTTGGGAGTAACGTCATTCCACTTTTTGCCGCCGTCGCGAGTTTGCCAGATCAAGCCATCATCGGTTCCTGCCCACAGCGTGTTGATGCTCTTGAAAGAAGGCGCAAGAGCGTAAATGACTCCGCGTTGTTTGTCGGCACCCTTGGGGACGAGAGAGCCGACGCCGGCGGGAACGCCGGGATTCTCGCGCGTGAGATCGTTGCTGATGGTCTGCCAGGAATTCCCCCCGTCCGTGGTCTTAAAGAGCACGTTGCTGGCAAAATAAAGGACGTGTGGATCGAGGGGTGAGAACATTGTTGGCTCGCTGCGATCGGTACGGTATTTCGGGCTACGAAGCGGGATTGGCGTGACGTTCTGCACCTCCCCGGTGGACCAGTGAAATTTTGAAACCTCGCTTCTGCCGCCGCCATACATAATGTCAGGATCGAGTGGATCGGGGGCGACGTAACCGTATTCGATTACACCGACGGGACGCCATTCGCGGAAGGTGATGGCGCCGTCGTTGCCGCGGCTGGAGATACAGACCGAACCGCTCTCCTGCTGGCCCGCGCAAACGCGATAGGGGAAATCGGGAGTCACTGCAACGTGGTAAAGCTGCGCAGTGGCCTGGTTGTACCAGGAACTCCAGGAGGCGCCGCCGTTGACCGTAACGAGCGCGCCCTGATCGCTGACCAACAAGATGATGTCAGGGTTACTGGGATTGATCCAGAGATTCTGATAGTCGTCGCCGCCGGGAGCGCCGCGGAAACCTGACCAGGTTTTGCCACCGTCCGTCGATTTCATGGTGACAGTGCTGGCGCTGTAGACGATGTCGGCGTTCCTGGAATCCACCCGCGGGATAGCGAGATCGCCGCCGCCAATGCGGCCTGACGGGCGGGGATCATCCGTGATCTTTGACCAGTTTTCCCCAGCGTCGTCGGAGCGGTAGAAAGCTAGCGGACCAGAAGCGAGTGCGACGGTTGCGTAGACCCGCTTCGGATCACTCGGAGCGATGGCGACATAGATCTGGGAAAGATCTTTCGGCAGGCCGCGGATCAAAGGATGCCATGTGCTTCCGCCATCGGTGGACTTGAACAATCCGCCACCGGTTCCGTTGACTTCGTTGTTGTCTTCCCAAGGGCCTTCGCGGGCTTCCCACATGGAAGCGTAAATCACGTCGGGATTTGCGGGATCGATCTCAACGTCGGAAGCGCCGGTGTTTTCATCTTTGTAAATCGCTTTTTGCCAGGTCTGGCCGCCATCGGTGGAACGGAAAAGACCGCGCTCTTCATTGGGGCCGTAAGGATGACCCAGCACGGCTGCAAAGAGCTTATTAGGATCGCGCGGATCGATGGCCAGCGCAGGAATTTGCAAGCCGTCGCGCAGGCCGAGGTGAGTCCAGGTTTTTCCAGCATCCGTTGATTTGTAGATTCCATTGCCAACGGAGAGGTCGGGGCGATGCAGGCCTTCGCCGCTGGCGACATAAATAGTGTTGGGGTCGGAAGGAGCTACGGCGATGGCGCCAATCGACTGCGTCGATTCGTGGTCGAAGATGGGATTCCAGGTGCGGCCGTAATCGTCCGACTTCCACACTCCGCCGTTCACCTGGCCCATGTAGAACACATTGGGTTGGCTTGGGACGCCGGTAGCGGCACGAGTGCGGCCGCCCCGGAATGGGCCGATCATGCGCCATCGCAATTCCTGGTAGGTATTCTCAGGAACCTGCTGTGCGCTGCTCGATCCAATCGGCATCAAAACCGAAATGCAAACGAACAGACGAAGAACTACTTGCGGTACGGTCACTTGGGCCCCCTCAGACGCCAAACGCCAAACCTGACAGAATAAACTAAAAGGAACCAGTGATGGTTGCCTGGGGACATTTATCTTCAATTTATCCTG
>Ga0307479_10000192_pt1 | contig 57398 bp, 51 predicted proteins | sample atmos_gasesECM4C_FD_203743 | JGI IMG/M metagenome (GOLD analysis project Ga0307479, IMG submission 203743) | Hardwood forest soil microbial communities from Morgan-Monroe State Forest, Indiana, United States - atmos_gasesECM4C_515 | ecosystem: Environmental > Terrestrial > Soil > Temperate...
TGGCGCACGAAAACAGACTTGCCTCCACAGGAGGCGGCGGAGTAAAACAACCTAGTCCTAGGCCACTCTCCGTTGGCCGGTTTTGAAGTGACCACCGTTGGCCGCTTTTGATGTGACCCCTGAGGCTCCCAGCTCCGATCAACTTCCTTGCCGATGTGATGGTGCTTGCCTCCAATTACGTACGGCCTCCGCAGGCGGCCACGTGTCTTTTGTTGGCATGGTTCACCATCTGGACCAAGGCTCTTTGACTCGGGGTGATAGAAGTATCGGTGCAGAAGTCCTTCGAATGTTTCGACTATCGCTCGCTCGCCAAACTGCGGCGAATCAAACGCGGTTGCTAGTTTGTACTCTCGTGTGTCGTGTGGGTCGTCAATGTTGAAGCAAACTGTATCGATCCACTTACTCTGATCGGGTTCAAACGGCGTGGCCAGCGTGAAATGCTCCGGGTCAACGTTGGCGGGCTGACCGCCGTTCGCCAGAACTGGAACAAGAAAGCGATCAAACGGGCGCAACCGCTTCAACCGATGCATACGCCTCAGCAGGCTATACGAGGTAACGGCCATTCGCATCATTTGCGGGTGCTTGAACCAAGAGGGAGAACGGTTCGGCAGAAGGCCCCAACCCCGTCTGACGAGCCATTCCCATGCTTCATAGGCCCACTGCGCAATCTCCTGATCGACATCCAAAGGGGAATCGGCTGGAGGATACAGGTGGCCAAGTCCATGGGCCTTCGGATCGATGATGATGATCTTCTTCCCGCCCCGTTCATAGGTCGTGTAACGTTTTGCAGAGATGCAGAATGCGAGCAATTCCTTTCGGAATCCTTTCTCAGGGTCAGAGTCTATGTAATTGCCATCGAGGAATCGCAGAATTGAGCCGCCAAAATTGTATGGATTGAGTTCCGCGAATCGGTCGACGATTTCCTGCACCTGTGAACGGGGCAGTATGCGGCGACTCTCACATCCAGGCACGTGCCTCAGAGTCCCGCCGTCCCCATTGCTCACGACCGCCAGCGAGTCCGTATCGGCCCAGGCATATGTCCCGCCCCAACCCTCGACGCATCTCTCAAGCATGCCGAGCAGTAATCTGCCACCAGAGGTGATCAGCGCGGCAAGATATGGCGCATACCAGTTTCCCGGTCTTTCCACGACTGTCCTCTTGTTCGTGACGTAGGGCTTTTCTCCGGAATAGACGCGGACCCGCGCTGCTTTTCGCTTGGACAGGCTTTCAGGATTCAGTTCGATAAAGCAGCCGTAAATCGAATTCGCGAAGAGTTTCAGCCACTGGTAGAGTTCTTTGTCATCCTTGTGCTTCCTGCGTTCCTCGATGATCTTGCGAAATATGTCATCACGACCCGGGTGAATGCGGACGGCATTGCGCAGTCGGACAGGCTTCAAACCCTTTTGCTTTCCATGGGGAACGAGTCTGATCGCGCGCAGGATTCGCGGGGCTTTATCAGTCTGGAGGACGGAATTGATCACGTCCGGACCAGCCATCCAAATCGGCTTTTTGTCGGTGAGATAGTCATTTCCGACACTCTGGGTAAAACCGCTATGCATTGTCCTTACCGGAAACACGTCCCCGGACGATTCGACCAGAGCAAAGAATCGGAAATCTCGCCACTGCTGCCGTTTGAAACACCTGTTGAGCGACATCGATTCAACCATGGTCTGCACCTCGCTGGTGGCATCCTCAAAGGTGAGTTTCTTGGCTCGAAGAATTTCCATCAAATCCATCAGCGCCGCAACGGTCGGATATTCCGAGAGGAAATCCAATGGGGCGACGGGCACCTCGACATGGCGAAGTTTTGTTTCCGCACGCCCAGCGCTAAAGGACTCCATTGCGTAGCCGAGAATTTCGTTCGGCACGTCAAATTTCTGCGAAGGCGGAATGAGGCCCATTTCATCGAAGTATCCCTTCACGAAAGAGGCGGGTGAAAATACCGTAGCTGCTGGACGAGTGATCGGATGTAAGTCGAATTCATGCATCGCGGCATTCAGCAGGGCTGCCGTGCAACGGACGTTTTGTCGGCCTTCTTCGATTTCGCGAACGGTTACATGCCCGGTAGGCGTGTAGTCGCCTTTTTTGGGTAGGTTGAACTTTTCGAATGCCTTTATTTCGCAAGCGGCTTTGAGGGGTAAGGGTCTACCGAACTCGGCGCTGATCAGAGTCCGCAGATCAAGAAATCTGGACTTCCAGATGTTCGTGCGGACTGCCTTGCCATCTTTAGGTACCCATTCCTGCCAGAAGCGGATGAACGCCTTCTTACTATCCAGCGGTGTAATCAGCACACGGGGGTCGTGCGCTTTCTCGTTGCCGTTCGGGAAGACCGACAACACGAGCGACCATTCGTCCTGGTCTCCGGGTGTCCATCGCCTTGCGAGCCTCCCGAGCACATAGCATAGGTCGAAACCGACCAGAAGCGCACCTTGACGCGCATACCTGTAGAACACGCTTCTGATGAAATCCGAGCGCGTAAGCCGGGGAAAGTTGGGTGGGAACGAGGTTCTATCTGAAACTGCAACGCGAAAATATGCTCCAAAAAGTCCACGTTCCTCCACTGGCAGGTCGTCGTCAAAAAAACCGCCCTCTTCCTCGAGTGTATAAGTGTCGCCATTGAACTTCAGGACGCGATAGAAGCCGAATGTCAGCTCCTGCGTGATACCTGTTCGTGACTCACAGCCGAACACGACAGCGTGGTTGGGCCATATCGGAAGTTTGGGAGTCGCAGTGGTCGTTTTCGTTCGCGAACGTCCCTTTGCCTGATCGAGCACAACGGTGTGCGCGCGCAGGTACAGATCAAGCGGCGTTTCGTTCATTCATCTCGTTTACTCCAGTTATCATCATGCTGCAATCCCTCCAGAACCATCCAAGCGAACACCAATATCGATTTGAGCACACGAATTGCCCGTTCAACTCTGTCGGGCGTGTATCGAAGGTCCAGCCGTATCTGGCGCAGCAATACATGGAACCTGTCATGATGGTCTCCACAGAGCGGTCCGGTGAACCACGCGACGTGATTGCGCCCACCTACATGGTTGTCTTCGACTCTGCGAGTACTGCCGCAGACTACACATCTCCGGATTTTTGGTTGTGCCCCAGTCATCGCCGCCTCGCAATCGTGCGATAAAGCCCCTCAAATGGCGATTCTCTGTCGGCTAGGCTCTTGAGAATCTGCTGGATTTCCGTTCTCGAAGTGGGGAGGCGAACGCCGCCGATGACCGTGTTTCTTGGAAACTTGTCTATTCTTGAGAAATTGCCGTCCCTTGCCGTATTTAATGCAGCCATCCATCGACCAACAAGAAGTCTTTCGGCTTTGCTTTTGGTCGGGACTGGCATCACTTCGCCAGGTTCAAACCACGGAATGTAGAGAAGCTTCCGCCTCCCCGTGACAGCGCGCGCTATGATCCGTCCGGACGAATCCTTTCGAAAGCCGCCCGGGAGATGTTTGAGGACTGTGCGAGGATCAATCCTTCTCTTACGCGCAGCTCGTTTGAATGGGAGCAATGGGTCCTCAAGCATGTCTGTCTGAACTTGGCGGGCTCTTTTTGTGAAGGCACTGCTACCTCGACGGGACGGTTTACCGCCCTTCAAACTTGTGCGAACTTGCCTTTCCTGTCTGATTGCGCGGGTCTTTTTACGTGTGCTCATATGTAAAATAGGAAGCCACACGTGAGCGGGAAAAACCCGACAAATCCGACCTCAACATTTGTCGGCTCTGAAGTTCAACGAAGCCGGGCCGTCCGGTCATTTCTAGCAGGATTGCTACGACGCCTTAGGCGAGACGTGCCGGTCCAATCGACAGAAGAGAAAGGCAATCTTTCAGCTTGGATATTTTCGATGCATGGGATTTCGCAAGATGTAGAAACTCCACACAAATACACTACTCGGCGGTATAGCGAGACGGCCTTACAGCAGTTGGTTGACTGGATGGGTAAAGCTTTCAGCCCATATTTAAACCCACGGATGATAGAGCGGGCGAAGGCCCAGTCAGAGGAACTCCAAAAAGAAACGGTGGATTCTCTGCGACAAATTCCCAATGCCGACGTGCAGGACCTCAATTCCATTCTTCCCCAGAAAGCTGCTCGTTTGTTAGACGTTTGGGGTGTCCCACGTGAGTTCTACTCGGTCGATGATATTTCGGTTGGTACGGTGCGTCAGCATCTGCGTTCCTTGCGAACACTTCTCGCCTGTTTTCAAATCCACAAGATTCATGTCCTTACGTTGATAGCGCAAGCCGCAAAAGGGCAACGTCAAGCGGTTCTGGATTTGGTCAAGGTGGATAGAATGTTTTTGCACGACCCTTGTACAGACGCGGTGATCAGGAAAGCGGAAATGCTCAATGATCGCTATTTCCTCGACCAGTTAACCAGAGCGCAAGAATATCGGTTCAAACCGAAAATGAGAGCTCTCCATCATCTGTATTTACATTTGTTGTTTATGATCGAACGCTTTGGAGTGCCTCTTCCGCCTATACACGAGTTGTGGAGGATTCTCGATCCGCATGCCAGAGAATACAACTCCCTGCAATCGTTCGAGCGAGACGTTGAGCGGCGACGTGTCGATTTCGATCAAATGGTCGCTGATGCAGAAAAGGAGCTTCGTGGTGAATAAACCTGCTGATGTTTAGTGACTGGCTTGACGACGATGCGAAATACCCGATGTTGACATACATTGACATACTTCGTACAATTGCACTATGAAGAAACGTACGACGGTATGGCTTCCTGAAGACCTAATGCTCAAGCTCAAAAAGTTATCGGCGAAGACCGGAGCGCCAATGGCTGAACTTTTCCGGCGCGCGGTTGAGGCATACCTGAAAAAAAATTAGACAGCGGGCTGTCCACCTGTTAGCGCAGGCGAACAACCCTGACCACCAAGGAGCGTGAACTCCGTGGCAGCTAGCGAGAACGTAACTCAATTCCTATCCATCCGCAAATCTCCCCTTAACAGAAGCGGCGTGCTTGTGCTCTCCGGGTTCGGCATAAAAGCCCGAGTACGTTGCAATCACCTCGAACTCGAAGATGGAGTCGGCCTAGAGCGTCGGAAGTTCACGCTCGCGCGTGTCGGCCATGGGCTCAGACGGCTTGTTTGTATCAGCTCTGACGGGTTCGTTTCGCTTTCGGCTCTCCGATGGTTAGCTGACCAAGACGTTGCCTTCACAATGCTGGAGCGGAGCGGCAAGGTGCTGTTCGTCACTGGTCCTGTCAGCTCGTCAGATGCAAAGCTCCGCCGTGCTCAGGCCTTGGCTCATTCATCCGGAGCCGCACTGCGGATATCCCGTGAATTGATCCGTCTAAAGCTCGTTGCTCAAGAGCAGGTTGCTCGATTCAAGCTGCTCGATTCCAGAACCGCGGACGAGATTGCGCGATTCAAGGACGAACTTCCACGGGCGGACTCCATCAATTCCATTCGACTAATTGAATCGCAAGCGGCGCGCGCGTACTGGTCAGCATGGAGCACATTGCCGATCAATTTCCCGAAGAATCAATTACCGCGTTTGCCTGCCCATTGGCTGAGCTTCGGGATGCGTGTTTCGCCTCTGACCGGATCACCACGTCTGGCGTGCAATCCGCCAAACTGTATTCTGAACTTTCTTTATGCACTCCTCGAATCCGAGGCACGTTTGGCCGCATCTGCGCTTGGACTCGATCCTGGTTTGGGCGTCCTGCATGTCGATACCACAGCACGCGATTCCTTAGCTCTCGACATCCTTGAGCCGGTTCGCGCTCAAATTGACGCGTATGTGCTTGATCTGATCACACGCGAGTACCTGACCCGCAGTTGGTTCATCGAGGAACGGGACGGAAATTGTCGGCTTTCTGCCGAGTTCGTGTCGAGACTGGCTCAGACCGCGCCGATGTGGAGTCGTGCTGTCGCGCCAGTAACTGAGTGGGTGGCGCGCGAATTCTGGAAAACGATTCGGAGACCCGACGCTCCCTTCGCTACAAGGCTGACGCAAGGCAATAAGCGGGAAGCGAAAGGCGGTGCACTCGCACCGCATCCGATTAGACCAACACGCCGAGAACATCTCTGCCCCGAATGTGGGAAAACCATCCAGGCTCAGAGCACGAAATGCGCATCTTGTGCGGCAGCCGATGCGACCACGAACATGCTTCGTGCTGCCCGGATCGGTCGTCAGACCGCAAATGGACCCGAAGCTCAGGTGAAACGAGCGATCAAAGCGCGTAAGAATGCGCTCGCCCAGCATTCGTGGAATCCGTCAGACCAAATGAAATGGCTTACTCCCGAATTTTTCACACAAAAGGTTCAGCCCCTACTTGCAACCCTTCCAATGTCCGCAATTCGATCATCAATCGGAGTATCGAAGTGGTATGCCAGTAAGATTCGCCAGGGCTACCGCCCGCATCCGAGGCATTGGAAGGCCTTAGCGAGCCTCACTGGAATCGAATTACCGGCGTAACGTTGCTCGCGCCGCCTTCGGGACGATACGCTGGCCTCACGTTGCTGAGGTCCTTAAATGCTGATCGACCTTCAATTCGCGGCGCAGGTCGCAACGCCGGTAGGCGTGATTGGAGCGCTTATTGGCCTAATCTTCACGATCAATAACTATCGCCGACAAATGTGTGCGCAGGTGTTCATGAAGTATACGGAGCGGTACGAGCACATCTTGGATAACTTCCCAGAGAATGCGCTTGCTGCTCGCTTCGATTCTGAAACCCTTCCGCCCGGCAGCCCCGAGCTAAGCCTCTGCCTGCTGAAATATCTCAATCTCTGTTCGGAGGAGTTTTACCTCAAAACACGAGGTTATCTTCCAGAAGAGTTGTGGAATATATGGGAAGGCGATCTCAACCGGATGATTGCAAGCCCACTTCTCCAAAGGGAATGGCCATCGTTGTGTAAAGAATTTCTATCACACCAGCCTTTTCTAGAGTATGTCGAACGCGTACAGGGTGGGTCTAAACGCGCTATGGCCGCGCACCAGCGATCATAATGGTAGTGAAGCATTTTGGGTTCGATGAACTGGAGTCGAAGGTAAACTTCGGCGCCATAACCATTCACTTTCTCAAATCGCGTCAGCAATCGGAGTGTCGGTTCCGTACGCGTCTGACATCCGGAGAGGACGCAAACAACCGCATCTGAGGCACTGGAGACCACTCGAATGTCTGGCGGGCGTTGAGTCAGCAGACATATGACGCGAGATACTTGTTTCGGATTCTTAGGCATACGCTAAGATCGTAGCCGATGCGTATCCGGGGTGTAGACTTTCCTGAGTCGCTCATTCGTGCGCAAGTTGAGAATCGACTCCTCGTCTTTGCTGGTGCGGGTGTTTCCATTCCGAGCCCCTCGAACTATCCGGATTTCAATAGATTGGCCGAACAAGTGGCAGGAGGTGCACTGTCTAGAGAGCCGAGTGAACCCACAGACAGATTTCTTGGACGACTAGTCGACAAGAAGATCAAAGTTCACGAACGAGTCAGACAAATACTCTCTGATCCCTCCTCCTCCGCTAATCCAGTGCATTTGAATTTGCTTCGGCTCTTTCAATTTGACAAATCCGTTCGTCTCGTAACAACGAACTTTGATTCACACTTTACAAACGCTGCGCACACAATCTTCCCTGATAAAGAAATTGAGGTGTTTTACGCTCCAGCGCTCCCACTGGGTAATCCGTTTCAGGGAATTGCCTATCTGCACGGGAGTGTCGAGAAATCAGCTGAGCGGCTTGTGTTGACCGATGCAGATTTCGGACGCGCATATCTCACGGAAGGATGGGCGCGACGATTCCTCCAGCAATTGTTTTCGACATACACGGTTCTCTTTGTCGGATACAGCCACAATGACATCGTCATGGAATATTTGGCGCGCGGGCTGCCACCTCAAGCCGATCACCCGGGTCGATTTGCGCTGAAGATCGAAGGCAGCGCCGATGAGCTTTGGATATATCGCGGCATTCAGCCCGTTTCGTACCCAAAAGGCTCGGAGGTCGATGTTCACGCCCCGCTCGCCGACGCCATCGCGGAATGGGCTGAAGAATCCAGACGGACACCAATCGAACATGAGGAGAAGCTCAAAGCAATTGTCCAACGACCCTTATCCGTGGATGTCGAAGATTTGGATTATGTCGACGCTTCGTTACAGGACATTACAAGAGTTCGGTTTTTCAGGAGATTCGCGAGACGAACGGATTGGCTCACTTGGATCGAAAATAAGCAAGTCTTCGCTGAGCTGTTTCAGACTTCAAGAAACTTCAGCGAGATCAGTGCTGAACTCGCCGAGTGGTTCGCGGAGAATTTTGTCTGCGAAAATTCAAGCAACGGGCTCGGCGTAGTACTTCGAAAGAAGCAGCAAATGGGTTGGCGCCTTGCAACGGCGATTGCACGTCAACTGTTTGCGCAAAAGCCTCGCCCAAGTTTAGAGATTGGAAAATGGATACCTTTACTGACAGGCGCCCTCTCTGCGAATCCCAACGGGCAATTTCTCGAATATATCCTCGATCAAGCTGTCTTCCCGGATGATCAATCTGTGGCTCTCATCCTCTTCGACTACTTAACGAAACCGGATGTGTTGCTGAAGAAGAACACTTGGGCGGAAGTCAGCGAGGGACGTGAGGACGTCAACTTTGAGTTGCGAACTGAAGGGAGCGAACATTGGCTCGGGAAGTGTTGGGGGCAATTATTTCGTCCCAATCTGAACAACTGCGGCGATCAGTTGCTCTCGATCGTCTATTACAACCTCCAGAAAGCGGATCTCATTCTCCGGTCGACGGGAGAAAATGATCGTGAGAGAGATCGTCTCAGTTTACGAAGAGGCATGATTGAGTCAGCCTCACAGGGAACGCCACACGACGGAATAGGGATTTTGATCACCGCCGCATGCGAACTCATCGAATGGAGCGCTTCGAACCGTGCTGGCACTCTTAATTTTCTGATTCAGAGCTGGCTTTCTTCGGACTCCCAGCTTTTGAAACGCCTCGCGATATTCGGTGTCTCAAAAAGCAACTGGAAGGCGGACGATAAGCTTCACTGGCTTTTGAAGCAGGATCTGCTCTACAAGCTTGGTTTCAAACATGAAGTATTCCTCGTACTAGAGAGTGCTTTCGCAACGGCATTCAAAAGAACACAGACTGCATTCCTAAACCGCGCAATGCGTTCTGGGAAGGCTGTTCGCCCATACGAAATCTTCAACCTTCTATATTGGCTGACAACGAAAGCCCCTAAGTGCCGTGAGGCGCAACTGAGGTTTCAGAAATTCTCCGCCAAGCACCCGAAATTCGGGCCTCGGGAACATCCAGACATGGACGCATGGGTTGGACCCGTTCGATATGGCTTTCCAACAGTTCTTTCTGTTCGAGAGGTAAAGGAAAAGAAACCTGAGGAACTTCTGGAATTTATCTCTCGGTTCAAGCCAGATGACCCTCTTGAAGTACACGGACTGATGGACAAAGTCCGAGAAGCCGCCAGCGAATCTTACGATTGGTCTAGAAAAGTCGCGCACCTATTGCTTGAGCGCGACCTCTGGATTTCAGAACTCTGGAACGCACTTATCTCGGCTTGGAGACAGAAAGGCCTCAGCGCTGAGCAATGGCAGGAAACCCTATCGCTTCTTGATAGCAACGACAAAGTGATCGATCTTTGTCTGTATGAAGTGTCAAATCTCTTGGAGGGCGGAACAAAGGGAACCGAGCACGATATACCCACAGCGATGTTCTCTGACGCGAAGATTGTTGCCCGAAAGGCATGGGCAGCCTGTGAGCGTTCTGCCGACAAGCAGGGAGAAGCTGAGGATTGGCTCTTTGTCGCGATCAACCGCCCAGCTGGTACGCTTTTGGAATTTTGGTTGCGCACACTATCCAGAAGTAGACAGGAATTGGGAGACCAGTGGAAGGATCTTCCGTCCGAGGATGAAAGATTTCTCAGTCGAGTAGTTTCAGGTGAATCATATGCTGCCGAGCTGGGTCGAGTAGTTGTTGCATCGCAGGTCTTTTTTCTATTTTCAACCGACGAGACCTGGACGATTCAGCATGTAATTCCGTTGTTCAGTTTGACAACGAATCTTAAGAGAGCGCTGCAGGCGTGGCATGGATACCTCGTTTGGGGCAGCTGGAATGATCGTCTCCTAGTACACCTTTTGCCGAAATATGAAGAAGCTTTCCCTTTTGTAAATTCTCAATTCGGGAAAGTCCGGGATGCCTTTTGCGATCATTTGGCGGGTATTGCAGCATTTAGCAAAATTGACCCGACGCGACGCGTACTCTACAAATTCCTATCTGCAGTAACGGAGGAAGAGCGAATTAAGTGGGCAGCCTCATTTGGGCAGGGATTAAAGGGAATGGAGGATGCAGCAAAATCCGCGACCTGGGCCCAGTGGCTACGTCAATATTGGAAAGACCGCCTAGAAGGCATCCCCGTCCTGCTGATAGAGAAAGAAGGGGAGGAGATGATCGAGTGGAGTATTCATCTTGGCCCTGTGTTCTCCGAAGTTGTGACCTATGCTCTTGCCACTTCTATTCCCGACATGCAAAGTTCTTTCATCCTTACCGAGCTTTCTGAGTCGGATCTCCGAAAACAATACCCGAAAGAGTCAGCTGCACTCGTGTTGCACGTGCTCAAAAACGCGCGCAACTTGCCTTGGGATACGCGTTGGATAGAGCCATTGGTCACTGAGCTCGCTTCTATGACGGCGAGCAAGCCGAATACCCGATTAATATGCGATGAGCTTTCGCGGTTGGGGTATCCAGATGCTCAGCGCCTGAGGAAGCTCGCGTCGTAACGCTATATCTCGCACGGACGCCAAGACGCGCGATTTCAGGCTACATCGATTGAATTCAAGAAATCGAAAGGACTCCTAGATGAGTTCAAAACCAATTGAGTACTCTCGCCCCGAGAAAGGTGATCATCTGGCAACAGTCCGCTACGAAATTGAAATGCTTGAATTTTGCTACCAAAACTTACTTGCCAACCTTGGAAAATGGGGTGACGTTAGGATGTCGTGGGTCTGTCTTGAAGCTTTTCTTCTCCACTACCGAAATCTCGTTGAGTTTTTCGGGAATGAGGGTGATCTCAAGGCACCCGAACCCGACATTTGGGCCAACCGGAAGCTTACCGCCGAAGAAGTTGCGTCAATTTCTGACAGAACATTGTGCAACAAGTATAGGGGACCCATTTCAGCCTACCTTCAACACTGCACTAAGATTCGCGCTACGAGAGATCGAAGTTGGAATGTTATGGAGATGTATAACGAGATCAAAGTTCTACTCGGTAAATTCCAGGTTCTTTTTCCGTGAGGAATTCAGAAAATCTAAGAGTGAGACGGAGATTTATGAGAGTGAATGTATATCAAGAAGAACTAACGACTGAAGTGAAAGTCGTAAAGAAAAAGGCCGAAACCGGTGCACAGTTTATCGGAATACGCTTCTATTTGGAATCTCCGCATGAACTTCATAATGACGCGGGAGACGATGATCGAACTGCTGTAACATTTTGGAGTACATCTCGGGAACAATTGGAAGAACTTTTCCTAAAGGCAGTAGGCGAGATTGGGCGAGCAAGCTAGCGCTGGTTGTACCTGTATTACACGGCGTAGAAAAATCATAGTTCCTGCCCGAATATTCGCGCGCTTCCGTCAAGTCCGTTGGGAGACTTAGAAGGGAGGGGCCTGACGCCCTGGCGATGCATCTCGACAAAAATCGGTTTGAGCATGTCATACATTTCATCGACGATTGTGACACAGTCGGTTCTCATCTTTTTTAGGTGGTCTCGTTGGGTCTCCGGGATTTCGTGGTCCAAGGCGCCGAATGCTTCGATTCGATCCCGAGTTTCAGGATGCACTCCATCTGATTGAATCGCGCCATCTCCTGATAAAAGGACTTGTCGAATGCGTCGGACACAGTCATGGTATTTCAGAAGGAGCGCCCCGGCTGCTCCCGAAGCGGAGAACACATTTGGTCGCGTCTCTCGCATGCCAATGTACCGTTCGATACCTAGGGCGAAGAGGTCCGCCTCAAACTCATCTTTGAATCGGCTTGAGTTGCTGTGAACGGCAGCTTCTTGTTCTTTGCCATGCTGCCCGATGTGGTGCCCATACTCATGCGCGAGCGAAAAGCGCTCCATCGCAAACAGAAGTTGTGCTCTTGTGTAGGAAGCTGGGAAAGGAACGAGGCGATGATCGCCAGAGAGGGGGCCCGACCCGAGAGCGTAATCACCAAGGACTCTTTCCCAATATTTTTTCAGATCGTAATCGGCTCGAATCCTGGCAAGAACAGCTTCAGGAGCGAACGTGACCCTGAGTCTGTCTCCATTGCGTTCATGGGGCAAGCTCAAGGCAAACAGCCTGCTGATGCTGCTACAGAATGTGACGAATCCGATGCTGAGTGTGACGACACTCGCTTGCGTGAAGTGAACACCATATTTGTTGGCGCTGACTTCCAATTCTGCAGTACTCCCATACGCGACGCCGCTATGCAAAGGTATTTCCAACTCCCGGCAGGCGGACTCGATTTGTTGTGAAAGCATGTGGACGATGGAATGAGTGAATGGTTCATCGTGAGGAGTCGTCAGCGGAACCGCCGCCAACTCTGCTTTGAATTGCTCCGGAGTAAGCCCGGTGCCGGGCGCAGTGCCCCAACTTGTGTGCGCAACGTATTCCAGCAGTTCAGGGTGCTGGTCAAACCAGCGCATCAGCTCGGCAGTTGCAGGTCGAACACGCCCTCCTAACGCGCGTTCCTGAATTTGCCTACGAAAGTCTTCGGCAACTTCTCTCTCGTTCTCTTCGTGCTCGCTGCGGTCCATAGAACAGGCCTAGAAAATCCAAATTTCAGTTTATCGGAGCATATTGGGTGGGTCAAAAGGCAGATTGCTGAGCTGGATCTTGCCCTGCTCTGACGCTGATCTAGAGCTGTTCTGACGTGAAATCACCCCACCTTGCAAGTGTGTACATCGTGACATCACATACACATATACCCCCCTGCTGTTTGACCCTTCTTTTCTCGCGCCTGTAAGATCACCAGATCACGCGGGGGTCCCAAATGAATGACATGTCAGGAGTAGTCCAGCTGTTGAAGAAGGAACGGGAACGCGCGCAGAAACAGGTCCAGCGCATAGACGAGGCACTCGCCGCTTTGGGAGGTGGCAGCTCGAATGGAGCGTCCCGGACGATGTCTGCAGCCGGTCGGCGCAGGATCAGCCTGGCACAGAAAGCGCGATGGGCGAAGCAAAGGGCGAAGGGTCACGCTCCGAAGCCGAAGCGCACGATCTCGGCGGCAGGACGAAGAAGAATCGCGGCTGCGCAGAGAGCACGGTGGGCGAAAGCGAAGAGATAGGCCAAGGAATTACGATGCCCCAACACGGTAATCGGCGCGTCCCTTCCCATCTGCTAAGCTGAGATATTGCACCTACGCGCGAGGGTCGAATCCCAGCAAGGCTAACGTGATGCTGAGCCACTCTGAATCGAGCGCTTCTCGGCAAACGGGCTTGCCTGCCCGTCTATACCAATAGGCTGCATTGCCCTGATCACCTTCCTTGCGGTGCAGGTATGCGTGAACCCACGATCCTTCGCTGCCTTCATCTTGCTGAGCGAATTCGTGCGCTCTTGTCCAGTCGCCTTTGGCGTCCCACCAGAGCCCGGATAGCGCGAGTGTGAGTCCTACTGTTGGGCCGGTCCCACTAAGAGATTGACGAAAATCGTCCAAAGTCATGTTCTTTCACGCTGCTTAGTCAGCAATGTCAGCCCCGACGTTTCGCCTTTTTCGACCGCGCTGCTTGTTTCTTGGCGGCATTCGGTTCCTTCTCGCTCCGGACGAATGCAAGACCTCGCCGCATCTCTACGGCAAGATCTGTGTCCTCAGTGGCAATATGCACCGGCTTACCCGATTCTCTGCCCAACCAAGCATTCAATTCTTCTGGCGTAGTAGTCACGAATCGACCTTGGCGACGAACTGGCCTCCTGTCATTACCGAAAACTCTGTCCGCACACACGAACGCTCGGATTGGAAAACTGATCGCGGATCGAGACCAGCTTGAAGCGGCTGAATCCAAAATCGGCAAATGCAAGCGAAGACGTTGTCGCGGGAGGAAATGCGGTCTTGGGCCGCGAGAGTTTGCTTTGGCTCACGAGACCTGGGAGGAAAGCTAAATTCGTCGGGGCTAGCTATGCTGCCTGGCGCTGGTATCGGTGGTGAAGTCCGCCGACCAGAGGAATCGCTACCACGCGCCCCCGTTCTGGCGGTTCCAGTGCTCGGGGCTACGGGGCGTCTTTGCCCAGGGCTAAATGCGTACGGGACCGCTGATAGTAAGCAAAATAGCTTTGCAGAGTACGACGCAACGACCTCTCATTCCACACGATAACGTGGTCCAGGCACTCGCGTCGGATGGAGCCCACGAGTCGTTCCAAAAACGGATTTTGCCACGTGATCGCGGCGCGGTGAGGACTTCCTCCATCCCCATATTTCGGGTCATGTCGGCAAAGTCTCTTCCATAGATGGCATCTCGATCGCGCAGCACATATCGTGGCGCCTCCTCCCAGGGAAACGCTTCCCGCATCTGCTGCATGGTCCACTCCTCTGTCGGGTGTTCGGTCACCCCGAAGTGCACCACTCGGCGTCGCTCATGCGATAGCACCACGAAGACGAACAGGACCCGGAACGTCGCCGTCGGCACAGTGAAAAAGTCGATGGCCGCGGTCTGCGCCAGATGATTCCTCAGGAAGGTCCGCCAAGTCTGGGAAGGCGGTTTTCGGGGCCGAGGCAAATATTTGGCCACCGTGGATTGCGCCACCGCAATTCCCAGCTTGAGCAGTTCTCCGTGAATCCGCGGTGCACCCCACAAGGGGTTGGCTTGGTGCATGCGCCGAATGAGATCACGAAGGTTTGCCGCTATTTCCGGCCTTCCAGGAAGGCGTCGCGATTTCCTCGTCCAATGCCAGGCAAAAGCTCTGCGGTGCCAGCGCACGACCGTGTCGGGCGGCACCATGTGAAGACATCGCCGCCAATCGGACCAGAATCGGCACAACACAATCCACAACAGCCGGTCGCCACGGTGGAGGCGCAAGCGACGCGGCGCGTTGTTTTGAAAAACCGCAAGTTGGTGACGAAGCGCCAGGATCTCCGTCTGCAGAGCGGCACGGGTTCGAAAAGTGGAGACTACCAAAGCGAAAACAGCGACGAAAAGAGAGCTCATCGTGGTAACCGCCATGATCTCACGAATGATCGGAACCTCTGTGTTTTCAGATGGGACGGAGTTTTCGGTAACCACAGGCAAGTTTTTCACCATCTTGCCTCGTTCGCACCGGCGAGAGATCGACCGGAAAATCGCTATACTCCACTCCTGCGATCGATGTGATCGGCGCTAATCGGCGCTAAAAACTCAAAACTGAGTCGGTTCCACATTTTTCCATTTTTGTCGATTCTTTGGTGCTGGGTTCAAATATCGCTCACCTAATATGTGAAATATACGCGCACGGGTAGCACGACCAATCTAAGGCATCGAACCGCGATGGCCCGTTTGAGCTTGGACGCTAGTAACCAGGCGTCCCGTGGCGCTTGCCGGAAGTTCCGCAAATACGAGGTTGAATGGTTGAATGTCAGCAATCCGGACGGCAAGAAAGCGACTGGGGGTAGAAAACTACTTGCGCACAACGCGGAAACTATAGGCCTCTACTTCCTCCTCAGCGCCTGGAGTGCCGTTGCTGCCGGACAGCGTCACAATGTAGTCCTCAGTTCGAAAGATGTCGGAGTCCAGCACTAAGACAACTACCCTCTGATTTTCGATTAAGGTGCTCTTCAGACCTGGGCGGTCAATGAGATTAATCTTGCTGTCATCTGCTGGCCGCAAGACCGCGTGATAACTCGAGAATTCGTCACGATCCAGCCGAAGTTGCAACCCAACCAACGATCTGCCAGGCTTCCACCCTTCCAAAGGTCGTACCCATGAACTGATTTTCGGCACCACAAGGGTATTCTGAGATTCTCCTGAGGCTCTCGCTGTGCCGGCAATTAGTGCGATCGTGATTTCCGGTCCTGCAGGTGCCTCAAGCTTCGCGGTCTCGATGCGTTGTTGATCTTGTTGTGTATCGCTTTTATTGTTCCTTTCGAGCGCGGCAATTTGCTGTCGAAGAGACTCCTGCTCCCCGCGAAGTTCGGCATGCCCTGCCAGTGCCTGCCGCAGGTCAATTCGCAATCTCTGATTCTGCACCACTAACCACGATCCACCTGTCACGACGACTATAGCTGCAGCCGCCAAAGCCCATTGCGGCACCCCTAGTCGAATTGAAAAGGATGCCATGACCTTGTCCCAAGCAGAAAACCGCAAGGCAGGTAGTGCCGGTTTTGCCAAGACTGAGATATGGCTCAAAGCTCGCGCGAACTCTACTTTTTCGCGGCGTTCTGCTGATTTCAAAAACTCCGCCTCAAATTTCTGCCGCTCAACCTCCGTCAGCTCTCCGCGGATGTAGGAGTCAATCAGGTCATTCTCGATCGCGAGAATCTGCTCAAAGACATCGGCATCAACCGCATACCGATCCTCAAGACGAGTCCGTTCTTCCTCCGGCAGGTCCCGTAGAAGGTATCGACGCATCAGGATTTCGTCGGTCGATCTTCGCAATGCAAATCCCGTCCTTCTGCCCGCTAATCGCTGACCATGTAATGCCAGACGGTCTTAGCCTTATCTCTTAGTGGCACTGGCCCCGAAAACATCACAGAAATATTTGCACCCATCAAACCTGGCACTAGTCCTTGCGGGCACCCCCGGGAAGATTCGCTATCACGTCCAGCTCCGCTAATTACTGAGTCTCTGCCAGGGAGACTCCAAACAACGCTTCACCAATTGCTCAAGTTGTTCCCTGAGCCGGTTGGTCCGAACTCTGAGTGTACCCATCTTAAGTCCAGCCTTCTTTGCGAGCTCACGTCTAAAGACTTTCTGTTTCTGTTCCTCTGCACTGTAATACTGGATCACGAGGTCCCGATCAGAAGGCGTCAACTTGGCCAAAGACTTTCTCAGGCACGTAAGCCTCTTCTCCTCATAGAGCCGGTTCACGATCTCCTCTGAATGATCGTGAGCGTCAGGCAAAGAGTCCTCCCCACCGGGGAGGTTCTCACTCGGAGTTACACGGTGCATTTTTTTGTGAGCTTCGAGACAGACAAACCGCGCAACGCCGAAGCAATACTTGTCTACCTCACGAATTTCCTCGCTATCCGACTTCGCCGCCACTCGATCGAGCACCTCATCGGCGAGGTCTTCTGCGCCGGCACACTGATTCCATTCAAAGAATTTCACCAGCCGACGCCGTATGTCTTCGTATCTTTCCCAAGCGCGCGTTGCGTCAAGATCAAAGCGCCGAAGGAGCCCTGTTAGGCCCGCCGCGATACTTTGATCGCTCCCAAGCGACGTGCCGTCGTCCATGCCGAAATTAATCGGAGAATCTCGGTCCCGAGGAATAGCTTCATCTTTCACTGCCACTCACCTTGAAGCGTGAAGGCGGCCCAATAATAAGGTTCGCTCCAGCGTTTCTGCTTTTTCATTTCCATTTGCGCCTGCCGTAGCGCGGCGGCGGGCCGCAAGCCTTCCTTTAGCATCCCTCGGTAAAATAGTCCCATCAGTTCTGCCGTTGCTACGTCATCCACCTTCCACAAGCTCGCCACCACACGGCTAGCCCCTGCATACATAAAACCCCTGGTCAGACCCACCAACCCTTCTCCCGTGATTTGCTTTCCCAGACCAGTTTCACATGCACTCAAGGTTACCAAATCCGCAGGCAGCGTGAGGTTGTACACGTCCTCCAAGTCCAGGAATCCGTCTTGTGGTTTGCCTTGTGGATCTACCATAGACAGGACGAGCCCTGACAACTCTGGGTGCTCGTTGTCCAGCAAACCGTGTGTGGCAAAATGCACGATGCGAAACTGGCCCAGGTCTTTGCTGACAGCCGTCTCTCGGCTAGCCTGGAAATCCAATGCCTTCATTCCCAGTCCGGGATTGGTCATTGAAATGATGGCATCAGCTTCTCGGCGGGAGAACGCCAGTCGGGGTAGAGCAGATCCCGGCGCCCTCGTTCCCAGGCCCACATCACCCAGCGATCGCGTCAGTTGTTCGGAAAACAGTGGCTCGGGCTCTGACCGAATGGCATGCTTTGCGGAGGCAGGTTCTGTCACCGGCCGGTTCTTCGTGGTTCTAACTACCCGTGGGTCGTCCTTGTCAAAAACCGGATCTGCGAGGACAACAGCTGTCTTCGGTCCCGGTGTACGATCCTTCGACTGTCGTCGCAACAACGCTAGAACGGACGCTGAGGGTAGATTCACAACCTCGTGTTCGGCGACCATTGGCACCGCTGGTTTCGTGGTGTCTTTAGCAGTCACGGGCAGGACGGCAAACGGAATGTACTGCAGGGCCCCGTCGGCAACAAGCAGCACCCGCTTTCCTTCCAGCCTTGCACCAACCGGGCCGAGGACCATTTGGCTCAAGCTGGCAGCAGTTTGCCGATACTCTGCTTCACTCTTAGCTAAGCGCTCTTTGTGCTGTGCGCTGGTTTCACCTCCAATCCAGCGGTTCCGCGAAGTAAGTAGATCGTAGAGATGGTTTGAGGTGTCCTCGATCTCGGAGCGCTTCGGCAACTCGTGGAAGTCCAAAGCCGTCGGCGTCAAGAGGAAAACAAAACTGCGCTTCTCTCCCAGGTCGTATTCCAGGAGCACCGTGTCATCATCCAGCAACTGCTGCTGGGCCTCTTTGGCGTTGAGCGGCTGCGGTTGGGTCAGGGCGGCATAGTTCGGGCTGCTGATCCGAATCTGTCCCTCGACATCTTGATAGTGGCTGAAGAGCTCATTAATCTCTACGTTCAAGGTGGCAGCCTGCTCATCAGTATGTTTCCCTTCCAGCAAACTGATCTTGCGGTTCGATGTCGCTGTGAGTGTCTCTTGCAACGCTCGTTCCCGGTCCAACAGCATGGGATCAGCCCCTTGCCGGATATCAATATGCGCTTCGGTCAGCATGTCCAGCAATGTCCTTGCACGTAATCGCTCCAACACCTGGAAGGCGAGTTCCGGCTGTTTTTGTGTTAAGAGCAGATCGACATATTCCGAATAGTAGTGTGCGTGTTTTGCAGTGAAGGCGGCTCTGTAGTCGCTTGTCGGGCTTGAGTCTCGTACTTGATTCTCGAGGACGTCGATCATTTCTCGGTACTTTTGTGCCGCCTCGTCCAGTTGCTGCAATTCGCGAAGCGTTCCCGCAAGATCGCCAAGCCACGCAACATAGTCCGAGCTGTCTGCATCCAGTCTTCTTACTATTTCGAGTGATTGCAAGTAGTACTGCTCGGCTTTGGCGAAGGCACCGCTATCCCTAGCCACCTTGCCAAGGTTGCTCAGGCTTGCAGCCAGATCAAGGCTACCAGGGGAGCGTTTCTCCCGGATGGCCAGCGATTGCTGGTAGTACTTCTCCGCCTTGGCCAAGTCACCACGACCGTAGGCAGCATCGCCAAGGGCGCTAATGCTCGACGCGACACTGACCCCACCTGGAGCGACCTTCTCCCTAATCGCTAGGGCTTGCGAGTGGTACTCCTCCGCTTTCACCAAGTCTCCACTCTCAATCGCGACTTGGCCAATTCTGTACAGACTGTCGGACACAGCGAGACTGCCCGGAGTCAGTTTCCTCCGGTTTTCCAGGGCTTGAAGGTAGTACTCCTCGGCTTTTGCCAAGTCTCCGCGACGCCGCGACATTCCACCCAGAAAGTCTATGCTGCCGATAACATCAAGGCTGTCGACGCCCAGTTTGTCCTTAATGGCCAGAGCTTGAAGGAAATACTCGTCGGCTCGGGCCAGACGTCCGCCCTCAAGCTCTGTAAAGCCTAACTCCTGCAGGCTTTCCGCCAGATCGAAGCTGCCTGGAGTCAATTTCCTTCTTATTTCCAGGGCTTGAAGGTAGTACTCCTCGGCTTGCGGTTGCTGTCCGCGCTTCGCGGCCACTTGGCCGAGATCCCTCAAACTCGCCGCTACAACGAGGCTGCCCGGAGCCAGTTTCCTTCTGATTTCGAGGGCTTGAAGGTAGTGCTCCTCGGCTTTTGCAAAGTGCTCGCTCTTCGCCGCAATCTTGCCCAGATTGTTCAAATTCGCGGCCACTGCGAGGCTGTTTGGAACCTCCTTTGACATCAGAGCCAGTGAACGCTGATAGTACGTGCCGGCGTTGTTGACGTCTCCTCGTTGCAAAAACCTCCCCGCCCATATTCCAAGTAGTTGTGCTCTGAGTCTCCCGCCCAGACCGTTCCCAGGCCCTAATATATCCGCATACAGAACATCGGACTCCTTCCACTGCCCCGCATCAGCTAACAACTCAGCGGCTTGGAACAAAAGCCAAGCTCTTGACCATGAGCTCTGACACGTCTCAAGATCCGCAGCCGCTGCGGGCCATCGTTCGGCTGCGTCCCCGAGCTTACCCGCCGCCGCTAGTGCTTGACCTTCCCGGTAGATTGCAAGGAGATCTTCTCGAAGACTTGGGCGCACCTGAATTCCCCATTTATCGGGCCCCATTTTCCACTTCTGCGTCGTCCGGCCGCGCGTCCCTATGAGCGTTACACGTCCCCTAGGTTCTTGTTCTGTCTCGATCTCAGTCAAGTCAAACGGCGACTCGACCTTTCCTGTAGCTACGCCTCGAGACCAAGTCAGGATGATGTCGCCTTCCGCCAACCCGGCTCTCTCCCCTTCAGAATTCTTCGCGACGCTTTCCACTACTAGCCCTCGCTTAATCGCAGCTGCTGCACACGGGGTCGTGACCTCTCCCTGCCGCGGTGTCTGTCCCGATGTAGAGAGAGCCCATAGCAGTGAGAACAGAGCGGGGAATGGGGTGCTTCGTCGACGCATCAATACCGAGATCAACCTTGGCTGACTCAACGTCGGGCACTTGCTCCACATGACGAAGCTCCTCGGCGGGGATGTCGTTTTAGAAATCTGAGGGAAGTATGCCGAACAAGAGCAAAGTATCTGCGTATGTGAACCCCCGTGTCAACGATTAGGGATGCGAACTCCTTGGCGCAGATTTTGCTTCGATCACCACGGGCGAGGAATTGTCCCGGTAAGTTTTGCCCTTTCGAGACACTCGGTATGAGAGCAATCGACCTTCAACTCTCCGCCGAAAAGAAGAAATATGAAATCCGCAAGGAACTACCCCGATAAGAGCTGACCGCGAAACTACCACACGAAAACCGGTAATGTTTTCCCTCACCGCGCCACTTGTTGTGAAGCGGGAAAAGCGAAATGTTTCAGTTCCGACATCGGAGATTCTTCTTTCCAGTCGAACGCCAACCTCGGTTGCCACAGGCTTCGCAAACCATAGCTGAACTTAAGGAGACGATATGAAAAACCACACTTGGAAGACCATCGCCAATCCGCTCGGAGAAACTCCGAGTTACCACAAAAAAGAAACAGGCAAGAAAGCTGCAACAAAACTCACAACGAGAATGGCGCACGTCGCCGCGGCGATGCTCAGCTCACTGGCTGTCGTGCTTTTTTCGCAGTTTGCGGTCGCTCAGACTTGGACCTCCGCGGGGCCGGTTCCCCGGGATTCGCACTCCGCGGTTCTCGATCTAACAACGAATCGGATGATTGTGTTCGGAGGAAACAGCGTTACCGCCAATTCTGCTTCGAATCGAAACCTTAACGATGTTTGGCGGCTTGGCCCTGGATTGGGTTGGACGTCAGTAAAGCCCACAGGTACGCCCCCATCGGCTCGGTTGTCTCACAGTGCCGTCTACGATCCCGCAAGCAATCGAATGATTATTTTCGGTGGAGGTTTGGGACACACCTCGCCTTGTCAAAACGACGTGTGGGTTCTGACCAACGCGAACGGCAACGGAGGCACTCCCGCGTGGATCCAACTCAACCCCTCCGGTAGCGCACCAGCCGCAAGATTGCGGCACTCCGCCGTTTACGATTCAAACACAAATACCATGATAGTGTTCGGCGGAAACGACTGTTTCTCGACAATTTTTGGCGATGTTTGGCTCCTTTCCAACGCCAACGGTGTTGGCGGAACGCCTGTGTGGACGCAACTCACCACTTCTGGCGCGTCGCCTGGAACGAGCCAAGATCACACTGCCGTCTACGATCCGAGTTCTAACAGGATGGTCGTCTTCGGCGGTGGGCTCGGAGGAAGCAATAGCAACGAAGTTTGGGTTCTCGAAAATGCGAACGGTACGAGTGGCACTCCGACTTGGACTCAACTGTCTCCTTCAGGTACGCCTCCTCCCGGACGCGAGGAACACAGTGCGGTATACGACCCAAGCCATAACCTGATGACGGTCTTCGGCGGGAACAACAGTACTAGTGTGTTGGGGGACACATGGGTTCTCTCAAATGCCAACGGATTGGGGGGGACGGCGATTTGGAAGCAACTTGGTCCCTTTAACATTTTCGCGGAGGCCCGAACTATCCATACCGCAGTGTACAACCCCAAGACGAACAAGATGACCGTCTTTGGCGGTGCACTCACCAACGAGCTAGATACGAACGATGTTTGGGTTTTGAGTCACGCGAACGGGCAATAAGCAAACTAGGCTGGAGCAGGATCCAAGTAAAGGCAGGATTACCAAAGGCGAGGGGAACCCATCGGCGCAAGTTGATGGGTTTTTCTCTAAGATTTTGGGAATATGACCATACGACCTAGCAAACAAGATTGGGGAAGACGCTTCAAAGATAACGCTGGATACCATTCTCGCCATCCATCGAAAGATTTTTCAGTTTGCAATCCCGGAAATCGCTGGACGATTCAGAAAAATCGGCGGGGATGTCATTTTAGCAGGCTCTCGATTTTGTGGGCTGGGTTCCGTTTCTTGGTGGGAAAACGCTGGGGAATCAAAGTCGGAGTTGACGCTCTCCCCTCGTTCAATGGAATTGCTCACGACACCTTCGTAACGGCGACAGGCGGATTGTTCTGGCAGAGTAAAGGCAGGGCCGGCACAGAATGAGCTCTTGTTGGTTCGTCCTCGGGAAACGAAACGTAGGCGCATCGGGGCCCACCAAGTTCGATATTCGACGCTGCCCCACTCGCACGATTGGGGCGGCTTTCTTTGCAGCGCGTGCCGATGGTCTGATCGATCGATCGATCTATCTCCATTCTCCCTGAATGGTAAAAGCTGCCCAGTAATAGGGGTCAGCCCATCGCTTTTTATTCCACATCTCAACTTCCGCTTGGCGGAGTGCGGCTGCAGGCTGAATGCCCTCTTCCAGCATCGCCGCATAAAAATGCGCCATCAATTCAGCTGTTGCCAGATCGTCAACCTTCCAAAGACTCGCTACCACCCGCAGGGCACCAGCATACATGAAGCCGCGGGTCAGTCCTACGAGACCCTCGCCCTTAATTGATTCACCAAGCCCCGTTTCACAAGCACTCAACGTCACCAGTTCAGAGGGCAGGTTCAGGTTATAAACGTCTTCGAGGTCAAGAAAGCCGTTAACTGATCTACCCTGTTTATCGACCAGCGAGAGGACAAGACCCGACAACTCTGGATGTTGACTATCAAGGGAGCCATGGGTCGCGAAATGGATCATTCTGTATTGTCCTAAATCGGGACTGGTTGCCGTTGTTCGACTCGCATCGAAATCAAGTGCTTCCAGCCTCTTCCCAACAGGCACTAAGGCCAGGATTGATTTGGCCTCCTGGCGAGTGAACACCAGCCGCCCCAAGCGTTCTTCCTCCCCGACCAGGCCGACCTCAGCGACAGAGCGCGTCAAACGCGATACTTTTAGCGATGCTGCCAACGAACTCGTGGCCTGCTTTACTTTTCCAGCAGCGTCACGGTCGGGATTCTGATTTCGTCCTTCGATCTTGAGTCTTGCATCCTCCTGATCGAACACAGGATCGGCCAATACGGCAACAACCTTTGCGGCTGGTTTGCGATTCGCCAGGCCCTGGCGCAATAGCCCCAGAACTGAGGCTGATGGGAGATTAATGATCTCGTGATCGACCACTAAAGGATTACGGCGTCCAACTTTGTCTTGGCCGCTCGGACTCGGTAGCATACCGAATGGAACATACTGCAATGCCCCATCACCTACGATCGCCAAGCGCTTTCCACGGATAAGCTCGGCAACAGGTGATAAAACCATCTTGCTGAGTGCCCCGGCGGCCGCTGGAAATTGCGCTTGAGCGCGTTTCAGCCTAACGCTTCGTTGCTGGTCGTGCTCGCTTTTGATGTGCTTATTTCGCGCTGTCACGAGGCCATACACTGAACGAGCAAGGAGCTCTACATCTGCTCTACCTGGCAACTGAAAGCTAGCGAGAGAGTGATCTGTTACCACCCAGAGATAACTGTGTTCTTCACCAAGTGAATACTCCAACAGGACTGTGCTCGCGTCCAATACCTCTTTCTGTATAGTGACCAAATCGAATGGTTGGATCTGCGTCAATCCAGCGTATTTTGGGCTTGTGACACGAATTTGAGCCTCAACATCCTGATATTCAACCAGCAATTGTTCTATTTCCTTCTTGGTTGCTGCACCTACCTTTTCATTGTGACTAGCTAGCAGTTGAATTTGCCGCTCAGTCTTTGCGTCAAGAAGCTGTTGAAGAGATCGTTCACGCTCCAGCAAGGAGGGAGAAACACCGGCGCGAATATCAGCCCTTGCCTCCCGAATAGTATCCAGGAGATTTCTGGCTTTAAACTGTTCGCTGACACCAAGCGCTCTTGCAGCATAGTCTCTCTGTCGATCCTTTGCGTCCAGCTGCATGAGCAATTCGATGTAAAATTCGTAGTATTCACCGATCGAGGAAAAGTAAGCGGCTCGGAGTTGTTGGTTAGCAATCTTGCCTCGAAGTGTCTCGACGATCTTGATTGCTAACTCGATTTGCGTTAGGGCAGCCGGAAAGTCGTCCAACTCTCTCTCTACTCGGGCGATTCCGTAAAGAGCCGATGCTTCACCTCTCTGGTCACCGATGCGTCGATAGATCTCTAGGGCCTGACTAAAACTGTCCAATGCCTCCTGCCGCTTGCCTTGAGCGGCAGACAATCGAGCCATGTTGCTGAGGCAACCTGCTTCCAACTGAGGACTGGATGCTGAGCGCGCCACCTGCAGTGCTTGGTTGAAGTATTCGAGGGCAAGTGATCTCTTCCCTTGGGCGTCGTAAGCTCTGCCGATATTATTCAGGGTGGCTGCCTCGCCAGCCCGATCGGCCACAGCTTTTCTAATGGGAAGTGCGCGCTGGTACTTTGCGAGCGCCTCCGGATATCGTCTTAAGTCGTGGAGAACCGCGCCCATGTTGCTCAGAATAGTTGCCTCCCATAACGGATTGCTGATTGCGCGAGCTAGCACAAGGGCATTGTCAAATTGATTCAGCGCAATCTGCTTCTCACCAAGGGTTGCATATAGTTGCCCGATCCTCGTCAGGACTACAGCTTCCTCTAGGCGAAATCCAGTCTTGCGGCTGATCTTGATTGCTTCATTGCAATGGTCAAGAGCGTTCTGCCACTCGCCCAGCGTGAACTCTGCGGAACACATGTTGCTCAAGGACGTGGCCTCTCCTCGGCGGTTCCCAAGCTCGCGCTTCAACGAAAGTGTTTTTGCGAAGTACTCGACTGCCTTCTTCTCCTCCCCCAAACTATCGTATGCAGTTCCGAAGTTGTTAAAGGTCAATGATTCTCCCCACAGATCGTGAAGCTCTTGCTGAACTGGTAGAGCACGATCGTAATAATCGAGTGCTGTTCGCTCGTCGTCGAGATAGTAGTAGATAAGTCCTATGTCATCCAGACTCTGCGCCTCTCCGAAACGGTCGCCTACAATTCTCCGAAGAGACAGCGCGGCGTTATATTCTGCAAGGGCTTTGTCGGTCTCACCCGTGTCCTGATAAACAACGCCGATGTACTCCAAAGTTTCAGCTTCACCCCGTCGGTCACCAACCCCTTTCCTGATGCCGAGCGCGTTGATCAAGTCCGCTAGGCCTTCTTTGTTGTCACCAAGGTCGCTTTCGACGCTACCTAAATCGCTCATCGCCATGCCTTCGCCTCGCTTGTCTCCAACGGCTTGAAACAGGCGCAGGGAGTGCTTCAACACGTTGGCTGCGTCCTGGTCGTTTCCGAGGTCAGTGTGCACCCCGGCTAGTTCGTCAAGCACTTGGGCTTCGGCCGCAGGATCACGTGCCTCCCTTAAGAGGAGCAAGGCCTCACTATATTTGCTGATGGCATGCCGTCTCGACTCGAGGGTCGCCTTTGCCCGCAGTTCCTGCGCTTGTGCCAGAGATTCTTCAGCGTTAGCCCGGCTGCGATCGCGTGCGGTAGCTCTGCGAAGTTCTATTCTTATCTGGTAACGCCCGGTTGGCGCGCTGTTACCTGTTGCGGCAACGGTAATGTTGTAGCGTTCTGATTGATCTGCGACAAGGCACGTTTCCACTGGCCCTTGCTCTCCATAAGAGCTCGTCTTTTTCAGCACCTTATGGCCATCTTGAGCATAAACAGTCAAAATCAGATCGACGTCCTTCGGTTCGACTATCAAACGAAGGTACTCACCCTCAGAAACGTCGCTTTCGTAAGCGTGATTTTCATGCGGCGCGAGGGTTTCACTGATAGGATGACCGGGCTCAAGACGTCCACTCAATGGTGCGGCCTGGGTTGGCTTAGGGGCGTCATCCTTGACGTCAGCATCTCCCTGAATGCTACCAACTAGCGAAGTCGCCGCTGCGGCTTGCCAAAGCATCAGCGCAGCTACAACAACCAATATTCGGTGTTCTCTGAGCATGCAAACTCCCGAGCAAGGATTCGACTGGCTCGTGACACTGGTAATTGAGATCTCCGATCGATGTCTTTCGGATACCGTCCCCGATAGGGCTCTGAGTCTAAATCATTTGGACGTTTCGTAGGGAACGTTTCGATGCCAGCTGCGAAGCTTGCAGAAACGGGCTACGGAGCCTCGACTGGCGGCGGGTACCTCCCTCGACTGAACTTTAGAACGCAGGATTCTTATGTAATGTTTTCAACTACAGCATCACTTGGAGGTATGGGGTCAGTGAACACGTACGAGGCAGATCGCCAAGATTGGTTTCGTGCAGAATGCGTGTCGGCATCCGAGAGGACTAAAGTACTTCCGCGGCTCCCGTTAAGACCCCGAGAGTCGTATGATCTGTGGGCTTCGTGAGAGTGGTAAATTCTGTTGCGAAGCTGTGCTGTTGACTCACGGAATTGGATGTCAACCTGATTCTAAGAGCGGGGTGCTCTATGCCTAAAGTGCGATGGCTGTCTTTGTGTATGTGCCTTCTCGCGGGTTTGACTCTTGTCTTGGCATTACGGGCAGCACTTCCCGCCCCTCCAACTGTGACTGTCTCGGTCGAGGCAACTGATTCATCAGGAGGCGTTCTGCACTATCGGTGGATGGCAACCGACGGGACGATCAAGAATGTAAATGCACCGTCGACAACCTGGGTTCTCCCCAATGGCCCCGGCCTCCACTTTGCCTATGTACTGGTTTCAAACGGGCTCGGCGGCTACACAGAGCGTCGGGTAGCCGTAAACACCGACATAATCGGAACACCGCCGGGAACCCCACAGCCGAGAACGCTTGCTGCACCGCCAGCGGTAGCGCAACAAGGCGATTACTATAGAACGTTTCTTTCTTGGGGCGCACACGATGTCGGATCGAACACCCGCGCTGTTTATATGCCTAACCTTCCTGTGTACTTGCAGGACACAACCTCGGGGACGCGCTACCCAGCGACTACGAGTGTCGTGTCAAATGGTCGAGGTGAGGCGATCGTTCAGGGAGTTCCCCCAGGGAGCAACTACTCGCTCAATTGCTCAGTGGATGGTGGTCTCACATTTGCTGATTGTGGCGACCCGATTGCATCGACCATGCTATCAGCCGCAACTTCAGACTACATTCTGAATGGACCCGGAATCTCGACTCCTTTCTCTGGCAGCTTCACTCTGCAAGATGGCAGTCCATGCGGCACTGTGAATGAATTCTTTGGAGTTCACGTCACAGCAACTGCGACGTTACGCGACACGAAGCAGCAAATTCTGGCCGGCCCGGTGCCCGTCGACGAATACGGTGACTACTCTTTGCCACCAAACTCCAATGCGTCTTCGGTACTTCTAAGATGCGAAGGTGCTCAACCCGTAGTTGTCAAAGTTAGCGGCAGCACCGAAGACCTCGGGCCGGCGGTTTTGAACGGTGTTAGCGCGCCAAACGTGATAGCCATGTGGGCCAAGCTCAACGGTCAAGAGGTTGGCATATTTCCTCCACAGTTCCCACTTCCTTCGGACATTCTGACTCGCGCTGACGGCTTTCTCGCTGAGAAAGGTGTAGATTCGCGTTTGGGGGCGTGCCAATACTATAAGGCGGTCGGTGCCGTGAAGGGTTGCAGCAGAACGGGTGGCCTGCAAGGTGCGATCAGCTTCGAAGACTGGAAACGGACGGTCAAGATCGATAAGTATGCAGCAAACGGCGCTGCGGAATACGCCGCGAGCTACATCAACAAGATGGACCTAAACCTTACTCGGATTCACCATTCAATTTCCTACTCTGCGGACAATACCGCGGCCTACGTATGCAACCATCTTGGCCCCCCATTCAGCTTAATCACAGCCCAGCAAGATATCGACACCGCGATCGACAACGCTGTAAATGGCCTAAATCTGGTGGCCTGTGTGGCCATGGACTACACGGTTACACCCAGTGTCAATAATGGCCACCCCTTCATTCGTTTCTTGATATTTGGGCCGAGTGGACAACTGCTTCCATCCATAAACCTCGATGGCCGACGCGAGAAGTTTGTTCCAGGGACATGTGTCGTATGTCACGGCGGGGACCATTACGCAGGGAAGTTTCCGGAAGACGGATCGGGATTCGCGAATGTAGGGGGGCATTTTCTTCCCTACGACACAGGGAATTTCGAATTTTCGAGCAAAGGTGGCCTGACGGAAGCTGATCAAGAAAATCAAATCTATCTCTTGAACCAGAACGTCCTCAATGCAGGCCCTACGCCAGCTGAAGAAGATCTGATCGCTGGATGGTATGCAAAAGGGACCGTCCTGGACAAGCTTTATATGCCGCAGAGTTATCTGGATGCTCAAGCGCCGTTTACAATTTCGTCAATTTCCCGATCTGGCGGGTTAGTCACTGTGAACACTGTAAACAGCAATCCGTTTACGTCGAGCCAGTCCGTGATTATCGCTGGCGTAGCAGACGCCAGTTTCGATGGAAAGTACCAAATCATCGTAAACTCTCCCGCACAATTCTCCTATGTGCAGCATAACAACGTTCAGTCCACCTCTTCCGGCGGCACCACTACGTTGGTTACCAACGCAGTGAGTTTTTATCGCAACGTCGTCGCACGCAGTTGCCGCAGTTGTCACGTCGCTATGGTCGAAGGCTACAACTTCGACCATTACCAGAACATCGCACCTTTTACATACAGGCAGGGCCGATTCGCCGATACGGGGTTCGACATGGAAGCCAACGTTTGCGGCGGGAGTCAGCAAGTTGCGCGCGACCACATGATGCCAAACTCGCTCGTGACATTCAATCGACTCTGGTTAACTTATAAAAATGGAGCGGGACTTCCCGACCAAGTATCGATTATTAATCGATTTTACGGATCAGACAATACTAATAACAAACAGTGCGCCCCGGGCACGAGCCCCTAAAATGGCGCGCTGTAGCTGGCGATGCCATGGGCTTCAAACAAGTTTTCTTCTGATTTCTCCTACCGCGCTCAGTGCAAGATTAGGTCGGAGGTTCGAGGGGCTCTCCACTGAAGCTATCCCGGGCAAATTCCAAACAACTGCTTGGCAGAGATCCCAGTATCGAGTGCCGTTGGTGAATGACGACGGCTGAGGCAGGCCATGCGAGTCCCGAGCGATGGTCCGTGAAATCCCAGAGGGTGTCACTCAGGGCCTGAGGGCAACGCCGACACTATTTCTGCCGCTCCTCTTCTTGCAACGCCAGATGCTCTGCGAGTGCTGCAAAACCGCCAAGTGCCCATACGACGTTGTGGTCCATCTGCAAAGAGCGTTCGGCAGCGTTGTTGTCGATCTCGATGTGACTAAAGCCCACTCTGCAAGGATGACAAACAGAACTAAGTTTTGCACATGTGACTTCTTGTGCGAGATGCAGTTGTCAGGGATGATTTGGACTACCCTTTAGAAAGGCAAATAGAAGGGGCTTGTTACTCGGCTTGTGACTGCCGCCATCCGGCTCCACAGTCACGAATACGGCATCGATTTGTGCAAGCGTTTTGGGATCATCATACTTCAAAATCCAACGCTTCTTTGAAGCGTTGTCCTCGTAGAAGATTCCGAGATTGATAGCCTGCTGTCGGTCGGGTCCCCGCCGGCCCCATGCTTGAAAGGCACTTGCCGTATTCAGGTTCCGCTGCTGGTCGAGATCGTAAGCATAGAAGATGAGGGACTTCCCTCGCGTGTAAAAAACTCTTCCGTATGGTTTCGCGGTTTCCCCCGTCCCAGCCACGTCATAGACTTCGGCTATGTAGAGGTCGCGGGCCCCGATCAACTCCCGGATGTCGCGGTCATGGGCAAGGAGTTCATCTCGTTCTTCGAGCTCAGTCTCGCGGCCTTGAAGTTGACGAGTCAGGTCCTTGACTTTGGCCTCCGATGTCCTGGCGATATCGGCTTCGCGTGTGGTCTTCTGGGCAAGCATGTCGAGTTTTTCTTGCAGCGCATTGGAAGTGGTTTGGGTGTATTCCAGTTTGTTCGCGAGCTCATCTCGTTGCTGACTAATTCCCTGCCTGGCCACTTCGCTAGCTTGAAGATCAATCTCAAGTCGATTTTGTGCCGCTCTGATTTCGTCTATTTCAGCGGACTGGCGCAACATCCTGTGTTGGAGATCGACGATCAGTTTGTTGCGTCGACCAATTTCTGCACGTGCTACTTCTCGGTCATGCCCAGCAGCGCTTAGCTGTTGCTCTAAGGGCGGGTGAAGCTGAGCCCGCGCTTTTTCAGTTGACAGCGTCGGAGCAACAGCTGCGATCTCACGTCCGCGATGTATACCCAGTCGATACGCGAACAAGCCGAGAGCGATGAACAGCAGAATTCCCGCAGCGTACAGCATTCGGAAGTCTTGCCAGGTTTCACAAGTGAAGTAGCGGGGAAGGTCGACGGAATGGGGGTTCGATCTGGCAGTCTCGGTCCCGCGCGAATGTTCTTCTCGCGCCAAACGCGAGATCAGCTCAGCCTCTGCACGCTCCGGCGTCCAATCTTGTTCATAAGGAGTGTCTTTCTCTTTGAACTGACCTGCAGCAAAGGCCGGAATGGCCCCATCAACGAGGGCCTCGAATTGCTGTTTGGCTTTGCGACAATCTAAGCAACTGCCGAGATGCGCTTCCAGCTTTTGCCGGTCCTGCTTGCTCAGCCCTCCTGCAACTGACAATGCGCAGAGCTCCACGAACTCGTCATGAGCTCCGGACGATATCCCGTCTCTCTGATGAAACCTGGGAAAAACGGTCAACTCTTTAGACCCCCCTGTGCGTCGCCTCCAAATATCAGGCGGCGCAGCTTGTCCAGACCACGGTAATAGTGATTTTTCGCGTTCCCGACCGTTTGGCCCAGCTTAGCGGCAATCTCGTCAAATGTGTAGCCCTCGAAGAAAAAGAGGTGCAAGGTCTGGCGCTGACTCTCCGAGAGGTCGTCAAACGAGCGTTGCAGGGCTTCTCTTCTCTCAAGGACCTTGTCCATCGATTCCTGATGGCCTCCGAATTTTGAGGGCAGGTCGCCCAAATGATTTGCCGCCTGATCCAGATCCAGGCGGCTATAGAAGTGACGGGAAGTCAGATACCGACGCCTCGAGATCGCACGACAATATGTCATCTGAAGGATCCAAAAGCGTACGGGACTCTTCGAGCTGTCATATGTCCTGCATAGCCGGTAGATCAGCAAGAAAACGTCCTGTAGCAAATCATCCGCTTCGGACCAGTCTCGCAGGACCTTGTGCGCGACGCCGCGCACCACGTACGCGTAGCGCCGGAAAAGAGAACCCAAGGCTTCTTTGTCGCCTTCGCAGATACGATTCATCAAGATCTGATCCGACACTTCCCGTTCCGGCTTTGAGTGATCGGACGAAGCATCGCCCTCTAGGCTATCGATCGCCTTCGAACCAAGAAACAAGCGAAATGTTGCGGATGACGTCAAAATGTTTCCTGAATTGCGACGAACAACGACTTTGGGCAATAAAGATACACTAGTCTTTCAGCAGCCACGGATCTATTTCTAGTGGTCAAGCAAAAAAAGATATGGTCAAGTCCTGATACCCACCGTGCGCCAAGTGCGTATACATTAAATGGCCTTTCAAAACTCAAAGAACGCTGTTCTAGGGGATTAGCTGACCCTGCGCGATCCCAGGGCTGTCTTTGCTACCATCGGTTACAAGAGCCCGCTTCGATCTTGAGGAACTGAGTCGCACACTGTCGTCAAAAATCTTCCGCCGCAGTTTTTCTAGACCTCTGAACGAATGATGTCTAACATTCCCTTTGGACTGGCCGAGTTTCTCTGCGATCTCGTCAAGCGTGTAACCCTCGATGAAGTGAAGGCGCAGGGTTTGTTGCTGGTCGTCAGACAACGTTTCGAACAATTTCTCCAAATCCGCACGGGCGAGTCGTTCATTTGTCGATTCTTCCAAGCACCCAACCCGCATACCTGTTCTTGCATCGGGGACTTCGATGTCATCGAGGCCGAGCCGTGTGTAGAAGTGACGGGAAGTCAGATACCGACGCCTCGAGATCGCACGACAATATGTCATCCGAAGGATCCAAAAGCGTACGGGACTCTTCGAGCTGTCATATGTCCTGCATAGCCGGTAGATCAGCAAGAAAACGTCCTGCAGCAGATCGTCCGCTTCGAATGAATCTCTGAGGACTTTGTACGCTATTCCACGCACGACGCGAGCATGGCGGCGGAAGAGCGAGCCGATGGCATCCTTGTCACCTTCGCAGATGCGAGCCATTAAGGCCTCGTCAGATTGCTCCGAAAAAGCGTTGGAACCAGCGAGAGCATCGTAGTTGAGGCTTTGATTCGTCATCAAGCGAGAAGCAAGTGGAGATACAGCGGAGAAAGCCGCAATACTCCCGAACAGTGGCTGAACATTTGGCTTTCAGTGCGGAGCTCGCATATTACAACCCCTGAGAAACATACACCACTCTCTCGGCACCCGTAACTATTTTTCGCTTTACAACAAGAAAAATATATGACGACATCGTGATACGTGACTTCAGTCTAAGTGCGTATATCTAAGAACGGCTCTTGAAGTGAGCAGGTTAAGAATCTAGGATCGGCGGTGCTCTGGGATAGTGACTTTCACTCTTCGTTGCCGTCGCTGATTGTTGCCACAGAAGAAGCTGGTTCGGTCACGATAAGACCGAACGCGAACTTTTGTCGGCATCAATCGTTGGTTAAGCGAAGCGATCTCTTAGGGTTGCTCGCACTCTTGTGTGGAATGAAACTGATAATGGCTGGTTCAAGCTTCGAAGTTTCCGGAACGTTACGCAGCTTGGAGGCAATATCCGGGAAATGGAAGGTGCGAATCATCGTGCACCTGCTAGCCGGGACGAAACGCTTCAACGAGTTGAATCGACTGCTCCCCGGAATTAGCCGTGGCACGTTGACATTTGAGCTCCGTCAGTTGCAGAAAGATGGGGTTATCGATCGCACCCAATACTCGACAATTCCCCCGACTGTGGAATATAAGCTCACCGCGAGTGGAGAGGAACTCCGACCGATACTTGCTGCTCTGGACAAATGGAGCAAGCTACTGCTGGCTCTGAAAGAGAAAAACTCACCCTAGTACCCTGACGGCCAATGGTCACTGGACGCTGTCGATTTCAACGCAATCCAAGTTTCTGATCGCGGACACATCGAGAGTACGCCCGGGCTCAAGCTCAGGATCAACGCTGTTCCAATCCGGGTACACCGAGCCCTCTGGCAGTACACTCAGCTTGAAACCTCCATCTGAGTCTGACGCTCGTCTCAGAATCTCGGTAACCGCTTGCGCCAATTGGTCAGGGCTCGGGTTTCGTGTGTCCAAGACGACGTTGAGACATAGCTCTGCGCGAACACCGATTCGGTGCTGATATCGTTTGGCCATCCTCTCACCTCCATTCGGCATTAGCACTACAGCTAATCGAACGACAGAAGGCCAACTCAATCTTCCCGAACACACTAGCGCATGGGGAAAAACAACACAATCCCGTTAATGAATAGTTGGCATCAGCTCACAGGCGACACAGTGATCGGTTCTAGAACCAGCCTCTTGACGATCCAATTGTATTCTATAGGCGAAATGTAGCCCAAAGAATACCGCCATGCTTAGGGCGTGGCAACCGAAGATGTCTGTGTACGATTTGGGAAGCGCGTACGGAAGCTCCGCAAAGAACGGGGCTGGACCCAGACCTACCTCGCCGTTCACTCGGGACTTGGTAGGCCATTTATTTCGAACTTGGAAAAAGGCAAGAAAGAACCTTGCCTGCGCTCGCAGGAGATTCTCGCCGGGGCCTTTGAGTTGTCGCTGGCTCAACTCATGCGTGGTCTTTGACGCGCCAGAATCTTGCGTCTTCCTTTTGGGTCATGGGGATCTCGGGCTTCCCTCAATCATTCTCTTACGCTCTTTGGCAAAGACCTCCCGAGCAACTTCCAACAGGTTTCGGACCAAGGGGCTTCGAACGTCGCGGCGGTATCCAAGTCCGACATCAAGCGTCGGCAACGCGGGCATCAGCCGAAACGCAACCGTCCTAGATTCAAAACGGCAGGCACTGGCTCGCACAACCGCGATCCCTTCGCCGGCCCCCACGAACTCGAACACCTGGCCAAGGCTTATGACCTCAAGCACCTTCTCCGGGCGATAGCCCCATGTCTCAAGGCTCGCGAGGATTCTATCGTGAGCAAGATCGGCGCCAGCGGACAACAGAATCAGTTGTCTTCCTCTCAGTTGGGCCGGCGTGACGGCCTTCGATTTGCCTACTTTGTCGTTGCGCGGAAAGCCGAGCACCATCGGCTCCCGAAAGATACCCAGGACAGCCAGCCCGCGATAACGAATCGGTAGTTCGATCAAGCCAGCGTGGATATCACTTCGCATTGCCCATTCGGCCTGTTCAAGTGCTGATCCGGCAACGAATTGAAATTGGACCTCAGGGTACCGCTTCTCGAATGCGCCCCTGATCCGGAGAAACAGTTGGAGATCAACAAGAGGCGACAGACCGAGTAGCAGCTTGCCGAGTTGTCCAGCACTTGCGGCCCGCGCCATGCTGGCGGCCCGGTCCGCGTAGAGGAGCGCCTTTTGAGCGTTTTCGATGAACACACGTCCGGGCTCAGTGACCTCGACTTTCTTATGTCGATCCCGTTTGAAGAGTTCCACCCCGAGTTCTTCCTCCACGTTGCGAATCTGCTTACTGAGGGAGGGCTGAGCAACGTGTACACGTTCAGCGGCGTGGGTGAAGTGCAATTCAACACCGACGGCGACGATGTAGCGCATAGTGCGGAGTTCTATACCCGGATACATACGAGGCACAGCTTAAGAACCCAGCGCAGCATGTTCCCGAAACAGATCTATATGATCCTGGCCCCATGCTGCATCAGTATCAAGGCTTTGGTCTCCCCTTGTGAAGTAGTCACATCTATGAGACTAAGTTCGAAGGGTCACGATTTGTCTCCCGAGCAGTCCAGAATCTGCTCGACGTAGCGTCGCGCACCGTCGCGCACCACGTGTACCACCCAATCGATGCCGTTTTTGATGTCTTCGTCGACCGAGGTGACCTCGTGGTTAGCTGAACTCCGCATTGCCAAATTGGACAGCCGATGGAGTGCACCTCCGGTACTATTGGCGTGGATGGTTGCCAACATGCCGCGGTGGCCGGTATTTAGCGTGTCAACTAACGTGCGAGCCTCGGCGCCGCGAACCTCCCCCACGATGATTCGGTCTGGCCGATGCCGGAGGATGGCCTTAAGTAGATCGTCGAAAGTGATGGTGGTCTTGTGAGTGTCGAGTTGAGCCTCGGCGGAGACTACATGTGGCTTCCGGATTGCCACTTCTGCCGTGTCCTCGATGATCAGAATGCGATCTTCGTCAGGGATGGAATTGGCAAGAATGTTCAGCAGTGTGGTTTTTCCTGTGCCGGTTCCGCCAGATACCAGAATGTTGTCGCCACGCAGAACAGCATTCTGAAGGCTGGTGGCTGCTTCGGCCGTAATAACCCCGTGAGTTATGAGGTCATCCATTTTCAGCTTGCGGGAGGTGAATTTTCGGATCGTCAGCAAGGGTCGGGGGTTGACGACCGGAGGAATCATGGCGGCCAAGCGACTACCATCCGGCAGACGCAGGTTCATGATCGGGTTGTCCGCGTCAAGCCTCTTCCCGAAGCGGTTGGCAATCACTTCGAGGCCTGCATCGAGTGCGCCTTGCTCGAAACGAATTCTGTGCAGGTGACTTACTTCGCCGTTCTCTTCAATCCAGACTGATGCGTCTGGATTGACCATGATTTCGCTGACTGTGTCGCTTAGGAGCAAATGCTCGATTGGGCGAAAAAACGGCAAGATCAGGTCGAAGCTCATACTGGCTTGCTCCTCTCGACTCGCGTGGGATCGAAATCAATGCCCTCCTGCTCGAACCAGGTCATCTGCACGGGCATGAAATCTGGCTTCAGATAGCAATAGGTAGCAGGCAGCGGGTGAATCCCATCGAAGACAACCGCAATTGCCTGAGCGTTCTTCAGTTCCAAAAACGCTCGTTCCTCAAAGAGCGGCTCTTTGGATTTCTGGTAGTGCTTGGACGCGGACACGCTCCCTCTGTTGGATGACGTGCGTCCGCTGAGCCAACCAACCTGGGCGTTGTTGCTCGATTCCGCAACCGTGTAGCTGATCTTCGTTTTATCAACCTTCCCGCAGATCTCGGACGCAAACCGCGCCGTGTCCGGATCGGAAGTCGTGAGGAAAATCTTCGTGCGAAAGGTCTGCATTAGCGTTTTGAATCCTTCATTGGGCAATGCTTCCTTCAGCGAACTCACGCTCTGAGTGGCCACAATGGGAATGCACCTCGGCTGACGAGAGATGGAGAAGAAGCGCTCGTCCCCAACCGGGTTATCACCGCCCACCGTGGCGAAGTTCTGATATTCGTCACAAATGAACACGGTAGGACGAAACGATCGCTCTGGACTTGCTTCCATCTTGGGTATGCGAAGCTGCACCGCCCGTTGGTAGTCGATCTTCATCATGGTTCCAATGGTCTTGGCCAAGGCTGGATTCAGAGCGACGGGAAAATTCAGTCCGACAATCTTGCCCTGTTCGATTAGATCGGCGAACGGCGCCAGGACCCGAGCCTTTGGATCGGATTCGACATGCTTGCCTTGGTACAACTCTTTCGGAGGACAGAATACCCGGCGGACATCTGGATCTGCATCGAACAGGGACAAAAAAACCGCGATGCCCTGGATGATCGAGGTCTTCACTTCATTGCGGAAAAACTTCCAGTGCTCCCAGTACCAGTAGTTCACGCTCTCGAATTGCTGACGATCCCTGATTTCATGCTTTTTAGGCGAGTACACCACCGCGCTTATGGCCGTCTCTTCTACTAGAAAGGTTTCCAGCTGCTCTGAATGTTCAGCAACGTGAAGGTTGCCGCCGACGTCTCTCGAGAATCGATACCGCGCCAACTGGGACTTGCAGCTCTCGTAGTCGTCTTTCGAAATCGCCACGTAAGAGGTTTCTCCGAAATGACTACTTGTTTCCGCCAGCAGAGTTTCCAATTGTCCGGAAGAGATCACAGTTCGGAAGATGTCGACGAGAGTCACGTATCCTGACTTGACTTGGTGAAGCACGATGACGTATCGAACCAGATCCGTGTAAGACTGTTGCCAGAACGGCTCCTTCCCCTTGCCCCAGATGGACGTTATGATTGCGGCGATATTGAAAGCCTGGGCATAAGGATCAAGCTCATTGTTCAGTGGGTTGTAACGGACTTTGGATTCGAGGCTAACATCGATGTAGTCCGCCTCTCGACCGCACTCTCTCAAGATGCGCGCCAAATGGCGACAAAGATCGCCTTTGACCTCCAACACGATTCCCGAAAGTTTCTCTGCGTCATCGTTCGGCCTGTATCCGAATAGTTGGTGCATGGCCGGTAGAATCAGGCCGCGAGTCTTCCCCGACCCGATTGCACCAACGGCAATGGTGCCGGTGTAGAGGCCACGCTCCGGAACACTCAACCATTGGGGATGTACGGCAGGGACGGGGTCCAGCGGCTGATGACATTCGCCAAGAATCACGAACAGATGACGACGTTCCGCGGGTTGCGGATATGGAGGCAACAATCCCGCGGCACGCTCGACCTCCTCTTCATAGAAATGGATGTAGACCAGGGAGAAACACATGGACAACACAAGGTACGGCGTCGTGAACAGAAAAATGGTGAAACTGGCAACGAAAGCGCGATACAGATCGGGGCGCTCGACAGCCATGTACTGAAATAGAGGATTATCAGTAGGGATTGCCACGAGTTCTCGGAGGATGATGCCCAGCGCGGCGCTCACACCTGCCGAAAGAACAAGTCGATGCTGCAGTAGCATTCGCGAAGCGATCTTCAATACTCGAATCAATTCGTCAACCATTTCGTTTCCCTACTGACGAGTACCAACCGCGGACTCCGCGACATCCGGTTCGGCCTTGGCCACCGCTGCAGACCGTCGCCGCAGGGACGCGACCGTCGCGTCGGCCTCTCTGCCGCCCGACGATGTCGCAGATTCTTTGTAGGCCTGGAACTCCGCATCCTGCGACATTGCGAAGCGCAAGAGCTCGTTGACCACATAGTTCCGATCGTTATTCGACCACTCGCACATGAGCGCCAACTCAGCAGCGACAGGCTCCTCGATCGATGCCTGGAGCTTGACGCGATTGATTCGGCTTACGCCTTTTTCGATCTTGAACTTGCTCATGACTCTCTCCTTCGACTGTGACTCTTTGACCTAGTACGGATCAGCGACAGATCAGTTCGAGATGCCGAACTGATCTGCCGGCTGTCCGATTCTGATCTACGCTATCCAGGCAAAGGGCGGGAACGACCAGCGCGTCGGCAGCGCGCGGCAGCCGAAGGCGGGGTCGTTCCCGCCCTTTGACGAATTTTTCCTTCACCCATCCACACTGGCATCTGGTTGTGGCGTAGTGCCTTGCAACTCTGGCATTCGAGTCCGGACCCGAGGAATGCTATGAGGACCATCGAACTACTCCACTCCCCGATACTTGGGGCCGTTCTGGGGAAATGCGGCATGAATGACGTAGCCGCGAATCGAAACGTTGATTCGTTTTTCCGAATATCGCGCGACAATTTCCTCGTCGGTAATCTCATCTTTTATCCAGGCATCGAACAGCTGATCGTGAGCTGTCGTTCTGTAAATGCCCCTGCCCTCCGCAAGAATTCGTGACTGCTCAAAGGTCGGTGAGGTGAGGCCTCCCTCGAAAATCTCGCGCGCTTCGAGGTAGTTCAGGAAGTGATGGACGCCACGCGGGCACTCGCGCGCGCCGACTGTCGTGGCATCGAGCTTCGGGAAGACTCGCGAGAGCATGCGGCCGGCATCGAGAAAGTGGCTCTTGGTCTCAGCCACATGGACAATTTCCGAGCTAGGTAGCGAGCGAAGGAGTTGCTCGTGACGGAGAAGGAAACGCCACAACGGACCAAGGGTTTCGATTCCGTCATCCACGAAGCAGAACGAGATCTTCCTCGGCTGCTTTTCAGTTTCAGACAAAATCGAGACCGGAAAGCGATCCGGAAAATAACACCGATGCTTGCCAGCCGTGGGGGTCACTAGGTCAAGGCTTGGCAGCTTATCGATCGGGATCTGAAGTGTATTGCGGAAATATTCGAGCTTTTGTTGTTTCGTCCGGAAAAAGTGCTGTTGCGGATGGTCAAGGACATAGTCGAGTGAGAGCAACATGGTCTTAATCGTTTGGTCACTTTTGATTCGGCGGTCCTGTGACTCTGCGATACCGCACAGGCGGTAAGGCAGGCGCGAACAGAGATGAAAAATGAAGCGCCGCTGTTCGACAGGGAGCAGTTGAACATGCTTCTTCCTAAGCGCCTTGGTCAGGAAACTGTGTGCCAGCCCTCCATCTTCTTTATGGAGGTAACGATTGAAATGCCGACGCAGAAAGAAGCCGGAATGCGAAGCGACCAGCGCCAGGAAGCCAGCTTCTCTCGGCGTGTAGCCGAGTCTTTCAATGTCCGGGATGGGATCGAAGGTAGACATTACAGGTCCAAAATCTCGCGAAGCATGTGGTGTTCGTCCTCGATGTCTCTACCCAATCGCGCGCGGTCGCGACTGGCGGCATAAAGGCGGAATCCAGCCTGAGCCTTACTTCGTAAGTGGCCGGGCCGATAGGCGCCAGTCACGACTTCAATGTCAGAGGATCCAACTCGCGAGCCCTGGTCGAGGTCGTACTCGATGCGGGCGTCCGGAATCTGGATTTGGTTGTCAACGTAGGGCAAATTGAATTCATTGGCGACTTGCTGTTTGATCTCGTCGAGATCGCGTTCAGGATCGGCTTTGCGTTGAGCGTAGAGTGCCCGTTGCACGTTGTGTTTAATTTCAAAGTCGAGGATCACTCGCGGGTTCGACCCACCGAGATTCTCAACTCGTTCCATTTCCTTGAGGTATGCACGATAGATTTGTGTGTCGTGCTCCACCTCTCGCGGCTTTACCAAACCTGCGTAAAGCTGCTGATCCTGACGGAGACTCCCGACTTGCCACACGATCTTCTTGGCGGGCCGCGTCAAGGTGACGACTTGAATCCGTTCCGGTTCTCGCCACGAACCATCACGGCGGGCGTTCACCGTGCGGAGTGACACAATGCCTTTTTCTTCCAGATATCGGAGGTCCCGCTCCAGTGCACTGCGGTCGCAGCCGTAAACGGTTTCGGCCAGGTCGCGGACTGCCACAACCCGGAAGCGCCCGACTTCCGATAAAGCTTTGATCTCTTGCGGTCTCAGATGAACTCCAATGCCGACATCATTTCTGGGGTCGCGGTCTCTCCGCGGCCTACGCTCGACACGCGGACGATCAGCGATCTCCATCGGTTTCTGGGTTCGTTCGTGCGGCGGAGACGGAATCTTTGGAAACGAATTCACGTTGGACAGCTCCTCATTGCGTCCCATACGCAGAGCGAGAGCGTCAGGCGGCGGTGGCGGAGGTACCTCCGCAATTCCGTCTGCAACTGGAACCTCGGGCATCTCCAAGTCCCTGGGCCGTCGTCGCTCGTCCGGTAAATCGAGGTCAAGTCGCATGATTACTCTCTGGATTTTTCAGGTTCGACCGGCAAGGTCAGCTAAGGCTGCGAGGCCTTCCCTGTGGCCGAATCCTCTGGCTTTTTCTTTTTGCCTACAACGATTCGTTTGTCGTAGTAGGGCCAATCCGGCCCTTGGAAAGCATTGGCGTTTCTCTCAAACGCTTCCCTGGCCCGCCGAACTCGTTCGGTCATGTCGTCAGAGTCGTCGTAGTAACGGCGACTGCGGCGCGGCGGCTCGTCATGCGAGGCAGATTCGCGGCGGTCGGTCGTGGGAGTTGGCCGAGCCTCACGAGCGGGTTCATCGTGATGCCCAGCTTGTTCTGAGGTGCTGGAAGCCTGGTTCGCGCCCGGAACCTCGATCGGTTGGTCACTGCCTACCGAAGCGTTCGAGAATTTCTGCTGAGAGTTCGTTTTGTCCACTATGAATCTCCTGATCGAGGTGTTTGAGTTTTCGTCCGGTGTCGCGTAGCCAGAGCTTGCGCTCGACCCAGATGGTCAGGCCAAGAATGTTGGTGAAAAGCAGAAAGCAATAAAGAAGGATGCCCCGCCAGTATTCGTGCCACAGCAATGCGCGCCAGGGGATAAGGAAACGCAATTGGCCCATCAGCGTGAACGCCAGCGCCAGAAAAATGACGATCGCGACGAAGACTGCGTTAGCCAGCATGACGAACTCCTATCAACCGCCAATCACTTCCCGGATGAAAATGGAGAGGCCACTGGCGGCGGGGAGCGGCCTCTCCGTAAAGAGTGCCGTTCGTTAGAACGGCACCTCATCCTCGGCCGGCCCGGCATCGATCTGGTCCTCGGGTGGGGCCTGTTCGGCACGGTCGAGCTTCAAGATCGATGCGGCCCGCACTTCCCACACGCGACGCGTCACGTCCGAGTTTTTCTTGTCGGCATATTCGCGGCTGCGCAGCTCGCCCTCGACAAGCAGATGAGTGCCTTTCTTCAGCGAGGCGGCGAATTCACCGAGCTTGCCCCAAACGACAACGCGGTGCCATTCAGTGTGCGAGACGTATTCGCCGGATTTTTTGTCCTTGTATGAACTCTTGGTGGCGAGCGACATGGTTGTAAAGGTCGTTTGCTTGGCTGTGGTGTGCGTTTCGGCGTCTTTGCCGGTGAAGCCGATGAGCGAAACTCTGTTCTGGTACATACGTTGTATTCCTCCGTTTCTTTTTCCCGATCTCCTCGGGGCATTCAGCCGGAACGGACGCGAGGGAAGGCTGCTCCCAAGTGCCAAGGTGTGCTTTCTTGGAGGGTGCCCGGAACCGGGAGGAACCAAGACCCGAAGGGCGGCGTAGCCGAAGCAGAACACCGCCGTGCCGCCGGGCGCAGCCTGACTTCCCCTTCGCGGTGCCCGAGAAGAGCGGGAAAAGAAAAGAGGTCATGTGTGGCGGACAGGAATAAGCGAGAGGCACCGGTTGACAGCGAAACGCCACTAGCAGCGCAGAACACCTTCCGAGTCGCAAAGCCAATCGAGATAAGGAACACAACAACACGATTCATGGCGCTACTCCTGAAAGGCCTGGTCCTCACGGAAATAGGTGATGGTCAGCCCGAGCGGATTGATGGGCAGCATCTCGTTGCGAACCTGCTCGCGAAACGAGTAGACGACATTGGCGGTCCAGAGCTCGCGCTTCTGCTCGGTGTGGTCAAGCGGGCTAGTGAAGATCTTGAAGAACTCGATCCGCGCCCGGAACGGCGGCTGCCGCAGGTCTTCGACGGTGACGTTTTTGACCTCCACATCGATGTTCGGTTGGCTGGGGTCGAGCAAGAAGGAATCGATGATCTTTTCCTTCTTGTATTTTTCGAGGATGGCATTCTGCAGATCACCGTTGAGAAAGTACAGGGCGTTAGTGAAATCCTTCCGGATCGTGTAGTGGTTCCTGGAGTAGTAGTCCCTAGTCCATTCGGACAGGAAGTAACGGTTCTCCGCCTCCTGAGGCTTGTAAGCGAAGTTCTGGTAATCTAGGGCCTCGGCGTGGCCGATGTCGTTGATGCGAATAACGAGCGGCTTCGTCTTGCTCAGAGCCATTTGCGCACGGTAGAAAAGTGCCAGGGTCGCCAGAGACACGGCGGCTAGTATGAGGATTGTCAGCTTCAGGTAGGTGTTGGTGACAATCGGATCGCCGTACTGCTCTAGGTATTTCTGAGCGGCTTCGGAGTGGGTGAAGCGAGATTCGGGGATCATTTGAACGTCAGTTCTGTCCATAGCAATCATCCAAACAGATTCACCCATGTGCCAGTTCGTCCACCGAGGATGGATGCGGTCAGGTCGGGAATTTTGAGCAATCCGTAGACGCAGACCATGAGTGTGACGAACAGCGCTGGCAGGATCATGTAGGCATTCGAAATCGATAGCGGACCGATCACGCCGAACAAACCGAGCAATACCTTGGCAAAAATGAACAGGAAGGCCGCGGCCACGACCTGGTAGAAGGAAAAACCTAAGAAGGCCTTAAACCATCCCCAAAACAGCCAATCGAGCTTGGGTACGATCAGAAACGGCACGAAGATCGGGCCAATCAGCACACAGACTGCTGTGGCAACAAGGCCGTAGGCGATCACGGCAAAGGCCACGCCCTGGGCAATGGCCAGTGCGATGTAGATGGCAAAAAAGGTCAGCGCTTCGTGAAAAGAGAAGATTCCGGGAGGGCTGCCGAGCTGCTCTTCTGCGGTGGTGATCGCGTTGGCAATCTGGTCGGCCTGGTTGCTTTCAATCTGATTCGATAAGAACTGTGCCTCGCGGGTGACGAGGTCGCTAAAGCTGTATCCCATGCTAGGCAGCGGATTGCTGTAATAGGTCTCCATGCCGAGTCCGAAGGCGATGAGTAGCAAGAGGTCGGCAAACTTGGCGAAGTTGAAGCCAGGACCGCCCTGAGCGGAACTCAGGGCGGCCTTCACGCCGAACCAAGCGAGCAGAATCACGGCGAGACCACGAAACAAGTTCAGTCCCATGGATTCGAACAGGCCCAGGTTCGAGTTCAGCAGATCGCTGATGGCTTGCGCCAGGAACGAAAAAGGATTCACTGGCATCGTTAGTGTCCGTTGGTACTGAAGGTAGTGCTCTGAATGCTTTGGCTCGCGCCGTTGTTGATCTTTTGCATCGTGAGCGGGAAATTCTGTTGGAACGAGATTGCCTGATTGATGTTGCGGTTCTGTGCGTCAATCGCTTGCTTTTGGGCGATCATTTGTTGCTGAATGCCGGCCGCAAGTAGCTGGTTGGTATCCTGTTGCGAATGCAACTGGATCAGGTTGGCGGAATTGATTTTCCCGAGCACGGCCATCTCGGACTGCTGGGTGGGATCGGTTGAGTAAGAGTCGGATTCAAGGTTCGAAATCTGTTGATTTAACGACTCGGAGTGGGAGCGGATCTGGCCGAGGGTGGTCAAACCACCCGTGGTCATCCCTTGGGCCAGGTCTGATGTGGCGTACTGATTCTGGATAGTCGCTTGTGTCGCTGTATCGAGCCGCCCGAACTGCGACTGCGGATAGGGGCTGGGCTGGACAACCGCAGCAGTGTAGCCAGCAAGTGACTGCTGCGGAGTTCCGTAGTTCAGTGCGGAAACCCAGGCACCAGTGTTTCCGTAGGTGTTGGGCGCGTTCAGGTTCGTCCACAATGCGAACTGCGCTTTGTACCGCTGGTACAGGTTCTGCGGCATTTGCGACATGTAGTGGGCGAGGTTGTAGGACTGAATGATCTGATCCCTGGTCTGGTTGGCCGTCGTGTACATCTGCCCCATCTGCTTGAATTGCTTGACGGCTTCACCAAAATTGCTGGCATCAAATACTGCCCACTGCGCGTATGACGGCGCGGCAGTGAGGCAGAGTGCGAAAAAGAGAAAGCAATACCTCAGTGTTTTCACGCGGATGCTCCTTTCGTCGTGAACCGGTTGCTATTGTTTGGTTGTGGAAGTATTCGGCGGCTTCTTCGTAGAAGATGGCCGAGTACTCAGGGCATTCATGGCCTGGTTAATCGAGCTCTGATTGAGGCAGGCCTTTCGCTGGGCATCTGTCGCCGTCTTCAACCACTCGGCTGAGCACGGCATCTGCCGTTCACGCTGGCGTTCGGCCTCAACCGCCTGAGCATCATTTGGCGACGGGCGCGCCGTTGGTGTTGGTTTGTCGGCCCGTTTCGGTCCGGAACTGCAGCCAATTAGCACGCACGCGATTAAGGGAATGAGTTTGGGTAAATTCATAAAGCGTCCTCAAATGTTCGGCGAAACTGTGTGATTCTCGTACGCCGGCAGTAGGAGGTCCTGCGTGAAATACACCTTCACGCGCTGGCCCTCGCGAATCGTGATCGTCAGAGGAATATTCAGAAATCGATCGAGCACTTGAGTGCTCGATTGCGAGATGCTCCCGGCAATCCCCGAACGATAGGCTTCGCTGCCGTTCTGATACAGGCCGGCATTGGCGTTGCTGCTCTCTGCGGCACCGGCAATAATGCCAAGGGCAATCGACGAACCAAAGATTTGGAGATAGTGTTTGTTCACCTGATCTGTCAACCCGGTTTCGCCGATCTGGTTCAGCCCGCGGAACTGGTCGAGGTCCACGGTGTAGCCGTCAGGCATGATCATGCGGTGGAAAGCCACGGCTAGGCGACGCTGGCCGAAGCCGGACACCTTGTTGGTTTCGCCTAAAACAAACGTGCCTTCGGGAATCAAGACATGCAGGCGATCACGGGAATAAACAGGATTGGTGACCATGACTTTCACCGGGCCGGAAAAATCACCGTCGAGACGATTCAATAGCGCAGTTTCGAGTTCCGTTCCTTCAAACACCACATAAGGCTGTCCCTGGGCGGAGTTCACGTTGATGCTGGCCGGTCGCTTCTCTGCGGACGGAGTGCCAGCAACAGGTGGGGAGGGCTGTGCGCCGATCGGCGGAAAAGCCGGAACTCCGATCTGAGGGGCTGGCGATGTTCCCGCTTGCGAGAAAGCGGACAGTGCTTTGGGATCAACTGCGTGGTCCGCGGAGAACGCGAAGTTGGAGGCGAATCGCGAGTTGTAAGCAAGTTCGCGTTCATGCTGAACGAGCGGATCGGGTGGCGGCTGCGGCGTGGCGGTTGGGGTGCCACCCTGAGGATCTAGCGACTTTGCTGGTGTGGAAGATGCTCCGAGGCTTAGAGCTTCGGCATTCAACTGCTTTTCAAGCTGAGCCTTTTGGGCCGCCCGCTGCTCGTCGGACATCTCCTGGCCGAAGTCACTGATCTTTTTGTCGTTGCCTTCGGTGATCAACATCGTCGGCTCTTTGCGCTGTGTCTTGGCGGCCGGCTGAGCATGATTGTTCGAGAACATCACTGCCGCCACGATCACCAAAGCCACTCCGGCAATAACGTAGGTCTGCGCCTGTTTGGGGATTGCTCCTTCGGGTCGCACCATTTTGTCGCGCAGCTTCGGCGGCTGATCGGATTGGGGAAATTTCATCTGTTCCTCTGTCATAGGCTTACTGCTCCCGGCGCTCGAAATCCATGTGTTTTTTGCCGATTTGTAGATAGCCGCGATCCACTACCTTTGGAATTACGTATGTGCCGTCGCGCAGCTCAAAGCTGATCGAATTTGGTTTGCCGTCCTTCACTTCATAGACCGCAAACTTTTCTGTCGCGGTGGACTTGATGTAGGTGAAATCGGCGTCGTGATATATGGCCTGGACGTCGAAGGGCCTGTCCGCGCGGTACACGTAATCGAATTTCAACGACTTGGTCGGATACTGACTGCGGAATTGCTCAACCTTCCGGCTGGCATCGAGCTGCGTGGCTTGTGCCTGCCTCTTGAATGCTTCCACATCACTCGCGGGGACAAATTTGGAAGGCGAGTTGATGGCGGACACCAGCGCGGGGTCGCTCGGCTCAATGAGCACTTTCAGGTCGGGCTCACCGTCGGCGCCGATCTCATCCAGCGTGAAGGAATAGACGTTGCCCTTGTCGGTAATCAGGTTGAGGTTCGAGTGAATGGCGGTCTTGGCAGGATGCAAGAAGCAATAGTTCTGAACCGCCTCGATGATCCAGAAATCCCGGTCGCCAGTCGCGGCCTCCATGATCTTTTCTCCCGATGGGATTTCGACGAGTGTGGTGTATCGCATCTTGGCCCGAATCGGAACGATGTCATTTGCGTGGTAGTGGACAACGCGCGTGGCGCTGTCCGCGGCGCTGAGCAGGGATGCCCCAGCGAGTAATGCGGCGAGAAAAACAGGTCGATTCAAGACTCCTCCGGTTTTATTCAGACTGTGCGACAAACGGGAACTCCTTTGCGAGGCGCGAAAGCCCTTCGACCGTCCCGTGGCGGTCGAGATATTCGCGCTTGCGCACGTTGTCTTTCGGGTTGTTGGTCGCCATCCAGTAGGAAAGCGAATCCACATTGAGCCGGGCCTTCTTCGATCCCGCGTGCTGCTTGATCAACAGATCGCGCTTCGGAACCAGACTCGAAAGCAGGTCAAGCTCAGTGTCGTTGAGGTGGAAAATGTCGGCGTAGAGCCGGTGGTCGATGCTGGGATTGGCGAGAAATATCTTGGTCGCGCAGCACTCATTCACCACCGCCAGCATGTCGGACTGCACAAGTTCATGGACGGACTGCGTAGCCAAAATCATGGCGGCGTTCTTCTTTCGCCAGGTCTTCTCGGCCCGCGTGATGTAATCGCGAATCGTGCGATTACGGAGGAAAATCCAGGCTTCGTCCAGAATGAAGGCCTTAAACGTCGCGGTCAGCGCAACGTCTTCGATCTGGTTTGAGGCGCGGTGCAGGACATAGAAAAGGAGCGGTTCCAGCACATCAGGGTATTGCTGCATCCCATCAAAGTTGAAGGTCTGGAACCGGCTGAAAGTGAGTGAGTCCTGAGCATTGTCGAAGACGTAGCCGAACTGTCCGGCGCGCGTCCAGCGGTGCAATCGCTCTCCGAGTGGGCCGAGTATCGATGCGAAGTTGGTCAGGGTCCGGCTGTCGGGTTCCAGCTTGTACATCCGCTCAACGCCGGCATACAGTCCCTTTTCATCTTGCGCAGTGAGTTCATACTTGCCGCCAGCCTCGATCAGAACCTTCGCGAACAGGTAGAGAAAATTGAGATTCTCCCGGCTTGGCTCCAGGCAGAACGGATTGATGGTGAAAGCCCTGGATTCGAGGCCGACATTGAGGTACGATCCGCCGAAAATCTGCGTGAGGCTCTCGTATCCGCCGCCGAGGTCGAAGATGTAGGTAAACGGTTCGTATTTCTGGAGATTCTGGATTATAAAATTCAGCAGGAAGGACTTCCCTGAGCCGGTGTACCCGAGGATCAGTGTGTGTGCGACATCCTGCTCGTGCAGATTCAAATAATAAGGAGTGGCGTGATCGGTTTCGAGAATGGCAAGGTATTCGCTGTTGAGATGTTCGTTCCGTTGACGGCCCTGGTCGATCGTGAAAAGGAATGACACGTCGGCGTAGTTGGTATTAAGCATCTGCTGCTTGCGCAGATTGAATTGATAGTTGCCGGGAACCGTGGCAAAGAAAGCATTCAGCAGGTTGTAGCGCTCCTCATAAAGCAGACCGTCGTGTGTGGTAATGACCTTCTGGAACTCGGGTATGGCCTCTTCGACTTTGGTTTCATCTTTGTCATAGAGGACGACTGACAGTGTGAATTCCCCAAAATATTTTCCTTCGTTGCCGATCGCTTTCAGGCACTCACCCAGTTCCTGAACTGCGGCCTGCTTGGAGTCGTCCACCAGATCGTCGTTCGGCCCACGGTTCTGCTGGTCCTGGACGTTCGATAGAAAGCTGGTTTTGGTGTTGTGGTGGTGGCGACGGCGGGACGCAATCTCTTTGCGTGCCCGAACGTTATCGATGGCACGCCATTCGGAAACGACGTGGAAGTTTGTTCCGATTTCGAACAGTTCCTTCAGTAGCAAGGGTCGGGTTTCGCTGGGTAATTCCTTCAGGGTGAAGACCCGCACCCAATAGTCATCGAGCTGCAGGCGTCCGCGGTGAGCCTCGATTTCCGAGTCGCAGAGCTGGAAATCGAGATAACGGCTGCCGTGCAGGCAGGAGTTCATGATTTTGAAGGGGCCGAAGTTAATGAAGCGCCGCAAGGTGCGGAAGGCTTCTTCGGCCCCTAGCAGCTGGATCTCGACGAGATCACTGAGCTGCCCAATCAAACTCGAAACCTTCTGGCTTAAAAGCAGGTGGTCACGTTCAATCTGTTGACGAAGGAAAATGCGCTGTTTGTCGCCAGAAAATAGTGTGTTGAGGTCGCGCAAGCAGCCGCCGACATCGACCGGCAGTTGGCGCAGCGCCTGCAAAACGGTGGCTTTCGCGTAGCCACCCTGAACCAGGACGATCCAGTACACGTCAATCGAATACAGCCTGTCGGCTTTCGACGCGAAGTAGGCCATGCGCTGCTCAATCGCAGCTTTGACCAACGGATTCGCATACTGTTCGTGTGGAATCACAGGTTCGTTGGTTTTGAAAAGCGTTTGATAAACGCGAATGCGGGAATCCAAGGTCCGGAGAGCGGCTTCCAGCCGTTTGACCGAATGATCGCGGCTCGCGTGGTCCAGGCTCTCGTAGTCAATCCCCTTGACCCGAAGCACCACGCCTAGATCGCCGGACTTCGTGAGGAAGGTCTCTTCATCCCAGAAGCCGTACAGGTTGACGTGCGACTGCAGGGCTCCCGATTCATTCCAGTCCTTCACGATTCCGCTCAACTTAAACATCGCGTCTGATCCTTATTTCAGCTGGCTCCCATTTCATGGGGTCGTAACGCGGCTTGAACTTGGCCGAGTTCAGCAGCACACGCAAAATCTCGGTGTCGAATTTGGTGGCCTGCTGTGCTGCTATCAGGCCGACTATAAAAAGGAGAATTCCACCCATCAGGCTATGCAGGAGGTTGAAGACTCCGGCTCCCGAGAGCAGAGCGACGAAAAACAGGCGCCGCTCCGCTCTCAAGATCGTCAGTGGACGATTCATGACCTTGTAAACCCGGTTCGAGCGCACGGCGGACTACCCTCCGGGAAAAAGCCACGCCATGAAGTTCACGGCTCCCACGGCCATGCCGATGCCAAAGACGATGCCGGCGAAGAGACGCTTGGATTGGCCCTCACCGAAGGCGAACATCAGGCCGCCGACAACGATTGCCACTAGGCTCAGGCCCGTGGCAATCGGGCCGGTAAAAGCTGTTTTGAGGACGTTGACGGCGTTGTCCCATGGATCGTTTCCGCCCTGCTGAGCATAGGCTGGCGCTGCAAGGACGAAGGCGGCGCCAACGCGCAGCAGCGGACGCCGCAGTTTCTGTGGAAGGAATTTGCGTGCGGATACACGAATCTTGTTCACCCGGAAGTTCTCCTGTGTGCGACTCTTTTTTGAACTGCAAGTGATTGAGTTCTCGGTGAGAGTAGGTGGCGGGAGAAAAAGAGTCCAAGACTTCTTCGGCTCAAATTGATAGCGGCGAGCTATGAAAAAAGCGGAGTCCCGAAAGGGACTCCGCTAAGTCGGATGATGCGGGGTTAAGCGCCTGCTGGCGCGGTATCGACGGTTGGCTCCGGCTTTGTCTTTTTCGCAGCCCTGCTTTGCGTTCCTTCTGTTTCGCTGCAAAAGTCTCAGCCACAGCTTTGCCGATTTTCTCTGCATCCACACGATAGCGTTTCGCAGCATCCATGAGTGGATCGCCTGACGCACTATTCCGCTGATACGCCGAATCCAGCAAGCTGATTTCGAGAAGCAGCTTCGAGATTTCGGCCTCGTAGCTTCGAAGAGTCCATTTGGCCTTTATGGCAGAAGGGTGTGGGCAGACCGTGTGTCCTCTGGACTTGGGGCGCTCGCGTCATCGTGCCCGCTCGCGTGGTTGTGCCTACGATGGAGTGGCTCAGCGATGTGCGCGTCAACCAATGGATCATGCGCTTTCCCGTTAAAGATCCCCTCGTTCAGCAGCATAACTTGTTATTGAAGGCCGCCGCTGGCATTCGATGGGCATCGGCTCATTCACAACCCCTTGCTGTGTGCAGTGGACTGCGCTTGTTGCTGACCCATGGCTACGAAGGCGTAGATCAGATTCAGGATGAGGACCTGAAGAACCTCTCCCTGCGCTACTCGAAGGGCATGGATGTCCTCGATGCAGCGTTGTGTTCGTTGGGCGTTTTTTCCCGGTCGCCCAAGCATGGATCAACACGCCATAGCCGACGTCGGCTTTTGACCATTCCGGAACTTGTAGATGTTACGCGTACTCCTCGACGCTTTCGTGAGGTCATGATTCTCTACTTGGAGACTATTCGGCCAGCGTCAGCGATCGTTACACAACTCGCAGGGGGAAGTCAGTCGCCATCGCTCATTTCTGGCGCTTCCTGGAAGAAAAGCATCCGGAAGTGAAAACCTCCGCGCAAGTGCTTCCTGTTCATCTGCGTGAGTACATTCCCCATGCGATGGCGCATGCCCTCGCCGTGCAACGGGGAGCCAGCGCCGGAGAAGAAGTCCGCGCGACTGCGCATTCCTGGCTAACTGACATCCGCACCTTCTTTAGCGACATCTGCGCTTGGGCGACGGAACCCGATTCGCCATTCCGCCGCTTTGCGCCACGCACTATTCCTCTCACCAGACATGCGCCGCTTGGACTCGGATTCGAGAAGGCGCGTGAGCGTACGCGCGCCCGGATTACTGGCAAGGTCCTGGATCTTGAACGCGAGATGCCCAATATCCGTTCCTTTGCTCTGCACGCGTGGAGTAACGCCATCGCAAACGTCGTAAATTCACATGGTCCAGCTAAACCATGGTCAGAAGAGACGGAGAGATTCTGGGCATTGCTCGAACTGCTGGTTCAGAGCGGTCTACGAATTGAAAAGCCTCCGATCTGACCACTCTGGACATCCTCAGAAGGAAAATGCATGATGGGAGCCTTTACCATTTGCTACACGTGAAGCCCTCGAAGTTTGATCGTGCAAGGGTCATTCCGATCGGGGACGGCCTGGGCCGTGTCATTGCGGAGATCATCCGCCACTTGAAGCGCTTTCATGGAACTGATCAGGTGCCCGTTTGCGATCATTGGAATCTCGCACAGAAGGTTCCACGTCCACCGGCGCCATATCTCATTCAGGCGATCCGTCATCCCAGCCCTCCAGGTCTGGAGACGATTCGCACGCGCATCCGTGCGATCTCCGTAGCCGCCGGCGCACGTCAGTCTGATGGTTCACCCTTGGTCCTGCTGCCACATGATTGCCGGCGTGTCTTTGCCTCCGAACACTTGAACAACAACACCCCAGTCCACGTAATTCAGGCTCTCCTCGGACATGCTTCGATCAACACCGTCATGATCTACGCCAAGTTGTATCCGAGCCAGCTTATCGAGGAGTATCGCAAGACTGTGCGCGGCCTTTACAACGCCCACTATGGCGCGGATGGCCTCAAGAACCCCACCGCTGAGGAATGGGCTTCGTTCGCCGCTAACTGCAACTTGCGCGACATGGGCACACATCTCTGCGCGCTTCCCACAGGCGAACATTGTCCCAGAGGATTGGTGTGTCTGGGCTGCACGCACGCCCAACCCAAGAAGAGTCCTGTGCCAGTTTTCAAGCGTATGTTCGCCAGTCATCAGCGGAGCCTCGAGGCTGCCAGGATGCACAACGAACCTGCCGGCCAGATCTCCGCCCGTGAGTTGGAACTGGTTCGGATTAAGGGCGCCTTGCAGAGAGCTGAGGAACTGAACGATGATGTTGCATCTGTCATCGAGCAGCACGTTTGAGCTGGTTTACGTAAGCCATGAACGTGCCCATCCTATGGAGAGCACGATGCTCCATCCTTTGAAGACCCAGTCCTTCGCAAGCTAAGCTAATTCACCTGAAACGTTGCCCGATTCTGAGGACAACGAACATCGAACGCTACCGGCTATCAGAGATGCGGGAGGACGGAATGCAACTCTACAAGCGGCTTCGACGCGAATACGAACAAGGGCTCGGAACCATCAGGGGGGTCGCCCAAAAATACAATGTGCACCGACGTACTGTTCGGGCGGCCCTCAAGAACGCTGTGCCGTCGAAGCGAGAAGTGACGCCTAGAGAGCGGCCGAAAATGGCGCGGGCCATACCGGTCATCGACCGTATCCTGAATAGCGACTTAAAGGCGCAGTTCAACCAGCGACATACGGCGCATCAGATCTGGGAGCAACTGCGAATCGAGATACCGGGATGCGATGTTGGGGAATCGACCGTGCGGACGCATGTGCGGGTCCGAAAGGCTGAACTGGATGGAGCTGGGCAGGCGTCTTCTCAGATCGCATTGGCTTGGATGATGAAGTTGCTGCATAGTGACGTCCCTCTGCCAGTCATTGAAAAAGAGTTTCCAAGCGGCACAGTGTCAAGCCTCGTGGGGTTAATGAAAAACGGCAGATTGCGGGAGCGCAAGAAGGCCCTAGCTGTTCTGGGCCGCCTTAAGGGAATCCATGTAGCCGTCGTTGCTGGATGTCTTCAGATGTCGCGCAGAACCGTCCGCGGTTATTTCAGTCGCTTTGCGAACGGCGGCATCAATGCGTTGTTACCGACTAAGACCGCCAAGCCAAAAGACGAGCCAGAACATGCGCAGTTCCTGTTTTCGCTTCTTCACTCGCCGCCATCCTGCCACGAGATTAATCGAACCTCTTGGAGGATGGATGATCTTCACCGAATTATGGCTGAGAGTGGTCATCGCATGTCGAAAAAGCGCATACGTACCTTCATCAAGACGGCCGGATTCAAATGGCGGAAGGCCAAAGTTGTACTCACCAGCAACGATCCGGATTACCAGACGAAAGTAGATGCCATCAAGCAGATCCTTTCGGACCTGAGAGAGGATGAGGCCTTCTTTTCCATCGATGAATACGGCCCGTTTGCGATTAAGCGAAAGGGAGGAACCAAGCGTGTTGGTCCCGGCGGGACTTATGTGATCCCGCAATATCAAAAGTCGAAAGGATGGCTGATCTTAACCGCTGCGCTCGAACTATCCCGAAACCAAATAAGCCACTTCTACTCCTTGAAAAAGAATACAGAGGAGATGATTAAGATGGCGGATCTAGTGCGCGCAGAATGCCGCACTTGCCGGACGATATATCTGTCTTGGGATGCCGCCTCATGGCACATATCGAAGAAGCTGTTCTCCCATCTGAGTGAGATTAATCAGCAGGCAGTCCGAGACGGTTTCCCTATAGTGAAGACGGCGCCACTGCCGGCTTGTGCGCAGTTCCTCAATGTAATCGAATCAGTCTTCAGTGGAATGGCTAAGGCAATCATTCACAATAGCGATTACCTTTCCGTAGAAGCTGCAAAAAATGCAATCAATCGATACTTCAAGGAGCGAAACGATTTCTTTCTGCGGAACCCGAGGCGCGCCGGACGAAAGATCTGGGGACAGGAGCGGGTGCCCAGTGAGTTCTCAGAAGCAAACAACTGTAAAGATCCGGTGTATTGTCGATTCCCCGAACGTAGAAGCTGATTCAGAGTCTCGACAACGTCCCAGGGATCCTCACGCCGGCGCCACCTCGGCGCTGATGCTGCATCTCTCCGTTGCCTGTCCTCCAATCAGGGTAAACAAAACCGCCGATGCGATGTGTGCGACACTATTCGCAGAGAAACCGGCCGTTAATCGACAGGATAAAACGCCGGATTCTGCCAAACTACTTGGTTTGACTCAGTCGCCGTGGCGCCGTATACCGGGTTGTGCGGCTCACGGGCAGACCGGGCCGGCCGCAAATCACGAGATAATCTATCGAAGAGGTAGACGCGTAGGAGGCTCGATGAACGGCACGCTTCCAAAACTTTTCACCCTTATTTTAAGGACTATAGAAGTGGCTGGTGCCCACGGCTGACTGTCAGCAACGGAGCTTTGTGTACCTGTGGCGGGCCTCTGGAGGGTTTTGTGTGCTGAATGTGTGTGGAATTTCAGGTTGTAGTAGCAGGGTACTAGAGCCAGGGAAGAATGCGTTCGTGGTTCCGAGGGTGCAGCGTCTTCACGTTAGCGATTATTGGTGGCAAACTTGGTGCACGATTCGCTGCACGTGAGCTAATTCAGAGCAAATGAGAACGGACTAAAACAAACAGGATATTCAAAAATCAGTGAACAGGAACAGGGCAGGTAAATTTAGCAAAGTGCCGCCACCTCGCTAAGAACATTTGCGAGTCCATCCTCGTTCATCTGCGACCTCGCGAGGGGCCATCCGTCTCTCATAGTCGTTTGCTATCAATTCCATCCACCAAAGTCTTGGACGCATCACCTCATTCATCATAGTTTCGAATTCAGCAGATGCACCAATTGGGTTTGCGAGGATGCATGAGGGATGACGGAAAGGTGTCGAGCTTAATCGGACAAGGTCCGCCAGACAGAAGCCTGTTAACAGCGGACGAAGTAGCCGTGATCTTACGAGTTGCGAAGAGCTGGGTCTACAGCCACTTGCATGATCTGCCTGCAATCCGGCTCGGCCGCTACGTTCGATTCAGACGATCAGATATCGACGAATTCTTAGCAAACAAAGGCTCTTGCCAATGATTTTCCGTGCTGGTACTGATAGAGCACGGTTGAAGCACCACGGAAGGAGAATTGTGGTGCGTGAAAAGTATCAACGACCCGAGGTTAAGGACCTCGGTACGAAGTGGAGAATGGTGTACTGGGACTACAGTTCGAGACCGCGCCGTAAACGCTCCAAGGTTTGGGGCAGGCAAAGCGCTCCTAGCAAACGGGATGCGCAGCGCTTGTCTGATGAATTTATGGAGAAGGTGAACGCGCGGAACAACGAACCGGCCCTGTACGCTTCTGATGATGAAACCCTGGCCTCGTTGATCGCGAAATGTCGCGAGAAGACTTGGCCTCATTTGAAGAATTCGACTCAGCAGCATTACGAGTTCTTCATGGACAAATACCTGTTGCCGGTCTGGGGAACGATGAAGCTCCGAAAGATGATCGTTATCGAACTTCAGGACTTCTTCAATTCGTTTCACCCCCGGCTTTCGCCCAAATCGATTCGGCTGATGCACGCGTGTTTGCGTGTTCATCTGAATCAGGCGAAGGTTTGGGGAATGGTTGAAAAGAACCCGGCAATTGGGGTGAAACTGCCTCGGAGGAAGCAGCGCAAGCCAACGATCCTGTTGCCTTTGGCGACGATCGGCAAGCTGATCGAGCTTCTTCCCGAGCCCACCAAGAGCGTCGTCGTCCTGATCGTATTCGGGTCGCTTCGCATCGGTGAGGTGCTGGCCCTTCGCTGGCGTCACATCCAAGCGGACCGAATCACCGTGGAAGAACGCATCTACGAAGGCCAATTCGACGACGTAAAAACCGACGCCGGCGAGCGGCAAGTGCCCTTCGACAAGCGCGGCTTGATGAAGAGCGTCCTGATTGGAAGATGGAACGCGAGTAAACACCGGCAGCCGAACGATTTGGTGTTCTGCACGCGTAAAGGCAAGGGTAAGGGCGGTCCTTTGGGCAGGCGTAATCTGTTGCGCCACATTAAGGCGGCCGCTATCAAGCTGGGCCTCTCCAGTGCCGTTGACTTTCGGAGCTTCCGCACCATGCACTCCAGCTTGATGTTGCGCGAGGGTGCAAGGCCGGAGGTCGTCCGGGACAACATGGGCCACGCCAACATTGATGTGACCCAGAACGTTTACGGCAAGAGTTGGTGGGAGGAACGAGTGGAAGCGGTCACGCGAGCGGTAGAAGCGGTGTCCGTCGCCACCGAGAACGCAGAGAAAGCAGAAGCCAAACCGGATCAGCCCAAATCCTTCAGCAACGAATGGGTGCCCCTGTGGGTGCCCCAGCAAGAAGCTAAAATTGCAAGTTGTTGAAGGTATTGGTCGGGGAGAGAGGATTTGAACCTCCGACCCCCTGGTCCCGAACCAGGTGCTCTACCAGGCTGAGCCACTCCCCGACTTCGGATGGGCGCTGGAAGGATCGGGAATGCGCCCAATACGATCAATCGATTATACCATTCGCAATGAGTTCTCGAAGGTGACCGTCGGGTGCCGCTTGCTTCATGCGTTCGCGCGAAGAAATGCCGACTTCCGCCGGTCCCATTTGTCGTTAGGCGCCTTGCGGAATTAGGATAGGTGCTTCTCACGCCTCATGAAAACCGTAGTCACCGCGCGGCGTCTTTACACTCCCGTAGAGGAGATCACGAATCCACTGCTCGTCATCGAAGACGGGCTTATCACTGAAATTTCCTCGCGCGCGTCACACCCTTCTCCGACAAACGCGACGTTCGTGGATTTCGGCGATGCTCTCCTTGTTCCCGGGTTC